>Ga0315279_10002247_pt1 | contig 29572 bp, 16 predicted proteins | sample YL17G06_20_MG_FD_203694 | JGI IMG/M metagenome (GOLD analysis project Ga0315279, IMG submission 203694) | Sediment microbial communities from Yellowstone Lake, YNP, Wyoming, USA - YL17G06_20 | ecosystem: Environmental > Aquatic > Freshwater > Lake > Sediment | place: USA: Wyoming | collected...
TCAACTGCCCGAGCAGGATAAGACACACGAATTCGCGGAGGAAATCGCAAGAGGCGCCGAGCGGGCCGCTGTACTGACGCGGCAACTCCTCGCGTTCAGCCGCCGGCAGGTGCTCGAGATGGAAGACCTCGATCTCAACGAGATCGTCCAAGGCATCATGAAGATGATCAAGCGCGTGATCGGCGAGAACATTGAAGTGAACGTCCTCGCGGGGCGGCGTCTGGGTACCGTCCACGCAGACCGAGGACAGATGGAGCAGGTGCTCATGAATCTTTCCGTGAATGCGCGCGACGCCATGCCGGAAGGAGGCGTGCTGGCCATCGAAACCGAGAATGTGTCGTTCGATGACGCCTACTGCGCGACCCACGCCTGGGCGGCGCCGGGGCGGTACGTCCTGCTCAGCGTCACGGACACCGGTTGCGGGATGGACCCCGAAGCAAAGGAACACCTCTTCGAGCCGTTCTTCACCACCAAGGAATTGGGCAAGGGAACCGGCCTCGGATTGGCGACCGTCTACGGCATCGTGAGGCAGCACAACGGTATGATCCAAGTCTACAGTGAAGTGGGCAGCGGCACCACGTTTAAGATCTATCTCCCGATCGTCGAGAGGGCGGCCTCGACCGTCGGGGCCAAGGTCCTCCGACGTCCCACCGGCGGGACCGAGACCATTCTTATTGCCGAAGATGATCCGTCCGTGCTGAAAACAGCGACTTTGATTCTGGAAAGCGCCGGCTACACAGTGCTGACGGCCACGAATGGCCGGGAGGCGCTCCGCGTCTTCCGGGAATGCGGCCAGAAGATCGATCTCGTCTTGTTGGACGTGGTCATGCCCGAACTCGGCGGACGCGCCCTCCACGACGAGTTGCACAAGCGAGATCCCCGCCTGCGCTTTCTCTTCTCGAGCGGGTACAGCGCCAACGCCGTTCACACCGGGTTCATCTTGCACAAAGGCATCGATTTCATCCAGAAACCCTATGCGCGGGACACGCTCCTGCGCAAGGTCCAGGAGGTCCTAGACAAGAAATGAAAAGGAAAAGTGACCGGGGGAACGCTTCCAAGCCGGTAGCGGAGAAGAAGACTGGCGCGCAAGGGCTTGTCCTGATCGCGGATGACGACGAATACGTCCGGAAAATCCTTTCACAGGTAGTCGGAAACGCCGGTTATGCCTGGACGGCGGTCGTCGACGGCGCCGCGGCGGTCGAGGCGCTTCAAGACGGAGTCTTCGACGTCGCGATCATCGATCTTGAAATGCCCGAAAAGAACGGTTTCGAGGTCCTGGCCGCCATGCAGCATCAGTCGTCGGAAACCATTCCCGTTGTTCTGACGGGGACGGGCGATACTTCGCGCGCCGTCCGGGCCATGAAACTAGGCGCCTTTGATTTTATCGAGAAGCCCTGCAACCCGGCACTGCTCCGGAACGCCATTCGGCGTGCAAATGAGTATGGTAGCGCGAGGCAGCATGCCAAACAGATGAGGGAAGTGGCGGATCAGTGGCAGGCGACGTTCGACGCCTCCTCGGATGTTCTCATCGTCACGGACTTGGACGGCCGAATCGTTCGGTGCAATCGAGCGGCTGCGGCTCACCCCGGGACCACTCCAGCGAAACTGACAGGCAGACACTGCCATGACGCCCTATGCGCTAACGCACATCCCGCGGAACAGTGCTGCCTGACCCAGGTCGGCCACGAACAGACACTCGCACCGAGCGAACATGCGCTTTGGGGCAGTTTGTTTGAAGTATCGTGCGCGCCGCTGAGAGATCAGGAGGGTCGTGTCTGGGGTCAACTGCACGTCGCGCGCGACATCAAGGCACGGTTCGAGGCACAGCGCGCGCTCCGGGAAAGCGAGGAACGATTCCGTACCCTGTTCAACAGTTCACGGGACGCCATTATGACACTGGAACCTCCCTCGTGGCGGTTTACGGCAGGCAATCCCGCGTGCCTGACGATGTTCGGCATCAAGGATGAACAGGAACTCACTTCTCTTGGCCCTTGGGAGGTGTCACCGGACCGCCAACGCGACGGGCAACTCTCGGTTGAGAAAGCGAAGGAAATGATAGAAACCGCGATGCGCGAGGGCAGTCACTTCTTCGAGTGGCGGCACAAACGTCTCGGGGGCGAGGAGTTTCCCGCGACCGTCCTTCTGACGCGGGTCGAGATCGGAAGTCATACGTTCCTGCAGGCGACCGTGAGGGATGTCAGCTCGCAGAAACAGACCGAAGAGACGCTGCGGGCTTCGGAAGAGAAGTTCCGGCAGATCGTCGACAACATAGGTCTCGGCGTCGCGCTTATCAGTACGGATATGCGGATTCTCGAACTTAACCGTCAGATGCGGACGTGGTTCCCCGAGATCCAGACGGGGGACCACCCCCTCTGCTCCCAGGCATTCAACAGCCCTCCCAGCAAGGAACCGTGCGGGTATTGCCCGACCATCAAAACTCTCCAGGACGGCAAGGTCCACCAGGGCATTACGGCCACCCCTCAGAAGGATGGCGCGTACAACTACCGGATTGTCTCATCGCCCATCCACGACCGTGACGGGAGGGTCGTCGCCGCCATTGAGATGGTCGAAGATATCACCGAGAAACTCCGCCTCGAACGGGAACTGAATCAGGCGCAAAAACTCGAGGCTGTCGGGCGGCTGGCCTCCGGAATCGCCCATGAGATCAACACTCCCACTCAGTATGTAGGTGACAATATCGAATTCCTGCAGATCGCCTATGAGAGCCTCGTCGATCTGATTCGAGCATCTCAGAAGATCGTCGAGGCGGGGCGGCAAGGCCCGATTCCGCCGGAACTGTCCGCCGAGGCCAAAGACCTCATCAAGAACATGAACCTTGATTACCTGATGGAGCAAATCCCGCGTGCCATCGAACAGTCTATCGAGGGCGTAGGCCGTATCTCTGACATCGTCCAGGCCATGAAGGAATTCTCCCACCCCGGCCCTGCCGAGAAGACTTGCGTGGACCTGAATCAGTGTATCCGCAGCACCGTCACGGTGTCGCGCAACGAGTGGAAGTACGTCGCCGACCTCGAGATGGACTTGGCAAATGATCTTCCCCAGGTGTCCTGTCTGCCCAGCGAGTTCAACCAAGTCATTCTCAACTTGATCGTCAATGCCTCACATGCCATCGCCGACGCGGTGGGCGACGGCGCGGAACGCAAAGGGACCATCACGGTAAGTACACGGCAAGACGGCGCATGGGTTGTGGTCCGAGTCGCGGACACGGGGAGCGGAATCCCCGAGGAAATCCGAGAGCGTATCTTTGACCCGTTCTTCACCACCAAAGAGATCGGGCGAGGAACGGGCCAGGGATTGGCGATCGCGCGAAATGTCGTCGTGGACAAGCACGGCGGAACACTTGCGGTTGAGAGTGAGGTCGGCAAGGGAACAACCTTTACCATCCGGTTGCCTATCGAAGGCATGGACTCGTCCCGCGATCTAATGTCATCGGCGCGTCAGGCAGGATAGACAGAGGGTCGTACAATGCAGAACCCGAGGAAGAAGCTGCTGTTTGTCGATGATGAACGCAACATTCTCGACATGTTGGGCCGCATGCTAGGCCAGTGCGGGGAGAGCTGGGAGGGCGAATTCTGCTTGAGCGTGGACGAGGCTTTGGCCGCGCTACACCGCACTGAGTTCGACACCGTTGTTGCGGATATCCGTATGCCCAAGAAGGACGGCTTTGCGCTGATCGAGGCCATGCGTACCGACGACAGCCTGCGCAACATCCCCATCATCGTCCTGACAGGCGAGGGCGACCGAACACTCAAGCGGCGCGTCCTCGAAATGGGAGCGACTGACTTGTTGAACAAGCCCGTCAGTCGCGAGGATCTGATTGCACGCTTGCGAAGCGCGCTCCGGCTCAAGGAGTACCAGGACCAACTCGAGAACCAAGTCGATGTTCTGGACGGCCTTGTCCGGGAACGAACGAAAGAGCTGGAGCATTCCCATCGCGAGGTCGTATGGCGGCTCGCCAAGGCTGGCGAGTACCGGGATGACCAAACCGGCAACCATGTGGCGCGTGTTGCCTGGTGTTCATGCTTACTGGCAGAGGGCATCGGCATGGATCCGGAGTTCACGGAACTGCTCTTTCAGACGAGCCCGCTCCACGACATAGGAAAAATCGGCATTCCGGACAGAATTCTACTGAAAGAAGGCTGCTTGACACCGGAGGAACGGGCTGTCATCGAGCGCCACGCGGAGGTCGGCGAAAGCATACTGCGACAGGCGCCCAAGTCTGTCGCGCTTCTTCCGCACATGAACATACGTGCGTCGCTGCCGGTGGGCAATGGGAGTCCTTCAGGTTTGATTAAGATGGCCAGCATCATTGCACGGCACCATCACGAGAAGTGGAATGGTTCCGGGTACCCGGACAAACTCGTCGGCGCGGAAATTCCTATCGAGGCGCGCATCGTGGCGCTGGCAGACGTTTACGATGCGCTGCTTTCGAAGCGGCCATACAAGCCTCCCATGGGTCAGTCCGACGCGCTCGCGATCGTGCAGGAGGAATCGGGGCGCCACTTTGATCCGCAGATTGTGAAATCCTTCTTCGACGCGGGCGACAGGATCACAGAGGTCTACGAACGATTCGACGGCAAGACCGCGGCATTCTCGGTCAGCGAGGAACAGCGTGAGAAGCATTCTGTTTGTGGATGATGAACCCAACGTATTGGAGGGTCTGCAGCGGATGTTGTCTCCACTGCAGCGCGAGTGGACGATGGCGTTTGCGTCGAGTGGGCCCCGAGCCCTCGAACTGCTCGAACGAAGCCCCTTTGATGTGGTTGTATCCGACATGCGCATGCCGGGCATGGACGGCGCCCAGTTGCTGGCCGAGGTCAAGAAGCGATGCCCGGATACCCTGCGCTTTGCCCTCTCCGGGCAATCAGAGAGCGAGGTGGTTTATCGTTCGGTCGGAGAAGCACATCAGTTCCTTAGCAAGCCCTGCAAACCCAAGCTCCTGAAGGAATGTGTGGACAAGGCCTTCGCCCTGCGCGATCTGTTAGCCAGTGATTCACTCAAAGCCGTGGTGGCGCAGATACGAGCATTGCCTCCCGTTCCTCAAGTCTACGCCAAGCTTTGCGAGGCGCTAAAGTCCTCGGAATGCTCGATTGCGGATGTCGGCCGCGTCATCGAGATGGACCTAGCCATGACGGCAAAGATCCTTCAAGTGACCAACTCCGCCTTTTTTGGGCTGAGGCGGCAGGTGACCACCGCCACCCAGGCCGCGTCCTTGCTCGGCCTGAACACCATCAAGGCATTAGTCCTCACAACGGGCCTTTTCGCCCCGATAGAGGGATCGAAACTCCCCCGAGGATTCTCCATCGACGTGCTCTGGAGGCATAGCATGATCGTGGGCGCGTACGCGCAGGCCATCTGCCAGGTAGAAGACATCCCGAAGGAAATGGCTGGTGACGCCTACACGGCGGGCCTCCTCCACGACACAGGGGCACTCGTGTTTGCCTCCGCGTGCACAGAAGACTACGCCCGTGTCTGCGACTACGCCGTGATGAACGCGATCCCGTTGTCCGATGCAGAGAAGGAAGTACTGGGATGCACCCATGGAGAAGTCGGCGCGTACCTACTCGGTATCTGGGGGCTGCCCCATCCGATCGTTGAATCCATAGCGTATCACCATAGGCCTGTGGACAGCATCGGGAGCGGTTTCTCGCCGCTAACGGCCGTCCATGCAGCAGATGTCCTGGCATACGCGCGTCAGAAAGAGGCGTTCGATTATCCCGTCCCGCAGATGAACATAACTTATCTCGAGAAGCTCGGACTGGAGGGGCGCACGGATGCGTGGGAAGAGGCCTGTGCCGGCGTTGATGCGAGAGGAGGCGAATAGCAATGGAGGAACAGATTCTCTTCGTGGACGACGATCCCAATATCTTGGAAGCATATCACCGGAAGTTGCAGCATGTACTGCATGTCCGGACGGCACAAGGACCTCATCTGGGACTGAGGGCGATCCAGGAGAAGGGCCCGTTCGCGGTGGTCGTAGCCGACATGAACATGCCGCTGATGAACGGCGTCGAGTTCTTGACGCGAGTCCGAGAGATTGCGCCGGACACAGTGCGCATGATGCTGACCGGCAACTCAGATATCAAGACAGCGATGGACGCGGTGAACGAGGGTTGCGTGTTTCGGTTCCTGACAAAGCCTTGTCCGTCGAAATTGATGGGAGATTCCTTAGTTGCGGCCATTGAACAATATCGGCTCATAACTGCCGAGAAGGAACTGCTGGAGGGTACTTTGAAGGGAACCGCCGAGTTGCTGACTGAGGTGCTGTCCTGGGTGAGTCCCGATAGTTTCGGACGTACCGTCCAACTTCGCAACACAACCAAGGTGATGGCCGCCAAACTCCGAGTGGAGGACCCGTGGGAGATCGAACTGGCGGCCACGCTCAGCCAGATCGGCAGGCTGGCCATACCTTCCGAGATACCCGAGAAGGCATCCCAAGGCCAATCACTAACCGACGAGGAACGCAAGACTCTGGAGAGCTATCCCGCCATAGGCCACGAATTACTCGAACGTATCCCGCGACTGGAATACGTCGCAAGAATAGTGCTGTATCAGAACAAGCTATTCAACGGAGACGGTTTCCCGGCTGACCAGGTCGCCGGAAAGGAAATCCCCTTGGGCAGCCGCATCCTCAAAGTCGTCGCCGACTATCACGAGTTACGCGCCGCAGGTCAGTCTCGCCAGGAGAGCCTCAAGACCATGCAGTCTCGCGACGGATGGTACGATCCCTCGGTGTTAAGTGTCCTCGGAAGAGAATCTACGTCTGCGGCCGCTCAAGCCGAAGCAGGTCAAGTCATCGCCATCCCCCTTAAGGATCTCCGACCGGGGATTACGTTGGCCTCGCCTATCCTCACAACGAAAGGCCGAACGCTCGTTTCGTCCCGAACTGTCATTACCGATGCATTCCTGATCCGCCTGCGCAAATATGCAGCAACCGGCGGCATCAAAGAACCCATCGAGGTAGTCATTCACAGACAGCCCAGTTGATAGAGTTGCGCAGGGGGCTACATGACACCAGAGTCTCCCAGAAACCGACCATCGTCTGCGGAGTGGATTCTTCACTGTCGCGTTGTCCCTCAAAGAACCAATCCGTGTGGAAGTGTGCCAATTTCTGTGGCGGTTTTTCGACGAAGACACTGTCCTCGTGCTACATCTGACCGAGAGTTGAAGTGGGGTAAGTGGTTGGCATTACAGTGAATCCCGATGGTTGACGGAGCAAGGAAAGCAGCCTTGCATGTGGTGCTACAACAAAGGTCCGGAAAACCAGGGCGGGTAACGCTCGAAACGGTGGCTTTGACAACAATGAGCAGAAACGAGCAGAATTGTTTCGGGTTGCTCAAAGAAGGGGATAGTACATGGTTCGAAAAGAGCCCGACGTGATGACGATTGACGAGGTTTGCCAATACCTGAGGATTCCGAAATCTTCTTTGTATAGGTTGGCCCAAGAAGGAAGAATTCCGTGTCAGAAGGTTGGCAAACACTGGCGCTTTCGGAAGGAAGCTTTGGACCGGTGGCTTGAGGATACGAAGTCTGAAACAACTTCAAAGAGGAAAGCGTGATGGCAGTGCCGTTAGCCGAGAGAATAATGACGAAACTCGAACACGCTGCCGAACTGTACCACCGTCTCGTCGTGCTGGTGGCTCCGGCCGGCGCGGGCAAGACCGCCGCGCTGCAGGAAGTACAGAGGAGCACGAACGCGCCTCTGCTTAACGTGAATCTCGAAGTATCCCGCATCATGCTCGATCTTACAGAGCGCCAGCGGGCTCTCCAGCTGCCCCGCCTCCTTTCTCAGATCGTGAATGCATCTACGAGCGACGTGCTCCTGCTTGACAACATCGAGTTGCTCTTCGACGTCTCGCTCAAGCAGGACCCATTGCGATTGCTTCAAGGACTCTCTCGTAACAAGACACTCGTTGTGGCTTGGAGCGGCTTGATAGACGCCGAGAGTCTGATGTACGCGACACCGGATCATCCAGAATACCGACGGTATCCGCTACAAGACATCCTGACAGTCATTCTGGAGGGCACCGCATGAAGACAAGAAACCGTTCAGCTTGGGGGAAGACGCGATGAAGTATGCAGACCTGATTCAGTTTGAGCCCATCGAGACAACGATACAACTCCTTCATGCCGGGCAAGTTGAACGCGCCTTGCAGCTTGTCCAGACCTATGTCATCTCTGGGGAAATGGCCGAAAGACTGGTCAACCTTGTTATACCGCAACTCCAGTTCGACCAGCCAGCGGACAATAAGGGGCTGTTGGTCGTGGGCAACTACGGCACCGGTAAGTCTCATCTTATGTCGGTAATTTCCGCCTTGGCGGAAAACGCCGAGCTGTCGCGCCATCTGAATGACAGCAGCGTCGCCAGTGCCGCGAACAAAATCGGCGGACGGTTCAAGGTGGTGCGGACCGAAATCGGCGCAACCACTATGTCCCTGCGCGACATCTTTGTGGCAGAGTTGGAAGAGAATCTGGCCGCCATGAGCGTTTCCTATTCCTTCCCGTCCACAGACAAGGTCCCAAATAACAAGCGGGCCTTCGAGGAAATGATGGCGGCCTTCCACCAAGAATATCCCGACCACGGGTTGCTCTTGGTCGTTGACGAACTACTCGACTACCTGCGCACGCGTAAGGACCAGGAGCTCATTCTCGACCTGAACTTCCTCCGCGAGGTCGGCGAGGTCTGCAAAGACCTGCGTTTTCGCTTCATCGCCGGCGTCCAGGAAGCCATATTTGACAGCCCGCGCTTCTCCTTTGTCGCCGACCAAATCCGCCGTGTGAAGGACCGTTTCGAGCAGATTCTAATCGCACGCAAGGACGTCAAGTTTGTGGTGGCCGAACGCCTGCTCAAGAAGACCGGCGAACAGCAGGCCAAGATCCGCGAACACCTTACGCCCTTTGCCAAGTTCTACGGGCGCATGAACGAGCGCATGGACGAGTTCGTCCGCCTCTTCCCCGTACATCCTGACTATATCGACACCTTCGAACGGGTCACCGCAGTAGAAAAGCGCGAGGTGCTCAAGACCCTGTCGCTCGCTATGAAGAGACTACTCGGCCAGGACGTTCCGAACGACCGCCCCGGACTGATCGCATACGACACTTATTGGACGACTCTGCGTGAAAACCCGTCGTTCCGTGCCAACGAGGACATTAGAGCGGTAATCGATTGCAGCCAAGTTTTGGAATCCAGAATCCAACAAGCCTTCACGCGCCCGCAATACAAGTCCATGGCAATGCGGATCATCCAGGCACTGTCCGTCCACCGGCTGACCACCGGCGACATTCATACACCCTTGGGCGCGACCGCCGAAGAACTGCGTGACGCGCTTTGCCTGTATCAACCGGGAGTCGAAGATCTGGGCGGAGATCCGGCCGACGATCTGCTTTCTCAGGTGGAAACCGTCCTGCGCGAAATCCACAAGACGGTGAGCGGCCAATTCATCTCATCCAACCCGGACAACAGGCAATACTTCCTCGATCTCAAGAAGACGGACGATTTCGATGCGATTATTGAGAAGCGTGCTGAAAGTCTTGACGACTCCCAGCTTGACCGCTACTACTACGAAGCCTTGAAGGGTGTTATGGAATGTGTCGATCGGCCGACCTACGTCAGCGGCTACAAGATTTGGCAACACGAGATCGAATGGTTAGAACGCAAGGCTGCACGCCAGGGATATCTCTTTTTCGGTGCTCCTAATGAGCGATCTACGGCGGTGCCCCCGCGTGACTTCTACCTTTACTTCGTCCAGCCCTTCGAAGCGCCGCACTTCAAAGACGAGAAGAAACCCGATGAGCTTTTCTTGCGCCTGACAAATGCGGACGAGACCTTCCGTACGGTGATCCGCTTCTACGCAGCGGCACTCGATCTGGCATCCACGGCATCGGGTCAAGCCAAGTCTACGTACGAAGGTAAGGCATCCATATTCCTGCGAGATCTTGTAGCTTGGCTTCAGAAGAACATGGCCAGCGCTTTCGATGTCACCTACCAAGGGCGTACCAAATCACTGACCGAGTGGGCGAAGGGTAAATCCATTCGCGAGTTGTCGGGCATGAGTTCACACGAACGCATCAACTTCCGAGACCTGGTGAACGCCATTGCCGGCGTCTGTCTTGGTGTCCACTTCCAAGACCAGGCACCCGAATATCCAGTCTTCTCGGTGCTTATCACAGGCGCCAACCGGGCCCAGGCGGCCCAGGACGCTCTGCGGGCCATCGCGGGTCAAAATCGCACCAAACAAGCCACGGCAGTACTGGACGCCCTAGAACTTCTGGATGGAGATCGGCTTGATCCTTACCGCTCGAAGTACGCCAAACACATCCTCGATGTTGCAGGAAAGAAGGGCCATGGCCAAGTGGTCAACCATTCCGAGTTGCTTCAAGACATTCTCGGCGTGGAGTACCTAGCCCCGCAGACGCTGCGGCTCGAACCCGAATGGGCCGTGGTGGTCCTTGCCGCACTGATCTACGCTGGCGAGGTGGTACTGGCCATCCCAGGTGGAAAATTCGACGCCACAGATCTGCCGAAACTGGCCGCGACCGGAATTAATGATCTGGTTCAGTTCAAGCACATCGAACGCCCCAAGGACTGGAATGTTCCAGCGATCAAGGCCGTGTTCGAGCTACTCGGCCTTACCCCCGGGATGGCGCAACTGGTCACCCAAGGGAATGAGGAGCCCGTTCAGGAGCTACAGAAATCCATCGACACCACGGTAAAGCGACTGGTGCTCATTCAGCAGGCCCTTCAGACGGGTCTCATCTTCTGGGGCCGGAGCCTTATCGCTGAGGACGATGTCCAGAAGTGTCGCTCCCGAATGGATGCGGCCAAAAACTTTCTGGAATCGCTCCAAGCCTACACGTCGCCTGGCAAGCTCAAGAACTTCCGTTACGATACTCAACAGGTAATCGCCCACCGCGACGGGCTCGGAGATCTCGCAGAGGCTGAATCCCTTCAGGGATTGGTAGCAGACCTCGGGGGTACAGCTTCGTACTTGTCAACGGCCGAAGCGGTTCTGCCCAGCGGCCACGAGTGGATCGCGAAGATGACGGCCGTGCGAGAAGAGTTGCTAGCCCAGATCGCCGACTCGGCTAAACGTGGCGCAGCAACATTCCGCCAGCAGGCCCAGCGCAAGCTTTCCGAGATCAAAAAGGACTTTATCCAAACGTATCTCGGCCTGCATGCCAAGGCGCGGCTCGGTGTGAACGAGGACAAGCGCAAAGCGCAACTGACAAATGACGATCGCCTGAAGATCCTTCAAAAGCTCTCCACCATCGATCTCATGCCCCGGCAACACTTAACAGATTTCCAAAATCGTTTGGCGGCATTAAGAAGCTGCTTTGCGCTCACCGAGCGGGATATTGACGCCTCCCCGGTGTGCCCGCACTGCGGCTACAAACCCGCTGGCGAGCCGACAACCGTCCCCGCGCGTGCGATTCTCGACGGTCTGGACGATGAACTCGATAAGCTGGTCGAGAACTGGACCCAAACACTTCTCGCCAACCTCGACGACCCCACAACCAAAGGCAATCTGGGACTGCTCAAGCCTGAACCCAAGAAACTCGTGAACAGCTTTATCAAGAAGCGTTCCTTGCCCGAGGACCTTAACCAGAGCTTCATCCTTGCATTGCAGGAAGCGCTTTCCGGCCTAATGAAAGTGTCCGTCAAGGCCACTGAACTACGCGATGCCTTGCTTGCCGGTGGATCGCCCGCTACTCCTGCTGAGATGAAGAAACGCTTTGACGACTACATGGATGAACTCGTCAAAGGCAAAGAGCCGAATAAAGTCAGAATCGTGATCGAGTAAGAGTGGAACCACGTGAACACAAGTAAACTGCAAGAACTGGCGCAGAGCTACAGGTTCACAGCGAGGGACAAGAAGTTGCCCAGGCATTAGACATGATCGAGAAATTCATCAGCATAAAGAATGTCGGACGGTTTCGGAACTGCAAGGCCTCGAACGATGTTACGTTTCGGAAGCTGACGCTTATCTATGCAGAAAATGGTCGAGGCAAGACGACTCTTGGAGCAATTCTTCGGTCACTTCAATCAGGCAAGGCCGAGTTCATCACGGAACGGAAAACCTTGGGTAACAGGGATGCAGCGTCCGTCCAGATTCGCATCAGCGGAAACACGGTCACCTTCTCAAACAACGCCTGGACGGTCGTACATCCTGAGATTGCCATTTTCGATTCGGTCTTCATCCATGAAAACGTATTCGCCGGCGACTATGTTGATCACGAGCACAAAAAGAACCTTTATCGGGTCATCATTGGAACCCAAGGCGTCCAACTCGCCAGGCAGGTCGATGATCTCGATGCGAAGATCCGCGAGGCGAATACCGACATCCGGACAAAGAAGGAGGCACTCTCAAAGCATCTTGCGGAAGGAGTCACCCTGGAGAGCTTTCTACGCTTGCAGCCCGTCCCGGATATCGCCGCACAGATCAAACAGAAGTCCACTCAGATAGCCACGAAGCAGAAGGCCATCGACAAAGCCGCCGACATCCAAGCCAAGAGCGTTTTGTCCACAATACAGTTGCCGTTACTTCCTGATGGTCTTACGCAAACGCTTGCGACCAGGATAGCTGATATTGCTGCCGACGCAGAGGCGCGCGTCAAGGGCCAGATCGCAAGACATATGGATCAGTCTGGCGAATCTTGGCTATCCCAAGGCCTGGATTACATCAAGGATGGCCTTTGCCCCTTCTGTGGCCAAGACGTGAGTGCCTGCGATCTCATCACGGCTTACAACTCCTATTTCAGCGTTGCTTACAATGAATTGAAGGAAAAGGTAGCAGGTCTGGAGCAGTCGCTCGCCATCGCCATCGGAGACTCTTCTCTCTTTCCCGTGCAACAAGCCCTTTCCGGGAACGAGACCCTGTGTGAGTTCTGGCGGCAATTCATTGATGTTTCTTTGCCTGTACTTGCCTTTGATGCAATTCAGCGCGCCTATACAAGGCTTCGGGAAGAATGCCTGGCGCTCATCCGTCAGAAGCAAGCCGGGCCTTTGGAATCGGTTCTTACGGGCGAGGATTTTGCCGCAGCCATCGCTGAGATCGACTCCTTGCGCCAAGGGGCCAAAACATACAATGATGCCGTTGATGCCTCTAACGCGAAGATCGCCGAGCAGAAGGCATCGGCTGCAAAGGGAGACTTGACGTCGGAAAAGCGGGAATTGACCTTGCTGGAGGCGACCAAGCGACGCCATGAACCGGCCATTGATGCAGCATGCCAAGCCTACCAACAATCGGTTGACGGCAAGGCACAACTCGACGCTCAGAAGAGATCCGCCAAAGATCGACTCGACCAGTACTGTGCGACGGTCCTGCAAACCTACCAGCAGAGCATCAACGACTATCTGGACCAGTTCAACACGGGTTTCCGTATAGCGAACACGCGGCATCAGTACACGGGCGGGACGCCCAGTTCGCAGTTTCAGATCGTCATCAACGACACCAGCGTAGATCTAGGTGGCACCAACACGTCGGCCGGAACGCCCTGCTTCAGAACGGCGCTAAGTTCGGGGGATCGAAGCGCATTGGCGCTTGCCTTTTTTCTGGCCGCTCTCAAACAAGACCCCCATATCGGCGACAAGATGGTCGTACTCGACGATCCCTTCACCAGCCAGGATCGTTTTCGGCGCACCTGCACGCAACAACTCATTCGTCAACTGGCCGGTGTCGCTCAGCAGGTCATCGTTCTTTCACACGACCCCCATTTTTTGAAATCTCTCTGGAATGGATATTCAGATACAGACATTAAGGCGTTGCAGCTTGCGCGGATCTCGGACAACACGCTGATCTTGCCCTTTGACATCGAAGCTGAAACACGCAGTGCTTATCTTCAGAACTACACAGTCCTCCTTTCCTTTTACCAAACGCGCGCAGGCGATCGGCTGAACGTGGCACGCTCAATCCGACCGCTGCTCGAGGGCCTGTTCCGCACCCATTTTCCGGGGCATTTTAAGGATGGCGAATGGTTGGGCAACTTCATCGACAAGATTCGGTCCGCCGACCAGTCAAGCCCATTGGCTCATGCAAAGACGGACCTTCCCGAGTTGCAGGCGATCAACGAGTATTCCAAGAAGTATCACCATGACCAGAACCCTCAAGCGGACACCGAGCCACTTGATGCCACTGAGCTTCACGGGTTCGTAAAGCGCACGCTCAGATTCGTTGGAGGGGCATAGAATGAAGAAGAGTGATACGAGTAAAGGCTCGGCACCTCTGTTCGCAGAGGACCAGGCGGACCTGTTTCGGAAATCCTATGAGGAAGAGGTGCGGGAGCGACAGCAAGAGCCGGTCGAATGCTTGGGGATGAAGTTTCCGAATGATGAGGCGCGGCGGGAGCATTTTCTTGGCATTTTGCGCGAGAAGCTGAAAGATCCAGAGTTTCGGAAGATTGAAGGATTTCCCATCGGATCGGATGAGGACATACTGGCTATGTCCGACCCGCCGTACTACACGGCCTGCCCGAACCCTTTCATTGCGCATTTCCTCAAGCTCTACTGTAAGCCCTATGACCCGAATGTGCCTTACAGCCGAGAGCCGTTCGCCGCGGATGTGAGCGAGGGGAAGAATGACCCGATCTACAACGTACACTCTTACCACACAAAGGTGCCGCACAAGGCCATTATGCGGTACATCCTCCACTACACCGAGCCGGGTGATGTGGTCTTTGACGGGTTCTGCGGGACTGGAATGACGGGAGTGGCAGCCGCCCTATGCGGGGACTCTGGCAGAGGTAGAAAATCCATTGCCTCGAAAGACCTGCTGCAACCGCGATATGCAGTGCTTGTAGACCTCTCACCGATGGCAACACTCATTGCGAGCAACTTGCTTCGTCCAGTTGGTAGGAGTGGGTTCTTAACAGCCGTCAAGACTGTTTGTGCCGCAGTTGAAAGCGATTTTGGCCATCTGTATTTGACTCGTCATTCTGGATGGAAAGTGCGGGACAGAAAGGTTGTCGAGCATAAGCGATATCAGCATCGCCCTGACCAGCAAGGCAGCGTTGAATTCACGCTCTATTCTGATGTCGCCAGGTGTCCTGAGTGTACCGCCGAGACGACACTTTACGAGGTAATAGTAGATGAGCAGAACGACTCGCTTCGGTCGGACCTGAAGTGTCCTCACTGCAAGGCTTTGGTTCCAGAGTCCAAGTGGGAACCAGTGCACACGTCGGTCTTTGATCCTATTCTCAAGCAGACCATCCAGCAACTTCGCATCGAACCCGTTCTCATCAACTACACGGTCGGGTCGACAAGGTACGAGAAACTTCCAGACGATCAAGATAGACAGACATTAGATGCTGCTGCTGGCCTACTCAGCACTCATGGCTTACCAGCAATCGCTTTGATCGACGGGAAGGAAACCCAGCGAAATGCACCGATTGGTGTGACTCATCTGCACCATTTCTTCACCTTGCGCGAGCATCTATTCGTGGCTGCCCTGTTGCGCCAGATACAACAATACCCTGACAACAATCTGCGCCAGATGCTGCTTTTCGCCCTTACTGCTTCCCTTCCGTACACATCACGAATGCGCCGGTTTCGCGCGGATCGTAAAGGTGGAGGACCTTTGTCTGGCACTCTTTACATCGGTTCCTTGATCACACCTCCGCATGTGTTGAAGACCTTCCAACGCAACGCATCGACTATTGCTGATAGCCTGACCCCTCCCATTGATCCGCGAAGAGGTCATATCATCAGCACGCAAGATGCTGGAAGCCTTCAGCATATCCTGGGTTCTTCTGTTGACTACATTTTCACCGATCCTCCCTTCGGTCACAACTTCGACTATTCGGAGTTGAATTTCTTCTGGGAGGGGTTGCTCGGAGTGGTAACCAATCAGAAGACAGAAGCGATAGTCAGCACATCTCAGGGAAAAGGCATCGACGAGTACCGCGAGCTCATGGAGCGGAGCTTCTCAGAGTACTACCGCATCTTGAAGCCTGGTCGGTGGTTGACAGTGGAGTTCTCCAATACGAAAGCGTCTGTGTGGAACGCGATCCAATCCGCTCTTGAGCGAAGTGGATTCGTAGTGGCCAATGTGGCGTCACTCGATAAGAAGCAGCACTCGTTCAAAGCAGTAATGACCCCAACGGCTGTCAAGCAAGACCTGGTTATTTCTGCCTACAAGCCCAACGGGGGACTGGAGGAACGTTTCAAGCTTGAAGCCGGAACGGAAGAAGGCGTCTGGGACTTTGTTCACACGCACCTGAGGCAGCTTCCGGTCTTTGTTTCCAAGGATGGCCAGGCGGAGGTCATCGCCGAGCGGCAGAACTACCTACTCTTCGACCGCATGGTGGCGTTCCACGTTCAACGCGGCGTGACGGTGCCCCTGTCCGCCGCCGAGTTCTACGCTGGACTGGAACATCGTTTCCCAACGCGCGACGGCATGTACTTCCTGAGCGAGCAGGTGGCCGAGTATGACAAGAAGCGCATGACCACGCGCGAGATCCTCCAACTGGAAATCGCCATCGTGGGAGAATCCACTGCCATCGAGTGGCTCCGGCAGCAACTCACGCCAAAGCCGCAGACGTTGCAGGACCTTACGCCCCAATTCATGCAGGAGATCGCCGGTTGGCAGGAGTTCGAGAAGCCCCTTGAGCTTCGAGAACTGCTGGAACAGAACTTCCTCTGTTTCGACGGCAAAGGCGACGTCCCGAGCCAGATTCACAGCTACCTCTCCAGCAACTTCAAAGATCTGCGCAGCCTTCCCAAGGATGACGCGGTCCTCCGCGCGAAGGCCAAAGACCGCTGGTACGTGCCCGATCCGAACAAGACCGGCGACCTTGAAAAACTCCGTGAACGCGCCCTGCTCCGCGAGTTCTGGGAATACCTTCCGCCCGGATACAAGCCCGTGAAAGCCGGGACATTGGAAGGCTTCATCCCCGGGCTCGAACCGAGTGCCGCCATACCCAAAGGCAAGAAGCTCAAGGTCTTTCGTTTGGAGGCCGTCCGCGCCGGATTCAAACACTGCTGGCAAACCCGCGACTACCGCACCATCATCGCCGTCGCCCAGCGCATCCCCGAGACCATCCTCCAAGAAGACCCCAAGCTCCTCATGTGGTACGACCAGGCATTGACAAGAACGGGAGAGGGATGATCTATGCCGAAGGCCAAGAGAGATGTGGCGGAACTCAAGAAACGCGCCATCAACTCCTCAGTGCTTGGCATCGAGCTATTCAACAGGCCCCATGACCAGGGGCGCGCCGAGACCGTCCTGATTTTTCTGCATCACGCCTTCGAGATGCTGCTGAAGGCCATTATCAAAGACAGGACCGGGACCGTTCATGCAAAAGGAGAGAAGTACTCCTTCGGCTTCGACAAGTGTTTGGCTGTGACGCACAATGAGATCAAGGTGATTTCGACCGATGAGCGTTCCACGTTATCGATTTTGGATGCCCTCCGGGATACCGCCGTTCATTATTATCAGGAAGTCTCGGAAGACCTTCTTTACCTTCAAGCTCAAGCCGCGGTCACGCTGTTTGACGACCTGCTCAAGAGGGCTTTCAAGGAGAGGCTTGCGGACTGCATCCCGGAGCGAGTCTTGCCGATTTCAACACGTCCCCCAAAGGATATGAAGGTTCTGATTGATAGCGAGTTGAGCCAAGTCGATCAACTCTTACAAGCTGGGAGCCGCAAAGGAATTCAGGCGATGGCCAGATTGCGACCGATTCTCGCCTTGGCGACAGCAACTCGCGACGAGGCTGAACGGGTGACCGAAGCCGAACTGCGAAAGACTATCAACAGAAGAAGGCGCGGAGATGACTGGAGTGTGATCCTTCCAGAAGTCGCACAACTGAAACTAGATACTCAAGGCGATGGTATTCCAATCTACCTCCGTATCAAAAAGGATGCCGACATAGCCATTCGTGTTGCCAAAGACGGTGAGCCTGTCGTTGGGACTCTGATCAAGCACGATGTCAACATCTGGGACAAATACAACCTTAGCCGCGACGACCTCGCTGCGAAGATTGGATTATCCGGGCCCAGGACCAGCGCACTCATACTTGAGCTTGGAATCCAAGATGAGGAGGAGTGTTTTCGAGTCTTGCGGAAGAAATCTCTGACCTTCAAGGGCTATAGCAAGGCAGCTTTGGACAGGCTGAGAGATGCTGTAGGCAAGGGAATTGATGTGGAAGCTGTTTGGGAAAAACACAGGCAGAGGTTTGGAGCAGGGAAACGCAAATGAATGCAAGCTATACACAAGCCGTGCGCCTGCAGCGAAGACAGGTCATAAGGAATATCGAATGAAATTCCTTCACACAGCGGACTGGCAAATTGGCATGAAGGCGTCGGCATTGGGCGACGCTGGCGCGCGCGTGCGAGATGAACGCCTTGACGCCGGTAGGCGCATCGTCGAAACCGCCAAGAATCACGAGGTGGACTTCGTCTTGGTCGCGGGGGATACCTTCGAGGACAGCGCGGTGGACCGGGTGATGGTCCAGAAAGTGGCGGACATCCTGGGTTCGTTTGGCGGACCGGTGTTTGTCATTCCTGGGAATCATGATCCGCTTGTACCGGGGTCGGTGTGGGAGCATCCGGCGTGGAAGTCGGCAACGAATGTTGACGTTCTGAAGGAGGAAGCACCGGTCGAGATACCTGGTGGGACTCTGTTCCCGTGTCCCGTTCTTGAGAAGCACTCGGGGCGTAATCCCACGGCGTGGATACCGTCTGAACGGACCGGCAGCATTCGGCTCGGGCTTGCTCATGGGACCGTTGAAGGCGTTAGACAAGACGAGCCGGACTACCCGATACCCCGTGACGCCGCCCAACGGGCAGGCCTGGACTACTTGGCTTTGGGTCACTGGCACTCGTATGCAACGTATCCCGGCGCGGATGGTGCGCCGTACATGGCTTATTCCGGCACGCATGAAACGACCAAGCTTGGGGAGCGGGACAGCGGTAACGCACTGATTGTCGAGATCGCTGCTCCAGGGGCGCCGCCCACGATTACACCCGTCCGAACAGGCGGCCTAGATTGGGTGACGGTCGAAAAGGAGATCCGTGAACGCGGGGACCTCGCGGGAATACGCGAACAGATCGAGTCTCTGGCAAACCCCAGCAACACTCTCGTGGATGCAGTGCTGTCGGGTCTACTGACGGCGGATGAACGCGCCGAGCTTGACCACATCGAGCACATCCTGAGTTCCCGGTTCCTGTGGGGACGGCTGGACGTATCACGACTACGTCCTTCGCCGGAAGATGAAACCTGGATAAGCAACCTTCCTCCTGGAATCATCCGAGATGCGGCAACGCGTTTGCGCGATAATCCCGGCGCATCGCCGGAAATTGCTGCCCGCGCGCTCATGGAACTCTACGCGATCGCGGGGGAGGTATCGCAATGATCGTTCGATCAATACGTATTGCCGATTGGCGATGCTTCTTGAATGCGGTCGAGGTGGGACCGTTTGAAGATGGGCTAAACGTCATCCACGCTCCGAATACGACAGGCAAGTCGACGCTGTTCGAAGCATTCCGCCGCGCATTGCTTGATGGACACAAGGTAACGGGGAAGGACGTCGAAGCGATCCGTCCATGGGGACGCGAACTGGCCCCCAAGGTAACCGTCGAATTCGTCCATCTTGGTCAAGAATATCGAGTCAGCAAACAGTTCCTCGATAGCCAGAGCGCCGTCCTTGAACGCAAAGAGAACGGCAGATACCAACGACTAGCCGAGGGCGCCGCGGCGGACGACAAGACTCGTGAGGTCCTTACCAAGAATCCACCCGGCCGCGGTTTTGCGAGACTGGAAAACTGGGGGATTGCACAAGTCCTGTGGGCGCCGCAAGGCAGTCTGGCCATCGGCCAACTCTCCAGTGATGTGGTTTCCGATGTCCGCAACATGCTCAGCGCACAGGTTTCCGGCGTCGGCACAGGTCCCGTAGAGAAACGCATTGAGGAACATTACCTGCAGTTCTTCAGCGCCAAGGGCAAGCTCAAGACGGGAAAGGAAGCCCCGCTGCTGACGCGGCTGAAGGACCAACTCGCGGAAGCCACAGGAGTACGGCAAAAGGCCCATGCCTCGTACCTTGCTTTTGAAGACGCATCGCGGCGGGTGGAAGAGCTTCGCGCCCGGCGTGCACAGGCGCGGCATGACGCCGATGAAATAACGAGAGCGCTTCGTGACGCGCGTGTTGTTGCCGAGGTCTACCGAAAACTGGTTGCGGAGCGAGACCAGAGGTCCGAGCGGGTCACTGCGGCTGAGGCGCAATACAAGGAACTGAAGCAACGAATCGACCTTATTAAGTCCACGGAAACGGACTTAAGCGAAGCCCGGAAGAAACTGGCGACACTCGGAAACGAAGCTCCACTCAAGGATAGAGAGGTTCAGGAACGCGAGAAGGAGGCCGCGAAGCGGAAGGCGGAACTCGAGGATGCCCGGAAGGGCCGAGAAGCCGTTGATGTGGCTTCCCAACTTGCCGACGCCGCCCGCCGGTTCAACGAATGTCACAGAGAATTGCATCACCTGGAAGAACTGATCTCGAAGATCGAGAAAGCCGACAAGGCTTTGGCCGACTGTCGGCAAAAACGGAATGCGCACGTGGCGCCCGATGCGCGAGCGCTCAAAGCGATCCGCAAGGCGGTCAAAGACCGTGACGATGCGCAAGTGCGCGTCGAGGCATCATTGATCACCCTGGAGATTGTGCCTCAGAAGGACGGATTGGTCGAAGTGGTGGCGGGTGAGGCGCCCGGTGCGGTGACCATGAAGGCTGAGGTCCCGACCCAGATCCAGGGGTCCCCAGAGGTGGTTGCTGAGCTACCTCATGTTGCGCGATTGCGGGCATGGGGTCCTGTGGGATCCGTAGAGGAACACAGGGAGGCGCGGGCAAAGGCTGAGCAGAAGTTGAAGGAACTAACGGAACCGTTCGGCACATCCGATCCAGATGCCTTGGAGTTGCTGGCGGAGAAGGCTAAGGACCTTGAGGCGAGCCTGGCGGAGGCGGACACTAGGCTGAAGACACTTCTGGCCGGACGCACGTTGGACGAGCTCGTGCAAGAGCGAAGTATCCTTGAAACGACACACACGGCGTTCCTTGATGCGCACCCTGAGTGGGAGAAGGCCCCTCCCGATGCCGAAGCGCTCGAGGCCCAGGCTGAGGACGTAAAGCAGGCCTTTGTCGCGTGCGTCGAAAGTGCCGAGGACGCTTGGGAAAAGGCGCAGAACGCACTGGCGGCCGTTGCGGGAGAAAAGGAGACGTTGTCTCAACGACTTGAGGACACCAAAAGACAGGTCGCGGGCCTGGTGACGAAACTCGCCGGCCTCACCACCGACGGCAAATCGCTGCAAGACCAAGATGCCGACCTTCAGAGGGTCACAATGGCTTGGGAAGCGGCACGCGCGCGCTTTACCGAGATTCAAGACCAACTCACGCAATATGAAGACGACCCTGTGGCGGTCGTCGACCGGCTTGAAGCCCAACTTGAGGCGGCCAACCAGGAATCCAGCCGGGCTCGGGAGCGAGAAGTACGAGAAGAGGCAAGACTGGAAGGACTCTGTGCCCAAGGGCCTTATTCTGCCCTAGCATCTGCCGAAGAAAGTGTGGCCCAGCTCGATCAAGAAGCAAAGCGTGAGGAATTACGAGTCGAAGCGATACGGCTCTTGCGCGACACTGTGGCCGCGTGCCGTACCGATGCCATAACCGCCGTATCGAAGCCGGTTGAGGCCGTGGCCACGAGGACATTGCAGCGCATTGCTGGCCGTCGCCTTGGACGTATCCAGGTTGGAGACGCATTCGAGCCTGCCGCGGTGGTACCGGAAACTTTCGAACAAGCAGTCACGTTGGATAACCTTTCGGGGGGTGAGCAGGAGCAGTTGTACCTGGCGACACGGCTTGCTTTGGCCGAGGTTTTGGGGAGAAATGAACGCCAGCTTGTCGTGCTGGATGACGTGTTGACGGCCACGGATGCGGGCCGTTTGGCCAGGGTAATGAATGTTCTGGAAGAGGCGGCACAGCGGCTGCAAGTTCTCATACTGACGTGCCATCCGGAGCGCTATCGCGGGCTCAAGAACGGGGTTTTCTTTGATCTTGAGAATCTGGTGCGCGAAGCCGCAAGCGAGTAGCGTTTCATGCAGAAAGGTTCGGCGACTTTGCTGGTTGGTGACTGGGTCTGGAGTGAAGACCACCACGCGGTGTGCCAAGTGGTCGACGTCGAGAGTTGCTGGGGCGAAACGTTCGGTCGCATCTGGTTGCCCGAACGGAATGTGGTCGCTCGGGTCCGCGCCGAGAGACTGCGCTCTGCCGTCGAATCGGATCTGGTGTCCCCAGAGCACATCATGTACGTTGCCGCCGCCGCCCGAGTAGCCGATGCTCTGACCCAAGACGTCTTGCTCGCACCCATCGAGGCATCCGTCATCCCTCTGCCGCACCAGATCCGGGCCTTGTCCCGTGCCATTGCCAATGAGAGAGTCCGCTATCTCCTGGCTGACGAGGTCGGTCTGGGAAAAACCATCGAGGCCGGACTCATCATGCAGGAACTCAAGCTCCGTGGGTTGGTCAAGCGGACGTTGGTAATAGCCCCGAAGGGACTCGTGACCCAATGGGTCAGCGAGATGCGCTTCCATTTTGGCGAGACTTTCCAACTCGTACTTCCCGAAGACATCAAGACGTTGAGGCGAATTGCCCCAGTATCGGCACCGGAAAGGGAGGAGAGGGATAACCACAGGTCGGAGCTTCTTCCGGCCAATGCTTGGCAGGTGTTCTCCCAAGTAGTGGTTCCAATGGATTCCGTAAAGCCTCTTGAGAAGCGTCGCGGTTGGACTCCACAACAGATGGAGGACCATAACCGAGAACGCTTTGAGGACCTCATTTCCGCAGGCTGGGACCTCGTCATCATTGACGAAGCCCACAAACTGAGCGGAAGTACTGACCAGGTGGCCCGCTTCAAGTTGGGCCAGGGGCTTTCTGAAGCCGCGCCATACCTTCTGCTTCTTTCCGCCACCCCGCACCAAGGCAAGACCGATGCCTTTCACCGACTGGTCTCCTTGGTCGACGCCCAGGAGTTCCCAGAGGTCGGCAGTGTGACCCGCGAGCGAGTTCAACCGTATGTCATCCGCACCCAGAAGCGCCACGCCATCGACGCTGAAGGGAAACCGCTTTTCAAACCCCGGCGCACGCAACTTGCTCCCGTTTCCTGGGAAGAACGCCACCGTGGCCAGCGACTGCTGTATGAGGCGGTCACGGAATACATTCGCGACGGCTATAACCAAGCCGTGCGGGAGAAGCGAAGTTATGTCGGTTTCCTGATGATTCTAATGCAGCGACTGGTGGTCTCTAGCACGAGTGCCATTCGCACAACGCTCGAGAAGCGACTCGAAGTGCTTGCCGTACCCCAAGAACAGTTGACCTTGTTCCCGCTCTTTTCTGAGGAGGAATGGGCGGACCTGGACGGCCAAGAGCAGATGGAGATGCTACTGTCCGTGCGTCTCAAAGCACTCAAGAATGAGCGTGCCGAGGTCAAACTGCTGCTGGAGGCCGCAGTCCGTTGCGAACAGACAGGGCCGGACGCGAAGGCAGAGTCACTGCTCGACTGGCTTTACCGTCTTCAATCCGAAGAGGGTGCGCCGGAGCTAAAGGTGCTGGTGTTCACGGAGTTTGTTCCCACCCAGGAGATGCTTCGTCGTTTCCTGACTGAGCGCGGGTTCTCTGTTGTCTGTCTGAACGGTTCCATGGACATGGAGGAACGCAAACAGGTCCAGGACGCATTTGCCGACGATGCTCGCATCCTTATTTCTACTGACGCAGGCGGAGAAGGCTTGAATCTGCAGTTCTGCCACGTGGTGATCAACTACGACATCCCCTGGAATCCAATGCGTCTCGAACAACGGATTGGCCGCGTCGATCGTATAGGACAATCTCATACCGTTCGCGCGGTCAACTTTGTCTTTGAGGGATCGGTTGAACACCGCGTTCGGGAAGTGCTGGAGCAGAAGCTCGCCGTCATCTTCGAGGAGTTTGGCATTGACAAGACCGGCGACGTGCTCGATTCAACACTGGCTGGCCGGATGTTCGACGAAATGTATGTGGAGGCGATCCTCAATCCCGACAAGGTGGAAGATTCCGTTGATAACGTGGTTGCCCGGTTACAGGAACAGGTGTGGGAATCGCGCACGACGGCATCTGTGCTCGGCGCAACCGAAGATCTGAAGCCAGGCGAAGCGCAACAGGTCCTTACTCATCCCTTGCCTTACTGGGTCGAGCGAATGACCGTTAGCTATCTGAAAGCACATGGAGGTCGAGCCGAACAGAAAGGCCAATGTTGGGACCTCACTTGGCCTGATGGCAAGACTTGGAGGAACGTGGTTTTTGCGAATAGGCACACCGAAAAACTTTCGGCTGCCCGGCACGTTACGTTGGAAGAGCCGGAGGTGCGTCGTTTAGCCACACACCTCCCCCGTTTTGCGCTTGGCCAACCGATCCCGGTTGTTTCAATACCGGGTGTCTCGGATGAAGTTCAAGGGTTCTGGTCCCTCTGGCGGATCGCCATCTCCGTGATGGAGTGGAATCGCCGAAAAATCATGCCTCTGTTCCTGGCCGACAGCGGCCAGACCTTTATGCCGACGGCCAGGCACATATGGGACCAGATCCTTGCGACAATCCCCCATGTCCGGTCCGTCCTCGATACCAAGATGTCCCATGCCGTATTCGCACAACTCCTGGAGGCGGCAGAGGAACATGGGAAGCCCATCTACGATGCCCTCATGCAGGAACACCGAACCTGTATCACGCACGAGCGGGAGAAGGCCCTCTATGCCTTCGCTGCCCGCCGCAAGACCATCGAGCGGATCGGACTTCCGCAGGTCCGCAACCACCGTCTGCATCTCCTTACGCAAGAGGAGCGAGTTTTCCAGGAGCATCTTGACAAGAAGGCTCAGACTTGCCCAGAAATGGTGCCGCTACTCGTCATTCGTGTGGAGGGTGGCGTATGAGTAGCTGGCGCGATGGTATCCTAAGAGAGTTCGCCCCGAAGGTTGCACGACTTACCTTGGTGGCAGATCCGGACGGGCTTCTGCTCGAAGAGGGAATTCTCGCAGGTATCCGTGAGCGGAGATTCGAGTTGATTCCCTTCGAGGACCACATTGCGTTCCGATACGCCTATGAATCCAAGTTCCGTTCCCGCTGGGACCGCGGCGAGGACACCGATCTCGTTGTGGTACTGCGGTCTCAGGCCAGAGATCTCAGATCTTTGCCTCATGATCTGCTCCAGGCCAGCCGCAAGCTCTCCTTCTGTTTGGGAGACATCTTTCCGAACCTGAGCTACCCGGTCGTAACCGCCTTGGACTGCGGAGACCTAGACGCCCTGTACGATGCCCAGAAGCGGCACGCGCCTGGTCAGTTGGGCGACAACGCTACCAAGGAATTCGTTCTCCGGCATGTCTTTGAGATCGCACCGGAACTCATCAAACAGCCGTCGGACCTACTACGGGTGCTTCTACGTCGTCATTATCGCCGCCAGCAAATCCCCGCCATTCTGGACCTTCGGTTTATCCAGCTTCTGCGACAGAACAACCGTTTCGACGACTGGCCTCTGGAAACCATCGTTTCAGATAGGGAAGCCTTCTTCGCATTTCTCCAGGAGCGCTGGCCGATCTTCCTCGACCGCCAGGCAGCCAAAGGAGAATTTGCTGTACACGAAGACGAACAATCCTATGGTCTGGCGATCAAAGGCCCTATCAATCTACCTTTCGATCACGATGACATCCGGGTCTACATCGATAACCTTTTCCTCGAGGGACTGCTCCATTCGGTATCCCATGAACACGCAGATGTTCTTTCCAAGACTTGGATCGGCATCGGCGTTCGAACAGATCCAATCGAGGACCGTTCTCGCCGCCTAAACAAACTCATTCAGAACCTTCAAGCGTCCATTCCGGCCGAGGATGCCAGGCACGGCTACTGGCTCCATTTTGCCCAAGGATGGGCCGAGTTGATCTTGCTCGCGAACGACCAAACACAAGCCATTACCGAGCAAACAAGCGAGCGCATCAGGAACCTGCAAGCGCAGGTGGACATGGGATTCATGACCTGGCTCTCGAAGCGATACGCCGGGCTCGTTAACCTCCCGCCGGTTCCTCCTGTCATGCTGCATCACCTTCCGCGGTTCCTTTTCCGAGAGATGGAGAACGACCGTAGTGCCAAGATCGCGTTAGTCGTGGCGGACGGGCTCTCCATGGACCAGTGGCTGGTAGTTCGGGAAGCACTCGCTTCACTACAGCCTGGTCTCCAATTCCGGGAGCAGGGGATCTTCGCATGGATTCCATCGCTTACGTCCGTCTCGCGACAGGCTGCTTTCGCCGGCAAGCCGCCCCTTTTCTTCCCTGGCAGCATCCAGACCACGGAGAAAGAGCTGGCGCTGTGGACGCAATTCTGGACCGATCATGGGTTCACTCCCAATGAGATTATGTACGCCAAGGGGCTGGGCGACGGCAGTTTGGATAACGTTTCCGAAGCGCTTTCCCACCCCAAGATAAAGGTCGCCGGATTGGTCATCGACAAGGTCGACAAGATCATGCACGGGATGGAAATGGGCACTGCTGGGATGCACAACCAGATACGTCAGTGGGCTCAACAGCCCTACCTGAACTTGCTCCTTGACCTACTACTAGCTCGTGGCTTCCGCGTATACTTGACATCCGACCACGGCAATATCGAAGCGGAAGGTTGTGGCCGTCCGACGGAAGGAGCCATTGCTGACCTTCACGGCGAAAGGGTCCGCATCTATTCTGACTCCGCCCTTCGCAGCAGGATGAAACAGCGTTTCCCGAACGCAACGGAATGGAATCCCGTAGGAATCCCGGATGACTACCTTGCTCTCCTGGCCCCTGGCCGGCAGGCGTTTGTTCAGGAGAAGCAGCGTATTGTCAGCCACGGCGGCGCGTCGATCGAGGAGATCATTGTCCCTCTGGTCCAAATTGGAAGGAGGGGCGTGTGAAGTCGAATACTGGTGGCCGGTTCACTCAGATTGGAGTTGACCGTCTCATTCGACTCCAGTGGCTGGACCAGACGGCAATGTTAGTTCTGGCTGGGAGTGATGACACAAGCATCAAGAGAACGTTGCAGAGCGTTCTGAGAGACGCTTTTCGATCCGACAACCCTGATGTGCGCGGATCCATTGACAAGACAATCACAATACTGTGCAAGGTCTGGATGAAGGCACCTTCCGACCTCGAGACCTTACGCATCAATGGCCTGAAATTATTCGAACGTCTTCCTCAAGACTACCACAAGGCCGTTCATTGGGGGATGCTCACGGCCGTTTATCCGTTCTGGGGAAATGTCGCTATCCAAGTCGGCCGTCTCTTAAAGCTTCAAGGTTCCGCCGCCGCCGTTCAAGTGCAGAGACGCATGCGAGAGCGATATGGGGAAAGAGAGACTGTGTCCCGCCGTGTAAGGTACGTATTGCGTTCCTTTGTAGACTGGAGGGTGCTTGCCGAGACCGGCGCAAAAGGAATCTACGCCATCGGTTCGCCGTTGGCTGTCGATGATCTCCAGCTGATCGTGTGGCTGATTGAAGCGTCACTCCGCGCACGATCGAACGGCTCCGCCCCTCTGAAGGAACTTACCGAGAGCCCGGGCCTGTTTCCTTTCCGTCTTACACCGCCCCATGCCGAAAACCTACTGACGACGTCCGCGAGTCTCGACGTCCTCCGGCAAGGCCTGGATCAAGATTTTGTGGTGCTGCGGTAACAGGATTCACGAAGTGGACGCGCCCTGAGCGGAGCCACATGCGGCGTCCGACTCCACGCGATTGTTAGGCTATAGCTGTCAGGTTTACTACAAAAAATCACCAACTACAACTGTGCACCGACAGCCACTTTCACACGTGCACTTGGCGTACGGAAGCTCCGGCACGTCTTCTATACGATACTCCTCGCCACTGATTCTTCTACACTCGGAACAAGTAGCTCCATCATCAGCCCCAGACACTTCTACCGTCCTAATGCCAGCCTCTTTGTATGCTTTCATATGGCGGAGGTAGTGAGCATGAAACACTAGCATCCGGCAAGCGGTGTCACCATCCAGATGGATGCCGGTTTCAAGCCCTTCGGGCAACCAGTGTCGCGCAGTACTTATGCCCCATAAGTGCATCATTCCAGCAGCCGGACGAAGTTGTCTTAGTTGATCTTCTTCAATACCCTTCAAAATTGCCGGTGTCGTATTCAAGATAGATCTGAGCGACTCAACATCTGATGTCCCATCGTAATTCTTCCAGTCGATACCTATTCCACGCGCGAAAACCTGTGTCGCTTCGTGCTGTACGACGACACGAACCGCTTTCGAGTACTCTTCTCCTGCAAGCAGACTGAGAACCTCTTGCTCTGCGGCTTCTCTCTTGATTCTTTCGCCCTCAAGGTAATGTTCCGCAAGGTGCTTTCCAGCCGCGGTACACCGATACAGGTCGAGCCCCTTTGTAGCTTCAGACATTGCCTTAGCGTCATTATCGATAAGACGCCGAATAAGCTCCTCCTTACGTCCAGATACCTTTAGCCCCTTTTCTTTTAGCATCGATTTCAGATCAGAGGCCTTGAACTTATAATTCAATAGTTCTGGTAATTCCGCTGGCTCTAACATTTCCTCCTTGATGAATTGCTCGATGACCTTTGCGGGTTTCTCTCTGAGTGCGGCTTCCCAATAGTCGGCATCACGATACCTCGTCGGAGAATCGCCGTTGCGAAACTTGCTCATCAGAAGCAAATGCGCCGGCGACGTTTGCCAATCCTTCGTTTGTAGACACCCGAACATTGTTTCCTCTTTTGGCTTCTTCTTATCAGATACCATCTCTAGCTTACGCAACTGTCTGTTGCACGATCAAGATCACCTAATCTGCCTGTGGTTCCCGTCCTCATTGACATGTAACGACTTACGAGGGTCGGTGCCGCTCGGGGGAATTCGCCGGAATCTGCGCGATCTGCTCTTTCTCTTCCCGAGGACGCTCTTCCAGTGTACCTTTGGGCGAGTGCCACAAAGGTCGTTCCACTCCTCAGCAGGTTGGGCTGTGCGGGTACAGACCGTCCTGGCAGCCTAATTGTTCAGTTTGCCTTTCCACGACATGGTCACCTTGTAGGCCGCTCCGCGTCAACACTGAGGACCAACTAGAGCACGCGGCTCCGTCGGCCGTGATTGAACGTAGGCGGCCTCAGAAGTGGGGCCGGGGACCAGGGGCGGGGGTTAGAGCGAATTGCAGTGGGTTCTTGCGAAAGGGCGGCGCAAGTTTTACGATAGAGGATGAAAGTCGAGGGGGATATGGTTTTTCAGATTGGCGTCGGACGGGGATTAACCTGCAGAAAAGGAGTCGTGCGATGAGCACCATGACGGAACTCGCCCTATTGGACGCAACGGCCCAGGCGGAACTCGTCCGAAAGAAGGAGTTGCAGCCAAGCGATCTGGTGGAAGCCGCGATTCAGCGCATCGAACGCGTGAATCCCAAGCTGAACGCGGTCATCACAACGATGTACGACCAAGCCCGGAAGGCGGTCAAGGGCGCGCTGCCGGACGGACCGTTCAAGGGAGTCCCGTTTCTCCTCAAGGATCTGCTGGCCACGTACGCCGG
>Ga0315279_10002248_pt1 | contig 29531 bp, 27 predicted proteins | sample YL17G06_20_MG_FD_203694 | JGI IMG/M metagenome (GOLD analysis project Ga0315279, IMG submission 203694) | Sediment microbial communities from Yellowstone Lake, YNP, Wyoming, USA - YL17G06_20 | ecosystem: Environmental > Aquatic > Freshwater > Lake > Sediment | place: USA: Wyoming | collected...
TTTGGAGGGAGTGATTGGAAAAAATATTTAAAGTGCAAATTAAGAAAGTTTTTCCCGACCATTTTGAAGACACAGAGGACATGGTTGTAAATGAGTCCCCCTTATTTATTTTTTTAAATAATACAAAGGTAGGAACTGTTTTTCGAATGCCCGGAGAAGATACCGCACTTTCCTATGGCTTTCTTTTTTCAAATTTTTTAATCAAACCCTCTGAAATAAAAACCTTTTCTTTAAAAGAAAACGAAACTTATTTTACGACAGATAGAATTTTTAAAAATATTGAGCCAATTGTAATTTATTCTTCTTGTTTTGATGAAAAAGGAAGCAATGCTATAAATCCAATTGAGTCCAGCCTTACAATTGGGAGAGAAGAGGTCGAGAAAGCAAAAGAAGCCTTTAAAGATGTAAATACTGTTTTTAGTGAAACGGGAAGTACTCACTATGCGGCCCTTTTTGAGGGTAGCCATCTTCTATACTTCTATGAAGATGTTGGAAGGCACAATGCGGTTATGAAGGTCATAGGTAAGATGATTTTAGATTCAAAGATTGGAGATGATAAGTTTCTTCTTTTATCTGGAAGAGTATCATCTGAAATTGTAAGAGTTGTAGCTATATCTCGCATTCCAATGATTATTTCAAAGGGCGCGCCGACATCTCTCTCCATCGCTTTGGCTAAAGAATATAAAATTTCAATTATTGGCTTTTTAAGAGGAGAAAGGTTTAATATATACACTTTTCCAGAAAGAATTAAACTTTAAGGATTATTGCTTGTTTTTGAAGAAAATACAGTCGGTTAATGTTGCTTCCTTCTTTGCTACACCTTCTGCAAATGCTCTAGTTATCTTTACGCTATCAAGAAGGTTTTCTCCGGACAGCACTTTCCCTTTTATTAATTCTGCTAACTTTTTGGCAGTCATACTTCCTCCTCTCGTTATATAGTTCACAAAATTTAAACTTCTTGAATAATTTCTTTTTATATTTTAAAAGTTTTTTGAAAATTAAAAACTCTCTCAATTAGAATTATTGTAATATTTTAAAAATAACTTCTTTAATTATTGATGTTCTTTTCAATTTAAAAAGATTGAAAGCAACATTTGCATCTGCTTATACACTAAGTATTTTTAATTCTCTGTATTTATATATAATTTAGCGATGGAATTTATTCATATTCCGGTTTTAATTGATGAAGCACTCGAATACCTTTGTATTAAAAAGGGTGAAATAATCATTGATTGCACAGTTGGCGAAGGGGGACACAGCATAGAGTTTTTAAAAAGAATAGAGCCAGAGGGTTACTTAGTTGGTATAGATCTTGATTCAAGTGTACTCAAAAAAGCCGAAGAGAGGTTGTCTACTGTCAGTACTAACTTTAAATTAGTTCGCGGTAATTTTAAGGATATATCCAATATTATTATTGAAATTGGTCTTGGCAAGGTAGACAAAGTTTTTGCTGATTTAGGAATGTCTTCTTTTCAATTAAGCGAGGGAGATTTTGGATTTAGTTTCAAAGAGGATGGCCCTCTTGATATGAGAATGGATAAGGATGCCAAACTTACAGCAGAAGACGTTATTAATAACTTTTCTGAAAAAGAAATTGCTTCTATCCTATGGGAATATGGTGAAGAGCGTTTCTCAAAGTTAATTGCGAAGAAAATTGTGGAAATTAGAAAGGTAATAAAAATTAATACTACTTTTGAACTTGCAGACACTATTGTAAGAATATATCCCGTGCACCACAGGAAAATACATCCGGCAACCAAAACTTTCCAGGCTCTGCGAATTTATGTGAACGATGAATTAAATAATTTAAAATTAATGTTGGATAAAGCACCTGAAATTCTTAAGATTGGTGGAAGGATTGCAGTTATTTCTTACCATTCTCTTGAGGACAGAATTATTAAAAATGCATTTAAGAGTGACCAAAGGCTTAGAGTCATTAATAAAAAAGTAGTGAAACCGGGACCCGTGGAATTAAAAGCAAATAGAAGGGCAAGGAGTGCAAAAATGAGAGTTGCGGAGCTGGTATGATAAAAAAGAATTATATTTTAATTGCAGTTATATTTATAATTATTTTGTTATATGGATTGTTTTATGTTGCAAACCTGAGACTTGAAGATAGTATTAGCAACCTTAGAAGTGAATATAATTTAGTTAAAATAGACAACGAAGTGCTTAGCAATCGCTTATTGTATTATAAGTCGCCTGCCCATATCGAAGTTATTGCTAAGAGCAAATATAAAATGATAGTTCCAGAAGATTTTTATATTATTGCCATTAAAAATGAAGAATAAAGAAGAAATTTTCATAAAAAGAGTTACTGTTATTTTTCTCATATTTATACTTTTATTTGTTTCTATTTTCTTAAGGCTCGTATTCTTACAAGTTGTTAAAAGAGAAAGTTTGATTTCGGAATTAAATCCCCAGTTTGATTTCGGCTATAAAGTAGTTGAGGGAAAGAGAGGCGAAATACTTGATTGCAACAATGTTCCCCTTGCTCTTGATCAGATCACGTTCCAACTTGATGTAAACCCAATAAAGTTGAACAGTGCAGACAAAGAAAAAATAGTTAAAAATCTTGCAAAAATTGTTGGTATTTCTCAAAAAGAAGTTAATAGCATTCTTAAAGCTACTCAATATGAAATGGTAAGCACATCTTTAAGCTTAGAGCAAAAGAAAGAGATCGATGAACTTGAAATAAGCGATGGCGTAACCCTCACTCAAACATATAAAAGAAATTATCCTCTTTCTAATTTATTAGCACCTGTGGTTGGGTTTGTGGGTGTTGACAATACCGGACTTTCTGGAATTGAATATGGCTTTAACTCTAATCTTCTGGGGAACAAAGGCAGGGTTTTTTATAATATTAATACGGAAAAACCGATGACGCCAGGAGAGCCGTCCTACAAAGTTGATCCCATAAATGGTAATTCAGTAGTTCTAACTCTTGACTCTAATATTCAGTTTACAGTAGAAAAACTTTTGGAAAATACTGTAAGGAGCAAAGGTGCGAAAGGCGGTCTTGTAATAGTTATAAAACCGAAAACAGGCGAAATACTTGCACTTGTAAACTATACAAATCCTGATGTAAATGAAACGAATTCGATAAACCCGTATTTTGATAGAGCTGTTCAATGGAACTACGAACCAGGCTCTGTAATTAAACCCATTATTGCTGCTGCAGCACTTGAAGAAGGTAGTCTTCAGGTAGACGATGAGTTTTATTGTCCCGGTTACATTAAGGTGAAGGACAGAGTCCTATCCTGTTGGCAAAAACATGGAGAAGAGAAAGGCCTTAACGAAATTATGAAAGATTCTTGTGATGTTGCTTTTATGCAAATTGGTTTGAAGCTCGGTAAGGATAACCTTCTTAAATTTTTTAATAGTTTTGGTTTTGGTAGACCTACTGGAGTTGAGTTACCAGGTGAGGAATCCGGGATCCTTCCAGATAGCAGTAAAGTTGGCGATGTTGAACTTGCAACGATGTCTTTTGGGCAGGGTATCGCTGTTACGCCGTTACAACTTATTTCGGCTTTATCCGCTATTGCAAACGGTGGCATTCAGATGAAGCCAAATATAATCAAAGAAATTATAAATTCCGAAGGTGAACTTGTTTATCAATCGGAGCCCATAGTCAAACAAATCGTGATCTCACAAGAAGTAGCAAGTAAAGTAATGGATGCGATGAAGGCAGTTGTTTCTAAAGATGGCGTCCCACAGGCAATGATAGATGGATATTCAGTTGCTGGCAAAACTGGCACTGCCCAAAAATTACTTCCTCAAGGTACTTATTCAAGCAGTAAACTTGTTTACAGCTTCTTTGGTGTAATTCCTTCAGATAATCCAGAGGTATCAGTGCTTGTAGTTGTGGATGAAACTTCTACCCCAACTTATTCCTTAAATATAACGGCTCCTTTATTTAAACAGATAGGGCTTTTTTTAATAAAATACTTAAGGATTGAACCATGAATGCTTCTCAAATAAAGATATTTTATCCTGAGTTGAATATTTCAGGTGATACTAATGTAGAGGTTTCAGGTATTGAAATAGATTCAAGAAAAGTTAAAGCAGGCAATATATTCGTTGCAATCAAGGGAGAAAATTTTGACTCCCATACTAAGATTGATGAAGCGCTGAATAATGGTGCAATTGGTGTTGTTACTGAAAGGGATGTGTCAATACCTGGAGGTAATTTAAAAATATTAACCGACGATAGTAGATGGGTTTATGCTCTGCTTTCGTCATTATTTTTTGATTTTCCTTCAAATAAATTTAAACTCGTCGGTATCACAGGCACGAGTGGCAAAACAACAACTGGATTTTTACTTTATAGATTTTTTAATGTAATTGGTATAAAAGCAGGCTTTATTGGTACGATTGGGATAGGTCATGCTGATTTATTCAATAGAAACGAGACCTTTCCGTTGACGACGCCGGATGCTTTTCCATTAAACAGAATTTTATCTGAAATGGCAAGGGAGGATATTAAATATGTATTTATAGAGGTCTCTTCACATGCAATTAAACTTAAGCGTATTGCTGGGTTAAAATTCTATAAAAAAATCCTTACAACTATCGGGGAAGATCATCTTGATCTTCATAATACTTTTGAAGATTATTTGAATACAAAAATCTCTTTTTTCAGAAATGGAGAAAGCGCTATATTAAATGCAGACTCTCTTTATATTGAAAGATTTAAAAACATTGCAAAGAAACATACTCTTTATGGGATAGAAAGACCTGCTGACGTTCACGGGGTAATTATATCAGAGGAGTTGGAAAATGTTAATTTTGTTATTAAATACAAAGGAAACGAGGACATTATAAATCTACATATGAGTGGAACGTTTAATGTTTATAACTTCCTTGCAACATCTACTTTTATATTTGAAGAGGGTTATGAAATTGGTTATATTAAGCAATTTGCAAAAAATATTCCAGCAGTCCCCGGGAGAGCAAACCTATTGCAAAAAGGTGGAAAAAAGGTTTTTGTTGATTTTGCGCATAATCCATTGGAAATTGAAAATGTTTTAAAATATTTAAGAAGATTTACCGACGGAAAACTTATTGTGGTTATAGGAGCAGTCGGTTTTTCTACCGAGAAAAAGAAAATCGAGATGGGCAAGGCCGCCTCTATTTACAGCGATTTTGTTATCGTAACAACCGATGATCCTCGAGGTGATGATCCATTAGAAATTGCGAAAGGTATTTTAAAAGGTGTTAAAGGTAATGGTAAGATTGTTTTGGATAGGAGAAACGCTATAAAAGAAGGAATTTCTATGTTGAACAAAGGCGATACTATAGCTATACTTGGCAGGGGGGACGAAGTCGAGGCTCATTATAAAGATAAAACTGTTTATTTTAAAGATTTAGATGCTGCCAAAGAGGAATTAAGTGAAGTTTAATTTAAACGACTTATTTTTAAAAATTCCAGGCCGTTTGAAAGGAAAACTTCCTGTAGAATTTAATTCTTTCAAAGTAGATAGCAGAGAAATTATTAAAGGGGATATTTTCATTGCCATTAGAGGAAGCAATTTTGATGGGCATGATTTTGCAAAAGATGCAATTAAAAATGGTGCCGTAGGCATAGTTGTAGAAAAAGAAGTAAGAGTACCGTCACATTTATTTCAGTATCTCGTGCCCGTAACGAGTGATTTTCTTATTGCTCTTGGAGAATATGCTCGCAAAATTAATGATGCTAAATTTATTGGGATTACAGGTAGTTCAGGGAAAACAACTACAAAAGAAATGGCCTCTTTAATATTACAAGAGAAGTATAATATTTTTAAAACTCCTGGCAACCTTAATACTGATTTATCCCTCCCTCTTTTTATGGTAGATGCTTTAAAAGAAAAAGCAGATTTTGTAATAGTGGAGATGGGAATACAAAAAGAAGGGGATATGGATAAACTCGTAAGAATAGTTGAACCCCAGATTTCTGTTATTCTTAACATTGGAGAATCTCACGTTGAATTTCTTAAAGATAGAAATGGAGTAGCTAAAGAGAAGTTTAAAATTATGAACAAATCTGAACTTTCGATTTTAAATTTAGATGATGATTTGATAAGTAAATTGAGCAAAAATTATAATATAAAGAAATTCTTTTTTAGTGCAAAAGAAAGAGCTAACTTAACTGGTAAAATAATCAGCTTTGGTGAAAATAATATGGAAGTGGAAGTTTCTTATCTTGGTAAAAAATATAAAAAAATATTTTCATTTTCAGGCTTCACGTTTTTTTATGATATGCTGGGAGCTCTTTCAATTGGCGTTAATTTAGGGTTAGATCTTGATGAATCACTTGATCTTGTGTCGAATTTTTCTCCTATAAAGGGCAGGGGCGAAATCGTAATGCTTCCCAAAAACATAAGGATTATCGACGAAACTTACAATTCAAATCCTTTCTCCTTAAAGCAATCTATAAAGAAAATGGAAAGGCATAAAGATTTCCTTATTGTTATTGTAGGTGATATGCTAGAACTTGGGGAAAATTCACCAAAAATTCATGAAGAGGCTGGACGAACTATTTCTTCTGTGAAACCTGATGTTTTGATTGCATTTGGAAAATATGCAGAATTTTTAAAAAAAGGAGCTGCAGTTAGTGGATTGAAAAATATTTTTGATTTTAGTGATAAAACGGATGTTATAAATTTTTTAAAAACAATTGCAATACCTGAAAATTCTATTATATTTATCAAAGGTTCACGAGGAATGAAAATGGAAGAGTTTGTAGAAAACATTAAAGAAAGATTTGAAAATGGAAAAGGTTAAGTATATTATTTTTTTAATTGCCTTCATTTTATCAGTATTCTTGGTTAAATTTTTAATTCCTCACTTAAGAAACATAGGCATAGTACAGTTTGAAAGAGACGAAGGACCAGGCTCTCACAAAGTTAAGGAAGGAACGCCTCGTGGGGGTGGTCTGGTTTTTTTAATAGCACCTCTTTTTCTTTTACTTTTTTACAGAGATCGTGAGTTTTTATTTCTTTACCTTGCTCTTGCTTTAAATGGACTGATTGGATTAGTAGATGATTTATTGACCGCAACAAAGAAACATTCTACTGGTTTAACGATAAAGTGGAAGATGATTTTGATTACAGGTATTGCTTTATTTTTATACTTTTTTGCGAGAAGCTTTTTATCTTCACAATTAAGCATTGGGAATATTTCTTTTCAAATAGGTAATGTACTTTATTTAATACTTTTTCTTGCAATTTTTGTTGCTACTCCTAACGCTTTTAACCTTACCGATGGAGTTGACGGGCTGCTTGGTATTATTTCTATACCAGTACTTGTAACGATTGCTATTTTTAGCAATGGCCTCACAAGGGATTTTTCATTCATTATGATTTCGTCGGTAATAGCATTTTTATGGTTTAATAGCCCTAAGGCTTCTATATTTATGGGTGATACTGGAGCAAGTGCTTTGGGTGGCGCAATTGCTGCTATGAGCGTTCTTGGTAAATTCGAACTTTTGCTACCTTTAATTGCTATTATCCCTGTTTTAGAGTCTCTTTCTGTTTTTATACAGGTAGGATATTTTAAGTTAAGCAAAGGCAAGAGAGTATTCAAAATGGCACCAATTCACCATCATTTTGAACTTTCAAATTGGAGTGAATCACAGATTGATTTTAGATTTTTTATAGTAACTGTGCTGTTTTGTATTTTAGCGTTATTTCTGAAGAGGTGAAATGTGAAGATTATTGTTGTGGGTGGAAGAAAAAGTGGTGTTTATGCGGCCCTACTTGCTAAAAGGAATGGAAATGAAGTTTTTCTGACCGAAAATTCAAAAACTCCAGAAGTAATAGAAATGCTACCATTACTCGATAAAAATAATATACCTTATGAAATTGGTGGCCACTCCTTTAAAAATCTTGATAGGTTTGAACGTGCTATACTTTCACCTGGCGTTACTTTGAATTCACCTATTGTAAAGGAAATGAGAACACGGAGTATAGATATTGTTGGAGAAACAGAGTTTGCCTACAGTCAGTCACCTTCTACAAAAATAATTGCAATAACAGGGACAAATGGAAAAAGCACTACAACAGCTTTAGTAGGCCATATCTTAAAAAATGCAGGTTTTCATGTAGTAACCGGAGGGAATTTGGGGACTCCCTATTCGCAACTGCTTGTCGAAAATCCAAATCCTGAGTATGCAGTCCTTGAAACAAGCTGTTTTCAGTTAGAAACTATTAAGTATTTTCATCCACACATTGCAGCTTTTTTAAATTTTACTGAAGACCACCTTGATAGATATGCAAATGTGGAAGAGTACTTGTTTAATAAAAAGCGAGTTTTTGAGAACCAAACGCAATCGGACTTTGCAATTTTAAATTTTGATGACTCTGTCGTTAGGAAAATTGCAAGAACTGTAATATCAAAGGTATTTTATTTTAGCATTTTAAGTTCTTTAGAAAAAGGGGCTTTTTTGAAAAACGGTGAAATTTTATTTTCTGATAGCAAAGTTGAGAAAATTATAGATAAGAACAAAATTCCACTTTTAGGACTTCACAATGTTCAAAATGTGCTTGTTGCAGTTATAGTTGGCAAGATATTGAATCTTGAGAACGAGAAAATAGAAGAGGGAGTTGTGAGTTTCGAAGGTTTACCTCACAGGCTCGAACCGGTAAGAAAAATCAACGGTGTACTTTATGTGAATGACTCTAAATCAACTACTCCTGATTCTACCATTAAAGCACTTGAAGCATTTGAAGAAAAAATTGTTCTCATAGCAGGTGGTAGCAGTAAAAATAATGATTTTGGTGAACTCGTAAAATTATTTCCTAATAAACTAAGAAAATTAATTCTTATAGGAAAAACTGCGAATGAAATAGCTGAGGCATCTACTAATGCTGGGTTTACCAATTTTGTTTTCTCCAGGAAACTTGAGGATGTGGTTAAAACGGCAAAGCTCGAAGCTCAACCCGGAGACATAATCCTCCTTTCTCCGGCATGTGCAAGCTTTGATATGTTTAGAGACTTTGAAGATAGAGGAGATCAGTTTAAGGGAATAGTTAAAAATCTATGAACAGAGATAAAAGACGATTTATAATTCTTCTTATTGCTCTTGTCTACTCCCTTGTACTTTTTGGTCTTCTTATGAACTTTAGTATTGGCCCTGCTGAATATGAATCAGCTCCGTTCAGCTTGTTTTTTAAGCAGCTTTTTAATGTAGGAGTTGGAACAGTGGCACTTATTTTCTTTTCTTTTTTTAACCATAAGCATTTAATGAAAGTCTCAAAAATTTTACTAATTTTGCTCATTTTCTCTCTTATTATTGTTGACGGATCTCTATCCAGAAGATGGATTTATTTTGGTAATATTTCATTAGCACTTCAGCCATCTCAATATGCACCAATTATATTAACTATTTTTATTGCGAGAATTTTTTCTTATCCCATTAATGATAAGTCCTCAAAGAAATTGTATCTTATAATATTTGGAATTATAATCTTTTTAACCGTTTTAATAAGCCTTGAGCCTGACTTTGGCAGCGGAATAATAGCTTTTGGTTCTTCAATGTTTCTTTTGTTTTTAACAGGTATATCAATATCTGAATTTTTATCTTTCTTATCATTTTCCTTGTTAGGAGGAGCTTTGTTTCTTACCATAAGCAACGAATGGATGAATAGAATTCAAGCTTTCTTTCATCCGTATTTATATTCTACAAGCGATGCACTCCAATCCTTACAAGCCTTTAGAGCACTTGCACGAGGAGGAATTGCCGGGGTAGGTTTTATGAGGAGTGTATTGAAGTTCCCAGGGCACCTTCCGGAAAGATCTTCTGATTTTATTTTTGCAATAATTGGAGAGGAAACGGGCCTTATCGGTTGCTCAGTTTTAATAGCCATTTTCTTGATTATTTCTTATATTGGTTTAAGAATTGCAAGAGGATCTCAATCTACATTTTCAAGACTTGTTGCTGCTGGTATAGTGATTGATATTTTGTTGTGGGCTATTCTTAATATGCTTGTTAATGTTGGATTGATGCCTGTTACTGGCATTCCTCTTTCTTTTGTAAGCTTCGGCGGTAATAATATGCTTGCGAATTTTATAGGGGTAGGTATTTTAATAAACATTATTAGAAAAGAGGTAGCTTGGTGAAAATTATTATTGCAGCAGGTGGAACTGGTGGCCATGTTTACCCTGCAATTTCGATAGGTGAAGTTTTTAGATCAAATGGAGATGAGGTCATTTTTGTTGGAAGGGCCGGAAGTTTTGAAGAAACTAAGTTTAAGGAATATGGCTTCAAGGTTATAAATATAAAATCTTCAATGTTTCAATTCAATAATTTCTTTAAATTCTTTTTTGATAACCTTAAGGGGTTTTTACAATCTCTTTCACTAATCTCTAAGGAGAGACCGGATGTTGTAGTCGGAGGCGGTAGCTATATTTCTTTTCCTGTAATTGTCTCCTCGCTCTTTCGGGGCGTACCTTATTTTCTTTATGAGCAAAATATTATTCCAGGAAGAGCAAACCAGATTTTAAAATGGAGAAGCAAAAAAGTTTTTATTGGATTTCCAGATATTTATGGATATTTCAAAAATAAGGGTATTTTTTCTGGAAATCCAATAAGATTTAATATAGACAACGTTGACAAGAATTGCGCTTTAGATTTTTTTAAGTTTGTTGAAAAGCCAACACTTTTGATTTTTGGTGGTAGTAGTGGGGCAAGGAAAATAAATACTATTTTTTCGGATATAATTGAAAAATTGATATCAAAAATTGATATGCAGGTGATTTTCATAACTGGACCAAAACTTTTTAGTGAGGTGTCAAAAATAAGCGAAAAGTTTACCGAGAATTTAAGGGTTTTCCCCTACCTTGAGAGAATGGATTTAGCATACGCAGTTTCAGATTTTGCCGTTGCAAGAGGCGGTGCAATGACTTTAACTGAACTTGTAAAAAGTAAAGTTCCAGCAATTGTTATCCCTTATCCATACGCAAGGGATAATCATCAATTTAAAAATGCTTTATTTCTCCAGAATAATGGCTGTGTAGATGTTATTGATGAGACAAAGCTTAATGAAGATTTATTATATCAAAAACTTATTTACTATTTTTCTCGTATTGATATACTTAAAAAAATGAAAGAAAATTGTTCTGATATTTTTCCTTTTAAAAGTGAACAAATTATATACAAAACCATAAAAGGGTCGTTTTATGGATAAAGTGCTTTTATTAGGCATAGGTGGTTCAGGCATGAGCAGGCTTGCTTTGCTCATGAAGGACTTTGGTTATGAAGTTTATGGGTTAGATTTGAAAGAAAATGATGTTATAAAAGACTTAAAAAGTAACAATATAAAGGTTAATATAGGGAAACGCTTCGATTACCTTGATGGAACTTTTAAACTAGTTGTCTATTCCTCAGCTTTCGTTGAAAATGATGTAAATTTGATAAAGGCTAAAAATCTTGGCATAAAAATTGAGAGAAGAGGCGAAACCCTTGCAAGGATTTCTAATGGTTTTAGTTCTGTGGTAGTTTCTGGAACTCATGGAAAAACAACTACTACAACTATGGTTGGGCATATATTTAACAAAAGCTTTAGAGTAAATGTATATATTGGTGGAGAAACAGAGTTTAAGAATTTTTATAAAGATGCACGATTTTTTGTAATTGAATCTGACGAAAGTGATGGGACATTTTTGTATTTTAATCCTTTTATTCTTATAATTACGAATATTGATAAAGACCATCTTAATTATTACAATTGGGACTTCGAAAATCTTGAAAAGGCTTTTTTAAATTTAGCTCAAAAGTCTCTTTATAAAATAGTTTCCATGGACGATGAAAATGCCTGTTCTATTGCAAAGAATATTAAAAACAATATAATTTACTATAGTCTTGAAGACGTGAAAGCAGACATGTTTGGATATAATCTTAGGTTTTTAGAAAATGGCATAAGGTTTGATCTTAAATATCGCGATAATACTTATAAAGATATTTTTTTGAGAGCTTTTGGTGAACACAATGTCCTTAATGCTATGGCCTCACTAATTGCTTCTAATATTTCTGGGATAAGCATTAAAGATGGGATTAATTCAATAGCAACATTCAATTTACCAAAAAGAAGGATGGAGAAAAAGTGGGAAAAAGAAGGGATTTTGCTTATTGATGACCATGCTGACCACCCGACAGAAGTACGGGCTACACTTAGTGCATTAAAAAAACATTTTCCTGAAAGAAGAATTGTTTCGGTATATCAACCTCATAGATATACGAGAGTCAGTGCGCTAAAAGAAAGAATTGCAGAGCCCTTTTACCTTTCGGATTTCATAATTTTAACAGACATTTTCGGAGCATTTGAAGAGCCAATCGAGGGTATTTCAGGAGAAAAAATCTATGATTGGGTAAAAATATTAAATCCTAAAAAAGAAGTTGTTTTTATAAAAGACAAAAAAGACATTCCGGGGTATTTAATAGGTAAGTTAAAAAGCGGTGATTTGCTTGTATTGCTTGGTCCTGGAGATATAGGGACAATATCAGGAGAAATTTTAGATGCCATTGAAAAATCAAAAATTTAACAAATCTATTGAGGTTTTAACAAAATCCATCCGTGGAGAAGTTTTGCCTGATGAACTTATGTCACGGCATACTTCCTTTAAAATTGGAGGTCCTGCTGAAATTTTTGTTAAACCCTACGACACTGATGATTTGATGACGACACTAAGGTGGGCAAAGAATAATAAAATGCCTATTTTTGTGGTGGGAAATGGAACAAATATTATTGTTTCAGACTCTGGAATTGAAGGCGTCGTTATAAAAATTTCTGATACTTTCTCTAATATGATTTTTGATAGAAACGAGGTTTTAGTTCAAGCAGGTGTTTCTCTTCAGGGATTATTAGAGGAAGGAATGAGAAGAAATCTTTGTGGAATGGAGTTTGCATGGGGTATTCCAGGTGCAATCGGTGGCTCAATAGCAATGAATGCTGGTAGCAACTCCCGGTTTCTCAGTACGAGAGTGAAATATGTTAATGTTGTTGATTATAATGGCTCAATTTTTAAATTGAATCATGATGAACTTAGGTTCGATTATCGATACAGCAGAATTCAAGATGAGAATTTAATTTTGCTTGATGCCCTTTTCGAACTCGAAAGTAAAGATTTTAAAGAAATCGAGAAAGAAAGAGAGACAAGCATAATAATAAGGCGAGAAAAACAGCCTATTAATTATCCGTGCGCAGGAAGTGTTTTTAAAAACCCACCTACTACATATGCCGGTCGTGTTCTTGACGAAGCAGCCTGTAAGGGTTTAAGGATAGGGGATGCACAGATATCCGAATTACATGCAAACTTTATAATTAACCTTGGCAATGCAACTGCCCATGATATTGTGTCTTTGATAAGGGATGCACAGGTGAGGGTTTATAAAGTTAAAGACCTGATACTTGAACTTGAGATAAAACTTGCTGGTAATTTTAGAGATATCAGGCTAATGGAAAAGAAAAAATGAAGGGAAAAGTCCTTGTTATTTATGGGGGATTATCAAAAGAGAGGGATATTTCTTTAAAAAGTGGTAAAGCCATCGCCGAAGCTTTAAAGAGGCGCAATTTTCAGGTAAAAGAGTTTGACTTTCAGGGGAAAATTGAACAGGTCATTGAAGAGTTTAAACCAGATGTAGCTTTTATAGCTCTCCATGGAACTTTTGGTGAAGATGGCTCAATCCAGGGGGCTCTTGAAATATTGGGCGTTCCTTACACCGGTTCTTCTGTTCTTCAGAGTGCAATAAGCATGAACAAACTCTTTTCAAAATATCTTTTCAGAGAATTTAACATACCAACAGCCAGCTTTTTATATACAGAAGATTTAAATACTTCATATGAATATGCAAAATCTGTTATCCACTCTGAGAAAATGGTAATTAAACCAGTTGATCAAGGTTCTGCTATTGGCATAAGCATAATCCAAAATGAAGAACAGTTTAAAGAAGGGTTGCAGACTGCGTTCTCGTTTTCTCATGGAGTTATTATCGAAGAATTTATTCAAGGCAAAGAAATTACTGTTTCTATAATAGGCAACTCTAATAATGTTGTTGTTCTGCCCATAATTGAGATAATTCCAGCACACAATTTTTACGATTATTTCTCAAAATATACTCCTGGAATGTCCACACATATCATTCCAGCAAATATACCTAAAGAGGTAAGTGATTTAGCATCTAAGCTTGCCTATAAAGTTTATACTTCTTTTTCTTTGCGTGATTTTGCGAGGATTGATTTCGTTGTTAAGGATGCAGTACCTTATGTTTTAGAAGTAAATACCATACCTGGAATGACCGAAACAAGTCTTATACCTGATGCTGCCAGGGCTTATGGGATGAGTTTTGATGATTTAACAGAATTTATTGTGGAAGAAGCTCTTAAAAGGAGAAAATGAAGAGATTTTTAATAATTTTAATTTTGTTAATTATTATTTTTTTTGCATTCTCCCCTTTTCTTCCACAAAAATTTATAAATATAGATAGTAATGTGCCCTTGAAGGCTCAAGATATTTTTAAAGGTTTCGATGGTTTTTATTTTACTTACTTTACTAAAATACCAGTTGTTCTTCATAGAAAACTCCTACAAGTGGATGTCAGCTATGAAGAGAATGTTATTTATAACATAAAATTTGCGGATAGTATTCTCGGGATAACCCAAAATGGATACATAATTAATAAAACATTAAATGATGGGCCTTTAATTACTGCTAATTTTGAAAAAGAGAAATGGACTGATAATTTTAGCAATTTTTTTTTGATTCTTATGAACTATAATTATTTAAATCAAGTTAAGAGTTTGGAAATTTACGAAAAAAATATTGCATTTTTTGATAAAAAAGATATTCTTATTATAATGAGTAATGATAATCTTGAGGGGAATTTAGAGGAATATTTGAAAGTTTTGCAAGTGTTTTCTAAGAAAATTGAAGAAATTCAATCCATTGATTTAAGATATAATAATCAAGCAATAATTATTTGGAGAGAAAGGTGAGCGAAAGAATAATTGCAGGACTTGATTTAGGAAGTAGCAGTGTGAAATACTTAATTGCCGAAGAAGCAGATGGAAATGCTTCTATCATTGGAGTTGGAATTGTTCCCTCTAAGAGTATAAATAAAGGTTTCGTTGTTGATTTGAACAAAGCAAGTGACGCTATTGTCCAGGCAAAAAAACAAGCTGAGGCAATGTCTGGTAAAAAAGCTTCAACTGTTTACGTTACCGTTAGTGGGGCTCATATTTTTTCTGTTAACAATCGTGGAGTAATAGTAATCTCAAAAGATGGAAGAGAAATTGGCGCTGATGATATAAAAAGAGTTGAAGAATCTGCGAAAGTCCTTTTGTTGCAACCGAACCAGAAAATTATTCATATTTTGCCAAGGCAGTTTATAATTGATGGTCAAGGCGGAATACGAAATCCAATTGGTATGTCGGGTATTAAGCTTGAAGAAGAAGTTCATATTGTTACAAGCTCATCTACTGCTTTGTACAATATTGGAAAATGTATTTCAATGGCTGAACTTGAACTTGGTTCATTTGTTCTCCAATCATTGGCATCGTCTTATTCAATACTTGGAGATCAGGAAAAAGATTTAGGGAGTGCTCTTCTTGATATCGGTGCAGGAACAGGAGATCTCATATTATATGCTAATGGGAATATTGCACATACTACGGTACTACCGATTGGCGGTGAATATATAACAAAAGATATAGCTTTTGCATTGAGAATTTCTCTTGAGGAAGCGGAAAAAGTGAAGAAACAATATGGTTTTGTAATTACAAACAAGGGAGATATTCCTTCGGGAGAGGTAGAAATAGAAAAAGTAAGCACTAATGAAAAGTTTTCTGTACCTTATACAGAGATTGGAGAAATTGTGACTTCAAGAGTGGATGAGATACTCGAAGGGATAAGACTAGAGCTTATGAAATCTGGCTTTTGGAGCTCAATTCCAGCAGGTATTGTGATTACTGGAGGATGTGCTTTACTCAAAGGTTTTGCAGAAAGAGCATCTGAAATACTTGAAATTCCCTCTCGTGTAGGTTTCCCGAAAAGCGATTTTGCTCTTTCAGATATTTTAAGTTCTCCTGAATATTCGGCTTCGGTAGGCCTTATAAGATATGCCATGGAAAACGAGAAGGTTGTGAGAAAAAGATCAGACCTTTGGAAAAGTCTCTCATGGCTTAAAGATATATTCGAATAGGAGGTGAAATTATTATAATGATAGATCCTTGGAAGGGTTCACAGGCAAGAATTAAAGTAATAGGGGTTGGCGGTGGAGGCGGAAATGCAGTCAATAGGATGATTGACGAAGGTATCCAGGGAGTTGAATTTATATCCGTTAACACCGATGTTCAAGTCCTTTCTTTAAATAAAGCGGACAGGAAGGTGCAAATAGGCCCTAAAACCACTGGAGGATTAGGCGCCGGTTCATTTCCTGAGATAGGAAAGAAATCTGCTGAAGAAAGCAAGGATGAATTAAGAAGGGTAATTGAAGGGGCTGATCTTATATTTATCACTGCAGGTATGGGAGGAGGAACGGGGACTGGCGCTTCACCTCTTATTGCAAGCATAGCCAAAGAATTCGATATTTTAACCATTGCAGTTTTGACAAAACCCTTTAGTTTTGAAGGAAGAACAAGGATGAAGGTTGCTGAAGATGGTATAAAGGAAGTGGGTCCAAATGTCGACACTGTAATTGCAATTTCGAACGATAGGTTATTGAAAATTGTGGACAAAAAAACTCCTATAAATGATGCTTTTAAGATAGCAGATAATATTTTGCTTTACGCGGTTAAGAGTATTTCGGATCTTATAACTGTGCCCGGCCTCATAAATGTTGATTTTGCTGACGTTAAAACTACCCTAAAGGGAGCAGGATCTGCCTGGTTGGGTATAGGCACAGGTAAAGGAGAAAATAGGGCAGCTGATGCAGCAAGAAAGGCAGTATCAAGCCCGTTGCTTGAATTTTCTATTGAAGGAGCAGCCAGATTGTTATACAACATAACTGGCGGGACTGACCTTACTCTTGCAGAAATAAACGAAGCAACAATGGTTATAAGTGATTCTGTTTCGCCTGATGCTAATATTATTTTTGGAACCGCAATAGATGAAAGTTTGGAAGACGAAATACATATATCTGTTATTGCTGCAGGTTTTAGTAGGAAGCCAGAGATCAAAAGACGTGAAAAATCATTGAATATAGAAGAAGCTTTTGACACCTCTGATTTTGAAATTCCTGCTTATATAAGAAAAAGAAATAAGTAGGTGGGGTTTTGCTTAAAAAATTGGTAAGTTTTTTTCTTGCTTTCTGTTCCGTGTTTTTTTTTATAACTTTTGGAAAACACTCAATTGGTTTTATAAAATCAAACACTTTAAGTATTAAATCTGAAAATATTTCAAAGATATCTGTTGAAGAAGATGCAAAAGGTTTTTCTATTTTTGCAGGAGTACCTGTATATTCTCGATCTGCCGGAAGAATAGCGTTCAAAGTTCAACCAGGTAGTTTTGTTGAGAAGGGAGCAATTGTAGGCGTTTTAATGAACGGAGAAAGCCAGGATTTAATTGATTCTCCTGCCTCTGGTATTTTCTTAAATTACTCGCTTAGCAAATACGAAAATAAAATTAACGATGTTTTGCTTGATCCAAACAATGAGCCTGGCCTTGTTAAAGACAGCTCTTATGTTGAATCGAATGGAATCATTGGGTCAGTAATTACTGATAATAATTTTTATGTTTGTTTAAACGGCATTAAAGTTGGTGACTCTAAAAAATATTTAACTTTTCCTTTAAGTGATGGAATTTCAGAAACAATTGGGACTGTTGTTAGGATCGATGGAGATTACACATTTGTTCTCCTTAAAGATTATATTAATTATTTTTTGGGTAAGAGCGAATTTTGCGTTATAACAAATACTGTTAAGGGCATAATCGTGGACAATAAAAATGTTGTTAAAAGAAATGGCAAAAATGGTATTTTAATTGTTAATGGTAATAGAATTAGTTTTTTTGAAACAAAATTTACTCCCATAGATAAAAACCACTCAGTAGCCGAAGTAAATGGTTATGATTCTTTGTTAGTTGTTGAAAACGGTCATTTTTTAGCTGAAAATGAAATCATCGGTGGGTTTTAGTGTAACCTTTTCTAAAAAATTGCGTTTATATGAATAGAGACAGAGAGAAAAAAATTTTATCAGAAATTTTGAACGGAGATGAGGCAGCTTTCGATGAATTTTATGAAGAGTATTTCCCCAAAGTGTATAAATATGCATATAAAAGGGTCAAAAGCAGAGAGGTAGTGGAAGATTTGACTTCTGAAACGTTTATTAAAGTCTTAAAAGGATTACCTCATTTTGAAGTTAAGGAATACGGGGGATTGGATGTGTGGATCTATAAAATTGAAAGAAATGTTATCAGAGATTGGTTCAGAAGAAATATTGGGAAAGAAACTCTTCCTTTTGAAGAAGAATGGGAGAATAAATTTTTCCCTATATTGAACGACCCGTATGTTACAATGGAGGTTTCAGAAATAAGAGATTTTATTAACAACGCTCTTGATGAAATTCCCGCACAATATAAAGAAATTATAAATTTAAGGTTTTTTGGAAGAAGAAGCTTAAAGGAAATTGCAATGATCCTTAACAAAACTGAAGATAATGTAAAGGTGCTTCAGTTCAGGGCTTTAAATGCTTTGAGGAACAGATTAAAGGAGAAGTTGGATGAAAAGTAAAGAAGTTATAATTCAAAATTTTCTGGACGAAATATTTAATGAAACCAGGCCAGACTTAAAAGATTTCAAAGGGAATGATGAACTTATTTCAATTTTGGATATTGCGCTGTTTTTAAAAAGTGATTCAGGGCCAGGTAATGAATATAAGGAAAACTTGAGAAAAGAAATTGTAAAATATCTTCCTTTAAGACATGAAGTAGAAAATAGTAAATTTAGAATGAAATTTGTAATTGGGTTTGTATCTTCAATATTTATCCTTTTTGGTCTAACTTTTCCTTTCAAAGAGCCCGTACATTTAAACAAATCTAACGTAAATGATACAGTCATTTATCAATCTTATAAATTTGATAATTTGAAAAATAAAGCACTCTTATATAATAGTGATTATGGATATGTGTTTTATTTCCAATGTCCGAATTTTTTTGTATTTAGATAGGAGGTGAAAGCGAAGTAAAAAACTGAAAAGAAAAATAAAAACTTTAAAACAAGGAGGTTTAAAGATGAAAAAGATTTTAGTTGTAGTGATTGCTTTATCAATGTTGTTAGGTTTATTTGTTGTAAGAGCAGCGCCAGTTTCAGCTGCAGGCTTTGGCGATGTTCCTGCAGGTTATTGGGCAAAAGATCAGATTGATTACCTTGTAATCAAGGGTGTTATCGCAGGTTTTCCAGATGGGACATTCAAACCTGAAACCCCTGTAACGAGGGAGCAATTTGCAAAGATGGTTTGCATCGGAAAAGGTATCAAGGAATACAAGCCATCATCTCCAACGTTTAAGGACGTAAACTCAAGCCGTTGGTCTTACGGTTTTGTAGAAGCGGCAGCGAAAGCAGGTTATATTAAAGGTTATCCTGATGGTACGTTCGGACCAGATAAGAATATTACAAGGCAAGAGCTTGCTGTTCTTGGTGTGAGAGTTCTTGGGAAAGAAGCAGAGGCAAATGCTTTCAAGGGCGACCCTATTGTCTTTGCAAATGATTGGAAATCAATCTCAAGTTGGGCAGCTGGTGCAGTCACTCTTGCATACAGGCCTGACATCCAAATTATGACTATCAGACTTCCAGCTGGAGTAGTTGCTCCAAAGGATGGTTCAACAAGAGCAGAGTGTGCTTATGCAATTTATAAGATTATTGTTCCGCCACAGGTTGGTGGCAAGGTTACACTTGGGATGACTCAGGAGCCCGATGCTTTAATGTCTTTTGCATCCTCAATGATGGCAAGTGCTGAAATGCAAGGACAATATGAAGAAGGTTTAATCCAGATGCTTCCCAATGGAACTCCTGTCCCAAGAATGGCTCTCAATGTCCCTAGTGTAGCTGATGGTACATGGGAAGTCTATAAAGTTGGCGACAAAGACTATATGAAGACTACCTACTACTTGAGAAAGGGCGTAAAGTGGTCTGATGGCGTTCCTGTTGATTACGAGAAAGATATAAGATATGCTATATATGAGATTTATCTTTCAGGAAAAGTGGCTCAGGTTCCTTCAACTGACCCATATGACAAGATTGAAAAGATTGAATTCCCTGACCCATACACAATGGTTATTACATGGAATGCATTGACTATTTATGCTGGTTTAGGGGTTCCAATTTTCCCTTCGCACTTCTATAGTCAGGTAAAGACAGAGGATATTACCTCTTCCGACCTTGCTAAGAAGCCAATTCATGCAGGGCCGTACAAGATCAAATCCTACGTTGAGAGTGTTTATGTTACCCTTGAAGTAAATCCGTTATGGTATGGTTGGGTAGGTTCAAAACCACTTATAAGTGAATATACTTATAAGTTCTACCCGGATACAAATACTTTGCTTATGAATGTTCAGGCTGGTACTCTTGATGCAACTCTCATCGGTTTTGGAGCAAAAGAAGCACAGCAAGCAGCAAAACTTAAAACAATAAAGATGCAATATGTTCCTTCATTATTCTGGGAGCACTTCGATCTTAATACAGCAGATCCTATTTTAAGCGATGTTAACGTGAGGAAGGCTATTGCATATGGTATTAACTACCAAGACATTATCAATAGGGTTCATCTTGGTACAAGATCAGTTAACAACACTTTTTCTTTTATTCCTGGTAGCTCATATTGCAAGCCGAATACTTTTGCACCTGGATATGACCCTGCAAAAGCAAAACAACTGCTTGATACTGCAGGGTGGACGGTTGGAGCAGACGGCTACAGGTATAAGGACGGGAAGAAGTTGACTCTTGAACTTTCAACTACTACAAGACAGGACAGGAAGGATTCAGCAGTTGTTATTCAAGCCGAAATGAAGGATATTGGCATTGAAATTGTTCCTAAGTTCTTAACTTCAACTTATTTCTTTGGTACTTACACGACTCGCAGGATGTTCCAGATTGCTATGTTTGCGTGGGGCGTTAACAACCCTCTTGACCCAGGTGGATATACGCTCTATCACTCTTCACAGATTCCAAATGAAGAAAACAATTGGACAGGGCAAAACTATACTAGCATCTCTGACCCAACACTTGATACTGCTGTTGAGGCTGCAGCTCACAATATTGACTCATCTATAATACAGAAGAACTTCTATATTACCCTTGATAGTCTTAGTGCACTTCTCCCTGAGATTCCTTTGAACTGGTGGGTGGATGTTTTCACGCCAAAAGTAAATCTTGCAATGGCAGGATTCGGTTACACACTTTCTTCAGGTGTTCCTTATACATATAATTCTCAACTCTGGTACTGGGAGAAGAAGTAATATTACTTTTTGAATGCTTTGCGAGGGCCCCTTTACAAAGGGGCCCCTAAATATGGTAAGGAGGTTTTTTAAAGGTGAGAACATATTTGACAAGAAGAATTTTACAGATGATCCCGCTTTTCATTGGAGTTGCTCTTGTTACTTTTTTAATACTTAGTTTAGTTGGTGACCCGTTTGCTCAGATGTTGGTTAACCCTCATATTAAGCCTGCAGATGTTGCCAGGCTAAAGCACCAGTGGGGTTTTGACTTACCAATCTACCTCAGATTTTTTAAATGGTTCTGGTCGATGCTTACAGGTAACTGGGGTCTTTCAATTTTTGCTGGTGGCCGACCTGTCATTGAACTTGTAGGTCATGCAATCGGTTGGACTCTAAAATTTACAATCGGGGCTTTTATCTTGGCATTTGTTATTGCTGTGCCAATAGGGATCTATTCAGCATTACATCAATATACTTTTTTTGATTATATTTTTACAGGATTCTCATTCTTTGGCATGTCAATGCCAACTTTCTGGTTTGGTTTTATTTTATTGATGATTTTTGGATTAAGACTGCGCTGGTTGCCTATCGGAGGAGTGATGACCCCTGGTATGGAAAGTGCCCCTTTCTTTCCCAGGTTGCTTGACCAGGCGAAGTACTTCATATTACCTGTAATCGTGCTTTCTCTTTTTGAAATGGGTTCCTGGATGAGATATACTCGAAGTTCTATGCTTGAAGTAGTGCATCAGGATTATCTACGAACTGCAAGGGCAAAAGGGCTTTCAGAGAGAACAGTTATAGTTAAGCACGCATTAAGAAATGCTCTTATTCCGATTATTACTTTACTTGGATTGGCACTGCCCGGTTTAATTTCTGGTGCTATGATTACTGAAACTGTTTTTGCAATCCCGGGGATGGGAAGATTGACACTTAATGCAATGATGAGTAACGATTTTCCACTTGCAATGGCCTGTCTTTTGGTTGGATCTTACCTTTTGATAATTGGTAACCTTATTGCAGACCTGCTATATGCTGTTGTAGATCCAAGAATTAGATACAGTTAGGAGGGAATTATGGCAGAAGAATTAATTTATAAAAATGAAGTTAGCACAAGGGTAGAAGGATACTGGTATCTTGTCGGCAAACGTTTAAAGAAACACAAGTTAGCCATTTTTTCAATTGTAATCCTATCTGTAATAATATTACTCTGTGTTGTTGGTCCGTATTTTACTCGTTATACGATGAATGAAATGGGTAATGCAATAACTGATGTTTTGAAGACACCTTCTTTGAAGCATTTGTTTGGAACAGATGAATTAGGAAGAGATGTTTTCACAAGAGTGCTGCTTGGTGGAAGGATTTCTCTTTTAGTAGGATTTTCATCTGTTTTCTCTGCACTTCTTGTAGGAATAATTGTAGGTGCATATGCAGGTTATTATGGTGGAATTCTTGATGTGGTTTTAATGAGATTTACTGATATAATGTTTTCAATACCTGTGCTTCCTCTGCTTGTTGTTCTTTCTTCTGTTATCCCTGGCGCAGGAGTCTGGAAAATTGTTCTTATAATTGCACTTTTCGGCTGGATGACAGATGCAAGAATAATAAGGGGCATGTTTCTTTCTCTTCGAGAAAGTGAATATAGTGAAGCTGCGAAAGCAATAGGCGCATCAAATACAAGGATTATCTGGAGGCATCTTCTTCCTAATACCCTTGCTCCAATTATTGTTTCTGCTACACTTGGTGTTGGAGGAAACATTATTTATGAAGCAGCATTAAGTTATCTTGGATTTGGTGTTATGCCACCAACACCTTCCTGGGGTAATATCCTCCAGAATGCTCAATATGCGATGGCAATAGCCCCATGGCTTGTATGGACGCCAGGGTTAGCAATTCTTATTACTGTTATTGCATTCAATTTCCTTGGTGACGGTCTTCGTGATGCAATGGATCCAAGGCTTTATAGGTAGGTGAAAAATGGAAAAGAATCAGATATTAGTCGATGTTAAGGATTTAAAAACATATTTCTTCACCGATGACGGAGTAGTTGAAGCTGTTGATGGAGTTAGTTTTACGATTAAACGCGGTGAGGTCCTCGGGTTGGTTGGGGAGAGTGGATGTGGAAAAAGTGTAGCTTCACTTTCTATAATGCGTCTTATCGATAAACCTGGGAAAATTGTTGGAGGAGAAGTTATATTTAAAGGCGAGGACTTACTTAAAAAAACTGAGGAAGAAATTAGGAAAATCAGGGGTTCTGAAATTGCCATGATTTTTCAGGAACCAATGACATCTCTTAATCCTGTGTTCACGATTGGCAATCAAGTAATAGAAGCAATACTTTTACATCAAGATTTAAGCGAGGAAAAAGCCAAAAAAAGAACAATAGAACTCCTTAACCTGGTTGGTATTCCTGAACCGGAGAGAAGGTTTAATCAATATCCGCATGAATTAAGCGGTGGTATGAGACAGAGGGCTATGATTGCAATGGCGATATCGTGCAATCCCGACCTCCTTATTTCTGATGAGGCAACAACTGCTCTTGACGTAACAATTCAGGCTCAGATTCTTGAACTGATGAAAGATCTTCAGAAAAAAATAGGAATGTCAGTGCTTTTTATTACTCATGACCTTGCTCTTGTTGCAGAAATGGCAAACAATATAGCAGTTACATACACGGGGAAAATTGTAGAGTACTCAGATGCAAGAAGTGTTTTTAAGAATCCAAAGCATCCTTATACTTATGGTTTATTACGCTCGGTCCCAAGTTTGCTTTTTGAAGAAACTAAAGTCGAACTCCCTGCAATTGAAGGAATGGTACCGAGTCCTTATCATATGCCTCAGGGGTGTCACTTCAGCCCAAGATGCCCTTTTGCAACTGATATATGCAGGAGAGAAATGCCAGAGATCGAAGAATTATTGGCAGGTCACTATGTAAGATGCTTTCACCCCGTGAAAGTTTCCAAGGAGGCCATATGAAAAAGTTAATTGACATCCAGAACCTTACAAAATTCTTTCCTGTCTTAGGGGGAGTTTTTAGCAAGCCTGTTGGTTGGGTGAAGGCTGTTGATGATGTTTCATTTCATATTTATGAAGGTGAAACATTTTCTCTTGTTGGTGAGACTGGAAGTGGAAAAACAACTACTGGTAAAACTATTCTTAGATTAATAGAGCCCACAAAAGGAAAAATTATTTTTGATGGGAAAGATGTAACGAGCATACCTTTATCTGAAATGAGGCCCTTAAGGAGAAGTATGCAGATTATTTTCCAGGATCCGTATGGCTCTCTCAACCCAAGGCTTCCAATTGGAGAAATAATAAGAGAGCCACTCCTTGTTCACAAGGTTGGCACCAAGAAGGAGCAAGAAGAAAGAGTCGTTGAGATTATGAAACTTGTCGGCTTAAGCCCTGAATATCTTCACCGTTACCCTCACGAATTTTCAGGTGGGCAGAGGCAGAGAATAGGTATTGCAAGAGCAGTAGCTTTAAACCCTAAATTTATTGTTGCAGACGAGCCGGTTTCGGCTCTTGATGCTTCAATTCAAGCACAGGTTTTAAACCTATTGCTCGAACTTCAACAAAAACTTGCTCTTACATACCTTCTCATTGCACATAACCTTGCTGTTGTAAGGCATATTTCTGACAGAGTAGGAGTTATGTATCTTGGAAAGCTTTTTGAAGTTACTAATACAAAAGAATTGTTTGATAATCCGCTACATCCGTATACACAGGCATTACTTTCGGCTATTCCTGTTCCCGACCCTGATGCTAAAAAGGTGAGAATATTATTACATGGAGACCTCCCTTCTCCAATAAATCCTCCGTCTGGTTGCAGATTCAGGACAAGGTGCAGGTATGCGAAGGATATTTGCGCAGAAAAAGAACCGCCGCTTATTGATGTTGATGGTGAACATTATGTTGCCTGTCATTTTGTCAAAAAAGGTAAAAAAGTAGAATATACACCCTCATTATAATTAGAGGCCAGGGATTTGCCTGGCCTCTCTTTCTTCCTAAGATATCTCCGTGTTGCATCACGTAAATTATATACGAAATTGTTCTGAGTCAAAGAGAAATCATTGAGTAATTTTTCATCCTTTGGTTGCATATTCCTTTCTTCTTTCCTTACCTTTCTTGTATATGTGTCCCAGCCCCCTAATTAATTGGACAGTTTGTAATAAAATAATAGGAGAACCTTAAAGGGGGTTAAAGATGCAAAAGAGAATTTGGAAGAAGGAAGAAAAGATTGCAATCAATCTTCTTTATCTATTCAGAAAGTATCCTGATGCAAACAGAAATGAAATTACAGCACTTGCAGGATTGGACCCCATAAAGAAACAATCAGGCTCTTCTTTAAATGGTGGGAGAAAAATAACCTGTTGAGAGGAGCGCAGGTTACAGAAGATTAAAGTAAAGCAGGGGAGGGACCCAATACTCAGGGAGGTCCTCTACTTAGCTTGTATAAACAGTATTCAACACAATGACCGCATAAGAACGTTTTATGAACACCTTATTACTGATAGCCACAAGAAACCCAAAGTTGCATTGGTAGCCTGTATGAAAAAAACTTCTTCTCATAGTGCATCAAATCTATGTGAATAAATCAAAATACAAACCTCTTTATATAGATAATAAAAACTTATGTTTTTCCTCTTGACACGGATCGTAGTATCTTATGTGAGGCAACGATTCCAAGGGAATTTTTCCAATTAAGAAAGTTGAGGCAATCTTCAAATGACTGCACGCAAAGACCCATAGGGCACGAGATTGGGGGATAGTTGATTTTTATACCTACCCGATCACTCTCATTCAAAGTTGAGGCATTTCTTGTTGAATATTTTAAGGGCAGGATTTTTTCCTGCCTTATTTTGCATATCAATCTGAAACTTAACTTCCTGGATAAGTTATCGTGATCGTTTGTGTTGAGGGTTCCCAATCAACTTTAGCTCCAAGATTCTCAGTAACAAACCTCAATGGTAGCATTGTTCTTCCGTTGATAATCTCTGGCACTACTTTACTGTTAGTTGAATCAATAGGAGTATCAACACTATTTATTTTTGCGATAAGCTTTCCAATCCAGAGTTCTATCGTTGTGCTCCCTAAAGTGACTGTAACTTTCTTTTCATTAGAGTCCCAGCCAACTATCCCACCAAGAGATTCAATGATTGCTCTTATTGGAAGCAGTGTTCTGCTGTTTTTAATTACAGGTGAGGAGTCTAATGTATTTAAAACTCCATTTACGCTATATATCAAATTGCCAACCTGAAGGACAATTACTGTTTGAGTTATTTCTTTCTCAAATGTTGCCTCTATTGTATGGTTTGAGGTGATGTTCGTAAAGGCGTACGATGAGATAGAACCTTTCGATACTTCATCAACCTTGACATCAGAAATCTTAAAGCCTGAATCAGGTATAAGTGTGAATGTTTTTGAATCACCGTTGTTAACCGCCATTGCGCCTGAAGGAGTAATTTTTCCACCAGCATTTGCTGAAGAAGTAATTGTGTATGAGGTAAGCAATTTATAAGGTCCGATTTGTGTTCCAACAAAAATAACTCCTGATTTGTGAATTAAGATTGAACGTATTTCTTTGTTTGGCAATCCTGAACTTATATCCACCCAAGTTTTGCCAGCATCAATAGACTTAAACACGCCTTTGTACAAAAAAGAGGCGAAGATAGTATTTGAATTCGACGAGTCTACACAAATTGCATAAACCCAGGGAGCAGACAAATTATTAATGACCTCCCAGGAAACCCCTTCATTTTCAGATTTAAAAGCACCGCTTCCGTCTGTTCCAATATAAATAACTGATGAATTTCTCGGGTCAATCGCAATTGCATTGATAGGAGGAATATTATCGCCAAGCCCTTCGTTAATAGGAGCCCATAAGTTACCGGCGTTCACAGATTTATAGATTCCTCTGTTGCTTGTTCCTGCATAAATAATTTGCGAATTCTGAGGGTCAATTGCAAGAGTAAGAACATCAACACTTACTCCAAATTCGTCAGTAATCATACCCACATTGGCTTCATTCCATGAGGTGCCTCCATCAGTTGACTTGAAAATACCTTTTCCAGTACCTGCAAAAAGCAGTTGAGAGTTCGTGGGATCAATGACAAGTGAGTAAATAATATTTGCACTTAATCCATTTGAAATTTTTTGAAACGATTTTCCCCCATCAATTGATTTAAAAACTCCGTCATCAGTTCCAACTAAGACAACCTGGCTGTTTTTCGGGTCAACTACAGTTGAAGATATACTCAAAGAGCTTAAACCATCATTAACTGGAAACCACTGTTTCCCAAGGTCAGTTGTTTTATACAAGCCAGAGCCAAATGTAGAAGCAAAAAGAATATTGGAGTCAAACGGATCTGAAACAATTGATGAAATCGTTACATTTATTAATCCATTATTTGCAGTACTCCAAGAAACTCCTCCATCAATTGATTTAAAAACTCCTTCTGAAGTTCCTACATAAAGATTTTGGGATCTTGAAGGGTCAACAATAAGTGCATTAATTGGTTCTTCAATCTTGCCTTTACCCAACTTTTTCCAATTAGTAAAATCTTTGGAAGTATAAACTCCGTTTTCTGTTCCAATGTAAATGTTTTGGTCGTCTTTGTCTGCAGTAATGATATTAACTGAAATGTTTGAAAACTCACTCATTTTACTCCATCCTTTTCCTCCATTGTCAGACTTGAAAATCCCTTTAGAAGTTCCGATATAAATGATTGACGAGTTAGATGAACTTACCTTAACAGAATACACATATGGAAAAGAACAAAGCTCACATTCCTTTAACCCTTCGTTTATAGGTACCCAATTTAAGCCACCATCTTGAGTTCTGAATACTCCCCTACTCGTACCTGCATAAATGTTAAGTTTGTTTGAAGGGTCAACATATAAGGTATTAACAACAGGAAGACCCATAAAATCATATTCTCTAAGCCCGTTGTTTAATGATGTCCATGTTGTCCCGCCATCGCTTGACTTAAATATGCCTTCATTCTCAGTTCCAATATAAATCAAATTACTGTCTGTAGGGTAAATCACAATAACATTAATTGCTACAGAAACATCACTTAGTTCATTCCAAGTTAATGCACCCTCTGACGACTTGAAAATGCCCTCTGTATTACAAGCAAACAGAATTTGAGGATTCTTACGGTCAATTACAAGAGGAAATACATCCAAAGTTGTCAAACCATTGTTAACTTGAACCCATGAAGAGCCACCGTCAACAGTTTTATAAACACCTCCACCTTTTGTCGCAGCATAAATAACCTGCGTATTAGATGGGTCAATACATAAATCAGTAACGTAAGCCGCAGGGAAACATTCGTTTACAGGAACCCATTGATAATCTGCAGCCTTTACAACACTTCCTCTTAATGCTCCTTGAAACAAAGAAAAGAGCATTAAGATGGCCAACGAAATTGCAACAGTCTTTTTCATCAAATACCCCCTTTCTTGAAATTTTTATTTTTAACAACTTTTATCATCTCTTTAATCCTTTGTAACAGTTGTCATTTTCATACTGTTACATTTTTTATACTCTGATTTTCTTTAAAATAATACTATCTATACAATGTTTTGCAATATTACATCTATGTGAATTTCAAAAAATCCAGGGGTGATGATAGAAAATAATCAACAGAAAGGGGTCTCTGGTAGCAAAGTCGGACCCCGGAGGTATAAATATACCCCCTTTTTTTAGATATCTTCGATTACCAGGATGTGGTATTTTTTTGCAAAATCTGTATAATCTTCTTGAATCTTTTCAGCATGTGCTCCTTGTGACACATGTCATTAGAGAGCCCTAACCCTACAGGGGATTCTCTTTTTTTATAAGTTCCGGTACATATGCAATTTTGCAGTAAAAATTCACGATTTTTGAATAGACTTTTACAAGAGGCAGCAATTTAATTTCGTATAGATTTGATGAGGCAATTCGATCTCTTGACTTTTAATTAATTTTTCGTTACAATATCTATTGCAAAGTTATGGAAGGGCCCGTAGCTCAAAGGCAGAGCGGTTGGCTCATAACCAATTGGTTCCTGGTTCGAATCCAGGCGGGCCCACCACTGGGAGGTTTAGATGTATATAAAGTTGCTTTGGAAACTAGAACAGAA
>Ga0315279_10002249_pt1 | contig 29516 bp, 26 predicted proteins | sample YL17G06_20_MG_FD_203694 | JGI IMG/M metagenome (GOLD analysis project Ga0315279, IMG submission 203694) | Sediment microbial communities from Yellowstone Lake, YNP, Wyoming, USA - YL17G06_20 | ecosystem: Environmental > Aquatic > Freshwater > Lake > Sediment | place: USA: Wyoming | collected...
CATAATCGTTGGGCCGGCCAGTGACCCGGCAGGCATCAAGGGGATGACCTCCGCCGCCGATGCCTTGACCGCTATCTACAACAAGGGCGCCACCTTTGTCAGCCGTGGCGATGACTCGGGCACCCACAAGGCGGAGAAAGCCCTCTGGACGAAGGCCGGCCTGGATCCGGCGGGCAAATCCTGGTATGAGCAGACCGGCCAAGGCATGGCCGCGACTCTGCAGGTCGCCAACCAGAAGGGCGCCTACACCCTGGCCGACCGTGGCACATACCTATCCCAGCAGGAGAACCTCGAGCTGGTCGTGCTCGTTGAAGGCGATCCAGTCCTCTTCAACGTGTATCATGTCATGCAGGTGAACCCGGAGAAGTTCGACTTGGTGAACGGCCCAGGCGGTGCCGCCTTCGTGGAGTTCATGATCTCGGACGTCACACAGGCGATCATCAAGGACTTCGGCGTTGACAAGTACGGCCAGCCCCTCTTCATTCCCGATGCAGGCAAAGACGAGTCGCAGTTGACGCCGTAGTAGCTGACGGGAGGTATTGCCGTGGACCTGATATGGGACGGACTAGGAGAGGCTATTCGCATCATCCGCACGGGGGACTACTCCGTCTGGGAGATTGCGGTCCGCTCGATCTTGGTGTCCGGCTCGGCCACGGCGGTCGCCCTTCTTCTGGGCATCGGGGTGGGGTCATTGATAGCGTTCAATCAGTTCCCGGGGCGCAACCTGGCCTTCAGCCTGGTAAACACCGGCATGGGCCTGCCGCCGGTGGTGGTCGGCCTCATCGTAGCCATCATGCTCTGGCGAAGCGGGCCGCTGGGTGAGCTCAGGCTCATCTATACGCCGGCGGCAATGGTGGTTGCCCAGACCGTCATCGCCGCGCCCATCGTCATGGGCTTCACGGCAGCCGCGCTGCGCAACCTCCACCCGCAGCTAAGGAGCCAGCTATATGGCCTGGGCGCCTCGCGTCTCCAGATGCTGTGGCTGGTGCTGTGGGAGGCGAAACTGCCACTGCTGGCGGCGGTGATGGCGGGCTTCGGCGGCGCCATCTCTGAGATCGGGGCGTCCCAGATGGTCGGCGGCAACCTGGCAGGGGAGACGCGGGTGATGACTACGTCGATAATGTTGCAGGTCAGCAGGGGCGAGTTCGCGCCGGCCATCGCCCTCTCCCTCATCCTTCTGGCCCTTATCTTCATTGTGAACCTGATCCTCACGACGGTGCAGCAGCAGGAGCGGCGGTCGTGAGTCAGCCCAAGCTCTCCCTCCGGGACGTCCGGGTGCGGCGCGGCAAGGCCGATATCGTCAAGGTGCCGCACCTGGATGTCCTGGGAAAGGAGGTGCTGGTGATTGTCGGCCCTAACGGGGCGGGCAAGACCATTCTGCTGGAGACGCTTGCCTTGTTGCAAAGGCCCAGCCAGGGCCGGGTGCTCTTCGAGGGACAGCCGGTCGACGGGCGCGAGCTGGCCCTGCGCCGCCGCATGGCAGTGGTGTTTCAGGATCCGCTGCTACTCCGTCGCTCGGTGGCGGACAACGTCGCCATGGGCCTGCGACTGCGGGGAACGTCCCGTTCGCTCCGCCGGGAGAAGGTCACGCACTGGATGGACCGCTTCGGCATAGCCCATCTGGCGGGACGCTCCGCCGTCACCATCTCGGGCGGCGAGGCGCAGCGCGCGAACCTGGCCCGCGCCTTCGCCCTCGATCCGGAGGTGCTGCTTCTCGATGAGCCCTTCAGCGCCCTCGACCAGCCGACGCGTGAGGGGCTTCTCGACGACCTATCGGACGCGCTGCGCGACACGGGCGTGACCACCGTCTTCGTGACCCACGACCGGGCGGAGGCTCTGCGCCTGGGCGACCGGGTGGCGGTGATGATGGGCGGCAGCATACGCCAGGTGGGAACGGCGGCGGAGGTGTTCGCAGCGCCGGTGGACGAGGAGGTGGCGGCCTTTGTGGGCGTGGAGAACATCGTTCGAGGGCGGCTGCAGTCTCTGGCCGATGGCCTGGCGACGATCGACGTGAGCGGCGCGGTCGTCCAGGCGATGGCGCCCAGCCTCGACTCTGGAGGCGAGGTGCTGGTCTGCCTGCGGCCCGAAGATGTGGTCCTGGAACCCGCCCGGCTCGACAGCCATACCACCAGTGCTCGCAATCACCTGCGGGGGACCATCCGACGCATAACCACGCTCGGCGGTCAGGTGCGGGTGGTGCTCGACTGCGGCCCCACCCTGGTGGCCCTTATCACCAAGCAATCGCTGGAGGAGATGGGCCTGGCGGTGGGCAACGAGGTGATCGCCTCCTTCAAGGCCACCGCTGTGCACGTGATACCGCGTGGAACCTAAGCCTCACGCTCCTGGTGGTGGCCGGCGTCCAGGAGCCCCAACATCTCCAGGCTGTTGCTGATGATCCCATCCACGCCCATCTCCAGCAGCTCGTGGGCGCGCGGGAGGTCGTCTACCGCCCAGGTGTAGATGATCATCCCCAGGCCCTTCAAGCGCTCGATCAGGGGCTCTTCGGCCAGCGAGTGGTTCAAGCAGATGCGGCGTATGGGGTCGCGCTCCAGCACCGCCTGGAAGGCCCTGATCTGGTCGGCGCTGCCAATGGAGTAGTGGACTTTGAGGTGAGGGGCGGCTGCGCGCAGGTGCCCGAGGAGCGGCCAATTCAGGCCGCAGATGGTCACCTGCTCCTCCATGTCCATGCGCTCGAGCATCTCTGCCAGGGCCTGGGCCAGGGTCTCTTCTCGGTCTCCATATTCCCCCTTTAGGTCCAGAAGCAAGCCCCGCTTGTCCTTGGCCTCGGCCAGGACTTCCCGCAGGGCCAGGGGGTTGCGCTGCAGCGCTATAAACCATCGCCACAGGGGGAGCCGCCAGCCGTGTTCGCTCCCGATGTGCAAGCTGGTCCTCTCGTCGATGAGGAGGGGTAGGGGGCCGAGCTTGCGCTCGTGGCGAACAACCATCTTGCCATCCTGGAACCAGACGTCGGTCTCGATGAGGTCCACCGGCCCGCTGAGGGCACGGGCCAACCGCCGACGGCTGTTGCCAAAGCCGTGGGCTATCCGCACTGGCCCGCTGCTTGTCGATGCCATGCTCTAGTTAACGCCTCCGCTCCGGTGGCGGCGCAAAAAGTCGAGGACGATGGCGTTGGACTCCTCGGCGAACTCCACCAGATAGCCGTGGCCGGCCTTTGGCAGCACCACCAGCTCGGCGTTAGGGATGCGTTCGGCCAGGATGCTCGAATTCTCGGCCGGCATGATGTTGTCGTCGCTGCCGCTGATGACGAGGGTGGGGCAGCGGATCTGGGGCAGCCTATCGTAGGTGTTGTGGCGCAGGGCCGCCTGTACCTGCCGCGCGTAGGCATCGAGCGGTGGGCGAAGCTCGGCTTCGGTCAGGGAGCGGACGATGAGCTCCTCCCGCTTGTGGGCGATGAACTCAGCGCTATACAGGAAGGACAGGTTCTTCTCCGCCGCTTCTTCAGGGCTGAGGGTGTTAAGGGAAGCCATGAGAGTGAGGTGCTCGGGGGAGGCAGCGACGGCCTGGCGGCCGCCGCAACCGGTGGAGCCCAGAACCAGCGTCCGCACCCGCTGGGGGCAGTTCAGCGCCAGCTCCTGGGCGATGAACCCACCCATCGACTGGCCGTAGACGTGGGCGGAGGTGATGCCCAGGGCATCCATGAGGCCGGCGGTGTCGTCGGCGAACATGCGTATGGTGTAGCGAGTGGCCGGCTTGTCGCTGCGGCCGGAGCCGCGGTTGTCGAAGGCGACGACCTGGAACTCGCGGCTGAAGGTGGGGATCTGCATGTCCCAGCCGAGAGCGCTGCCCCCCAGGCCTACGATCAGCAGCAGGGGCTCCCCCTGGCCGTGCACCTCATAGTATAGCTGGATGTCGTTGACCCTGACCTTAGGCACGCTACTAGTCCTTCATTTGGGCTGTGGATGGGGCGAAAGACCCATGACAAGAGACCACCGAGGGCTTATTGTAATCGATTGCGAGGCGGGCAAGCGAGGTCCTCGCGTCCTTCGCAGGGCTTAGTGGGGACAGAGGCCTTCGGGGACGAGTTCCGGGTTAGCGTAGCCGTAGTCCCAGGCCGCATCGAACTCCTGACGGTGTTCCTCGACGACGGCGAGAAAGGCGGCGCAACCCTGGCTCAGGGCTTGGGGAGAGACCTCACCGTCGGGGTAGGCTTGGGTGAACTGCCAGGCGGCGTAGGCGTGGAAGCTCTCGGGGAACTCCGCCAGCAGGCCAGCCATGGAGTCGATCACCTGCTGGGCCGAGGCCTGGGCGCCGCCGTGGAGTCCAGCTAGCTGGGCCAAGCCCAGGCGGAAGCGGACATAGGGGATGAGTTCATCGCGGTCTCTGCCTATACCCACCCCTTCATGCCAGTCCACCAGCGACGTATCTTCGATGGCCTTGCGGAAGAGGGCGATCGCCTTCTCGATGTCGCCGGCCGCATAGGCCGCGTCCCCATCCGCCACCGCGAAGTACAGCCAGTCCGAGGGCTCGTACTCGGTCTTGGCCAGCACATACTTCGTGCCGTCCCAGGCGTAGGTGAAGTTAACATTCCTCTGCGGCCCTGCCCCCACAGAGGCGATCTGCCCCGCCGCCACGTACAGCTCTTCGATGCCGTCACCCTCCACGTCCACGAAGCGGATGTCCCGCGCGTACGGCACCTCAACCTCGCCATCGATAATGTCCACGTATTGCTGTCCATCCCAGGCCAGGATGTAGACGTACGTCCAGCAGGTATGGGCGCCGCAGGAGGCGGCGGTGAAGCTGGCCTCCAGCTTGCCGTCGCCGTTGAAGTCGCCGATTCCCAGGACGACAGGAAACCAGGGCGGAGAGGGCCCCAGCGTGGTGCTCGATTGGAAGGCCACCTCGTAGCCGGCGGCACCGCGGTCAAAGATGAGTACGTCGGCATCGGGCCAGATACCGGCCACGACGGGGTTGGTCAGCCGCACGACATATTCGTCTTCACCATCGCCATCGAGGTCGCCGGCAGCGCAATCGACAGAGCCGGACTCCTCAGCCCACTCTGGCACGGCTGTGGGCATGTCCCAGGTGGCGAAGAGTTCCGTCAGACAGGAGGGAGAGCCTCCCGTCTCTGTGAGGTAGGAGGCTATGGCGGCCGGATAGTCGGCGAAGTCGCCTGGCTGGCTCGGCACGGCGACCACCGTGGGCGTGGCGGCGGCTGTCGGGCTGGGCACGCGAGTTGCCGTAGGCGTGGGCGCAGCAGTTCGAGTTGCCGTGGCGGTCGGAGTAGCCACTCGGGTTGGCGTGGCCATGACCGCAGGAGTCCGCGTCGCTGTGGGCGTCGCGGTGGCCTCTTCCTCACCCCCACAGGCGGCGGCGAAGGCCCCGGTCAAGCCGGCCACAAGGAGGCAGGTCAAGACAAGCCGAAGACGACTGCTAGTGCGCACGGCGGCAGTATATCAGGGAAGTCGAAGATGCTGCTAGGCAAGAGGGGCCTCTTGGCACTGCGGTCATGGCTGTAGCAGTGGGTACACCCGCATGAGGGTTTCGGCTAGCTGAGGGACGGTCTCGTACTGGAAGATCTCCCTCGGTCGGATCCAACGCGTTTCGGTGTGCTCCCAGTCCACCCGTATCCTGGCGGGCTCCCTGACCTCGAACAGGAAGGGGTACACTATCCAGCGCCGGTCGGCTTCGGCGTCCACCACCTCCAGAGGCTCGCCCGTGCGCAAGAGTTGCACGTCCTCCCTGGCTAGACCGGTCTCCTCTTCCACCTCGGTGTAGGCCTGGGTCAGGGGATCGGCTTCCTCTACGTAGCCGCTGACGCCCGCCCAGCGGCCTCGGTAGGTGCCGACCTGCTGGCTGCGCCGCAGCAAAAGGATCTCGTCGTCACCGCCGCTGCGACGCAGGAGGAAGCAGGTCACGACGTTCGCCTGCTGCATCGCGCCCTCGGGGGCAGTATACGCCGCCTGCCCAGATGGGTGCTATACTTCGGGGAGCAAGGAAGAGCAGTGTCTACAGCAGAGCTGCCGGAGCTGATTCGAGGGCTGCTGGAGCCGGCCGCTTATCCCTATGCGGTGGGGAAGGTCGACCTGGTGCAGACCCACATCTCCTACGTCCTGCTGGCAGGCGACTTCGTCTACAAGATCAAGAAGCCGGTGGACTTCGGCTTCCTAGACTTCACCACGTTGGCCAAGCGGCGCTACTACTGCCGCCAGGAGGTCATCCTTAACGGCCGTCTGTGCCCGGGGGCCTACCTGGGGGTGGTAGCGGTGGCTCGGCAGGGCGAGCGCTTCTGCCTGGAGAGCCGAGGCAAGGCCGTGGAGTACGCGGTCAAGATGCGCCGCCTGCCAGCCGACCGCATGCTCGACACCCTGCTGGCGGCGGGCAAGGTATCGCCGAGCATGGTCGAGGCGGTGGCCGAGCGGCTGGCCGACTTCCACGCCCGAGCGGCCGCCAGCCCGGCCATTGCCCGCTACGGGGCGCGGGCCATCCGCATCGCCTGGGAGGAGAACTTCGAGCAGTGGGCGCCCTTCATCGGCGATACCATCACGGCAGAGCAGGACCGCTATCTGCGGGCCTACGTTCGCTCCTTCTTCGTCCGCCAGCGGCCTTTGCTGGCGCGGCGCGTTCAGCAGGGGCGCATCCGCGACTGCCACGGCGATGTCCGCTCGGAGAGCGTCTGCTTCGCCGATGGCATATGCATTTTCGATTGCATCGAGTTCAACCGCCGATTCCGCTACACCGACGTGGCGGGGGACATCGGCTTTCTGGCCATGGATTTGGACTTCCGCGGCCGCCCCGATCTGGCGAGCGCCCTGGTGCAACGCTACGCCCGGGCAGCCGCCGACCCCGAGGTTCTGAACGTCATCGACTTCTACAAATGCTATCGGGCCTGCGTGCGGGGCAAGGTGGAGGGCTTCAAGCTGAACCAGGCGGAGGTCAGCGCTGAGGAGAAGGAGCAGGCCCGCTCGCTGGCTCGCCGCTACTTCCGCTTGGCCTGCCAGTATGCGGCCGAGCAGCCTCCTCTCCTTCTCATCACCTGCGGCCTGGTGGCCACTGGCAAGACGGCGCTGGCCCACGCCCTGGGCGAGGCCGCGGGCATGCCCGTCATCTCCTCCGATGTGGTGCGTAAGGAGCTGGCCGGGCTTGCACCACGCGAGCGCCGCTTCGAATCCTTCGGCAGGGGCATCTACTCACCGCGCTTCAGCGAGCGCACCTACAAGGCCCTGCTGGAGCGAGCTCGCGCGGCTCTGGCCGAGGGGCGGTCGGTGGTTGTCGATGCTACCTTCGGCCAGCGACGCCATCGGCAGAGGGCGAGAGAGCTCGCCCAGGCGATGGGCGCTCGCTTTCTGTGCCTGGAGTGCCGGGCCGAGGAGGGGGTCATTCGCCAGCGGCTGGAGGAGCGCCTGCGGGCCGGACGCGATGCCTCCGACGCCCGCTGGGAGACCTACGAGGCCCAGAAGCAGGTTTTCGAGCCGCTCGAGGAGCTTCCGTCCGCTGAGCACATGGTGGTGGACTGCGACGAGCCGTGGGCTCGGTGCGTGGAGGAGACCCGGCGAGAACTGGAGCGGCGGCTAGCGCCTCCCCCTGCCTAGACCAAGCTCTCCAGGGCCTTGCGGTAGAGCTCGGCGTGCGACTTCTCTACCTTGGCTAGGCTGTCGAACCACTTGGCGAGCTCGTCGAAGCCCTCCTCGCGAGCAACCGCGGCGAAACCCGGATACATCTCGGTGGCCTCGTAGGTCTCGCCCTCATAGCACGACGTCAGGTTCTGGCGGGTGCTTCCGATGGGGAGGCCAGTTACCGGATCGCCCACCTGCTTGAGGAAGCGCATGTGGCCGAAGGCGTGGCCGGTCTCGTGCTGAGCGACCTCGCGGAAGAGCTCGGCCACCTCAGGGCGGCCCTCGCTGTCGGCCAGACGAGCGTAGTAGAGGTAGCGTCGGTTAGCCTGCGCCTCGCCGGCGAAGGCGACCTTCAGATTCTCCGCAGTCTTGCTGCCTCGCAAATCCTTACTTGCCATTGCTCTCGTGCCTCCTTGCGTCTTCGCTTCCGCTCGTCACGTCTCGACAGCCCGCTTCCTCATTCCGTGAGGGAAATGAGGGAGGTCAAAGGCTCAGACCCCCGTCGAGCCGTGGCCCGCTGGGCCGCGCTCCGTTTCTGATAGAGCCTCCACCTCCACGACCGGCAGGTCGGCCCAGCGGCCGATGACCAGTTGGGCGATGCGGTCGCCGTGGCGGATAGTGTATGAATCGAGGGCGCTGAAGAGGTACATCGTGACCAGCACCTCGCCTCGGTAGTCGCTGTCGATAGTGCCAAAGGTGACGCCTACCCCCTTGGCCGAGAGGCCGGAGCGGGGCCGCACCTGGGCGTCGTAGCCCGGCGGCATCTCGATGGCGATGCCCGTGGGCACCAGGACAGGGTCTCGCCCCAGCTCGATGGAGCCTGCGGCTTCGATGCAGGCGAACAGGTCGAGGCCGGTGGAGCCAGAGGTGGCCCGCTGGGGAAGCCTGGCTCCCGGCCGCAGTCGCCTTGCCTTGAGGGTGGATGCTCCTTCAGCCATGGTCTACAGAACAGCTGGTATGCTGCAAGTCGATTGTAGGCGGAGTTGGTCGTGCGGTAAAGGCAGGAGTCAGGCCTGCCTGGCGGGCATAGTGGAGTGCCTTAGGGGTGTGTTCCTGGGGGATGTAGGTGGTAGCTGGCCGGGGTCATGCCTCGGCCAGCAGGTTGCTGTTCGCCTGCTCGAGGACTTGGCTCCACCAGGCTATGGTCTTGCGGTCCCAGTGTCCCCAGCCGTCCTCCACCGTCTTCAAGACCGACTGCACCGTCATGTAGCCGCAGTTCCTGCCCGGTCGAAGCTCACCGATGTAAATGGGGGAGTCAGGCTCGATCTGGCCGCGAATGACGCCCAGCTTGATCGCCACCCAGTTCGATGCCAGCGACTCTTGTAGCTCGGACTGGGGCTTGCCCAGTGGGGATGCAAGGAAGTCTCTGATTCCTCTGAGCACACGGATCATTGCTGCCTACCTCCCGCTATGTCCTCTGGGGATGGCGGTTGGCCATCACCAGGGAGATGGATCGGGGCCGCACCCCCTCAACGACAGGCTAGCACTTTAGACCTGTCATGTTACATAACAGCGAGGTGAAAGGCGGTAGAAAGCCGGTGAAAGAAGGGGCGGCGAGGCTGGCGCGAGGCGGGGCCCGGTTGGCGGGAGGGAAAGCCGAAAGCGGCCACTCACTCAGGCGGCTTGATGTCCACCTCGTTGAACCGAGAGAACGTCCAGGAACGAGGAGGAGCTTCTTCGTCTGTCAGAACCTGAGGAAATCCAAGGCTGCGCATCAGGTTGTCGTCGCGCCCGAGCCAGACTTCCACGGGCAGCGGGTTCTCATCCTGTTCGCGCAGAGAGTCTTCAAGCATGGCAATGTAGTCGTCCAGAGTGGTGTCGTGGCATTCTTCCTGCGCCCCGCCGTCTGAGTCGATCCCCGTACACTCCTCGCCCCAGTATATGGGCCCTCGTTCCTCCTCGATGCGCTGCCAAGACTGAATCATAGCCTGAACGATGTTCGCCCTGCCCTGAATTCGGGTACAGGCGACACCTTCCACGTCCTCTTCCCCGATGATCTGGGCATCGGACACGAGACCGAGGAGCTCGATCGTCCACATGGGTTCGAGCTCAGGCGCCCAGATCGGAACGTACATCGCGCCTCTGGGACCCTCCTGCCAGGGATCACAGCCTTCGCCTTCCGCCTGACATTGGCGCATGTAGATCGCGTCCCCGATGGCCATCGCTTCAAAGAGGCCCCTGTCAACGATCGTCTTTTCGTCATCCTCCGTCTGGCTCTCGAGATTGGGAGATAGGACGTAGAAACTATCCGGCCTTTGCCAGGCGACCGTGTACGTAGTCTCCCTCCCCTCCCACACGCCGGTCATCTGGAGCTGAAAGGAATCCAGGCGCCACATGGCTGCCTGTGCCTGTTGAAGCAGAGTGCCGGCATCGCTTTGGTCCGACCTGGCAGGGCCAACGGCATCCCCGCCGTTGCAGGATGTCAGCGTGCTCAGTATCAGCAGCGAGGCGCCACCCAGGAATATCGCCGTACCAGTTCTTCTCATGACCGGTCTGATTCTACCACCAGGTTCTCCACCCCGTCCACTCCCACCCCACCCGCCCCTCTCCTTCCCCTTGGCCCTATCTGCATGCTACTCTGGTCTAGACAGGGCCAACAGATAATGACAGACCGACCAAAGAAGCCGAGGGGTATGGTGGTGGACATGCACGTCCACACCTCCATCGGCTCCCCTGACAGCAATCTTACGCCGGCGCGACTGGTGGAGATCGCCCGCGAGATCGGCCTCGACGGCCTGGTCATCGCTGAGCACGACACCCCCTGGACGAGCGAGCAACTGGAGTGCTTCCGCCAGCAGAGCGGCCTCTTCGTCTGCAGCAGGCGCGAGTGGGACACCGACTTCGGCCACATCATCGCCCTGGGCCTGAACTGTGACGCCGAGGGGATTGAGCGCGCGGAGGAGCTACACCGCCTGGCGCGGGCGCAGGGCGCCTTCATAATCCTGGCCCACCCCTTCCGCTTCTTCCCAAGCCACTCCAACCGCCTCTTCGGCCGCCAGTACGATCCCTCGGTCTTGTCGGCGGCAGAGCTGGCTCAGCACCCTGTCTTCGAGCTGGTGGACGCGATCGAGGTGCTGAACTACGCCTGCACCGAAAAAGAGAATCAGCTAGCCCAAGAGGCGGCGCTAATGCTGGGGAAGCGGGGCGTGGCCGGCAGCGACGCCCACACCTACATGGAGGTCGGCCGCTGCGTCACCATCTTCCAGCGGGCAGTCAGAAGCGAGGAAGAGCTTATCGAAGAGCTGCGGGCTGGACGCTACAGTCTGGCCCAGCGCAGGCCTAGCGGAGAGTACGCGCCGCTGGCCTTAGCCACACCCTGAGGGCTATCCGCTGGCACCGGCTATGATCAGGCGGATCGCCACCACAAACAAGGCCCCCGCCAGAAGGCGGACGATAACGCCCGCCGGCAGGCGACCGGACAGCCGGGCGCCTATCTGGGCTCCCACAACCACCCCGACGGCCAGGGCTATCATCCTTGCCCAGCCTTCAGCCAATGACCCGTCCGCTATGTGCACCGCGGTGGCGGTGAGAGCAGTGAACACTAAGATAAAGTGGCTTGTGGCAGTGGCGACGTGGGCGGGGAAGTTGAGCAGGCTGACCATGACTGGCACGTGGATGATGCCACCGCCCAGCCCCAGGAAGCTGGCGATGAATCCCACGAAGAAACTAATCGTGATGCCCAGCTCACGATTGAAGCTATAGCCGTAGGTGACGCCGGCGGAATCCGTGAGGGTTCGCTGGACGTTGGGACGCAGACTGGCGAATCTCCCACCCTTGGCGGCCCCACCCCAGAAGACCAAGTAGATCGACACGAGGATGAGCAGCGGGCCGAAGGTGAGATCGAAGGCCCGCCTGGGCAGCCAGTTGGTCGCCGCCGCTCCCACGATGGCTCCAGGTACGGTGGCCAGGGCAAAGGTGAGGCCGGTACGGTAGTCTATGCGGCGAAGTCGGGCGTAGCCCAAAGAGCCCGACAGAGCGTTGAAGAAGACGACCGCCAGCGAGATGCTGGTGATGATGGCTGGCTCATCGTCTGGATAGGCGAGGAGCAGGGCGGGGACCAGGATGAATCCGCCGCCCACGCCGATGATCGTGCCAAATGCTCCCACCACCACCCCTAGCCCCGCCAGGAGGACGGCAGTCAGCGGGCTCATGGCCGGGAGAGCATCTGGTTCAGGCTGCCCCTCTTGTAGCCCTCGAGGTCAAGGGTGACGTAGCGATAGCCCAGCTCTCGCAGTCTGTCCACCACCGCCCGTCGGTTGGCCTCCGACGCCAGAAGGGCCATGCCTGCCTCGTCCGTCTCGATGCGGGCCACGCTGTCGTGGTGGCGGACGCGTAGCTGGCGCACGCCCAGGGAGCGGATGAACTCCTCGGCCTGAGCGATGCGATTCAGGGCCTCCACGGTCACCGGCGTCCCGTAGGGGATGCGCGAGGCCAGGCAGGCCATGGCCGGCTTGCCCCAGGTGGGCAACCCCAGTTGGCGGGAGAAGGTGCGGATGTCGTCCTTGGTGAGACCGGCCTCCACCAGGGGGCTGCGAACGCCGTGCTCGCGGGCGGCCTGCTGGCCGGGGCGGAAGTCGGTCAGGTCATCAACATTAGAGCCGTCGGCGATCCAGGCCATGCCCCGCTCGACGGCGACCCGCTTGAGCTTGCCGTACAGCTCCTGCTTGCAGTGGTAACAGCGCTGGGGGGAGTTGACGACGTATGCGGGGTCGTCCATCTCTTCCGTCTCGATCAGCAGGTGGGGTATGCCTATCTGACGGGCTAGCTCCTGCGCCTCCCTCACCTCCGACGGCGGCACTGCCGCTGACAGGCCGGTGACGGCGAGGGCGTTTTCCCCCAGCACATCGAAGGCCACTGCTGCCAGGAAGGTGCTGTCCACTCCTCCCGAGTAGGCCACCAGCAGGGAGCCCATCTCCGCCAGGGTCTGCCGCAGCCGCCTGAGCTTCTCCATCCAACCCCTCCCTTGCTAGCCCAGCCGACGGTGATCATATCATGCACCCCTGGTCAGAGTAAGGGCCTCGGCCGAACGGCCGAGGCCCCCTCGGTTGTGACAGATGCCGGAGCTCAGGGTGTGAGGGCTATCTTGAGGACGCCGTCGCGCTTCTCGCGGAAGAGATCGTAGGCCGCGGGCGTCTGGGAAAGCTTCATGCGGTGGGTGAATAGAGGCGACAGGTCGACCTTGCCGTACCTTATGATGTCCAAGAGGTGGTTCAGGCGGTCGTAGCCCGAAGGGCAAAGGGTGGTCACGATCTTACGGTGGCGGAAGGAGGGGACCAACGTCGCCATCCAAACCTGGGGCAAAACGCCGTAGACGCCGACGCTGGAGACGGTGCCGCCAGGGCGCACCGCTCGGGTGGCCTGCTCGAAGGTCTCCTGTAGGCCGACGGCCTCCACGGTCACGTCCACCCCCCGGCCATTGGTCAGGCGCATGATCTCTGATGGAGGGTCTTTCTCCTTGGGGTTGATGACCAAGTTAGCACCGAATCTCTTGGAGGCCTCTCTCCGCTCCGGTACAGACTCTACGGTGATGACCAGACCGGCACCCCTGGCCCTGGCCCCGGCCGTAGCGCAAAGGCCGACCGGGCCCTGGGCGAAGATAGCCACCGAGTCACCGATCTTCAACTCGGCCCGCTCGATAGCGGCGAAACCGGTGGACATGATGTCGGTGGCGAGAACGGCGTGCTCGTCGCTGACCTCGTCGGGGACCTTGGTGGCGTTGATATCGGCGAAGGGCACCACAAAGTATTCGCCCTGAGTGCCGAAGAGGGTCCTGCCGCCGCCCGTGCAGATGGTGTAGTCGCCGGTATGGCACTGGAGGCACTTGCCGCAGCCGACGTTGCAGGAGGCGATCACCCGCTCGCCTGGCTGGAAGCGGGTCACGCCCTCTCCCACCGCGTGCACGGTGCCCACGCCTTCATGGCCCATTGGCAGTCCCGGCAGGCCAGCCATGAAGCCAGCCAAGGCAGGGTACAAGGCGACCAGCAACTCGGTGGGGCCTTCGTCTAGGAAGTGCATATCGCTGCCGCAGACGGTGGAGAGGGTAGTCTTGACCACTATCTCCCCAGGCCCAGGTGTGGGTATGGGGATGTCCATCATCTCGATTTTGCCCAGGGCTGTCTTAACGCAACTCAGCATGTCGTTACCTCCTTCTGGGTCTGCCTGCCGCTTAGACGAGCCAGATAACCCTGGATTCCCCTCTCTGAGCGCAATGATTTGACGGCCTGACCTGCGCCTGGATCCAACGTGACCAGAGACATCGCTTGGAAGGGACAGAACATGATATGTTCTGTCCCTTACCGTCCGTTTCAATCCCTCTAATGCCGGATCTTGACTGCCCCCGACTCAGGGACAACAACGTACTCGCAGAAGGGGGAGACACAGGGCTGATGACAGAGCAACTGGTTCCCCTTCTTAAAGCCCGGGCTCCCTCCTCGCGTTTCCCCTGGAGGCGGTTCACATCTTGATGCTGCCCGCAGCGAAACCGTCCCACTCGCTTATGGGCTTGCTAGAGGTCAGGATGAATCCTTTTCTCGCTGCGTCATCCACACAAGAGATCCGCACTTCGCCCACAAGCTGGTGCGTCTCGGGACTGATGACGAACGTCAAGCCGTCCAATTCTTCGACCAGATCAGACTCTCGCACTGTATCTACGATCAGCCCCAGCGACGGGTCGCAACATCCGGTGAACTGAACCTCAATGCGAACGGTCCCCTGGGTTCCCCTCTCCGAGAGCAACGATCTGATGGCCTGACCTGCGCCTGGATCCAACGTGACGAGAGACATCGTCCGTTTCAATCTCTCTAATACGCCTGTTGGAGAAGTTTGAGGATTTCGCCCGGATCACCTGTAGGACGCGCATTAAACAGAGTACTGGAGTCCGCTAGTGCGTGAAATGCGCATAGTGCAAGGCCCTCTTCCGGTACGCCAACATCGCGCAGCCTCATCGGATGGCCCACCTTCGCCATCAGGGCTTCTACCGCGTCCGCCGCTGCCAGGGCTGCATCGCGCTCTTCCATGCCTTTGGTATCGACTCCCAGGGCCTGGGCAACCAGAGCCAGCTTGCCAGTGGCATGGTCAACGTTGAAACGCATCACCTTGGGCAACATGATGCCGCAGGCCGCTCCGTGGGGAACATGATGCAGCGTACCCACCGTGTGCGCCATGGCATGGGCCAGACCGACCTGGGCAACGGTGAATGACCATCCTGCCATGGTGGCCGCTATCTGCATGTTGAGCCTGGCAGTCTCGTTCTTGCCGTCGGCAACAACGAGCGGCAGGTTCTCGCTGATCAACCGTATAGCCTGGAATGCCTGACCGTCGCAGATCTGGTTCGCCATAATGCTCATGACAGCCTCAACGGCGTGGGTCATGGCGTCCATGGCAGTGGCGACCGTCATGTCCTTGGGCAGGGTCATGGTAAACCGCGGGTCCAGGATGGCTGCGTTCGGCGTGATCTTCGGGTCTGCTATGAAGAGTTTACGTCCTGCGGTCCTGTTTGTTATGACAGCGAGGTTCGTCACTTCGCTGCCGGTTCCCGCTGTTGTAGGAACAACAATGTGTGGCGTCTGCGGTTCAGAAAGCGCATACCAGCGGTTGATATAGTCATTGGCCTTGCCGCCGCTCTTCAAGGCAACGCAGACCACCTTGCCGGCATCGATGACGCTCCCGCCTCCGACACTGACGATGCAATCCGCCTTCAGTTCGCGGGCCTTATCGGTGGCACCATCCACGGATTCCAGATCCGGGTCCGGTGGAATATTGTCATAGATGCCCACACAGAAATCTACGAGGCTATTCTTGACAAGATCGGCAAGTCCAGCCTTCCTGACCCCGGGATCGGTGAGTATCAGCGCCCTGCGGCAGCCCAGATCCACGATCACTTTGTAGATTGAGGACAGGCAGCCATGGCCGGCGATCACATTGGTCGGGCAATTGTAATTGAAACCATCAATCTTCTTATTGTCCGATAGGAGTGTGAAGCCGAAATTGGTGTTGCGGTCAGAGTAGTAGGGCACATGAATTCTCTTGACCTGGGTATACTCTTCCAACCCCCAGTGGCCCAATTCGCGTCCCACGCCTGACTGCTTGTACCCGCCGAAGGGGCAGTATTCTGCAAAGACATGGAAGTTGTTGATCCACATGGTTCCGGTGCGGACCCCGCGAGCCACGCGCTCGGCCCTGGCGATGTTGTTGGAGAATACCCCGCCTGCCAGGCCGTAGATGGAATCGTTGGCAATCGCAACCGCTTCTTCGTCGCTGTCATATTTGATGACGCAGACAACAGGGCCGAAGATCTCTTCCTGCGCGATGCGCATCTTGTTGTTCACATTTGCGAAAATGGTTGGGGCGTAATAGTATCCGCCCTCCCTTCCTTTCACCTCGACACGCCTTCCACCGGTGATCACCTCAGCGCCCTCTTCCTTGCCCAGCTTGACGTAGTGTTCAACCGTGGCCAATTGCTCCTTGCTGACAACGGGCCCCATGTGGGAGGTCGGATCCAGCTGGTATCCTATCCGGAGGGCTTCCGCCCGCTTTTTCATCTTGTCGATGAACTCATCATAGATCTTTGAGGGAACTAAGACGCGCGTGCCTGATTCGCATATCTGTCCCTGGTGGAGGAAGGTGCCGAAGACGGCGCCCTCCACGGCCAGATCCATATCCGCATCGTCAAGGATGATGTTGGCCGACTTGCCACCGAGCTCGAGCGTCACCCTTTTCACCGTATCGGACGCCATCCTCATGATCTCGCGTCCTACCTCGGTGCTACCGGTAAAGGCTACCTTGTCCACATCCGGGTGGGTGCAGAGAGTCTTGCCCAGCCGTCCTCCTGGTCCGGGTAGGACATTAAATACTCCCTTGGGAAGGCCTGCCGCCTTGGCAGCTTCGGCCAAAATAAGGGCGGTGAGAGGGGTGTTCGAAGCCGGTTTCACCACTATGGTGTTTCCCATGATGAGGGCCGGTGCGATCTTCCACATGGCCAGAGTTGTAGGGAAGTTCCAGGGAACAATTCCCACGCATACCCCGACTGGTTCCCTCACGACGAATTCACGTCCGGGAGAAAACGCATTCCCTGAGGCCAGGACTTCTTCCTCCAATGGGAATTTTGTGGCCGCGTAGGCGGCCAGATTGCGCAATAGCAGGCTGGACCACATGACAATAACCTTGGCGTATCCAACAATTTGCCCTACGTCCATGCATTCGGTCATAACCATGCGCACGCCCTGGCGCGAAATCTGATCTGCAAAATCCTGGAGTTTCGCTATGCGTGCGGCCATGTCAAGGCCGCTCCAGTCTCCCCTGTCAAAAGCTCTGCGTGCGGCTGCTATGGCCGCCTCTGCATCAGCCTCCCCGGCTTGCGCAACCGTGGCAAAAGGGAGCCCGGTCCCCGGGTCGATAGATTCAAAAGTCTTTCCGTCTTTGGCGTCGACAAATTCACCATCTATGAACAGTTTGTACTGTTCCATTGAGAATCCTCCTTTTTACCGCAGGACGCCATCCAGGAGAGGATTACGTGGTCGCTGGGCACCAGCGAATGGGCCCCTGGACCAACCTCCTCGACGATGCCCCCGCTCTTGTGTCCCACCACCATGGGCAGGGTGGCCGGCCACATACCACCAATCTCCTTGGCCCTCGCCCCGAACCGCACCACCCGCTGCTTGTTCCCCTTGCCGTGCAGAACCTTCAGTCGCTGCACATCCAGGTTGAGGTCGGCCAGGTCCAGGTTCACCAGCCCCGTCCGCCGCACACCTGCCTCTAGAAGCATTAATGCTTATTGGTCAAGTATTGTCAATGGGGTATACTCGCCAGCACATTGGTGGTATTATGTTACCTCCTGTTGCTGAAACTGCAGGAGGCGGTTGAGCTCCGGGATGGTGTCCAAGAAGCGAGCAGCGGCAAGGGCCGTAGCTGGCGCTGTGAAATTGGCCCAATGAGGCTCCTAGCCATTCCGCTGCTTGCTGATGGCATCGTGTTGTTCGTGGTGGGCGATGGGACAGGGGTAGTCTTCCCCTTGCCAACCCTTGCACCCGCGAGTAGGATCAAGGGAGCAAGCCCATTAGCCAGACCGGCAAAGAAGAGTACGGGACCAAGTCGTTGATCGGGAGCGGTGGTTGTTTGGGAGTCACCAGGTTGAAAGTGGTTAGCAACCCCAAATGTCTGACAAGACATGGGGAAAAGGAGGGCACCCATGCAAAGCCAACCCACAGCGCATGAGACCGCCAAGCGGCGCGCTCAGCGGTCGTCGGACGTGCTACAGGAGTATCTGCGGGGATTGGCCAGCGAGCACGCCAATCTCGTGGCGCAGCGCGAGTACCTCCAGGCCAGGCTCGATCTGGTCGAGCGACAGAAGGCTAACCTTCAGGAGGTCATCGATATTGAAGGGAAGCTGGCCGAGATGGGCCAGCGTAGCCTAGATGCGCCAGAGACGCTACCCGAGGGCGGCCCCCAAGAGAGCAAAGTCGTGCTGACCCCCTAAACACCCTTCTTCGACCTCTTGTCGGCCCCTTCAAGGCGCGTAGACGGCGGACGCAGGGATTGAGGACTTCCCCCGGTCAGTGATGATCCAGGAGGGCTCCTGGAAACTGAGCCAGGGCTGGCTGCTGGATGGGCTCTCTTTGCTCAGACGCCACCGCCCGAAGGGATTCGCCTGCCAAGAGCAGGGACGGCCGATTGCTGCTTCCTTCAAAGCGCCTGCGCAGGCTCCCCCGCTTCCGACGCCCGGCACATGCCAGCCTCACACTGCCTGCTGGATGTCAGCAGCAGGCTAGTTTTCCCCCCGAGATCATCGGATCAGAATTCCCCAGGTCGTTCAGTGCGGGTGAGGTGCGATTGGCGCCCGGTGCTGGGCTGTTGATGCGCCTGACACCCCTGTGGTAGTATCTGTTTTGGTCGGGGCGTAGCGCAGTCTGGTAGCGCACCTGAATGGGGTTCAGGAGGTCGCTGGTTCAAATCCAGTCGCCCCGACCAGGTCACGTTGCACCTCACCGCATTCGGTGCCAAGGGCCAAACGCGAGGGGAAGACTCTCCTTCGTAGCCCGTACTACGGCCGCCAAGGCCCCAGGGCCTATGCGGTTGGGACGTTGATAAGCGTCAGACCTCGGCATGTTGAGCGGATGTGTCTGGCAGGAGGATAGGAGGTTGTATGGCCAACGTGGCCCATGAGTACACCAACGGCGAAATAACCATCGTTTGGCGACCTTGGTTGTGCACGCGCTCCACCGAATGCTTCGTCGGCTTGCCGGAGGTGTTTGCCCCAGAGAAACGTCCTTGGGTCAATCCTCATGGCGCGAGCACGGAAAGGATCATCGCCCAAATCGAGAGATGTCCCACAGGCGCACTGTCCTACCGCTGGAACAACCAGGACAGCGAATAGTCGTCCGTAGAGTTTGCGGGGTGGCAAAATTCCATCCGTATCTGGAGGGCAGCACTCGACCCTCTGCGTGATAGGCAGGGGGTCGCGGGTTCGAGTCCCGTTTCCCGTTCCAAGCGCTGAACCCGGATGGCCCGGTCGAAAGACCGGGGCAAACGCATCCTCGAGCGGAGAGATCAACTCGCCTCGACATTCGTGGTCCTGGGCTGATACACTCCGCTGAATTCAGACTGCGATAAAGCTCCTGGCGGCGGGGATAGGTGAAAGACATGCTAGGCCTTAGAAGGCGCGCGGCCGTTTCACTACTGATATTCGCAGTGGCGGTTGGCTGTTTCCTAGCCGCCGGCCTGTTGTCGGGCTGCGGTGACGGAGGCTCCGCGCTCTCGCAGACACCAACCGGGGCGGCGACTCGACAGCCGACGGAGAGTGGCGCCAACGCCGTACTGTCAGCGGCGGAGGTCGCAAAACACAATTCATCCAGTGACTGCTGGCTCATCATCGAAAACAAGGTGTACGACGTCTCCGAATATCTCGGAACTCATCCCGGCGGTCGTGACATCATCATTCAGTACTGCGGCACGGAGGCAACGCATGCCTTCGAAACCAAGGGTTTCGGTGCCAACCATTCGAAGACAGCATGGAGCCACCTCGATTCAATATATCTCGGTGATCTCGCGCCATAGCAGTCAGGTGCATCGACAACTCAAACCGCCTGGACGCAATCGTTCCTTCGAAGCAGGTCACGCGGGTTCGATTCCCGTCTCCCGCCCCAGCGCCCACTAGACGTTACAACGCATGCAAAGCGAGGGCCGCCGAAGGGCGGCCTCCTGCTTTTGAGGCAGGTCATCGGGGCTCGCTTCGCCTACTGGCAGACAAGCTCGGATCGGAGCTGGTGGAGCTTGAGTTCCTGGCTCATCAGAAGGATCCCGGACTTTTTGATCCGGGAGTCATGGGTTCGAATTCCACCCGGCCCTAAAGCCAAAGTCCGGGACTCCTCTATTCCCCCACCTGGCGCACGGCAACCGGGAGGGCACTGTCTTCCGTTTGATCCCGTGTAGCAGGCCTAAGCTCGCCGCTTCTGGCGCCACGGCAGCCAAGCAGCTGGATACCTGAGTGGCTAGCGGACGAAGGCAGCTAAGTGGGGGGGCGCGCTTCAGTGACTTGTAGAACGCTGGGGATGGGTAGTCAATGTCGCCCCAGCGCAGAATGGTGCCTCGAAGGGCGTCGCGAGCGAGGATGCTGAGCAATCGATCTACGCGTGCATTCGGCAAGCGGACAAAAGCGCGGTGAATGTCTAGCCCCCGGCGAAGCTCGTGTCGCAGCTCAGCCATGAGTGCTCGCTCGTAGTTGCGAAGAAAGACCCTTGAGAAATCCTCCCGGTGCACTGCTTCCACAGCCGTGCGGGCGATCAGACTCGACGTGGGGTGCCTCAAGGGCTTGACAACAATCAGACCAATAGACTAAGGTGTATAAAAGAACTATGGCCACATTTTTCCGTCTTAAACTTCCAAATGAGCCGGTGGCCTATTTCTCAGTCTGTTGTGGTCCTTGAGAGGGTGCCTATGCATACAGCGTTTTGCTGACGGCGCAGAGGATTGAAGAATGGACGAAAGGAGACAACCAATGAAGAGGAGTGCTTTGTTACTTGCAGGAGCAGCGGCTGTGCTGTTCACAGTCCTGTTGATTGGTTCGACGGCGGGCGCATCTGTTCAGGTTCCACAGGTTCCTCTTGTCGGAAACGCCATCCCGAAATACCAAGATCCGCTGCCCACGTTTGCTGGTAACAGAGTTGACGGGACCAAGGACCTCACTGTGACGATGGAGGAGTTCCAGCAGCAAGTCCTGCCAGCGGGCTTTCCTGCAACAACGGTGTGGGGCTATGGGATAACCGAGGCGGGTAATCCCACTCCCTTCGGTCCCCTATATCCTGCCTACACCATCGAGGCGCAGCGCGGCGTGCCCACCAACGTAACCTATGTCAACAACCTAGTGAACCCTGTTCTCCAGCAATACCTCACGGTGGACCAGACCCTGCACTGGGCCAATCCTATAGGTGCCGTGGGTGATCCTCTTGTAGATCCTTACACCGGCCCGGTGCCCGCGGTTACGCATTTGCACGGCGGGGAAGTCCCTTCGGCCTTCGACGGCGGCCCGGATGCCTGGTTCACCCCCGGACTGGCCCAGACAGGCCCCGGGTTTGTTACGGATACCTACACCTACCCCAACACCCAGGAAGCCGCCACGCTGTGGTTCCACGACCACGCACTGGGTACGACCCGGCTAAACGTCTACGCCGGGCTGGCGGGCTTCTATCTGCTCAGGGATCCACTGAATGAGCCTGGCAACCTTCCCGGCGGAAACCAAGAGGTCGAGATCGTCATCCAGGACCGCATGTTCGATACCAACGGTCAGTGGCTCTTCCCGGACCAGCCGGCTCTAAACCCGGAGCACCCCTTCTGGCAGCCGGAGTTTCTGGGCGACGCCATCGTGGTCAACGGCAAGACCTGGCCGTACCTGGATGTGGAGCCGCGCCGCTACCGCTTTCGGTTCCTGAACGGCTCGAACGCCCGCTTCTACAGCATGAGGCTTATGGACCCGGTGACCATGCTGCCAGGGCCCCCTATTTGGCAGATCGGCACCGACGGAGGCCTGCTGGACACGCCAGCAGTGATAGGCTTCCCGAAAGAGCTGTTGATCGCTCCAGGGGAGCGCGCCGATGTCATCATCGACTTCGGAGCGCTTCCGCCCGGAACCGGCCCCGACTTCATCCTCTACAACAGTGCCCGGGCACCGTTCCCCAAGGGCGCCCCGGTAAACCCGAAGACAACCGGCCAGATCATGAAGTTCCGGGTAGTGAAACCACTCAGCGGTCCAGACACAAGCTACAACCCCGCAGCTGCTCTTCCAGGGAGCCTACGCCCCAATAACCCGATCGTGGTTCTGGATCCGGCCAAGACCAATAGGGCTCCGGATAAGGTTAGGCAATTGACCCTGAACGAGATCATGGGCGCCGGTGGTCCCCTGGAGGTGCTGCTCAACAACACCAAGTGGGACGGCACGATGTCCGGCCTTCCTGCGCCGGGGACGACCGAGATGCCGCGGGTCGGCTCGACCGAGGTGTGGGAGATCATCAACCTAACGGCCGACGCCCACCCGATCCACCTCCACCTGGTGCAGTTCCAGCTCCTCAGCCACCAGGGGTTCCAGACGAGCAAGTATCTGAGGGCCTACGGCGCGGCCTTCGCCGGAGGTGCCTACAATCCTGCCGCTGGTCCCCCAGGGGTCTATGGCACGCCCAACGCCGATGGCGCTGTTGGCGGGAACCCGGCCGTAGGTCCTTTCCTGCAACGCAAGCCCATGCCGCCAGCAGCCAACGAAATGGGCTGGAAGGACACCGTCATCATGTACCCCGGCGAGGTCACCCGCATCGTCGTGCGGTGGGCGCCGCAAGATGTCCTGGTCAACAGCGTCAGTGCTGGAGTCAACAAGTTCTCCTTTGACCCGACGGCCGGCCAGACAGTGGTGGACGACGGGTTTGGCTACCCGGGCGGGCCGGGCTACGTCTGGCACTGCCACATCATCGACCACGAGGACAACGAGATGATGCGCCCGTACACGGTTGCGCCATAGGAAAGACCTAACACGGACGAAATGCAACAGGAAGAGGGCCGCCCGGTGCGGCTCTCTTCCTTTGCGGTTCAAGTGGCACGTCTCTTCGCTTCTGGCCCCCGTCTGAACGCATGCAGGGGGATGCCCCTTGCGGCGCTCTCCGCTCCTATCCTGCGCACGGCGAGATCGGCGCCCAAGCAAGCGGAGGCTTCAGGTGTCCATCAGAAAATGGGCGAAAGAGTCCGAAAGTCGCTGAAAACATACAGCAGACGAGACCTCGGGATCTAACGGCGACCTGCAGTCACTCCCCGACTCTCTGGTCGAAGCGTCTCGCGAAAAGGATGCTTGCCATAGTGATTCTCAGCATTTGCCCCGTGCCGCCCGCAACTCTCCAGGCGAGTGCGTCCCTGTGCATCCTTTCCACCGGGAACTCTTTGCTGTATCCATAGCCACCGAAAACCTGCATGGCTGCGTTGGTGACTTCAACAACCATCTCATTGGCAAAACACTTCCCCATGGCAGACTCATACATCGAGGGGAACCCTCGGCCGGCGCCAGTGGCAGCTCGATAGACGAGCAGGCGCGCGGCGTCCAGTTTCGTGGCCATATTCACGATCATGAACTGTATGTCTTGGAACTCGCATATTGGCCTGCCGAAGGCCTTTCGTTCAGTCGCGTAGGCCTTCGCCTCCTCGAGAGCTCCACCGGCAGTGCCAAGACACATCGCGGCATTGCCACATCGCTCGAGATCGAATGTCGTCATTAGGTCCCTGAATCCCCCCGCCTCAATTACTACGTTTTCCTTCGGAACCCTTACGTCCTCGAAAATGAGGTCGCATGACGGCATGCCTCGCAGCCCCATGAACTCCTCTTGCTTCCCGAACGTAAACCCCGGACTTCCCTTCTCGACTATGACGGCCCCGATTCCCTTATATCCGGGAATGTCCCCCAAACGACAATAGACAAGATAGTGGCTTGCCTCTCCACCCCCTGAGATGAACACCTTGCGTCCGTTGAGGACATACCCATCCTTATCTTCCACCAGCTTTGTGGAGAGGGCGGTGAGATCCGAGCCCGCCTCCTGCTCTGTCATGGAGACCGAGACACTCAGCTCGCCTTTGCACACTCCAGGTATGATGGCGCTTTTCTGCTCTTGGCTCCCGAAAGTGTCGATAACTCTTACCGGGCCTATATTCGACTCGAATACCGGAGTGGCTATCATAGGGCTGAACTTCGCCAGCTCCTCGATAGCCAGTATGGCGTTTATGCCAGGTTGACCGCCTCCGCCATGCTCAGGCGATAGGGTCATTCCTAGCAGCCCCAACTCGGCGTACTTCTTCACCAAATGCGTGGGGAACTCCCCGGTCCTGTCAACCTCCACCGCGAGTTTCTTGAAGTCCTCCCGCTTCCCCATGGTCCTCAGCATGTCGACAAGCATCCGTTGTTCTTCGTTCAAATCGAAGTCCATGTCCTCTTCCTTCACCTCACTGCCAAGCGCAATTCCACCCGGCGAAATTCGACTCCTCAGATAATGGATGTCAGTTCCTTGATGTCTACCACACTCTCGAGTTCAAGCGATAGGCGGACTACCTCGTCCAGCGCCTTCGCGTTCCTTTGCGAGGCGAACCGCCTCACCTTGCCGGCCACGTCCTCGGCGGTCATCGGGTCCCTCGGGTCTCCCTTCGGGATGTCGACCTGTTTTGCCAGCGTCCGTCCACTCTTGAGTCTGATCTCCACCCGGCTCGCGGTCATGCCGGGATAGGCCCCGGCCAGTTCCGAGTCTACGTTAACTTTCACTCTCTTGGAAAGCTCGAGGATGGCGGGATCGGAAAGCCGATCCTCCTTCAGTTGCGCCGGCCCCATTTCTCCGTCGATAAGACAAGCGGAAACGACGTAGGGCAATGAAAATTGTGCCGAGACGAAGGTGCTGTCCCCGGTTACACCCTTGCCGACGGCAACAGAAGCGATAGTGTATGTGTAGACATCCACCGCTTCAATGTCCTGCGGCTCAAAATCTCCCGCACTCACCAGTTCCAACGCGGCCTGAGCGGCGCCGTGAGTATGTCTGCACGCGGTGTAGGGCTTGAGGTAGACATCCATGATGGAAAAGTGCTCACCGAGTTGCTCAACGATTCTCTCTAGGACGGGCTCGCTCCGGCTGGTGATCTGCGTGAAGCCTCCACCCAAATGCGAACCTTCGAGAACATAGGGAGCTCCGGTAATACCGGCGCCAGCCAGTCCGGCAGCCGTCAGGCCCGCGCTTGCGGCCTGGCCCCCCTGTACGATCTTGGAAGTATAGCCGCCCATCAGATGCTCGGCCATCGATAGGGGCAAGAGATATCCCGCGTTGCCCAACGAGTTGAGCATGCCTCCGCCGTCATGGCCCATGAGTTTCGAAGCTGCGGCCGCGGCTCCGAAGGCTCCGCAAGTGCCTGTGGGCAGAAATCCCGCCAGCGTATGGTGAGGATGCATCGCCGCGGCGGGCCGGCTGGCAGCCTCGTAGCCTGCCACCACTGCTTCGATGACCTCTTTGCCGCCGAGGCCGAGACTCTCTGCCACTGCAAGGGCAGCGGGGATAACGGCGGTGCCTGGATGGTTCCCTCCGAACCGGAGTCCGTCCTGACCCTCTATTGCCTCAGCAGTGGTGCCATTAAGAAATGCCGCATTGTGGATTCCGGTCTTGAATCCGCAGCCCAGAGCCGTAGCGGTCTCGGGCCCACCCAGTGAACGTATGTAGGACACTACCCTTGAAACCGCTTCCAGCTCCAGCGAGCCATAGACGTTGGCGAAGAAGTCCAGGACGCAAAGCTTCGTCTTATCGACCACCTCGACGGGAAGGCGCTCCAATGAAACCCCGACACAGAACTCCGCCAGCTTTCGTGTGTATTCCATGCTCTTCCCCACTTCTTGACTCATGGGTCCTGTCAGAGGACATCACACGTAGCCACGACGCTCATAAGCGGAGAGCTTCCGAGCGGGGTCAAGTACCTCTCTCAGAACCCTGAGTTCCTCTTCGGTCGGCGGTTCCGTCTCGTGCACATCGTCGGCCACTTTGAGGTCCCACGGAGTGTTCTCCCGCACCTCGTTTATCGAAGTGTCCGGATGGTAGGTCGCCAGGTAGGCTTCTCCCGTGGCTTTATCGAAACGCATCACGGCCTTGTTCGTGATGATGACTTCCGGCCCGGTATCCGGCGGAAGCCCGCATTTCTCCCTGGCCCCCGCGCCGTCGATGTATCCCGGGGTGGTGATAAAGTCCACCCTTTCGGCCAGCCGGCGTGTGTCGTGCAGGGCTATGATGAGCACCCTTTTCGCCAACGACCCAATGGGATTCGCCCCGCCGCTGCCGGGAAGACGGCTCTTCGGATTATTGTAGTCTCCGATAACCGTGGTGTTGATGTTGCCGTACTTGTCAACCTGGCTCCCCGACAGGAAGCCGACATCCACCCAGCCGGCCTGCAGGAACATCCCCATGATGTCCACCAAGCTGCCTATCATGGCCGCTCCCGGATTCAGGCATGGGTCGCCTACGGACAATGCCGGTCTCTTCGGTTGCGCATCGAAGACACCCGATTCCTGCATCAACCTGGCGTTCGGAGCGTGGGTATGCCTGGCTATATTGGCACACATCGTGGGAAAACCGGTCCCGACGAGGACCACATCATTGTCCTTGATCTCCCTGGCACCGCAACAGGCCATGAGTTCGGGCTTTGTATAGTCGTCAGGATGGCTCATCATCTCAGATGCTCCCGCTCCAAACCTCTCGACAATCCCTGGTGGCCTCAATACGAATAACTGACAGGGTACCCGTAGTCGAATTCTGCTTGGAGAGCTTTGAAAGTAGAGTACCCAAATCTTTCTATGTAGTGCTGAATGTATCCCGTCCTGTCCTTAACCCCGAACACCCACTCGTCCAGAAACGCTTGAAAGCTCTCGACTGTATTGGACGCCTGTTGGTATTGGTAGCCGAAGGTGAAATCTACGTCATAGAACCCCGGCGTATAGCCAGGGTGGGCACCGAAGGGCTCCTCCACGACTGCGGCGACCCTGAAGTCAGGGACAATGGTGCGGGAGGGGTCCTTCCCGATGACCTCTCTACTGACGATCCGCTCACAGCTTACGATGACCTTCTTCGCTGCGTTGGCCCCCACCTGGCAGTCACCTCCGATGCCCCATATTTGGGCATTTCCCAACTCATCCGCCTGCTGGACGTGAATTATCGCCACATCGGGGTGAAGCGCCGGCACCAGCACGGTTGGGCTTCCGTCGAAAGGGGAGTTGACCACCCTGTACTTATCGTCTCCCATAAAGGACTTCACGTTCATCAGGTCCGAGCCCGCCATGTCTTTGACAGGCACAAACGGCATCCCCATGGCGCCAGCCATGAGCATCATGGGCAACGATAGGTTCGTGTACTCTTCCACCTCTATCTTGTGCGGGATCCCCTTCTCGATGGAGCGCCGGTAGCAGCGCCCCAGCCCGAAGAAGCCAAGCGAGAGAAAGGTGGCGATGAACCGTTTCACCACCCCCGCACCGATCATCATATCGAAGTCATCGGCCGCGTTGCTCCTGGTGATCGTCAACTCCTTCTTTCCCTGCCGAATGATCTCGTGTATGGCAGCGAACGGAGTCCGGCAGATGTAGCCACCGATGAAGAGGAAGTCACCGTCGTTGACATGCTCAGCCACGGCTTCTTTCATCGTCACGACTTTAGTCATTTCATGCCTCCGGTCGCCGACGATGAATTTCGCCCCTGAAGGACACCGAGGGCCGGCACGGAATCAATCCTGTCAGCCATCACCCTTTCAACCTACAGTTTGTATTCCATGCGGCTTATGATCTCGTTCTGGGCTGTCTCGCTCAGCCCCGTAAACAGGGCCGAATATCCACTCACTCTCACCACCAGGTCGCGATACTTCTCCGGATGCGCCTGGGCGTCCCTCAAGGTGGCCGAGTCGAGCATGTTGAACTGAACCTGGCGTCCTCCTTGCCGAAAGTACGTTTGCATGAGTGCCATGAGGATTTCGGGCTTGAGCATGCTCGGGTTGAACCTCATGTTGAGGTTAACGCCGTTGTAGATGCATGCAAGAGGCAGTTTGGTCACCGAGTTAAGCACCGCCGTGGGGCCACTGACGGCACTCCCGTTTGTGGGAGTAATTCCGTTGCCTAGAACATCACCGGCATGGCGCCCGTCCGCACTCGCGGCCGCAAATGCGCCCATGACAATATGAAATCCAACGGTGAAGACCCCCGGCCAAAATGCGCCACCTCGATAGTTCCTGTGCTTCACTACCTCGTCACAGAAGTGCTCCAGCACTTTTGCTGCCATGGCATCCACTTCATCGTTGTCGTTCCCATATTTGGGGATCTTGTGCAACAGGTACGATCTCTTGCCCTCGGCATCTTCCCAATCCTCCGCCAGGCAGCCAGCCAGTTCAGCCAGCGACATCACCCCATCCTCGAAAACCGCCTTCTTCACCGCATACAGACTGTCCACTACGTTAGAGAAGCCAATGAACTGAACACCGGTGGAGTTGTATGTGGCCCCGCCGCGAGTCAGATCCAGGCCCTTCTCCATCGGCCCGTCTATCATGGCCGATGCGAACGGAGAGGGCACAAGTTCCGCGATGGCCTGGTCAAGTACTGCCATACCTTTGACCATCTGCCCCATGAAATGGGATACCTGGGCATTGTACGCATTCCATACATCATCGAAGGCGGTAAATGTGGCGGGGTCTCCGCTCTCTATGCCGGACTGATGGCCGAAGGTGTTGTCCACGCCGTTGCTCAGGGCCAGCTCAAGGCATTTGATTCCGCTGAACTGGACGGCGAAGGTCGAACCGAAGGTTTTGCCTTGCGCGTTCGGCTCAAGACATCCCACAACGCCGTAATCACGCGCATCCTCGAGGGTATGTCCCGCTCGCCGCAGGGACTCGATGATTGCTACATCATTGAATAGGTGCAGCAGGACCCCGTCTTTCGTGTATTCGATCGCTCTTCGGAAGAAATCTTCGGGTGCACTCGGGCTCAGTCGCACCCCGAAGTCGGGCTGAACCGTCCGCACGTCAGCGTAGGCGTCCAGCCCCACGTAGCTCAGTTCGTTGGTGGCATCTTCACCGTCGGCTCCAACACCGCCAACCGTCACGTTCTGCGTTGTCTTCCCTTCCACACCCTCGCCGGCGGGAATATACGCTTCCTCCAGAATATTCCATATCTCATTGGTCTTGATGAAAAGCAGCGAAAGAAGTTCCCTGGCCTGCTCGGGGGTGATCCTGCCCGATTGTCTGTCGGCCAGGTAGTACGGATAGAGAATCTGGTCTATCCGGCCCAGAGAGATCGAATTCCCGCCGGACTCTATCTGGGCCACGAGATGAATGAAATAGACGGATTGGACCGCTTCGTGGAAGGTCTGCGCCGCATGCTCCGGAACCCGCCGGCAGACCCGGGCTATGGTCCTCAGCTCCTCGGCCCGCTCCGGATCGGTCTCATTCTCGGCCAGCGACGCCGCCAGATCGGCGTATCGATTGGCGAAACGTATCGTAGCTCTCAACGAGCGGATCACCGCATCGTAGAACAGCCCCTTGTCTCCAAGCCGCTCCGCGGGGGCCAACGCGTTGTATCGTTCTTCGGCCTCGGCAATAATGCCCGAAAGCCCCCGTTTCAGCACCATGTGATGGTTCATCGTGAAGTGGCCGATGCCGTAAGTGATTTCCAAGACCATGGCAAAAACGTACTTGTCCATGTCCTCGGCAACATCTGGAGGCAACCGATCTTCCAGCCGATCCTCCACCGTCCTGCCGTGCCAGAAGGGGAGGATGTCTTGCTTGAGCTCCCGCTGTTCCTCCTCCGTGATCAGCACTGTCTGGAGTACCCTCTGCCCAAAGGCCTCCAGATCTCCCTCTATCCATTTCCATTTGTTCTCAGGGAAGAGCGGCGCCCCTTTGAGCTTAGAGGTCCGACATCCGACG
>Ga0315279_10002250_pt1 | contig 29482 bp, 17 predicted proteins | sample YL17G06_20_MG_FD_203694 | JGI IMG/M metagenome (GOLD analysis project Ga0315279, IMG submission 203694) | Sediment microbial communities from Yellowstone Lake, YNP, Wyoming, USA - YL17G06_20 | ecosystem: Environmental > Aquatic > Freshwater > Lake > Sediment | place: USA: Wyoming | collected...
TGACGCCATGCTGTGGGTCAAGGACACGTTCACCCAGGCATGGGGCGGGCTGCGGAGCATCTTCAGCACGGTCGGCTACGGGCTCAAGGTCGCGTGGATCGAGACTACCGCATTCCTGGCCGACACCTGGACTGGCTTCGTCAACGGCGTGCTGACCGCCTGGTACTGGGTCGGCAACAAGATCACCCACGCCTGGAACTGGCTCAAGAGCCTGTGGGATGACAGCTTCGATGCCGAGGCGGCCAACGCCGCTGCTGACCAGGCATACGAGGCGACGAAGAAGGGCATCGACGCCGAGGCCGCGGCCCGCAAGAAGGCCATCGAGGACCAGCGTGCGGCGGAACGGGCGGCAGAGGCAAAGGACTACGACGACGCGCTCCGCAAGATCGCCTTCGAGACGCAGGCCAGCCGGCAGGCGCTCCAGAAGGAGCATGATGCGAGAATCCAGGCCGCCGAGGCGGGTCTGGACGCGGCCCGCAAGGAATGGCAAGGCGCCCGAGGCGCCGCGAAGGAGGCCCGCCAGGCCAAGGAGGCCGGTTCCTGGGGTCCTCGCAGGACCGGCAATGATGTCTTCGGCGGCTACAACGATCTCTGGCAGAAAATCCAGGGCGCATCATCCGGGCTGAGCGACGCGATTAAGTCCTCCGTGACCGGCACGTTCAACGCCTCGGCCCTGTTCGGTATGGGCGCCGGCACCGCCGCCGACCGCACGGCCAAGGCGACAGAAGAGACAGCCAAGGGTGTGAAGAAGTTGGTGGACAAACCCGGCCCGGCCTTCGGTTAAGGAGCAGACCATGACGGCTACCGCGACTGAAAAGTATCTCAGCAGGCCGGCGAAAGAGGCCGGCCTGACGACGGCCGCGTTGCTCTCGACGGAGTTGCACTACATCGTCACGGACACCAGCGATGAGCTGGCCGCTATCATGGCCGTCCGCGCCACCGCCCCGGCGACGCATAACGCCCTTGTCAGGGGCGAGATCACGGTCGAGCCGACTGGCCCAACCACATGGGAAGCGGTTGTCCAGTACATCGGGGCCGACGCGCAAGAGCCGGAAGTCGGCGAGTCGAGCTACAGCTTCGACACCGGCGGCGGAACCCAGCACATTACGCAGGCCCTGTCCCACATCGCCTCTTACGCCCCGGCCGGCAAGACAGCCCCCGACTTCAAGGGCGCCATTGGCGTTACACCCGACAGCGTCGAGGGCGTGGACATCACCGTGCCGGTCTACACCTGGTCAGAGACGCACATCCTGGCCAACTCGGCCGTGACGGCGACCTACAAGGGCAAGCTCTTCTCGCTGACCGGCAAGACCAACAACGCCACATTCAAGGGCTTTGCCATCGGCGAGTGCCTGTTCCTGGGCGCATCCGGCTCAAAGCGCGGCAAGGGCGACTGGGAAATCACCTTCCGCTTCGCCGCCAGCCCGAACAAGACCGGCCTGACGGTCGGCGACATCACCGGTATCGCCAAGAAGGGCTGGGAATACCTGTGGGTCCGGTATGAGGACGCCGTGGATGCGACCGCCAAGGCCCTGGTGAAGAAGCCGCTGGCGGTCTACATCGAGAAGGTCTACGAGGAAGGCAGCTTCTCGGATCTTGCCATTGAGACATGACGCGAAAGCCTACTTGCCATGGTGACGATGATGCGGGTCCGGCCACTGATAATGCGAATGCACGACGGGCGCGTGCTCATGGGCGTGCCAATGTGCCGCAGCCGACCGTCATCCATTCCGTGCAACCTCCAAGCGGCACCATGCATACAAGGCGTCGTAGACCTCGAACTGCCGGCGCAGGTTCTCCTGGTCGTCCGGGAAGCGGAGACTGTAACCCACGGCGATGGCCTCGAATCCAGCCGCGATGGGATCGTCGGCCAGTCGGTTGGTGTCGGCACAGTTGATGATCTTAGCCAGGCGCAGGAGGGCCTTGTCCTTCAGGCCGTACTTCTCAATGATCGCGTCGAAGGAACACTTGTCGCCCTTGTGGCCGAGTTCTACACCCGGGGCGTCGAAGGGAACCGCCCTCTCCTTCTCCGCGATCTCCGCAATTTGGCTCGACGGGACGAACAGGAACTCCGCCAGGGAATCCACGAACCGCTTGATGAGCCAGGGGCAGGCGACGCGATCCACGTGAACGTGCGAACGAGTGATCCATTTCATAGCCGATCTCCTCGGAAGATGAAGCTGAGTCTACAGACCTCACGAGGCATCAGCAATATTCTATGGTCCGTTCGGCCGATCCTAGCCGAAGGGGGTGCCCACTCATGGGCGACACGCTGAAAAAAGTTCTGCCGGGCGATCCGCTCCGCATCCCGGCCGCGACGTTCAATACGTTGATCGACGTGGCCCGTGCCCATCTGTCGCGGAAACAAAACGTCGGCGGCCAGTCACAAGCGGCTTCACCGCCGCCAGGCGTGATCCTGACCATCCGCAACGACAGCGGCTCCGACCGCGACCGCTTCGAGGTCCTGGGCCTGGATGAGCCGGTCTTCCCGCCCGAGGACAACACGGCCGACATGTCGCGCGGACCGGTGATGTCGTGCGTCACCCCGGCCGCCCCGGACCACCTGGGCGCGTTTGTCGTGCTGCTGGAGCCCATTGCCAGCGGCGCCATCGGCCGAGCCATGATTCAAGGCGCAGTAGCCGTGCAGGTGGATTTTGCCGACACCGACCCAAACACCTGGGCGGACATCTCTGACGGCGTGGTGACCAACCTGAAAGCAGGGGCGACCGGTTCCGCGAGGATCCTCTGGCGGACAGGCGAGCCGGGCGACACCGGCGTCGAATGGTGCATCTGCGAGTTGACCGGCGGCAGCGATAGGCACGTCGCGGTCACATCGGAGGACTCGACGCCGGCTGCCCTGCGGTCCACCGACGCGGAGGTCGAGGACAAGCCCCACAAGGTCGTCGGCGACGATGAGGAGCAGATTGACGAAACGCCCGCAGACGGCGGCTGGATCGCCTGCGAAGTTCTCGGGGCGGCCGAGGCCAACCAGCAACTCGTGATCGGCCACAAGCACTGCGGCGAAACCGTGGACACCACCGCATACGGCGACCCTTGCGGCGTCAGTAACCTTCGCTTCGACGCCGGGCACTGCATCGCGTTCCAGAAGGGATTTCACAACATGGGCCAGCCCTGGTGGTTTGACGCCTTTACGGGCGAGGAGCTTTCGTAATGAAACCCGTCATCGACGTTCACTGCCATCGACAGCAGATCAACCCGGAACTGGAGGCATGGCTGGAAACCGTCGCCCGAAACCATCCCGTGCGCAAGGTTGTCTCGCGGTACGACATCTGTACAGCCCGCCGGCAGAGCCTGGCCAACTTCATCCGCAGCGACGTGCCGGCAGGCTACACGCACCTCATTCAGTTCGACGACGACATGGTGCCCGTTCCGACGACGGAGCATATCCTCGTCGTGCCTGGCGACCTGGTCTACTGCGGATATGCCGGCCGGGCGGGCAAGTGGGGCCACTACGGCGATGGCGACTTCGGCTGCGGTTGCTGCCGAATCTCGGCCGAGTTGGCCGCGAAACTCGACGTGGCAACCAGCTTCGACTTCGGCTTCAACGCCGACTGCACGGAAGTGACCCGCTGCGAGTGCCACACGTTCCGCGATCAGGCCTGCCGCCTGGGCTACGAGTCGAAGATGGTCGGCATTGTCGGCCACTGCGTGAACATCGTCATCGTCCCCACCGACAAGGGCGTAATACAGCGCTGGCCAGCGGGCGGGTAGTCGCGTTGGGGCTCTTCACCAACGACACCGCCGCCGGCCAGCTCAAGGCTGAGTTCCGCGGCAACGGCATCCCCAACGGCGTGCACTTCCGCCTCACCGCCCGCGGCTTTACCAGAATCGCCAGTGAAGACTACATCGAAATCATTGAGCCAGAGTGGCGGCTGCCCTATGGACCAGCGGGGAAGTCAGCACGTGCAGAAGTAGGCACGAACTCCCAGGTGCCCGGGTGTGACATAGGAGGGCGCCATGCCCTACACGCCCGGCTAGGGCCGCCAGCGTCCTGCGCAAACATCAAGGGCGGACCCGCGATGGACCGCCCACGGGGCGGCCGCGGGGCCAAGGAGAGCGTGTCGGTCATGAGAGGAGGCATCTCTCGGAGCAGGCAGACTCTGACACGTTTTTTAACTAACCCGCGCGGCCGGCCCCCGTGGGAATCCCACAGATCCGCCCTTGTTGTTCTAACTACAAGGTAATAGGTGGTAGGTAATAGGTCATAGGCAACAGCCTGTGGCAGAGCCGAGACTCACGCGATGGCTTGCCTCTTTTCCTTTCCTATTCACTACTACCTATCTACTATTTCCTTCTTCTTCGGACCACCGCCAGTGCCCCAACGGCCAGGAGGCCAAGCGTCGCCGGCTCTGGGACGGCAGGCGACCCAGCGCCGCTGGGCGGGATGGCAAGCAGCAGCATTTGAAGGTCGGACCAGTCCACCAAGCCGGAACGGTCGAAGTCCGCCTCCATAGGTCCGCCCGTGGTGGCCTTGCCGAAGTTTTTCTTGAGAACGATGTAGTCGGCCGCGTCTGTCACGCCGTCGAAGTTCGTGTCCGTTCCGGAGATGAGCTGAAGATCAATGTTCTGCCAGCCGGTGCCTTTCTTCCCGGTATACACCTTGGTCTTCAGGTAGGCGTCCAACTGGACCAGGCTCATCCCGGCCGGGAAGATCTTGCCGAAGTCGTGGATGCCGGTGAAACCGGCGAGGGTCAAATCGCTGTCGGCGATCACCTTCGTCGTGACATCCTCGTACCCGCCTTGGGAAACGGGTGTTCCAAATGTGCCGCCGGTCAGACCAATGTAGTTTCCCGGTTTGAAGGTGCTCAGGGTGTTCTCAAACTGGAAGGACGTGATTCTGCCGCCGCCCGCCTGTGCGGCGTTCACCCATACCTTGCCGGTGGCGGGGTCGTAGATCAGGTCGGCGACGGTGTCGCTTGCCCCCGACGCGGCGCCGACCCAGGCCAACACTACCCACATGCACGGGACAACCAAATACACCCTCGTCTTGTTCACCATGGTTGAAACTCTCCTTACTCTTGGCAATGGGCTCCGTGTGCCCTGATACGCCTACACTTCCTCAACATTACTACTTTACCACAGACATCCGGAATGTGAACCGGGGAAAAGGACTACTGTACCGGTACCAGAGGCATTCCCCGCACCGGATCCGCCATGCCGCCGCAACGGTTGCCGGCGTTTGTGGCCCAGAACCGGGGCCAAACCGCCCAATCCCACGAGGACCAGCGTGCCCGGCTCGGGAACGACCACCAGGTTCAACGGCTGCTGGCCGGAACCCAACGCCCCGGTGTAGACCGCGGTCGTCAGGTAAGCCTGCAACTGCTCCAGGTCCATCCCGGCCGGGAAGATCTCGCCGAAATCGTGGGCGCCGCAAAAGCCGGCGAAGGTCCAGTCGCCGTCACCCATCACGCCCGTCTCGACCTGTTCGGTGGTCCGGCCAAACCCGCCGGCCGGGCGAATGTAATTGCCCGGGATGAAGGTCCCCGCGCCGGTCTCGATCTGGAAGCTCGTGATCATGCCGCCGGATGCCTCGGAGGCGTCCAACCTGACGTCGCCCGTGGCCGGATCGTAGATCAGGTCGGCGGCGCCGCCGCCGTCGTCATCGGCCGTGCTCCCGGCCGATAGCGTGCCGGTGAAGGCGCCGGCCACAAAGCCCAGGTCGGCATTGTCCACGTCGCCGTCGAAATCCATGTCGCCGTCGGCATACAGCCTTCCGGCGCCTGATGCGCCGGTAAACGCCCCGATCACCTTGCCGATGTCGGCGTTGTCCACGTCGCCGTCAAAGTCCGTGTCGCCGGCAAGCCGCAGGCCGATCTGATTGACCATCAGGCTCGCCGACGAAGCCCCGACGGCCTGGGTTCCGGACACGGTGGTGAAGATATTATCTTCGATCCAGCCGGAGTCCGGAAGGCCCGTCGGCCCGGTAGACATCACATCATACGGATTGGCGGCCACGGCGTATCCCGGCTTCCAGCCGGGCGCAGACGAGTCCGCCCACACGTGCTGAAGGCCGAAAAGATGCCCCACTTCATGGGCGGTCACGTTGGCCACCGCGTTGACGGCGTAACCGAACTCGATGAAATCGACCTGGAGCAAGGAAGCGATCCTGTCGATTGAGACGGCCGCGTTGCACTCGCCGTTGATCACACCCAGAGCGCCACCGACCATCGCATAGCCAAACCACTGCTCAGACGCGATGTTGTGCTTGCCCAGCAGGACATTGACGGTGCCGGGCCCGCTGACCGTCTGCGGCAGGAAGTCGATGTCCAGCATGTATCCCGCGGGGGTCGGGACCGAATAGAACCTGCTTCTGACCTCGGAGATGATGGCGCGGCGGACGTCCTGCTCGGTCTGCCCCGCGAAGGCCCCGTCCGTTACGAACTGGGTTCCCGGCCCGGTCATTTGCCAGGGCTGGATGAAGTCGAACGGTGCAAGCGGGGGGATCGTCAGGAAGTCGATCGGTTCATCCTGGCCTTCGACGAAATACAGCCCGACGGTGACGCCGGCTTGCGACAGTGCGCAGGGACCCAGGACGCACAGCACGGCCAGGAGCCGCCAGGCGATGGGCGCCCACACGAAAGCCGCCATGTTCTCCCGACGTGTCTTCATGTTCGCAAGTCACACCTGTAGCGAGGCTATTGGAAAGCGGGGCGGGTCTGCGGACCCGCCCCGCTTTCTCCGTACTGCGTTACGACCGCCGTTCTCTCGGCCTTAGCGCCGCCGTCGGCGGGCCAGCAGCCCGAAGCCGCCCAGACCCAGAAGGGCCAGCGTGGCCGGCTCGGGAATCACCAGATCAAACATCGGTTGGCCGGAGCCTTTCGCCCCGGTGTAGACCGCGGTCTTCAGGAAGGCCTCCAACTGATCCAGATCCATTCCCGTCGGGAAGATGTTCCCGAAATCGTGGATGCCGGTGAAGCCGGCGAAGGTCAAATCGCTGTCGGCGATCACCTTCGTCGTGACATCCTCATAGCCGTCTTCGGAAACGGGTGTTCCAAATGTGCCGCCGGTCGGGCCTTGGTAATTGGCCGGACGGAGGTCGCCGGCGGCATTCTCCAACTGGAAGGAGGTCACCACGCCGCCGCCCGCCTCGGAGGCGTCTACCTTGACGTTGCCGGTCGCGGGGTTGTAGATCAGGTCGGCGATGCCGGGGTTGTCAGTCTTGTTCCCGGCCAGCGCACCGGTGAATTCGCCGGCCACCAACCCGAGGTCGGCGTTGTCCACGTCGCCGTCGAAGTCCATGTCGCCGTCGAAGTAGGTCTTTCCGCTGCCTCCGGCGCCGGTAAACGAGCCCACCACCTTGCCGAGGTCGGCGTTGTCCACGTCGGGCGGGTTATCGAACGTGGGGCCCGGGTGGATGTCACCGAGTTTCCGAGCCATGACATTGGTGATCATGTAGCGGATGTCCGTGTAGTCCGACTTGCCGTCCCCGTTGAAATCGTACGTGTCGATTCCGGCGCCGCCGCCGGGAAGTGCATTTGCCGAAGTCCCCGCCAACTGAACGTCGGTGAAGTCGACCCGCTTGTCGCCGTTGTAGTCGCCGGGACTCATTTTCTGCAGGAGGCTCTCACTGGTGCCTCCCGGCACATAGGAAATCGTGTTCGCCCATGTTCCCGTAGTCGGATTGTGCGAGCTGAGGACGTAGACCTTCGTCTTGTCGATGCTCGAATTGTCCCGTACACTGTCGTTCGTCCCGGCGTTGTCGATGACGGACTTCCACACAAGGCTGCCATCCGACGACTTGAACTTCAGCAGGATGACGTCATTAGTGGCATTCACCTCGTTGCCGGAAACGTAAATGTTGCCGTCCTCATCGAGCGACATGTCGCCAAAGGTGTCGTTAATGGTGGTCTGGGTCTGGTAGTCCCAGACCAGGGTGCCCGCGGCGTTGTACTTCTGGATATAGGCGTCGTTCGTCCCGGGATTCGGGTTCGTCGCGCCGACCTTCATGGTGCCCTTGGTGATTCCGCAGATGACAAACCCGCCGTCGGGAGTCGCCATGATATCCGCGATGATGTCGCCGCCCTTGTCGGTTTCCCAGACCACGGCCTGCAACACGGCCCACGAGGTCGTGTCGTAGACGACGGCAAATCCCTTGTTGTTGTCGGGCGTGGCCGAATTGAGGGGGATCGAAGCGATGGGCCCCGGGCCGTCGGGGTCAAAGAAATTCATCGTCCCGCCGCTGCCGTTGAAGCCGTACCCGGCGGCGTAGACCTTGCCGGCGCTCTCGTTGAGAGAGACGTCCAAGAAGAAGCTCCTGCCGCCGCAGGAAGGCTGGTTCGCCGGGCCGGACAGCGTGACGCCGTCATTGCCGACCCTGCCGATGGAGGGCTTGTAGCTCTTGTCGTACGGGCCGCTGAAGTCGCCGACCGTGAACATGTCGGGCGCGGCCGCGGTGCTGGCGCCCTGGTTGCCGGTGGCGATGATGTACGAGCCGTCGGAACCCATGGCCACGTCAAGCGCGGAACCGTTGTAATACGTAGCACTGACGAAATCAAAGGTGAACTTGTCGGTGGGGTCGAGGCCAGCCGCGTTCTTGATGGGCAGGGTAGAGTTATCCGTTCCGTTGAAATCAACCGGCGTCGTGCCCGCCAAGGAGCTGATGGAGAAACCCATCGGGCCGTTGTGGCCGGGGGTGTCGGCCGGGCTGGCATCGGACCACATCGCCCCCGAGTAGCCGACGATCGTGTTGAAATAGGCCGTTCCCGTGCCGTCGCCCGGAGCGAACCTGATGTTAGGCGAGTAGCCCTGGGCCCAGCTGGCCGGGACCAGGCCGGGCACGCAGTCTCCTATGTCGTTGCCCTGAAGGATCAACCCGTTGGGGGTGATCTGGCCGTATGAGTTTTGGTTGGATCCACCGTAAGCGGTATTCGGGTTGCCCCACACTTCCTCCCCCTGGCCGCCGATAGCGATCCAGACGGTTCCGTCGGGGCTCTGCGTGACAGTGTTGGGGCCTTCGGCCGCTGCGGGATCGCCGATGATAAAGCTCCACTGGACGGCGTACGGAAGATCGTACGGCGACGTGGCCCACGCGGTGCCGACCATCAGCACCAACATGCATGGGACGAACAGAATACTTCTCTTTTTCATGACTGCTCTCCTTCTGGCCCAGGCTCTGGGCACGGTTTTGGCCCCCGCCCATCGCGGGAACCCACTGTGGATCGCTTGGTCCTTACTAAAGGGCCATCGCAAAAAACTCCGTTCATCGCTTGCGGCAAATACGCATTTGCCGGGCTCTCAAACGACGAACACGATTGATCCTGAAATGCTCACCAACGAAACGCAGCCGATGAAGAAGGCCCTCAGAGACCCTCCATTCATCGCTTGCGGCAAACTCCATCTGCCGGAGCCTGTTCCGTGGCTCAGCCGGAACAGCTTCTTTTCGTCCTTGTGCGCCGCGGCGGATAAGTCCGCCTCGGGCAAGGCCGCCCGGCCGTCGCCAAGCACGCGACCTTGCCCGGTCAATCCATTTACTTTCACAATGTTACCGCGCACTCCGTGTTTTGCATATCGCAATATTGCGGCAATATACTCGCTTTTTTGCGACGCGACAAGGCGATTCTCCCTTGTGGCCGAGGGGGGCCTTGTGCAGGAATTGAGGGCATGAACATGACGAGGATCTCTTCCATCCCCGCCTCTGAGGTCACTCACGGCCGGCGAACGGTCCTGGTGGCAACGGGCGGGGGAAACGAGGCCTATGGGCTATTTCCGCGGGGTAGTCCATCGCGAGGATCCGCGATCGCATCGGGGATATCTCGTTGACGACGGAGTTCAGGCCGTAGCTGAACTTGCCGCTGACGCCGGTCACGAGGATGGAATACCCCTCGACTGCGTAACGAAAAAGGGCGGACCCGCGATGGACCGCCCACGGGGTGGCCGCGGGGCCAAGGAGAGCGTGTCGTCAAGAGGGAGGCACCTCTCGGAGCAGGCTGACTCTGACACGTTTTGGCTAAATCCCGCGCGGCCGACCCCGTGGGCATCCCACGAGTCCGCCCATGTTGTTAGCTCTTAGGTCTTAGCTCCTAGGGGCTTCGCGAGGGCTTGCCTCTTGTCTTTCCCTACGACCTATGACCTTCTTTTCTTCTTCCTCTTCCCTATGACCTAGGAGCTATGACCTATGACCTTCTGTTTCTCCTCAACACCGCCAGTGCGCCAACGGCCAGCAGCCCGAGCGTCGCGGGCTCGGGCGTCACGGCCGCCGCGCCGCCGGGGGCGCCCATGTTGTTGGTCAGGATGTTCAGATCGGCCCAATCCACCGTGCCTGTCTTGTCGAAGTTGCCCACGGTCGCCTCGCCGCCGAGTCCGCCGCCGAAGTTCTTCTTGAGGGTGATGAAGTCGGCCGCGTCCACCACCTTGTCGTTGTTGGTGTCGCCGGGGACCCCGAACTGCAGGACCACTCGATTGCCAACCAGGGCGACCGCAGCTCCGCTCCAACCCGTGGTGCCGTAATCGATGGTGGGCGACGTGAGTGTGTCCGGGAACGAGGCGAATGTGAACAGGTCGTACGAGGACCCAAGCGTGCCGCCCGCGTCGAACAGTTTGAGCGTCCAGGCAACGGGCAGCTCCAGGACGCCGGTGACGACCACCTTGTCCGCCGTCGAGACGCCGAGTTGCCACTCGTAGGTGGAGTTCTCCGCCATCATGAGGGTCTCGGGGACCGTCGGCGTGCCGATTGTCAGCGTGCCGGCGCCGTCGCCGGGGGCCAGCGTGCCGCTGACGCTGACCGCGCCGCCGATGATTCCTCCGCCGCCCAGCCTTCCGGCCGCCGCAACCGTCACCGTGCCGGTGGCCGCGGAACTGTCACCGTTGACCAGCAGGGTGCCGGTGTTGACAGTGGTGACGCCGGTGTAGGTGTTCGTTCCGGACAAAGTCCAGTCGCCCGTGCCGCTCTTAAGGAGGTTCAGCGGCTTGGCGTTCGGGTTGGTCGGGTAATCCGCCGCATTCTGGATGCTGCCGCTGATCAGGTTGCCGGCCGCGCTGCCCGTCAGTTCCAGCGTGTCCCCGGCCGTGTTTTCCCCGGCGAGCTTGCCGCTGGCCATCGTCACCGTGCCGACAATGGTGAGCGGGGCCGTCGTCGGGTTAAGCTGCGGGGCTCCGAAGTCGGCCCGCTTCGCGATGATCAGGCCGCCCATCTGGAGCCGGTAGCCGTTGGCGCCGTTGACGGTGATGATCTGGGTCGATCGGACATCGCCGTAAGTGAGGTCGAAGGTGCCCAGGGCGATCGTGCTGCCCGTCGTCGTGCCGCTGCTGTTGCCGCCGTTGGCGGTGTTGTTGTTGCCGACGAAGATCGTGGGTCCGTCCCTCTCGCCCTTGCCGGCGACGCCAACCTGAACGTTGTTTCCGAGGTTGATCGTGCCGGCGCCGTCGTCCAGCAGCGTCATTCCGGCGGAACCGCCAATCCAGACCGTCGACAGCTTGGACAGGGAATTGCTGGCGTTCTGGAAATACATCGTACCGCCGCCGTCACTGATTGTCGTCTGGCCGCTGTAGGTGTTGGCGCCGGAGACCGCCCAAACGCCGCCGCCGGACTTGGTCAGGCTGAACGTCCCGCCGGCGTTGTCGGTGAGCCGGCCGGCAAACACGTTTGTTGGCCCGGCCTCCGCCGAGAGAGCCAATCCCCTGGCGCCCGTGCCGATGAAGCCGATGTCCGTGTTGATGGTCATCGCCTGGGTGGTATTGGCGTTGTTGATTACCGCGTATGCAACACCGTCAACGATGACCCGTCTGCTGTTGAGGGTCAGGGGCACAATCGCTCCGCTTCCATAAGTGAGTGTAAACAGTTCATCGCCACCACCACCGAAACCAGCGGTCGAAAACGTGATCGGGCTGGGACTGTCCGCGAGGCTGTTGATCGTCAGGGTAAGCCCGCGGTTCGAGCCGCCTATCGTGAGCGGCCCGGTGAAGGTATTGTCGGTGCTGGTGAAGGCAAAACCGTGCTGCATGTTTGCAACGCTCGAGTTTACGGCGACTCCACCGTTGCCGGTGATCGCCCCCGAGGCGGAAATGTAGCCGCCCGCCGTCAGTTGGTTGAGTACCGCAACAGCGCCGTTGTTCACGGTGATGGGCCGCGCGGAGGTGACCGCGGCGGTGAGTCCCAACGTGGCGTTGCCGTTGAAGGTTATCGTGCTATTGGCGGCGCCTAGGTTGGTGTCCGCGGCGATGCTCACCGTGCCAGCATTGAGGACCGTGCCGCCGCTGTAGGTGTTCGTGCCGCCTAAGGTGAGCGTGCCGGTGCCGTACTTGACCAATGCGCTGGCCGTTGCACCCGCGCCAACGTTTTGAATCACCGAGCTGAGGGTCAGGGCGCTGCTGGCACCGACATTGATGTAGAGCGGATCGCCCGCCGCCAGCGCCTGCACCGCACCGGCGCCGTCGATGATGTGGGTTGTTCCGCCCGCGCAGGAGATGCCACCCACCGAGACGGTGTTGCCATTGATAGACAAAGTTCTCACCGCACCATCAGAGACGAGCAACGTCTTGTAGGACGGATTCAGGCTGGGGTCGATCGTGATCCCCCCGCCGGTCATTCTGAAGTTGGTGGCGGAATCGCTCGACCACCCGCCTAACGTTGAGTTTGCCGCCGCCTTGACGCCCAGCGTCGTGTCGTAGGTGGCGAAGTCGGCGCCGCCGACGACGGCCCACGGGCCGAGGTCCACGCCATTGGTAACTCCGACACCAAACTTGATCGTATTTCGCGTACTCACACCAAGGTTGAAGCCTGCAAAGTTCACGGTCGCCGTGCCGCCGCGACTCAAGGTATTGAAGCGCAAGTTGGATGTCTGCCCAAGAGCCGCCTGAGAGCCGGTGTACGTGAGGAAACCCGATTGCAGCGCCAGCGTGCCGATGATCTCGGCGTAATTGGTCGCGCCAGCGCTATTGGTAAAATTCAAGGCCGAGCTGCCGTTGACGTTGATGGCCGCCGAGTCGCTCACGCGGGTCCCCAGATTACCGCCCGTGAGACTGTTGTTCAGAGTCAAGCCGCCGCCATTGAGGTTGATCGTGGTGGAGGCGATGGCGCCATTCGCGCCGCTAAGGGTCAGCGTGCCCGCGTTGACGGTCGTCGCGCCGGTGTAGGTGTTGGCCCCCTGAAGAGCCTGGGTTCCCGCGCCGGTCTTGGTCAGCGTCATGCCGGTGTTGCCGTCGGCAATCACGCCGCCGTAGGTAACCGTGCCCGACTGCGGATTGAGCGTTAGCGCGGTGACGCTGCTGTAGCCGCTGGAAATCACGGTGCCGAGGTTGCCTGTCGCGCCGCTCAGGCCGCCGAAGGTCGGCGTGGTCACGTCGCTGAGGGTGACGGTGCCCCCGCCCGTGGTGTCCAGCGCGCTGTTCTGGATGGCCAGGGCGTGGCTCAGCGTGATGGTGCCGACGCTGGCCTTGGTCGTGCCGGTGTGATAGTTGGGTGCGTTGAGGACCAGCGTGCCGGTGCCGACGTTGGCCACCGAGCCGGTGCCGCTGATGAGGGCGGGGATGGTGGCGCCCTGGGTGGCCGTGCCCGATTGGTTCACGGCCAACGTCCCGGTGTTGAGCAGTGGAGCCGGCGACATGGCGCCGCCGTCATCAAGCCGCAGCGTGCCGGCACTGATGGTCGTCGGGCCGGTGTAGGTATTGGCCTGGTTGAGCACGAGGGTGCCGGTGCCCGCCTTGGTCAGTCCGCCCGTGCCCTGGTTGAGGACCTGGTCCGCCATGAAGGTGTTGCCCGCGGCGTTGATGTCCAGGCCCACCGTCTTGCCGGAGGTGAAGGACACCGTGTGCCCGATGCCCGAGAAACTCGTCAGCGCGGCGCCGGTAATCTGGAGCGTGCCGCCGTTGAAGACGAGGTTGGAGGCGACACCGCCGAGGTTGTTAGAGGCCCCGACGCTCAACGTGCCCGCGCTGAGGGTGGTCGTCCCGGCATAGCTGTTGGCGCCGGAGAGAACCAGCATGCCGTTGCCGGCCTTGGTCAGGCCGTACCCGTTCCCGGCGTCGCCGATGTTGCCGCCCAGCGTCAGGGTGCTGGCCGAAACGGCGATCGTGCGGCTGCCGCCCACAAGCGCCACCGCCCCGGTGTTCTGGGTCAGGCTGCTCGTGCCGGTATACGTGAAGTTCTGATTGATGTTGATCGCGTTGGTGATGATGCAGGGGCTGGCGGCGTCCAGCGTCACCGCGGTGCTGCCGGATGTCGCGCCGATGTTCAGCACGCCCGTGCCGAAGGCGGCGTTGCTGGTGCTGATGCTCAGCGAGCCGGCTTCGAGGCTCACCCCGCCGCCCAAGGCGCTGTTGTTCCCCGAGAGAGACAGAGTGCCCGCGCCGGTCTTGGTGATGCCGCCGGCGCCGCTGATACCGCTGGTAATGGTCGTGTTGCCGCTGCCGCCGACCGTCAGCAGGAAGCCGCCGTTGGTCACCGCGCCGGTGCCGACGGTCAGCAGGGCGGCCGAGTTGTTCGTCCATGTTTGGGAATTGTTGAGCGTGACGGGCGTGCCGATGGTGACCGCGCCCTGGTTCGTCATGGCGTATGCGTATTGCCCCATCGTGATTCCGCCGGCGCCGGGGGTGCCGTCGCCGAGGGTAATCGACGTGCCGCCGGAAATGGTCGTCGTCCCCGAGCACTGGAAGTTCAGGCTCCTGGCGGCCTGCGCGCCACTGACGGTGACCACGTAGGCGGCGGAGCCGCTGCCCCCGGACGGCCCGGCCACGAAGTAGAGGTCGTCGGTATTGGCGGTCGGGATCTGGAACGCCCCGCCGCCCCCGCCGGTGGAGTCGGAGTTCCAGAAGTCCGAAGTGCCCCACGTGCCCGTCGGGTCCACGCCCGCCCCGGCAGTGATGCCGTTCTGGTCCCAATACAACGGCGTTGCCGCCGCCGGGCCTGCCCAGCCTATCGCGCCGGCCGCGACCAGGGAGAAAATGGCCGCCATTCTTGTGAACCGACTTATTGAACCACTCATTGTTGTCTCCTTCGCCTTGCCTGAATTGGCCTGACTCATTGCCTGCTCCTGGAAAAACAGTAGTTGGCAGCCAGTAGTTGAGAAGTAGTCAGGGAATAGGGAGCATGGGTAACCACCAGCGACAGCCCTGCTGCTTAGTCCTCTCTCCTCGTGTCCTCGTTCTTGCGAAGCCCTGCGTAGCTCTTGCGAAGCAGGATCCTCGTCTTTTCGTCTTGCCTGCCCTGGCCGCCGACGGCCGCACCTGGTGTGCGGCCGCGCGCCAAAGCCGCAAAGCGGATGGTCAGACATCCATTTTCTTGCCCCTGATGTTACCGCGCACTCCGCGCTTTGTATATCGCAATATTGCGGCTAAATACTCGCTCTTTTGCGACGCGACAGGGCAATCTGCTCTTGCGGCCGAAGGGGGCCTGGTGTAGGATGAATGCATGAGCATAACCCAGATATCATCCTCCCCCAGGCCTGAGTTGCCTCACGGCCGGCGAACGGTGCTGGTGGCAACGGGCGGGGGAAGCGAGGCCTTTAGGATCAGCATCTCGGAGATGGCCCGCCGGGCGGGCTGGAGCGTGATCGACCTGACCATTTTCGGCATGAAGATTCCCCAGCCTTGCCGGCCCGACGGGGTGCTCTTCTGGCTGGGCCGGGAGGACGTGCCCTTCGTCAAGCGGATGCTCCGCCTGGGCGTGCCGATTGTGCAGATCAGCGACACGACGATGCCGCAGAAATGCTGCTGCGTCGTCGAGGACCGCCTGGCCACCGGGCGTGCGGCGGCACAGCACTTCGCCGAGCGAGGCTTTCGGAACATGGCGTATCTGCATGCGGAGATATACGAAGATTCGCAGCTCAGGCTCCTGGGCGAGAGTTTCATCGAGCACGCCCGCGCCCTGGGGGCCACGGCGGATCTGATCGCCGTCCAGCGGCCGGGCAGGGCGGGGCTTTCGTGGGACCGGTTCGACGCGTTGGCCAGGCGATTCAAAAGGGAGATCTCCCGCCTGGAGTTGCCGCTGGGCATCTTCACGTACCACGACATCATGGCCACCCGCATCTGCCACTACTGCCGGGCCATCGGCCTGAGCGTGCCGGAGCAGGTGGCCGTTCTGGGGCTTGGCAACGAAACCCACCGGTGCGACTTCGCGGCCACGCCCCTTTCCAGCGTGGACCCCAACTACAATGAAATGGGCCGGATTGCCGCCGAGACGCTCGATCGGCTCATGGACGGCCAGGCCCCGCCGGCCAGGCCGATCCTGGTCCCGCCGGTGGGCATCGTTACCCGCCAGAGCACCGACGTGCTGGCCGTTGCCGACCTGGTGGCCGCACGGGGCCTTCGTTACATCTGGGAGCATCTGGCCAAGCCGCTGACCGTGTCCCAGATCGCCCAGGCCGTGGCCGTCTCGCGCCGGAAGCTCGAACGGCACTTCCGCCAGTACCTCGGCCGAAGCGTGGCAGAGGAACTCACCCGCAAGCGGATCGAGCGGGCCTGCGAACTGCTGACCGGGACCAAGCTGTCCGCCCGTGCCATCGCCAAGCGGCTCGGCTTCAGAACGGAAACGTATTTCGGCAAGGTCTTCCGCAAGAAGATGAAGACGACATCGAAGAAGTATCGGCGGGCTCATGCGGCCAAGCTCCGCGAGGCCCAGGAACCCGAAACGCCGGGCCGGGAGTAGATCAGGGGGACCAGATTCCGCCTTGGGTGCAAACTTTGCCCGGCCATCATGTCACCGATTCGGGCACCGGGGCGAACCCAAGAACCGCAAGTATTTTAGTATATAGTCTTACAACTAACCCAACTTTCGCAGTTCGAGATCAAAACGAGCGCAAGTCCTTGATCCTCCGTCTGGCGAAGGCCAAGGTCTTCACTACATCTCAGCCGGCTCCTGCTCGGGTTCGGCCTTCGGAACCTGGCTGGCTGTGATCCGCGGCGGAGGCTGCGGCGGCAGCGACAGCCCCAGTTTCTTCAGGATCATCTGGTGCTCCGCCTCCGGCTGGGTGTGGCGGGGCATCGTCAGCCACCGGCCATCCGTGGTCGGCACCTGCACGTCCACCATCTGAATCTTGCCCAGCTTCTCCAGAACCGACCGCGGCGTCAGCCCCGGCGCGTGCGGACAAAGCATGTTCTTCAGCGTCACCGTCAGGCAGTAACCAAGGAACGCCACGAATATATGAGCCTCCACACGATGCTCCAACTGGTGGTATACCGGCCGGATCGCCAAGTCGCTCTTGAGGCAGCGGAACGCCGCCTCGATCTCCACAAGCACCATGTATTGCTGCCATAACTTCTCCGGCTGATCCGACGGCAGCGTCGTCCGCAGAAGGTACGAGCCATCCCGCCGGCGGGCCTGCCGATACGCATCCCGCTTCAGCCAATACCGGAACGTCTGCTCATTGACCGGCTCACCCGGCGCCGGTGCCACGATCTCCACCATGTGCGCCGCCCGTCCCGCCTCGTGCTTCAGCACGGCCAGGCGCTCCCGCAGCCGGTCGCGGTCGTGGCAGTTCTTCCGCAGCCGCTTCAGGCCGTCCCAGAGCTTGCGGAGCTTCCGCTGCCGCATGGCGGTCTCTTTCTTCTGACGCGCCTGGCTCTGGGCCAGCACGAACACCTCGCCGTCCTGGGTCAGCAGCTTGACCCGCACGTCCTGGCGGGCCTGCTGCCAGGGCAGGTTCGTCAGTGACTGCTCCATCTTGCTCAGCATCGAGCGCGGCGTGCCCACCAGGTAGTCCGTCCCGGCCTGACGCATCTCGGCCAGCGTCGCCTCGCACGGGATGCCGCGATCCATCACCCACGTCCGTCGGGCCTTACCGTAGCGATCCTCGATCTTCCGCAGGAAGTCCCGCAGCGTGGTGTTGTCGATGGTGTTGCCCGGCAGCACCTCGTAGGCCAGCGGGAAGCCCTGAGGCGTGACGATCAACGCGATCACCACCTGCCGGCAATCGCCCCGGCCGTCGCGGCTGTAGCCGTGGCGGGCCTTTGGATTCTGCCGGCACAGTCCTTCGAAGTACGTGCTGGTCAGGTCGTACAGAAGCACGTCGAACTCGGCCGCAAACAGGTCCTGCCAACGCTGCCGCAGGTGTAGGAACAGGTCGTCCTTGTGTGCCAGCAGGCGGTCCAGGCAGCGGTAGAGCCGGTCCTTGCCGGCGGCCTGGAAGTCCACTTGCAGAAGTTCGTCCATCGCGCTGTGCAGGAACCACTCGCGGTGCAGGCGGTATTCGCTGCCCGGATCGATCATCCGATGGACGGCCAGGAGTTGCAGAACCTTCTCCCAAGGCACATCGCCGCGGGCATCCTCGAAATGTCGCTGCCAGAAGCGGTCCAATTCCAGGCGCTGCCACAGCCAGCAGCCCAGCCAACAGTCGCCGAAGCTGCGCGGCCGCAGCAGCTTCATCTCCGAGAGCCGGATCTGGAGGGCGTTGATCGCGTCGGGTGGAACGGGGCGGTCGTCGGGGAACAGGGCCAACTGCCTGGGCTGCTCGCCGGTGCCGTCGAAGACGTCCAGCGTCTTTCGCCATGCCGCCTGTTGGGAATCATTGATCTCGCCGAGATACAGGACGGTTCGTTGGGCGATCCTCTTGCCGTCGGGGCCGCGTCCGGCGATGCGTCGGTTCTCGACGATGCTGAAGTAGCGGTGGTCCTTGCCGTTCTTGCGACGCTGGTAGGATCTCAGGAACATGCCTGCATTGTTCAGCCGTCCGCGCGGCCGAACAAGGGGCAAGGTCTTCACTACAGCCGTCTGGCGTGCCCCTCGGACGGTACTGCCGGGACTTACGCGCGAAAATCGCGCGAAAAATCACCGATTAGGCCCCGAACTGCGAAAGTTGGGCTAACGCGCCTCCTCTTGCCAACGTGAATGCCGTGAGTTCGGGCCTTATCGCCCGCTTTCGATAAGCGCGCGAATGTTTTGGTTACAGCCACCTGGGCGGTGGGGATCGAGCTTTCTACGTTTTCGGCGGACATGCATTTCGCCCAATGAAATCAGGGCAAAACGACGTGACGCGCAAATGTAAATTGTTTCGCTGCCAGTTGCACCGCCTCCAGTCTTCGTTCGCCGCGACCTTTAGGAGCGGCGAACGAAGGCTGCCACGTCGTAGCCGTAGGCGAAGACGGGCATTTGTTCACTGAGTGCGGCGAACTACGTCTCGGCAAGCCATTGTTTCCTGGAAAAGGAATCGCCATGGACGGCCAATTCTGGTACGTGTACATGCTCCAGAGCATTGATCCGCCCGGCCACTGGTACGTCGGATTGACCGAAAACCTAGCCGCCCGCCTAAAGGCCCACAACTCGCTCAAAGTGCCGCACACGTCAAAGTTTGCACCCTGGCGAATCGAAACCGCCGTCGCCTTCCGGGACAAGGAAAAGGCCTTGGCATTCGAGCGGTACCTGAAGAGTCAGTCCGGCCGGGCCTTCGCCAAGAAGCACTTCTGACCGCCCGCCGGATGGCTCCGGTGGGCCGTTGCGTTAAACCGCACTGTCACAAGGGTTTCGGCGTTTTATGCCGGCCCAACCGCGCCGCCCGCGACGTGACTCACTCCGCCCGAAAACGCCGAGATATGCCCCTTTCCTCTCTTTTCGGCCTGATCCTATCTGAATCGTCGGGACGCGCCCCTAGTGAGTCTCCTTGAATGCATGTGCTTGTTGGGAAGGATGTTGCGGAAAAGTGGCGACGTGACGCGCGATGGTTTCGTTGCCGAACACGCGCCCTGTCCGAAGGAATCCGGAAACAGCGTGACAAGCAATATAGGCTAAACGTCAAGTTTTGCCAACTCCGGTATTGCCCCTTTCGCCATCTCAAAATACAGATCATCGACCTCAAGCCCGATCGATGCCACTCCGAGGTGCTCAGCAGCAGCGATTGTTGATCCTCCACCCATGAAGGGATCCAATACTACACCGCGACCAAGGGGGAGGACTGCCCTGACGAGATATCGCATAAGCGCCTGCGGCTTCAGAGACGGGTGTTGGGCCAACTGCCTTTCCTTCCCACGCGCCGGCGCAACGTCAATCAGGTCCCTGAATGGCGCAACATCGCTTGGTCGTCGAAGGCCACCAGTGTGCCACTTTTGCAAGTTGTCCTGTACTCTACCTTGACACGGCTTGCGGAAGACCAGCCACGGCTCCCAAGATCCTCTAGGCACAACCGAGACCTCCGGAAACTTGTCATGGGCACCCTTTGGCCTGTCTCCACCGCGCAACGTCTTCACTATCCGCGCTATGGTGGCTCTGATCTCGAACCCGGCGGAAATGAACGCACCCACAACGATATGCGAAACGAGTGCCTGCGAAGCTAGGATGACGTGACCGCCAGGCACCAGAACTCTTAATAGCAAAAGCGCGAGCTGCCTATGGAACTCGGCGATCTCCTTGAGATCCTTGTCCTTGAGGACTGTGAATCTCGGCATTGGGCGCCTTTTTCTTCCGTCATAACACGGAGGCAGTCGCCATATGCCTCCCGTTCCAGCTCGCTGCTTTTCTAATTGAGAGGCGGTATATTCAACCACTCCATAAGGTGGGTCTGTAACCACAGCATGAATGCTCTCGGTGCGCCGGCTTGCAAGCCAAAGAAAAGCATTCGTATGGAATATTTCGTACCTGTGCCCACGTTTCATGCGGAAACTCGTTTCATTTTAGCAAAGAAGGGAGAAATGATTTCGAGCATCACAACATGCCGATCACCTCGACGTTTCTTGTCATTCGCACCCTTCTCCACCGCTCGGACGTAACGGACAGCTTCATCGCTGACAGAAGCCTTCTCATTGCCAAGTCTAGTCTCGATATCTTGCGCAAAGGCATCAAGACGTTTCCTCATATCCCGTGCCTTTCCATGAACAAACTTAGCGACTCTGAGCAAGGACGCGACTGCAACAAACAACGTGTAGAAGTCTGTCTTGTTCCCCCACCTCGTGTGTTTGATGTCAGGAATTACGGCTTGGACTACCGACAGTGCATTCTTGAATCGCTCGGCAGCACGTCTTTGCTCAGGGAACATCTCCTCATAATCCTCGTACTGTCGGTAGTACTCGTCAACGATGTTCCCGCTACCACCTTGCGGGCCATGTAGAACGCCGATGAGCAACTCACTTACGAACTCGATGTCTCCCATCCGCCGAATTGAGGCCGGTGTTATAATTCGATTCTCTGCCCAGTACTCATCGTTGGCCAACCTATTTGACAGGTTTACAAACGGTCCAGTGAACATGGCGTTGCGAAGTTCCTGCGGATTGAGAGGGGTGAGGAATCTGTTGAGCCGCATGAACATGTCGCGGATCTCATCATCACTGTCCGTTTCCAGGTACCGCACCGAAAGCCGATAACTCCAGAAAGAACGAAGCTCAGCTTCTGACAACTCTGCGAACGTCTTGTTTGCCCAACGAGAGCCCCCTGGAAGTTTGTCCAAAACAAACCTATTCGAGTCCATTTCGGACGCGTCGGTCTCGGCTCCAACGAATTGCAAAATAGACCGGATTCTCTGCTGTCCGTCTACTACCCCATATGTTGTCCTTCCTTCGGCCGTAGTCATCATTTGTATGTAGACCTCCGGCACAGGAAGGTGTTGCAGGATTGATTCGATAAGGAAGCACTTCTGTCGAGCTGCCCAAACAGGCTTTCTCTGAAATGGAGGCTTTATGACGAGTGATTGGTCCAGATATCTGTCCCGGAACCAGCTCAGCGGGTGTTCAGTTGAGTTGAAATTCATGACGGCGAGCTCCTTTCTTGGGGCTGAGGTCTGTCAATAATGGCTTGAAGACCATTAATGTGGTAGAGCATGGCGTGTTGCCACGAGCGATATAGTCTACCGGAAACGTCCCGACTTGCGAACTCTGGAAGCAGAGCAAGGCCTTTGAAAGCATTGAACCACTTGGTCGAAATGCCTCGCAAGGGCTGGAGGGTGGCCGGTCGGCTCAAACCTTCAAAACGAATCTTGCTAGGAACAAACCAACCCCAGTAGAGTTCGTCCATACGCAGTGAACGCCAGCGCCAGTCTGTTTGGGGTAATTTCCGCCCTCTGCGTGGATAGTGCCACCGCAGGACGGCGTGCCAGACAGCATCAAAAAGCTTTTCATCCACCACGAGTACATCGATGTCCGACCCGTCATGGAACTCGCGGGGAAACGCATTCGGGTCAAGGCTGAATCCGGTTTGTGCGCTTCCAACGACTATCACGTTGGCCTCCTGGACATCGAGGCATCGCACGAGATGCCTTCTTAGGATATCTAGCTTTGCAGGAGAGTCGCGGAACGCAAATGGACTCCCCGTGAACACATACCGATTAACCACTTCTTCAAGCGGTTGGCTGAGCAAATCTGTCTTGAATCTTTCAATTGTTTCCTGAAGCATAGCTCGCCTGTCGGATGGTTTCGCTGCTGATTCGCGACTTCATGGATGTTACCCGGCAGCCTGCCAGCGGGCCAGCAGCTTTTCGGACAGCGTTTCTTTTCTTGGTTCAATGGGCCGCACCAATGGTTTCTCGTTGTAGGTCCCACCGTGCTGGAATGGTTCTCGTCAGCTTCCGCAGAGAAAGCCCTTCAGGCTCGTTGCCTGCCAAGGCAGCCTCCGCTAGGTCTGGGGCGAGCATCGCAAGGTCCAGGATGCGGCTGATGTATGCTCTGTCCACGCCGTTTTGGGCTGCAATCGCTTCCACGCCTGGCACTTCGCCGGAGTCGATCATCCGCTGCCAGCGGTACGCACGGGCCAAGGCGACGACCAGGGGCGAACGTGGGCCAACGTCGGTGGTCGTGGCGGCGTCTGGCGGCAGGATGATCTCCTTCCGCCCGCTTCGGGTTTTGAACTCCATCGGCACGCGAATGTCCACCGTCTGGCCGTCCTTGCCCGGCGCGACGCGGCCACCGCCAACTTGGTCCGCACCGGCGCCAGCCAGTTCGGCCACCAGCGAGTTCAGCCCGTGCAGCCGAAGGCAGATGAGCAGGCTGTCCCGGCCGACGACGACCTCCTGGACCAGCAGCTTGACGATCCGCTCTCTCTCGGCCGGGAAAAGCTCATCCCACAGCGGATCGAGCTTCTGGAGGGCTTCCCGCACCTCGTCCTCGGTCGGGCCACTCGCGCCCAACGCCTCCAGCGTATGCCCAATTTCCTCAAGGCGCGTCTGCGTCTGGCCGTACTCCTCGTTCAGTTTGCCCAGTTCCGCCACCAAGCCGTCTTTGCCCGACCGCGCCAGCCGGCCAATGGCCCGCTTCAATTCCGCCAGCCGGGCCTCCAGCCGTTCCTTCTGCCCGGCCAGGTCCTCGCGCTGGCTTTCCGCCTGGGCCTGCACCTCGCGGAACGTCCGGGCGACCAGGTCCGGGCTGCGGAGGATGACCCGAATGCGGTCCTTCACAATGCCCTCGGCTTGCCCGGCCGCTACGGACTTCACCGGGCAGGCGTCGTATCCGTTCTTCTCGGCGTGGTTGCAGACGTAGTACCGGTATCGCCTGCCGCGGCGTTTGGTATGGCTGGCGCCCATGGCCTTGCCGCAGTGCCCGCATCGGACGATGCCGGTCAGCAGCGCCGGCGCCTTCTGCCGGGTCTTCGTGGCCCGGGCGTGGTAGTTGTCGACCATGATTCGCTGGGCCTCGTCCCACAGCCGCCGGTCCAGGATGGCCTCGTGCTCCCCCGGGTAGCTCTGGCCCTTATGGACGACCTCGCCGAGGTATTTGCGGTTGGTCACCACCCGGTAGACGTAGACCTTGTTCCAGCGCTTGCCGCCGAGGACCTTGCCGTTCTTGATGGCCTTGCCGACTTCCTGTTTTATAGCCTGCTGCCGGGGGTGACGGAGGCAATAAACGCATGCTTCTACCTGCGGAGGAACCTGTTATGAAAAGGCTTGCGGAAAAACCGGGAAGTTTGAGGAGCGAGAAAAGGCTTGACATCGCGTGGAGACGAGATATAAAGGTATAATCAGTAACCAGTAATCAGGATCAGAGGATCAGAGGATCAGAGGATCAGAGGATCAGAGGATCTGAGGATCAGAGGCCCACGACGGTCGTGGGCAGGACCATAGGTGGAATCCAGGTTCGCTCTGTTCAGTTGTACCGAGTGTGCTCGGGATCGGCGGAGCGTGGAGTCTCCGGAAGGATTGGGGGCGGATCCGGCTCCGGCTCAAAAGTGAGGAGAAGGCTCATGAGTACTCGACCAGGTGTTGGCTCGTGCTGGCTTTTTGCTTGGATCGCGGTACTGCCGCTCTCTTTGCCGGCTTGGGGCGCCCCGGGAATCGAACGGACCAAGGTGGTCGGACTGACCTCCTTCGACGACGCCAACGCATGGAGCCCCGCCGGCGTTCCCGACGGCAACGACAACCTCCGGTGGAACGCGCTGGACCCCGCGTACTACTCCGACGAGATGTACGTCAATCCGGCCCTGTCGGGCTCGACCGTCCGGGTGGCGGCCGGCCTGACCGTCTCGGGCACATCGGCGCAACGCGACTCCTACAACCTGTACATGCAGAACGGGGCGGTGCTGTCCCTCCGCGACAACGGGAGTCCGGGCAGCGGGTTTCTGCGGGTCCAGTCCGGCTACCTCAATGTGCAGGAAGGGGAACTGCGGGCGGTCAGCGGCGTCTTCGGCGTGGGGCCCGGCTCGACAATTGTCTCTGTGAAGGCGCCGGCTCAGTTGACCTTCAGCGGCGACCTGAGCGTCCTGTGCCAGGCAAACCCGCAGGTTTACATCTATGGAACGCTGTCGGCCGCGAACATCCACGTCGGCGACCCTAACTCGCCAGGCTGGGCCAGCCTGAACCCCATAAACGGCGGCCAGATATCCGTCCCCGGCACGCTCCACGTGTATCCGGAAGCCTACGTCCAGCCCATTGATGGCAACGTTATCGCCGGGACGCTCCATGTGCATAAGCAACCGGGGCCTTACGGGATGGGGACGGTGGAAGGGCGAGGGGCCATCCATGCCACGACAGTGAACAACGAGGGCGCGATCGAAGCCGACAGCGGGGTTCTGGACGTCTATGGGAACATCATCCAGTATTCCAACGGCACACTCACCGACGGAACCTGGGCGGCGCTGTACGGGGGGACACTGAACCTGCACGGGATCGGCGACGTCACGACGATCGCCAACGGGGCCGCGATCGAGCTTTCGGGCCTCGGGGCCAGCATCCCGAAGATCGCCCATCTGAACCGCAATGACGGCTTTTTCCGCATGTCGTACGGGACAAACTTCACCACGGAGGGGAATCTCGTCAACAGCGGAACGGTCCTGGCGAGCGCCACGGACGCCGGGTCTTCCTCATCCTTTGTCGTCAACGGGGATCTGGACAACTACGGCATGGTCGCCGCGTATGGGTTGACGTCAGCCCCCGGGTCGCCAAACTCCACCTTTGTGGTCAAGGGCAACGTGGCGCAGCTCGACAACAACACGCTGACAGGGGGGGCCTGGACCTTGATGGGTAATGCCTCGATCGTGTTTGAGAAGGGCGGGGCCATCGCCGTCAACCGGGGCTACATCAACCTCAGCTACGCCGGCACCCGGTTCGACGCGCTCAACGCCCTGGCGGACAACCAAGGCTCCATCACCCTCTATCGTCGCCCCTTCACTACCGTCGGGGCTCTGAAGAACTCCGGATCCTTGACCGTCGGTTCCTGCCGTCTGACGGTCAATGGCGACTACACGCAGACAGGCGGGTCGATGCAGTTCACGGGCTGGCACGACTCGACAACGGGGACGGACCTCATGGGCCAGTTGGTGGTCAACGGCAAGGTTTTCGCGCGCGGCAGCCTGTACGTCCAACTCCCATACGGCAGCGCCAGTACGGACCCCCGCCCACTGATCACCTTCACGGACGCCGCCCCGGACATCCAGTTCAGCAGCATCTCCGTCATGTACCTGCCCGCCAACCGCAAGTGGCGGCCTTACCAAGACGTTGGAGTGTTCGGGATCGAGATATATAACGAGCAGTTCAACGGCACCTTCGTGCCGGGCATGACCGTCCCGCAGGCGATTCCGGGTTTCACCGTCGATGCCAACACGATGTACGGGAGCGTGGAGGTCATTGAGGACCCGCTGGCATCCGGCCAGGCGGTCCTGCAACTGAGGGATTTGGGGACTGAGGGTGAACGAATTGTCGCCCTGACGACGGCGCTGCACGTGGACGATGAGTACCTGCACGTGTCCTTCGACTATCGGTTCATGACGGATGGGAAACTCAAGATCGAACTTCAGGGCACGCTGCTGGACCACATCCACTCGCCGCTCGACGATCCCGACGCCATCGACCTGGGGCGCGACACCTACGCCGAGTACGACAAGTGGTTCAACCTGACGGCTCTGGGCTTCACCGAGGGCACCACGAGGGACCTCACCTTCACGCTGGCGAATATCGGCGACCCGGAAATCCGCCTCGACGGACTCCGGATCGAGACCTCCGGCATCCCCGAGCCCGCCACGCTGTCGCTGCTTGCCGTTGGTGGGCTGGCGATGCTGAGGCGCAGGCGAAAGTAGCAGCATCGCGACATACTCACGTTTTTCGGACGGGCGGGCCTTCGGGTCTGCCCGTTCTTATTCCTGCTGCGAATTCATTTGCCCAGGCGCAAGCTGCGCCCGCTGCGGGTCTTGAACTCCATCGGCACGCGAATGTCCACGGTTGCTACTCCGCGAAGATGGCGTTCGCCACGAAGCACAAGCCGTCTCCATCAGCCCGAGTGACCTGAAGACGGCCAGGGAATTCATCGAGAGCCAGGAGTCGCACCACGAGATCGTGTCGTTTCAGTGCGAATTGAAGGCCATCTTCGACGAGCACGGTTTCGACTACGATGAGCGCGAACTGTGGGACTGAAGCCATGGCGATGCGAGGAGCCTCGGCCGATCACGGGACATCCAGCCGTGGGTCCGGTTCCGCGGCCAGGGAGCAAGCCGGCGTGGTCTCGCCGCAGCCGTCGGGCGCGGTTATGGCCCGCCGGCCACGCCCGCACCGCCCACGACGGGACTTGGTCGGCCCAAAAACGCCCAGATACGCCCTTTTCCTCTCTCTTTGGCCCGATCCTATCTGATTCGTCGGGACTACCCTCAAAAAGTCCCCACGCGCGGAAGTCGTTGTTGTATAGCATCTTGCGGATATGGATCGTCGGGACGTATGCGCGTTTCGTTTCTGAACACCGCCATAGTCCGAGAAAGCGAAACCATATCTCCAAGTCCCGATGCTGCATGCGGTGATGTCACAGCGAGAACTACGGCGAACGGCACAGGCGTGGCAACAAGCGCCGCCCGTTGCCACTGCCGGAACTGGCGGGATGGCCAGCGTGTCTGAGACTTTCTGTGTCCGCTATTACGACAGGCGGCTGGGCGTCACACCGGCGCGATTCACCGGCCGGGGCGGCGCAAAAAAACCACGGCGAGCCCCCATAATAAAAGGGCGCCCAAGGGGAGCCGCACAGGGCCATTGGCGTGTCGGCCAAGAGAGGGAGGCACCTCTCGGAGCAGGCTTTTGACACTATCCACGTCTTCCCGTGCGGGCATCCCCTTGGGAGCCCTAAAAACAGGCTACAGGCTACAGGCTTCAGACCTGCCGGCAGGCAGGCAGACAGGCTTCAGGCTACAGGCGACAGCCATCGTCCTCGTCCTCGTTCTCGTCCTCGGCTTTTCATGCTTGCCGGCAGACAGGTTCAGGAGCGGCCCGCGCCTGAAGTCTGAGGTCTGAAGCCTTCTTTTCTCTTGTTTCCGCCGATCAGGCCCTTCGCCGCCGAAGCAGCACCAGCGCGCCGATGGCCAGCAGGCCGAGCGTGGCCGGCTCGGGCGTCGTGGACGGGGCGCCGCCGCCGGCGCCCATGTTGTTCATCAGGATGCCGAGGTCGGCCCAGTTCACCGTGCCGCTGGCGTTGAAGTCGCCCGCAGCCGTCCCGGCGCCGGTGCTCTTGCCGAAGTTCTTCTTCAGGGTGATGAAGTCGGCCGCGTCAACAACCTTGTCGCCGTTGGTGTCGCCGGGAACCATCGACGAGATGCCCGTAATGTAGACGCGGTCGATGCCATCGTCCACGATCGTGGCACCGGTAACGATCCAGTCGGTGAAGCCGGCGGAGATCGAGTACGTGCCCAGCGAGACGACGCCGCCGGTGTAGGTGAACAGGTCGAACGTGTCGGTGGCCTTCGGCGTGCCGCCGCCATTTGCCAGCACGACCTGCCATGTGTCAACGAACGTCACGTTGCCCGCGACAACCACGTTGTCCGCCGTGGTGGCGCCGATCTCCATGTCGTAGATGGCGCCGTCCGCCATCGTGACCGAGCCGGTGCTAAGCGTGTCGATGCTGGCGCCCGGAGAAAGGTGGCCGCCCGCATTCACAGTAACCGTGCCGCCGATAACGCCGGTGCCACCCAGCGTGGCGTTGCTTTGGACGGTGACCGCACCGGTGGCCAGGGACTGGTTGCCGTTGACCAGCAGCGTGCCGGCCGAGACTGTCGTAGCGCCGGGGTAACTGTTGACGCCGGAGAGCACCAGCGTGCCGTTTCCAGTCTTAATCAGGCCGCCGGTCGTAACCGTGCCGCTGATGACGCCGCTCATCGTGGCGACGTTGGCATTGACCTGGACCGTGCGGGCTGTGTTGACAAGACTGATAGTGTTCTTGAAGTCAATGGTGTTGTTGGCCGTGGCCGCGTTGAGGACGAACGTGCTCGGAATGAAGGGCGCGGTGCCCCAGGTCAGTGCGGCGGGGCTGGCCAGAGTTCCGAATGCCACCTGGACGGGCGCCCCGTAGGCGCTGAATCCGCTGGTGCCGCTGGTAATCCGCATCTGCCCCTGGCCCGTGCCGTCCCCGGAACGTTCCATGTTTGCGCCGGTCTCCAGGATGCCGCCGGCAAGATTGAGGTAGGACCCGCCCCCGCTGCTGGACAGCCCGGGCAGTCCGGCGTTATCGTCGGCGCGGAGGACGCCGCCGCTGACGGCCGTCGCGCCGGTGTAGGTGCTGGCGCCGGAAAGGGTCAGCGTGCCGGCGCCGCTCTTGGTCAAGGCGTTGGCGTAGGCCTCCTGGCCGTTGGTCACGGCGCCCGTGATGTTGACATTGCCCGTGCCGGTGATCGTGGTCGTGCGAGCGGCCGCGTTGGTCCCGCCGGTAAGGGCGTAGCTGGCCAGGTTCAAGACAGTACTGCTGCCGGTGCCGGCGCCGTTGTTCACCGTCAGCGTGGTTGCCGCGTTCTGGGTGTTGGTCATTGCCCCAAGCGTCAGCGGATTGTCGCCGTTCAGCGTGATCGTGCGGCTGCCGCTGATGGTCACCGCGCCCGTGCCCAGGTCTAGCGCGTTGGTGCCGCCAAAGGCGACGTTGCCGCCAAGCGTGACCGCGTTGTTGGTGGTCAGGGCCTTGGCGCTGCCGCTGGTGTTATCGAGGGTGCCCGCGGTCAGGATCACCGTGCCTGTCCCCAAGGCTGTGGCGCTGTTGACGTTCAAGGCGCCGACCGTGAGGGTCACGCCGCCGGTGGCCGCCGTGTTGTCGCCGGTGAGGGTCAGCGTGCCTGCCGAAACCGTGGTCAGGCCGGTGTAGGTGTTGGCGCCGGTCAGGACCAGCGTGCCCGTGCCGGTCTTGGTGAGGCCTTGGGCGCCGGTGCTGTTGGAGATGACGCCGGAGA
>Ga0315279_10002252_pt1 | contig 29477 bp, 18 predicted proteins | sample YL17G06_20_MG_FD_203694 | JGI IMG/M metagenome (GOLD analysis project Ga0315279, IMG submission 203694) | Sediment microbial communities from Yellowstone Lake, YNP, Wyoming, USA - YL17G06_20 | ecosystem: Environmental > Aquatic > Freshwater > Lake > Sediment | place: USA: Wyoming | collected...
CCCGGCGACATCACCGGACCCGCGGGGCGCGGGACGCTCGTCAAGGTCGACCCGCGGACGTTCATCGCCAACGACGGGTCTGTCAGCGTCATCGACCTGAAGGCGGGCCGCATCACGGCCGAGATCGCGGTGAACCTGCATTCGTCCGCCTTGGCGCTTTCCCCCGACCGCCGCTACCTTGTTTGCGCCAACGCCGCGAGCGACAACCTGAGCGTCATCGACACGCGAACGGACCAGGTCGTCGAAACGGTCTACGTCAAGCCGAATCCGTCCGACCTCTTCGGCGCCTCACCCAACGCCCTGGCCTTCGATAAAAAAGGCAAATATCTCTATGTCGCCAACGGCACGCAGAACGCCGTCGCCGTCGTCCGGTTCCTGCCGTCGAGCCGCGCCTCGCAACTGCTCGGACTCGTCCCCGTCGGCTGGTACCCCGGCGCCGTCCTCTTCGACGCCCGCCGCGGCCAGCTCATCGTCGCAAACATCCGGGGACTGGAAACGACCAAAGGCCTGGACAAGCGAAGCGGCGGGATGGGCTTCAACACTCATCAATACCGCGGATCGTTGTCCTTCGTTCCGGTTCCGAAGGACGACGACCTGCCGCGCCTATCGGCCTCCGTCTGGGAAAACTATCATCGGGATAAGATCGCCCAGGCGTTTCTTCCGCCGAGGACCGGCCAGCGTCCCCGGCCCATCCCGGAGCGCGTCGGTGAGCCGAGCGTCATCAAGCACGTCGTCTATATCATCAAGGAGAACCGGACGTACGACCAGGTTCTGGGCGATGTGGGCTTGGGCAACAGCGACCCCTCCCTTACGATCTTCGGCGAGCGGGTCACCCCCAATCAGCATAAGATGGTTCGGGAGTTTGCCCTTCTCGACAACACCTACTGCAACGGAATCCTGAGCTCCGAGGGGCACCAGTGGTCCACGACCGCCTTCAGCACGGACTATGTCGAGAAATCCTACGCCGGCTGGCCGCGGAGCTACCCCGACGGCATGGGCGAGGATGAATCGGACGCCCTGGCGTATGCGCCGACGGGCTTCATCTGGGACAACGCCCTGGGCCACGGCAAAACGCTCCGGGACTACGGCGAATTCGGCATGCACACGGTCCGCTGGGCCGACCCCAAGAGAAAAGGCGACCCCGACTGGGCGGCCTGCTGGCGGGAATACCGCCATCCTATGGGAGAAATCCTTTTCGGGTCAGAACCGGCTATCGAATCGCTCCGCCCCTATCTCGCCGCGAAAACGGTCGGCTGGAACATGGAGGTCTCCGACCAGTTCCGCACCGACTATATCTTGAAAGAACTGAAGGATTATGAGAAGGCCGGGACCTTTCCGGACCTCGTCCTCATCTGTCTCCCCGATGACCACACGAGCGGGACGAAAGAAGGCAAACCGACGCCCGTTTCTTATGCGGCCGACAACGACCTCGCTTTCGGAAGGATCGTCGAAGCTCTGAGCCACAGCCGGTTTTGGAAAGATATGGTCATCTTCGGAATCGAGGACGACCCTCAGGACGGCTGGGACCATGTCAGCGGCTACCGGACGACGGCCTATGTTGTCAGCCCATACGCGAAACGCCGTCAGGTCGTAAGCACGTTCTATAACACGGTCAGCCTTCTCCGGACGATCGAACAGATTCTCGGGCTTCCTCCAATGAACCAATTCGATGCGGCCGCCGACCCGATGTTCGACGTTTTCACCGAGACCCCCGACATCACGCCTTTCACCGCCGTCTCCAACCAGGTCCCCCTCGACGAGGTCAATCCGCCGCCGGCCAAAATCAAGGACCCGCTCCTTCGCCGGCAGGCGAGTCTGTCCGCCCGGCTCGATTTCAGCCGCGTGGATGCGTGTCCCGAAGAGACGCTGAACCGGATCCTCTGGCACGCCGTCAAAGGCAGCGCCGTACCGTATCCCGCACGGGCAACCAGCGGACGGACGAGCGGAGACAAGGACGATCAATAAATCGTGAGGTGATCCATGAACCCCAGTCGTCTCCCGACTCTGCGTAATTTCCGCGGGAGGTCAACCGCGCGCCGCCGGATCGGCGCCGCGATCGCCGTCCTCTTCGTATTCGCCGTATCCGCCCGGGCCGGGATGCTCATCCCGGACGACGAAATCACGAACGATTTCGTCCACCTCAGGATCTCCGACGGCCTCTCCCAAGGCTCGGCCAATGCCATCCTGCAGGATCGTCAGGGTTTTATCTGGATTGGGACCGAAGACGGGCTCAACCGGTATGACGGATACAAGTTCAAAATCTACAGGACTTCCGAAGACCCAAAAAGCCTGAGCAACAACTGGGCGAAGGTCCTCTACGAAGACTCCCAGGGCGCGATCTGGGTCGCGACGCCCAACGGCCTGAACAGATACGACCCGGCCACGGACAACTTCACCCGCTTTTTCAACGATCCCGAAGATCCTCAAAGCCTGAGCGATAACGATATTTATGCCGTCTACGAAGACCGGGCCGGAACGCTTTGGGTCGGGACGGGAGCGGGCGGGTTGAACGCCTATGATCGCAAAACCGGAAAATTCCGGCGCCTGGGTCGAGATCTGAAAGGAAGACCGAGCACGGCGGCGAACGCCATTCATGACATCCGTGAAGACCAGTCCGGCCTCCTATGGCTCGCGACCTACGGAGGTCTCCACGCCTTCAACCCGAAAACGGGCGCCGTGACCCGTTATGTGAACGACCAGAAGGACCCGCACAGCCTCAGCCACAACCAGGTCAACCTGGTCTTCGAAGACCGCCAAGGGACCCTCTGGGTCGGGACGAACGGCGGCGGCTTGAATGCCCTGGACCGGGCAACCGGACGGTTCGTCCGGTATCTCAACGCGTACGGCGACCCCCGGAGCCTCAGCAACAACAACGTTTATGCGATCTGCCAAGACCGGGCCGGAAATCTCTACATCGGAACGAACGAAGGCTTAAACCGGTTCGACTACCAAAAAAAAGATTTCTCGGTCATCCGCAACGACCCCGCCGACCCCGGCAGCCTGAGCTATGATTACGTCGTATCGATTTACGAAGACCGGAGCGGCGTCCTCTGGATCGGTACCCGCGGCCGAGGCATCGACAAATTCATCCCCGACAAGACGAAATTCCGTCTCTACCAGAGCTTGGCCAACAAGCCGGACAGCCTGGTCTCAAACTATATCAGGGCAATCGCGGAGGACACCTCGGGCAATCTCTGGATCGGGACCGAGGACAAGGGCCTCGATTATTTGGACCGCCGTTCCAATCGCGCCACCCATTTTCGATACGTCCCGGGCCGGCCGGACGGCCTCGGCAGCAACTTCGTCTACGCCGTCCGCCTGGACGCAGCCGGGGCGGTCTGGCTCGGTACGCTCGGCGGCGGCCTCAACAAATACGACCCGGACAAAAAAACCTTCACGCGATTCCGTCATAATCCCAATGACCCCGGCAGCTTGAGTCATGACTCCGTCCGGAGCCTGTGGATCGACCGCGGGGGCACGGTCTGGGCCGGGACGGAAGGCGCCGGCCTCAACCGATTCGTGCCGGCAAACGGGATGTTCGTCCATTATCGGCACGCCGACGGCGACGCCGGGAGCCTGAGCCATGACACTGTCAGGACGCTTTTCGAGGACCGCGCGGGGACGCTCTGGGTCGGAACGTTCGGCGGCGGGCTCAACCGATTCGACTCCGAAACCGGAAAGTTCAAGGTCTACCGCCACGACCCGGCCGACCCCAAATCGATCTGCAGCGACTTCATCATGTTCCTGAACGAGGACTCGGCGGGCCGCTTGTGGATCGGGACCCAGGCCGGACTCGATCATTTCGACCCGGCCACCGGGACGTTCACCTGTTACACCGAGCATGACGGGCTTCCGAACAACACGATTTACGCCGTCCTTGTCGACGAGTCGGACAACGTCTGGACGTCGTCCAACCGGGGGTTGACCCGGTTCAGCCCGGGCACCCGGGCCGTCAAGACCTATGACGTCTCGGACGGCCTGCAGAGCAACGAGTTCAACGGCGGCGCGGCTTTTAAAACCAAGGCGGGCGAAATGTTTTTCGGCGGGACGAACGGCCTCAACAGCTTCATCCCCAACCGGATCAAGGACAATCCTTTTATCCCTCCCATCGTGATCACCGAATTCCAGATCCTCAACAAACCCGTCCTACCGGGGCAGAAAATCGACGGCCGGGTCGTTCTCGACCGGTCGATCACGGAGACGACCGCCCTCGTCTTGAGCTACCGGCACCGCCTCGTCTCGTTCGAATTCGCGGCCCTTCATTTCGTAGCTCCCGAGAAGAACCGGTACGCGTATCGAATGGACGGTTTCGACAAGGAGTGGAACGATATCAAGGACCGCCGGTTCGTCAGCTATACGAACCTTCCGGCCGGACGCTACACGTTCCGCGTCAAGGCCTCGAACAACGACGGCGTCTGGAACAATGAGGGTCTTGCGGTCAAGATTCGCGTCGTCCCGCCGTACTGGAAGACGTGGTGGTTCCTCGGACTGGCCATGCTCGCCATCGGACTCGCGGCGACGGCGATGATCCGGACACGGCTGGAGGGGATACGCGCCCGGACCGCACTGCTCGCGCGCAAGGTCCAGGAGCGGACGGCGGAGCTTCAACATCAGGTCGTCGTCCGGAAAAAAGCCGAGGAGGAAGTCGTCCGCCGCCAGAAATACCTGGAGAGCGTCCTGTTCAACTCCTCCAACGCCATCGTCGCGACCGACGCCGCCGGGAACATCATCGAATGGAGTCCCGGGGCGGAAAAAATGTTCGCCTGGAACCGGAACGAAGTCCTGGGGAGGAATATCGACGATGTCGTCATCAAGTCCGAGTTCAAGAACGAAGCGGTCGAACGCTCCCGCCTGACCCTGGCCGGCCAGCGCCCCGAGCCGGCCGAGGCCATCCGCCATCGGAAGGACGGGACGCCGCTCAACGTGATCGTTTCGAGCTCGCCGATCGTCGTCGGAAACGAGCCCGTCGGAGGCATGGCCGTCTACACGGACATCACGGAGCTCAAAAAAGCGATGGCCGCGGCGGAAGCCGCCAACCGGGCGAAGAGCGAGTTCCTGGCCAACATGAGCCACGAGATCCGGACGCCGATGAACGGCATCTTCGGCATGACCGAGATGGCCCTGGAGACCGAGTTGACGCCGGTCCAGCGGGAATATCTGGAGGCCGTCAAGACTTCGGCCGACGCGCTGATGAACGTCATCAACGACATCCTCGATTTCTCCAAGATCGAAGCCAAAAGAATCGACATCGAGTCCATTCCCTTCAACCTCCGGGACACCGTTCATGCCATCGTCTCGGGGATGGCCCTTCTCGCCGAAAAGAAAGAGCTGGAGCTCGTTTATCAGATCCCGCCCACCGCCCCCAACCGGGTGACCGGCGACCCGGGACGGCTTCGTCAGATCCTGACGAACCTTCTGAGCAACGCGATCAAGTTCACAAACAAGGGCGAAGTCGTCGTCACCGTCGATGTCGAAAACCGGACCGATGACCGGGCCCGGCTGCGTTTCGGCGTCCGCGACACGGGCATCGGCATTCCGCCCGAAAAGCGCGAGATGATTTTCGAACCCTTCACCCAAGCCGACAGCTCCACGACCCGGATTTACGGCGGGACGGGCCTCGGGTTGGCGATCACCAAGCAGCTCGTCGAGTTGATGGGCGGGACGATCGGGGTCGAAAGCGCGCCGGGCGGCGGCAGCACGTTCTTTTTCTCGATCTCCATGGGTCTCCAAACCAAAGCCGAGGAAGAGCCGGCCCCGGCCCGGGTGAATGACCTCAAGAACTTGCCCGTGCTGGTCGTGGACGACAACGCCGCCAACCGCAGGATCCTTTTCGATATGCTGACGCATTGGGGTCTCAAACCGACCTCGGCGGAAAGCGCGGCGCACGCCCTGGGGCTTCTCCGAAATGCCTATACGCTGGGCGTCCCGTTCCGTCTCATCATCACTGACGCGAACATGCCCGAGATGGACGGGTTCATGCTGGCCGCCGAGATCAAGAAAGACGCGCACTTCGGAAGCCCGGTGATTATGATGCTGAGCTCAGCCGGGTTCCGGGGAGATTCGGCGCGCTGCCGGGAACTCGGCCTGACGGCTTATCTGACGAAGCCGGTCAAACAGTCCCTTCTCTTCGACGCCATCCTGCTCGCCCTCGGAACGGAAACGGAGAAAAGCGGGGAAGCGCCTCTCATCACCCGCCATTCGATCCTTCAGACGCGCGCCCGCTATTCGATCCTTCTCGCCGAGGATAACGTCGTCAATCAGAAACTCGCCGTCCGGATCCTCGAGAATCGGGGCCACCGGGTGACTGTCGCCGGCAACGGCGAAGAAGCCCTGGCCGCCCTGGACCAGGGTGTCTTCGATGTCGTCCTGATGGACGTCCAGATGCCGAACATGGACGGCTTCCAAGCCACGGCCGAGATCCGCCTCCGCGAACGGAAGACGGAGGGACATCTCCCGATCGTAGCCATGACGGCGCATGCGATGGCCGGCGACCGGGAAAAATGCCTGAACGCGGGAATGGATGATTACGTGTCCAAACCCCTCAAACCGCTCGACCTCCTGAAGTCGATCGAGCACGCGGTCGAGAAGCTCGGGAAAGACAAACGTGCCTTGCCCGGTCAGAACTGAAGCTCTTGCGGGGGCGAACGGACTGGAGTATAAAGGGACAATTAAGGAGACGGGAATGAGCATAGTTTTAAAAGTCGAAGGACTGAAGAAGCGCTACGGCCAGCTCGAGGCCGTCAAGGGCATCGATTTCGAGGTCGGGCATGGAGAGATCTTCGCTCTCATCGGTCCGAACGGCGCGGGCAAGACGACGACCCTGCGGATCGTCGCGACCCTGCTTTCGGTCTCGGACGGGACGGTCCGGTTGTTCGAATACGACCTGAAAACAAACCCCGAAAAATTCCGCGAGCGCATCAGCTATCTGCCCGAGGAGGCGGGGGCGTACCGGAACCTGAAGGGGCGGGATTACCTGAAATTCATGGCCAGCTTTTACGCCGACACGCCGGCCAAATCCCAGGAGTTCGTCACCCTGGCCGAGCAGATCACCGGCCTGGGGCCGCGCCTGGCCGACAAGGTCGGGACATACAGCAAAGGCATGGTCCGCAAGCTCCTTCTGGCCCGGGCCCTGATGACCCGGCCCGCGCTCGCGATCCTCGACGAGCCGACGTCGGGCCTGGACGTCATCAACTCCCTCGAGGTCCGCGAGATCATCAAGCGCTTCGCGCGGGAGGGCATCTCGGTCCTCCTCTCGTCTCACAACATGCTCGAGATCGAGTTCCTCTCGGACCGCGTCGCGCTGATCGACAAGGGCCTGATCCTCGATTCGGGGACGCCGAAATCCCTCAAGGAGAAATATCAGGCCGAGAACCTCGAAACCGTGTTCAGGAGCGCTCTCCGATGAAAAAATTCATGACCCTTCTCGTCAAGGAAATCCGAGAGCTGATCACCAAGCAGCTCGTCGTCTCGCTCGTGCTGATGATGGCCTTGTTTTATTTCATCGGCACCATCACCCGGAGCGAAGCGCAGCGGGCCGCCGGCAAGCAGAAAATCTCGGTGTACGACCTCGACCGGTCCCCGCTGTCCGGACAGCTGGTCGGCGGTCTCGAGACCATGAATTTCCAGGTGGCGAAGGTCCAGGCCGCGGACACGGCGGCGGCGGTGAGCGAGGCGAAAAATTCCGAGACAAACGTCCTCCTCGTCATCCCCCAGGGCTTCGGAGATGCGGTCAGTCGGTCAGCGTCCATGAATGTCGAGACCTATACGTTCCTCAGGAATTTCTCCGTCATGGGCGCGCGAACGTCGGGCCTCCTGAGAGCGGTTGTCTCCGCCATCAACAATGTCCTATCCGACAACGTCCTCAAGGAGAAGATCCCCGGCGCCGACCCCCAGAGCCTGAAAAATCCGATCAAAACCAAGGATTTCATCGTCATCAAAAGCAGGATGGCCGAGGGCTCGGCCGCGCTGATCGCCGGGTTCGTTTCGTCCCAATCCATGCTCATCCCGGTCATCCTGATGATGATCATCATCTACTCGTCGCAGATGGTCATCTCGGCCATCGCCATGGAAAAACAGAACAAGACGCTCGAGACGCTGCTGACCGTGCCCATCTCTCGGGCCTCGATCGTCGCGGCGAAAATGTTGGCTGCGGGGCTGGCCGGGCTGCTGTCGGCGGCCATCTACATGCTCGGCTTCCGCAATTACATGTCCGGCCTCACGGGCGACATCGCCTCGGCCCCGGGCGTCAGCCAGGTCGTCCAGAAGCTCGGCCTCGCCCTCGACGCTAAAGCTCTCGTCCTCCTGGGCGTCTCGCTCTTCTTCGCCATTCTATGCGCTCTGGCCATGGCGACCATTCTCGGGGTCCTGGCCGAGGACTTCCGCAGCGCCCAGAGCCTGATCATGCCCATGGTCTTCCTGGTCATGATCCCGTATTTCATTACCCTCTTTACCGACGTGAAATCCCTGTCGCTGCCCGTTAAGGTCCTCGTTCTGGCCATTCCCTTCTCTCACCCGTTCCTGGCCACGCAGAACATCTTTCTCGAAAATTACGGCGCGGTCTGGTTCGGCATTCTCTACATGGCCGTCCTGTTCACAGTCCTGGTCGTTATCGCGGCCCGGATTTTCTCTTCGGACAAGGTCCTGACCATGAAGCTGCGCTGGGGGAAAAAGAAGAAAACCGTTTTTTAACGCCTCTGAAAGGCTCATCGACGATGGCCATTGTCTGCCCGGGCTGCGGGCATGAATATGACGTTACCCTGTTCGAATTCGGCCATACTGTAACCTGCGACTGCGGAACCATTCTCGACCCCTTTGGTGCGAGCCCCGTTGAACTTCCGGTCGACGGCATACTCGACCTGCACACGTTTAATCCCGCCGAGGTCAAAGACCTCGTCCCTGACTATCTGGCCGCCTGCCGGAGCCGGGGGATCACGCGCGTCCGGATCATCCACGGCAAGGGTCGCGGCGCCCTCCTCCAGACCGTCCACGCAATCTTGAAAAAACATCCCGACGTCGGCTCCTTCGAGCTCGCCGGCGAGGACGAAGGAGGATGGGGCGCGACGATCGTCCGGCTCATCAAGTGAACAAGGATAAACCATGACTAGGCTAGGACGGGCGGCGCTGCTCCTCGCGGGAGTCCTTTGTGCGTCCCTCTCCTTCGCCGCTGAACGCTGGACCTTCGGTCTGGAAGGGCAAGTTTCGTTCGGCCTGACGCTCCACAACCAAGCGCCCGAAAAACTGATTTTTGGGCTTCGCTACATTCCGACGTTTACGTTCAAGCACGACCTCGGCTTAGGCTTATCTCTGGATGTCGAAGCATCGGTCAACATGACCGCGACGGCCCGCGGTTCCGGCTTGAGCGATCTTCAAACCGACGGCCGGCTCCGGCCGTACCGGCTGTGGGCCCGGCTCGCGACGAAACAGTTCGAAGCCCGGCTCGGGCTGCAAAAAATCAATTTCGGCTCGGCCATGCTTTTACGGCCCATGATGTGGTTCGACCGCATCGACCCGAACGACCCTCTCCAACTCACGGACGGCGTTTACGGCCTTCTCCTCAAATACACGTTCCTCAACAACACCAACATCTGGCTTTGGGGCCTCCTGGGGAATGGTGGCGTCAAGGGTTGGGAGACCATTCCCACCCGTCGCGGCGCGCCCGAGTTCGGCGGGCGGATTCAAATTCCCGTTCCGGCGGGCGAACTGGCCGTCAGCTATCATCATCGGCGCATGGACACGGCGAGAAGCCTGGTCGCGCTTCCGCCCGCCGAGCGCTCCGACCCGCCCGAAGACCGGCTCGGGGTCGACGGGAAATGGGACCTCGGCATCGGCGTCTGGGTCGAGGCCGTTTTGGCCCGGCAGGATTTCAGCCTCGTCCCCGGCCGGTATCAAAAATGGCTGAACGTCGGCGCGGATTATACGTTCGGCGCCGGAAACGGGCTGCATCTCCTGGCCGAACATCTTGTCCTCGACGTTTCGGAAAAAGCGTTCGCCTCGGGGACGAGACGGAACCTCACTGCGCTTACCGCCGATTATCCTCTCGGTCTGCTCGACCGGCTTCGCGCGGTCGTGTTCCGCGACTGGACGTCGGGAGACTGGTACCGCCTCCTGACCTGGCAGCGGACATATGACCAGTGGACCTTTTTCATCGTCGGCTTCTGGAATCCCGACCGGTACCAGATCTACGGGAGCGCGCGCGAGGGCCCGGTCTTTTCCGGGAAAGGATTTCAGCTTACGGTCGTTTTCAACCATTAAACATGAGGTGAATATGAATAACGGGACGCTGATCACGACGATCGACCTGATGAAAATCTATCCGATGGGCGGGCAATCGATCACGGCCCTGAACAAGGTCAGCCTGACCGTGCAGAAGGGAGAGTTCGCCGGACTCGTCGGGCCGAGTGGCTCGGGGAAAACGACGCTCCTAAACATTCTAGGCTCTCTCGACGTGCCGACGAGCGGATCGGCAATGGTTCTCGGCGAAAAGGTCGAGGCCCTCAGCCATAAAAAAGCGGCGGATCTCCGCAACCGGCATATCGGGTTCATCTTCCAGACCTTTAACCTTCTGCCCGTCTACACCGTTTACGAGAACGTTGAATTTCCGCTCCTTCTCCTTGGTTACGCGCCCGCCGCCCGGCGGAAAGCCGTCATGGACTCTCTTGAATGGGTCCATCTCGCCGACCGGGCGAGGTCGCGTCCGAGTCAATTGTCGGGCGGCCAATGCCAGCGCGTAGCCATCGCCCGGGCCGTCGTGAAGCGGCCGGACCTCGTTCTGGCCGACGAGCCCACGGCCAACCTGGACGCCGACAACTCCCATCATATCCTCGATACCATGGAAAACATCAACCGCGAGCTCCGGACGACGTTCATCTTTGCGACGCACGACCAGAAGGTCATCGACTATTTGAAGCGCAAAATCACTCTTGTCGACGGCCGCGTCGCGGCGGACGAAACGCGAGTGTCCGCCTAGGAGAGTCCCATGGCGATTCCAAAACTGGCTTTTCGAAACCTGATCGGCGGCGGGACGAAGACGTGGCTGAACGCGCTCGTCCTGTCCTTCGCTTTCGTCACGATTATCTGGGGGCAGAGCCTTTTCGAGGGACTCGACAAGCAGGCCTCGAAGGTCATGATCGATATGGAGGCCGGAGGCGGCCAGTATTGGGCAACCGGCTATGACCCCTATGACGCCTTTACGCTCCTGGACGCCCATCGGGTCCTGGACGGAACGGTTAAAACCCAGGTGGACGAGGGTCGGGCGGCGCCGATCCTGATCATCCAGGGGACGATTTATCCGGGCGGCCGGATGCAATCCGCCCTGTTGAAAGGGATCGACCCGGGACAGGGCGTCCTCAGCTTTCCGTCCAGCTTGCTCAAAACGCAAGACCACGAAATTTCCGCGCTCATCGGAGCGCGGATGGCCAAGAGCACCGGGCTCGGCAAAGGTGATATCGTGACCGTCCGTTGGCGCGACGTCCGCGGAACGTTCGACGCCAAAGACATCGTCATTGTCGACGTTTTTCAGACGCAGGTCCAATCCGTCGACCTCGGCCAGATCTGGTTACCGCTTGAAACGCTACGGGCCATGACCGGGATGGAGGGTCAAGCGACCATCGTTGTCGTGAAAAAGGATTTCGGACCGGCGCCCGCGGCCGACGGCTGGGCGTTCAAAGACTTGGATGTGCTCCTCCGCGACCTCAAGGCTTTAGTTCGGACGAAATCGATCGGCTTCTCGATTTTCTACACGACCTTGATGCTCCTGGCCATGCTGGCGATCTTCAACACGCAGGTAATCTCGATCTGGAGGCGGAGAAAGGAGATCGGAACGCTGATGGCCCTTGGGATGACCCGTCTCCGGGTTATCGCCCTCTTCACGCTTGAAGGGACGCTGCTGTCCGTCCTGGCGGCGGCCGTCGGGGCGGTCTATGGCATACCCCTGCTCGTCTATATGTCCACGCACGGCTGGGCGATCCCATCCGGACAGGCGGACAGCATCAACCTGGCCCTGGGGAATAAGCTCTATCCGACCTACACGGTAGGGCTCATCCTCGGTACGGCCATGGCCGTCCTCATCGTGACGACCGTCGTCAGCTACCTGCCGGCCCGAAAAATCGCCAAGCTCAAACCGACCGAAGCCCTGCGCGGGAGGCTGTCATGATCCGCTTTTTGCTCAAAGGCATTCTTCGCGACCGGGCGCGGAGCCTGTTTCCGTTGCTGACGGTGACTCTCGGCGTCTTCCTGACGGTCGGGTTCTACTGCTACCTCAAAGGCGCGATCGACGCGATCATCGAATCCAACGCCAATTTCCAGACCGGCCATCTCAAGGTCACGACCCGCGCATATTTGAAGGAATCCGACCAGTTGCCCAACGACGCGGCTCTGATGGGAATCGAACCGCTCCTTGAAAGGCTCCGGAAGGAATTCCCCGGAACGGCCTGGGTCGCGCGGATCCGATTCGGGGGGCTGCTCGACGTCCCGGACGAAAAAGGGGAAACACGGACCCAGGGCCCCGTCGTCGGAACGGCGGCGGACCTCTTCTCGCCGGGCTCTCGCGAACCGGAGCGGCTCGACCTGGCCAAAGGCCTCGTCCGGGGCCGGCTTCCCCAAAAACCCGGAGAGATTCTGGTCAGCGATGAGCTGGCCGGAAAACTCGGCCTCGAACCCGGCGCCAAAGCCACGCTCCTCAGCACATCCATGAACGGGGCCATGGGCATGGCAAACTTCATCGTTGCCGGCACGGTCCGGTTCGGTTTTCAAGCCTTGGATCGTTTGGGCCTGATCGTCGACCTCGCCGACGCCCAGAGCGCCCTGGACATGGCCGACGCCGCGGGCGAGGTCCTGGGGTTTCTGGAGGGCACGCCTTACAAGCAGGAGACGGTCGATGTTATGGTCGCTGCGTTCAACAAACGCTATAAAAACGAGGCCGATGAATTCGTTCCGGTTATGGTCACGCTTCGCGACCAGAACGCCCTCGGCTCTATCCTCGATGCTTACGATTCCGCCACGGGCGTCATCCTCGCGATCTTTATCGGGGCCATGTCGCTCGTCCTCTGGAACGCGGGGCTTATCGGCAATCTGAAGCGCTTCGGCGAGATCGGCGTCCGCCTGGCCATCGGCGAGAGCCACGGCCATGTCTACCGGACAATGATCGCGGAATCGCTGCTCGTCGGCGTCCTCGGGACGTTCGCCGGGACGGCCATCGGGTTGGCGCTATCCTATTATCTCCAAGTTCATGGGATCGACATCTCATCTTTGGTCACAAACTTCGCAATTCTATTCCCGACCATCCTCCATTCGCGTGTCACGCCGTTCGCCTTTGTGGTCGGCTTCGTCCCGGGGTTGCTGGCCACGTTCCTGGGCGCAGTCATCGCCGGACGCGGGATCTATAAGCGCCGAACCTCGCAACTCTTCAAGGAGCTCGAAACATGACGCTCATAGCCGCGTTTGTTTCTTCCTGGTTCCTTCTGGTTTCGTCCGTGGCTCCGGCTCAACCGCAGGCCCCTTCTCCCGACGCCATCCTCGTACGGGTCGACCTGAACGCCATTTCCGGGACCAAGGTCATCCTGAGCGAGATGGTCATCCACAGTCGCCGTGATACTCGTTCGGTCAAAGCCAAATCCTGGATCCAGGGCGCGGACAAAGCCTTCACCGAATACCTGGACCCGCCGCGAGAGAAGGGCACGAAGATGCTCAAGCTCGGAGACCAACTCTGGATGTATTCACCATCCACGGACCGGACGATCAGCATCTCGGGGCACATGCTCCGCCAATCGGTCATGGGTTCCGACCTCTCCTACGAAGACATGATGGAAGACCGCAAGCTCCGCGACGCTTATGAGGCCAAGGTCATCGACGAAGAATCCCTCCTCGAACGGCCGTGCTGGGTGCTGGAACTCGTCGCGAAGTCGGACGATGTGTCGTATTATTCGCGGAAGGTCTGGGTGGATAAAGACCGCTATGTCCTTCTCCGGGAAGACCGCTTCGCCAAGAGCGGTAAGCTCCTGAAAACGCTCGAGGTGAAAAGCGTCGTCCGGGTCCGGGACCATTGGATTCCAAACGTCCTCGTCTTCCGCGACGTCCTGAAACAGGGGAATGGGACCGAATTTAGGGTCGAATCCGTCGAGTTCGACGTTGCGATCCCCGACTATGTCTTCACCAAAGCGTCGCTCAGGAAATAAAAGACCCGTGGACCCTCGGGGCGGCGGTTCGGCTCTCGGCTTCTGAAAGATAAGGAGGACTTATGGAACGACGAGATTTTCTGGGAAAAGCGGGATGCGGACTGGCCGGGCTCGTGGCCGCGCCGCTCACCGTTTCGGCGAGCCCGAAGCAAACGCCGCCGCCGCCGCCGAAACAGCCCCGCTACAAGATCGATATCGAGATCTACGAAGCGCGGCCGGACACGTGGTGCCACAAAAAGGGCGATAAATTCGCCTATCCCAAGGACATCGGCCTCATTTGCCCGTGGCTTCTCGGCAGCCTCCACGATTTTTTGGTCGTTCTCGAAAAAGGCGCGACGCTCCCCTGGACATACAAAAAAACGCCCTACGAAAAGGTGATCGACCCGAACGGCGTGACAACCGAATACGTCCGCTGCCCCGACCCGACCTCGAACCTGGTGGCAAAGATCATCCGGACCCGCCTCCCCGGCTGAGAATCCGGCCGCGGCCCGCCGAAAGGAATTTTTTCATCGGGCCGTCCTGACCCCATACAGGCCGTTGCCGGGTCCGGCACGATGACATATAATGAGGGCGGCCGCTTCATGGGGCGGAATTCTGAGATCGAGGAGGGCAACTCATGGACTCCAACATTGTCGGTCTTTATGAAGATTTCCGGCGGGGCGTTATGGACCGCCGCGAATTTCTCGGAAAACTGGCGCGTCTCGCCGGCGGCACGGCCGCGGCGGCAGCTCTGTTGCCCTTGCTCGAAGGCCGTTCGGCCGCAGCCCAGGTCGTTCCGAAGGATGACCCCATGCTCCGCGCGGAATACGTAAAGTATCCCGGCGCGACGGGAGACGTCCGCGCCTATTCGGCCCGGCCGAAAGACGCGGCGAAGCGGCCCGGCGTTATCGTCATTCACGAAAACCGCGGGCTCAACCCTCATACCGAGGACGTCGCCCGGCGCGTCGCCCGAGAAGGATACTTGGCCGTCGCTCCGGACGCCCTGTCGCCCTTCGGTGGAACGCCCCAGAATCCCGACGAAGCCCGGCCACTGTTCCAGAAGCTCGACCGTGAAGCCAACATCAAGAATTTCGTGGCCGCGGTCCAGTATCTCAAGACCGACCCCCAGTCGACGGGAAAGGTCGCCTGCATGGGCTTCTGCTGGGGAGGAGGGGTCACCAACCAGGTGGCGGTGAATGCGCCCGACCTATCGGCGGCGGTTCCCTTCTACGGCGCCCAGCCCGCGCCTGAGGACGTCCCGAAGGTCAAGGCTTCAATGCTCATCCACTATGCGGGCAACGACCAGCGGATCAACGCGGGGATCCCGGTTTTCGAAGAAGCGCTCCAGAAGGCGTCCATCGATTATAAGATTTTCATCTACGAAGGCGCCGGCCACGCCTTCTTCAACGACACGAATCCCTCGTCCTACAAGAAGGAAGCGGCCGACCTCGCCTGGAACCGGACCCTCGCGTTCTTTAAAGACAAGCTCAAAGGCTGACCTACGAATTCTGCCGCCGCCATTCGGCGGCCACGGCGTCGACAAAAGGCCGGCTGTGGTTGAAGAACCGTCTATAGCCCGCGCAAAGATAGTTCAGCCCGGCTTCACCGGCCGGCGTCCGAAGGAAACGATTTTTCGGGCATTCGCCGTGGCACGTCGCCAGGACTTCGCAGTTCCGGCAATAGCCGGGGAGCGTATCCCGCTTGGCTTTTCCGAAAGCCCTCTGCGCCGGGCTTTCCAGAAGATCGACGAGGGTCGCCTCGCGGACATTGCCGATCCGGTGGCCGGGATCGACGAAATGGTCGCAGGAGTAGAAATCTCCGTTGTGCTCGACGACGGGAATATCGCCGCAAACGGGGCGGAAAATACACAAGGAATGCTCCTGGCCGAAGGCGGTTCGGGCCGCCTCTTCGAAGATTTGGACTTTGACCCGGCCGATGTCGCCGCTGACCCACTCGTCGAAGACGGCACAGAGGAAATCGCCCCAAGCCGCGGCCGGAATAGTATCGGCACTCACGCCGCCTTCGGCCGACGGCGCTTGTTCAACCAGAGGGAGAAACGTCAAGTAGGGTGCTTCAATCCGTTTGAAGAACCGGTAGACCTCGAGGGGGCGGGTGGCGCTCGCCGCGCTGACGACGCAGAGAATGTCTGTCGAGACGCCGTGCCGACGCAAGATTTCGTAGCCGCGCATCGTCTGTTCAAAGGTGGGTTTCCCGTCTTTCGTGAGGCGATGGCGGTCGTGCACGTCCCGCGGACCGTCCAGGCTGAGGCCGACGGAAAATCCTTCGGCCGCGAGAAAACGTCCCCAAGCCTCATCGAGCAGGACGCCGTTGGTCTGCAGGCCGTTGGCGATAAGGTGCCCGGGAGGACCGTGTTTCCGCTGGAGGACCACCACTCGGCGAAAGAAATCCAAACCCAGGACAGTCGGTTCCCCACCGTGCCAGGAGAAACGGATGACCTCGTCGGGACAAGCAGCGAGGTGCTGGACGATATACTCCTCGAGGAGTTCGTCGGACATACGGGTGGCTGCGCCCCGCGGATAAATATTCTTATCCAGGTAGTAGCAGTAGCGGCACGCCAGGTTGCAGAGAGAACCGGCCGGTTTGGCAAAGACCTGGAATCCTCGGGACGCCCGGCGCATCGCTCGTCGTTCTCCGGTCCCTATGGTAAAGACCGGCCGGCAGCCGTGTCAACCACCCGGCCGATAGCGGCATCGAGGGCGGACGGGCTCAAAAAGGGCGGAGCGGCGGTTTGGACAAGCCGGCCTCTCTTCCCAATCGAATCTAAAAAAATAATAGGCTTTGAACCGACGCTTGTCAAACGAAGCTCGCTTTCGTTATCTCGCGCAAAGCCCTTGCCCCATCAAAATAAGCCGCGGCGACATAAGAATTGACTTTGTTCCGTGATATGGGATATTTTTAATTTCAAGAAAGAATTTTTTTGATGGAGGCCGCTACGATGAAAACAGCATTCCGTTCGATATTCATCCTTGTTTTTTTAGTCCTTTCGACCGCCTGCCTGGCGCTCAGCGACGATGTCGGAGGGATGAACGTCGGCGATCCGTCTTCTTCCCCGGCGGACACGGGATACGCCCCGCCGCAGCGCAGCCGGATCTATGACCTCGGAACGGAGCTTGAACGCCAGGCGACGGCCCTGGCCCAGGAGAGCTTCGACCATTTCCGGGATTGGAACGGGACGATCTCCGACCAGGAGCAGGCCATCCTCTTCAAGTCGGAGGCGTTCGCGGCGTCTTGCCGGCTCTTTCTCAAGCTGACCGAATCCCAGTCGGATTTTTTCCGGACAGAATACCTTCGGACGAACGCGTTCAGCGCGTTCACGTTCCTGGCGTCTTCGTTCAACGAGCTCGAGCAAGAGATGCGGCGGGGGAACGTGATGCCGTACGCCCTGTCCGACTGCCGCAAAATCCTCAGCCGTCTGGAACGGGAATTCGCCGCCTGGCCGGACGCCGACAACCTCGCCTATCTCGACCAGAAATACGTCAAGGCCCGTGATGCCGCCGTTTACCTGATTGAGAGAAAAAGCATCGGCCAATATATCCGCCGCCCGTTCAAGAACCTGGAAAGCGTCTTTCGATACAACTACGACCGAAAACGGGGCAAAAATCCATGGGAACACTTGGTCCAAGTCTCTTTCGACACTCTGGAAAAAATGAAGCAGGGCCCGCCCATCGACCTGACCTTCGAAGGCGCGATGATCATCGAAGCGAGCAACCGGAAGGACCGGCCCGTTTATCTCATCGAGGGCGGGAAAAAGCGCCCCTTGGCCAGAGTCGAGATTGTCCAGAAATTAGGCGGCTGGGGGAAAGTCTTTGACGTGCCGCGCGAAGTGATCGATGGATACCCGGAGGGAGAACTGATCGAGCGCTAACACGCGGGAAGGCTCCCGCAAACGGGCTGCGACCGGCGGCTAAAAGATATGCCCGATGGCCCGGTCGAGCAATTGTTCGAAATCCTTCGGGTACCAATGGCCGATGTTCGGCGTGATATGGAACTCGGTCGCCAGGCCGAACCTCTCCCAGCGGGCCGCTAATTCCCGCTGCTGCTCCACGCGGTTATCCATCTCCGTGGTCAGAAGCGTTCCGCGGAGAGCCCTCGTTTTGGCGGAAAGGATATCCTCGTCGCGGATCGTCCGGGGCACCTCCGGGCAGAGGGCGACGAATCCCCGGACCGGAAGAGCGCCGTGAAAGGCGATGATCATGGACCCATAGCCCCCCGAAGAAAAGCCGCCGATCAATACCCGGCGGGTATCCACGGGATATTTCTCGAGAATCTGCTTGTAAGCCGCTTCGACGTCTCGGCGAGTCAAGGCCTCGTCCTGCCAATGGAAACCCCTCATGCTGGCCACTTGGGACGATTGAACATAGGCCGTGATGAACTCACTTCGAAGCCGGGGCGAAGTCCAGTTGGGCTTGAAGTCGGCCAGGGATTCGCCGCCTCCATGCAGGGCGATAAAGAGAGGATATGTCCTCGAAGGATCATACCCCTGAGGCGTTTCGACCTCGATTTTTATAGAGGTCCTTTTCTGGACGTCATCGATTCGGGCTAAATTTTCCTTGCGAAAAGCCTCAAAGCGTTCGATTTTTTTCAACGGCTCCCAGAGCTTGCCTTCGAACTCCCAGATTCCGTAGAAAATCCCGCGGCGGAGGCCTTCTTCAAGGGCCTGCATTGCCTTTTCAGCGTCGCCCAAAAGAATGCGCATCGTCGCCAGGTTGCAGGTGTTCTCCATGACGTTGTCGGGGAACCGGTCCAGGACGCTCTCCAGGAGCGCCGCCGCTTCGGCGTATTTTTTCTGATTGTAGAGTTCCCCGAGATACTCCCGCATCTCTTTGTAGCTTCCGAATTCGCGCTTCTCCTGGGCCGCGCCTGACGTCCAGGACAGCGATGCCAGGACCAACCAAAGGCTGACGATGATTTTTTTCATGGATTTCTCCTCACATTTTTCGTCCGCGCTCCGGGTCGGAGTAAAAGGACCGGCTAAGACTTCGCGGCGAACGAAAAATGCTGCTGGACCATCACCCAGCGGCCTTCTCTTTTCTCGAGAATACCGGTCCAGCGGGTATTCTCCCAGTTGGCCGGCTGGCCCTTCCACTCGTTGATGTCGTCGAGGATACAAAAAAACCAGGCCACATCGCCGGCCTTGGACATTTTGATTTTGAGGTCCCGGATTTCGTAGCGGACGGCCTTGAAATCGGGACTCCCCCAGAACGTCTCCGCCTTCTTGAACTCATCGAACCCCTTGACGGCTTTCCCGTCCGGATGGACTTCGAGGAAATCCGGGTCGTTGGCGATGACGCTGTAGAGGAGCCGGAAATCCTTCGTCTTGGCCCAGCCGATGCAATCCCGGATGGATTGCTCGATTTGCCCGAGCTCGTCCCCGCCGGGCGACTTCTGTCCGGAAGAAACTTCCTTCACGGATTTTGGCCGCGCCTTCTCGATGACATCGGCCCGAACCCAGTAGGCGTGGCTTTCTCCGCCGCGTTGGCTCAAGAAGAACAGGTACTTGCCGTCGGCCGTGACGACCGGGCACAGCTCGATCGACGGGCCGTTGACTTCAGGGCCGAGCTTGACGGGCTCGGACCACGCGTTCCCCGCCCCTCGGAAGCTCACCCAGAGGTCGTATTGGCGCGAAAACAGGAGATAGCTCCCGTCGGGCGCAATGAAGGGTGTAGTCTCTCCGGCCGCGGAGTTTATCGGCTCGCCCAGGTTGACCGGCTTTTCATATTTTCCATCGGCGAAACGGGCAAAATAAATATCGCCCATGCCGCGGCTGTCCGGGGCCTGTCCCCCAAAATAGAGGTTCCCTTGGTTATCCAAAGAAAATTCCCAATGCATGTTGTGGTCATTAAGGGTCGCGTCGAGAGGCCGAGGCTCGGTCCAGCTTTTCGGGGTCCGGTCGGCGAACCAGATCCGTTCGTTGCGCGTCGCCGCGCCGCCGGGAAGCGGTCGTCGGGAAATGAAATAAATCCTTTTCCCGTTGGGAGAGAAAAACGGAACATCGTCCTCGCCGTTCGGACCGGAGAACGGCGCCCAGGCGGGAGCCGTCCAGCGGCCGTCCACGCGCTTCATCATGAGCAGGCCTCCCCGCGAATAGATCTCGCCCGGGAAGGTCATCATCGGCGCCCAGTAGACTTCGTTTCCGTCGGGGGAAAAGACCGCCGTGGAGTGGAGTCCCCAGATGGAGGAGATGATGCCCGGGGCGAACACCTCTGCTCCTCCGGCCGGAGGCTTCTGGCCGAGGTAATCTCCTTCGAGAACAGGGAACCGAATGTCGTCTTTCGCGGCGCCCTTTTCGGCCAGGAGTCCCGCCACGGCCTCCATCCCCCGCTCGCGGGCGACGTTATAGGGCGATTGGCCCGCGATCGTCCGCGCGTCGAGGGGCGCGCCACGCTCGATCAATTTTCGCGCGGCTTCGGTCCGGCCATCCAGGGCCGCATAGTGAAGGGGCGTCCAGCCGTAGTTATCCCGCTCGGCAGGGTCGAAGCCTCTATTGACGAGGGCCTCGACGATTTCGACAGCTCCGCCCTGTGCGGCGGCATGGAGGAGGTTTTCTCCGGAGCCCGCGATCGCTTTCAAGTCCTGGCTTTTACCGGTCAAACGCCCGAACAAGTTCGTCAGGCCTTTAGAGGCTGTCATGGAGAGCAGGTCCCGCCATTTCTGCCCGGACGCCGGAACCGTGGCACCTTTTTCAAGGAGGAGGTCCACGAGTTCGCTCTTTCCCCGCCAGGCGGCGAGGCTGAGCGCCGTGTCACCGAATTTATCGGCGCCGTTGATGTCAGCTCCGGCTTCGATAAGAATCCGGGCCGTCACGACCTGGCCACGCTCACGCGCGCAAAGGACGAGGGCCGTGCGGCCGTAATCGTCCTTCGCTTCCAGGACCGTTCCTCTCTTGACCAGGGCGGCCACGGCTTCGGAACGGTCGTTCATCGCCGCCAGATGGAGAGGGGTCTTGACCTGGGCGTTTTGAAGTTCGAGCTTGGCTCCCTTATCGATGAGATAGTTGATGAATTCCGCGCTTCCGCCCATCGCGGCATAGTGCAGCGCCGTCATGCCGTCGCCGTCGCGGGCATCGAGCACATGGGGAGATTTTTCAATAAGAGCTTTGACTGCCTGGACATCGCCCTTACGCAGCGCTTCGAAAATGTCCTGCGGCCAAACCGCCGCCGAGAAAGCGAGAACGATAAAAGCGACCCAAAATGATCTTTTCATATATGTAACCTCTTTTAAGAAATGAAGCTATGCTCGATCCTTCGTCTTCACTTTTGGACTGAGCCGTTCTTGAATACGAACCGGTCCCCCATTCTTCGGGGGACGAAGACGGAAAGGCCGCGAATCTTGGCCTCGAACGCCTTCTTAAACTCGACGTACATCAAGTCACCCGCCTGGGCGTGCATGGGGAAAACCGCCCGAGGGACGAATTTCTGAAAGAGATCCGTGTTCTGCGCGGCGTAGCGCCAGCGCTCTTCATACATCGGCGGAACAAAGGCCAGGTCGATCCGGCCGGTTTTGGTTTTCAGGAAGTCGTATTCCGAGGCGGGATTTTCGGGCTGGCAATCACCGTTGTGGAAGATGACGAGCCCGTCGACTTCGACCAGCCAGGCCACTTCGGGAACCCCCGAGTGGTGGGAGTTGATGGTGGCGATCTTCAGGCCGCCGGAGGCGAGTTCGGCCCGCGGGCCGACGAAATGGTGGGCCCGTGGATCATCGGCGGTTTTCCATCCGAAATAATAAGCGATATCGGGGACGACCTTTTGCCAACCGAGAACGATGGGATCGTAATGATCTTCATGGGAATGCGATACGAAGACGCGAACCGCTAAGCCCTTGATCTCTTCCGGATCGATCCAGCCCTCGTCCAGGGACGGCTTGGCCGGACGGATCTTCGGCTGGGCTCCGTCCCGCCTCTCCTGGTAATCGAAGATGAGAAGATGCCGCTGGGTTTGGACGGCAAATCCGCAGTGGCCGAGGTACCAGATGACGGCCTCGTTGCCGGCGGGATTCTGGGCGAGGCCAGTCTCCGTTCCCCGGGCGGCGAGAATGAGCGTTGCGATGGCGATTGTCAGGCTAATTCGGCACAACGCTTTCATCGGAGCTCCTTTCGGCTTCTCTAACAAGCTCGTCCTCCCCATAATGATGCGACAAACAAACATCCATAGAGCCGTCGCCTCGGTCGTGGCTCTTTGGCGAATATATTGAAAAAAGCTGCTGTGAACGTCAACACCCTCCAGACCTTCAAGATAACATTAACGATTTTGAAGCTGCTTGATCATTTTCGCCGCGTTCCGATTATCGGGATCCAGGGCCAGGGCTTTTCGGAAATATCGCAAGGCGAGGTCCTTGTTCCCCCTAGCAAAATGGACGGAGGCCAAGCGTTCGAAAGCGCTGGGGGAATTGGGGAAGAACTCAATTTCTTTGTCGAGAATAGCGAAAAGCATTTTTTCGTATTGGTCGGATTGAAAGTTATAGGCCAAGACATCGATGAAGAACTCGCTGATGAGGCCGGCTTCAGCGGCGATCTTAAACATCGAATCCAAGGCCAAGGCGGCGGATTCTTTTTTGTTTTCTCGATAGAGCGTCATGGCAAGATCCACGTGGATTTGCATCTCTTCGACAGCCTTTTTCAACCTCGCGTCCTCGGTCCGGCCATACGCCTCGGCCGCTTTTTTCGCCTCGACGACGGCCGCGTCCAAGGCCGCCGCGGCGGGAACGGGAATATCGGGGATGACGCCGGTGCCCTCCCAATTCCCTCCCGTGACCGGACTGACCGCTCGGGCGGTCGAAATATAGAATTCGAACTGATCGTCGATGCCGAAGAGGTCGACGGAGTGGGCTCCTCCTTTCGTCGGCTCTCCGACGAGCGTCGCCCGTTTCCTGGATTTCATATCGTACGCGAAGTATTCGGCAGCGGAGAACGTGTTGGGGCCCGTCAGGATGAAGAGAGGGACATCGGTCCGCGGTTCCATCCCGATATCCCGGCGAGTCCAAATTTCGGTCAGCGAACCGGCTTGACGGGAATACGAACCGCTCAATTGGGTCGGATACGGTAGGAAGAAGCTGCTCAGATAATCTCCCGAGCCGCCGCCGTTCTCCCGGACATCGATGATGATGGCCTGGGCGTTCGTCAGGAATGTCATGGCGGCGACGGCCATATCCTTGGCTTGGTCGAAGGAATAGAACCGTCGAAGATCGACATAGCCGATCCTCGGCTCGATCCATTCCAGCTTATAGAAGCCGGTGTTCTCCTTGGCCCGCAAGAGGAAGTAGCGGACGGGGTGATGGAGAGGACTTTCGGCTTTTTCTCCGATATCGCTGGGCTCGATTACTCTGAAGTTAAAATGCCTGTCGTGAGTGATTGCGATGAGATCGCCGTTGACTTTCTCCGCGAATTCCTTGGCCTGGGTGTATGATTGGTAGGCTCCGGATGCGCATTTCGCTCTGAATTCGTCGGCAAATCCTTTCGCTTTATCGGAAAGGACATATTTACTTTCCAGCAAGCCCGCGATCTTTTGAAGCACGCCGTCCTTGTAAGTTCGGTCCGTAAGACGCTGGGGTTGTTGAGCGAAAAGGAACGAATGCCGTATGAAGACGACAAAGAATAGGATGCCGAAAAAGGCAGCTTTTCTTTGCATAGGGTTCTCCCTCCTCCGGGCCAACGGGATATCATTGGCATATTATTATGCAGTCCACCCTATTTCTCCCAGCACAAAATATGCCAAATAGGTTTTTCCGGCTCAAACAAAGCCGTAAGGGGAGATATGACGGGGTGTCCGAAAACACGATAGCAACTGCTCGTAATCGGACGCCGAAAACGGGGGGCGCTTGTAATAATTCTTTACGGCCCTTGCTCGTTAGGTTTCGGGGCGGATTTTCCCGGGCGCTGCAGGCGGCCCCCAATAACGTCTCTCTAAGCAGAAAGACGATTTAAGTTTCTTCTTGGCCGTCCCGGCCCAAGCAGAATTAGGGCATCTTAATTCTCGGCACGGGGAGAAGGAACGGGACTCCGCTTTCGTTCATAAGCTTGTTGAGCCGCGGCCATTCGACGTCGATGATCGCGTTCGTTTTTTCGATCATCGGCTTCACTTTCCCGGATGCGTCCTGAATCTGCAGGAGCTGCTTGACCGTCGGCACGGTCCCGGTCGGGCTGGCGATGGCGCGGTTGACGGCCATGAGCTGGGCGCGCACGGAAGCATTCTCCACCCGGATGGCGTTCACATCCTTGGCCACGGCTTTCACGGTATCGAGAACAGCGGCAGGAACACCGGTCATCTTACCGAGTGTTCCCTCGAGTTCGGAAAGCTGTTTCCCAAGGACGCCACCGGTCGCATCGATGGCGGTCAACGTCGGCTGGAGTTTGTAGATCGCCAACAAGGCGTCATGCTGGGCTTTTCGCGATTCAAAGGGCACATCGATCCGCGGATCGCCATCGACTCTCACCGTCTTCGTCATTTCCTGCCCGTCGGCTTTGAGCGTCACTTTATATTCACCGGGAAGGACGGCCGGGCCCTGGGCCGCGGCGGCAAAACCTCCGGCCTGAGACCCTTCGGGGGTAACGCCGGGCAGAGCATATCTCAAATTCCAGACAACCCGGTTGATCCCGGTGTTCTTCGTTCCGGCGATTTCCCGGACGATATTTTCCGCCGCGTCCCGGATAACGATTTTGACGTCCCCTTTAAGTTCCCCGGCCAAGGAATAATCGATCATCGCGCCATAAGGCGGATTGGGGGCGACGAAAAATTTGCTGCCCAAGCTGGCTTTGTTCGAATAAGGCGAGAAGATCGTCGCCGGCCGGATGTCAAAGAGGGTCGCCGGCGCCTTCATGACATCTTTCGTAAGCTGTTCCAGGCCGGAGATGCCGTCCAGGATGTACACGCTCCGGCCGTGCGTGGCGAAAATCAGGTCGTTGTCGCGCGGATGAATCTGGATGTCGTCCACGGGGACGACCGGAAGATTTCCCTTCATTCGGGTCCAGTGGGCGCCCCGGTCGATCGAGAAATACGCTCCCCGTTCCGTGCCGGCGAAAAGGAGATTCGCGTTTTTCGGATGCTCGCGGACAACGCTCAGCGTGCTTCCCTCCGGGATTCCGGCCGAGATATTGGTCCAGGTCTCGCCGAAGTCCGTTGTGAAGAGGACATACGGCTTGAAATCTCCGCTCCGGTGGCCGTCGAAAGCGACATAGCAGGTTCCCTCACCGAAACGCGAAGCTTCGACGCGGCTAACATAGGTCCCCTTGGGGACGCCGAGGGCTTTGGCCGGGACGTTTTTCCATGTCTTTCCACCGTCGCGCGAAACCTGAAGGAATCCGTCGTCCGTCCCAACCCAGAAAATGCCCGCCCGGACCGGTGATTCGCTCACCGTGGTGATCGTTCCAAAAAATGACACGCCGTCGTGCCGAGACAGCAGGATCTCCGTCCCGGCCAAGCCCATGATCGGCATTTTTTCCCGGCCCTGGTTGCCGGTGAGGTCGGCCGTCGCTTCCCAGGTGTCGCCGCGGTCGGTCGAAATGAACAGCCGGTTTCCACCATAGTAAATCCTCTTACTGCCGTGCGGCGAGATAAGAATCGGGCTGTTCCAGTTGAAGCGATAGCGCTCCTTGGGATCGTCCGGCTGCGGCCGGATGTTTTTCGTTTCTCCCGTCCGCAAGTCAAAGCGAAAGACATTCCCGTCCTGCGACTCGCCGTAAATCGTGGTGTGATCGGTCGGGTCCACCTGGGCGTAGAATCCGTCGCCGCCGCCGAACCGGATCCATTCATCGTTCGTGATGCCGACGGACGTGAACGTCGCGCTCGGTCCGCCCCAGCTTCCGTTGTCCTGCAGCCCGCCGTAAACCCAGTAGGGCTTCCGCATGTCGAACGCGACTTCATAAAATTGGCCGAGCGGGATCGTGTTGATGAAATCCCAGGTCACGCCGCGGTCGTAGGAGATATGAATGCCGCCGTCCGAGCCGACGAGCATGTGGTCGGAGTTCACCGGATCGATCCACATCGCGTGGTGGTCGCCGTGGATGCCGCGGACGAGGTCGGCCCGGAATGTCTTCCCGCCGTCTTCCGAAAACCCCATCGGCGCGCCCAGGGACCAAATGCGCTGGTCGTTCGCGGGATCGATCCGGACCTGGCTGTAATACATCGGGCGGTTATTGTAGTTCGACATCATCCGCCATGTCTCGCCCTTGTCGTCCGAGCGATACGTTCCGGTGGCCTTGCCTTCCAGAGAAAGACAGATGATGCTCGGATTTTTTCGATAAATATCGATGCCGATCCGTCCCAACGGCCCTTCGGGCAAGCCCGTGGTCAGCTTGACCCAGGTCTCGCCCCCGTCCGTCGTTTTGTAAAGTCCGCTGCCCGGACCGCCGCCGTTGAAGCCCCAGGCCGTGCGGCGGCGTTGATAGGCCGCGGCGTAGAGCGTGTTTGAATTTTCCGGGTCCATGGCGACATCGACGAATCCGGTGTCCTCATCAATGAACTTCGTGTTGACCCACGTCTTACCGCCGTCGGTTGTCTTGAACAAGCCGCGCTCCTTGTTTGCATTCCAGAGATGCCCGAGCGCCGCGACGTAGACGACATCCGGATTCGTCGGATGGATGACGATGCGGCCAATGTGATGCGTGTCCCGGAGGCCCATGTTTTTCCAGGTCTTGCCGCCGTCGGCGGATTTATAGATCCCGTCGCCCCAGGAGGAGCTCTGGCGGTTGTTGGGTTCGCCCGTTCCGACCCAGACGATATCCGGGTTGGACGGCGAGACGGCGACGTCGCCGATCGTGCTCGTCGTCTGGTCGTCGAAGACGGGGGTAAAGGTCACGCCGTTGTTCGTCGTTTTCCAGAGCCCGGCGGACGCGGTGCCGACATAAAAGATGCGCGGGTCGCTCTCGACGACGGCAAAGTCGTCGATGCGGCCGCCCATGTTGGCCGGGCCGATGCATCGCCATTTGAGCCCGTCGAGAAACGTTTCAGGAATGACGGTGTCGTCCGGAGTTTTCGCGGCCGGCTTAGGCGCTTTTTGAGCGCCGACAAACAGCCCTAAGCCCAGACTGATGAACACAAGGACCAGGAAACGAGTCGACAAGGCGGATTTTTTCATGCTCTACCCTCCATATTGGAATAGGCCATACTTATCACAGAGGAAAGAATAAAGTCAAAACTCCTTCAGCCCTGACCGTCGTATGGCTAACGGTCTTTAGTCAAGGCCGCACGGCGCTCTCTTCCCGAGCGATCGTGAGTTGACCCCCTTATCCAATGACGACGGGCTTTTTCTTGACCTCGACCCGCCCCCGGCGATATATTCAATAAACAATGAGCGAGCTCGATTCCGGGCGCTATGGAAGCGAAAATCGCGCAGCGCGAACAAATCAACTCCGGCAAACAAGGCGGTTCGGAGCGCTTCTTACCCTGGGGGCGGTCCTCCTTGCTCCGGGTCTCCTCGCCGCTTTGCCCGGCCGATACCTCCGGTTCGAACGCCTTCTTCCCGAGCCCGGAGGAGCACCCGTCTCGGGCATTTCCAGCATCCTGCAGGACAAGGAAGGTTACCTCTGGTTCGGCACCATCGCCGGATTGGCCAGGTACGATGGACGGCGATTCCATTTCTATAATCCTTCGTTCGGACCGGCCACCGCGGACGCATCCCAACCCACGATTATTTATCCGGCGATCGAAGACAGCCAAGGCGACCTGTGGATCGGCACGGACAGCCAAGGGCTTTTCAGGTTCGACAAAGGCAAGGAAACGTTCGTCCAATACAGGCACGACCCGGCCGACCCGGTCAGCCTCAGCGGCGATATCGTCCTGGCGATCCAGGAGGATAAGAACCTTAATTTATGGGTCGGGACACGCCTTCATGGGCTCAATCGGTTCGACCGGAAGACGGAAACCTTCAGCCGGGTTCCTCTAAACTCGGACGCCGGCGCCGTCTGGGACTTGCTCGCGGACCGTCAGGGCTTTATTTGGGTGGGAACACAGGACGGCGGGCTTTATAAGCTGGATCCCAGTTCGGGGGATATCGTTAATTTCCGGTTCGTCCAGGATGATCCTCGAAGCCTTGGCAGCAACACCGTCTGGTCGATCTTTCAGGACGGACAGGGGACGATCTGGGTGGGGACGAGAGGCGGAGGGTTGAACGAATATGATCCAAAGAGCGCACAGTTCGTTCGCTTTACCGGAGACGCGGCCCATCCCCGGGACCTCATCTCACCCGTGATCACGGCCATCGCCGAGGACGGACAGGGCCGGCTCTGGATCGGCACGTCCTGGAGCGGCGTGAGGATCTGGGATAGGAAGACCGGCGAATTTGTTACAATCAAGCACGACTCCCAGGATCCGGATTCTCTCGGCGACGATAACATTACATCCATCCTGAAAGATGCCTCCGGAGTCATGTGGGTCGGGACAGCCCGGGGAGGAATCAATAAGTGCCAGGCCGACCAGGCCAAGTTTCCCCACTTCAAACATTATCGCTACGATCCCGCAAGTATCAGCCGGAACGATGTCCGTTCTTTGTGGAAGAGCGAATCCGGGAAACTCTGGGTGGGATTCGACGAAGGTCTGGACGAGATCGACCAACGGACGGGCGGGGTGCGCCGGTTCCGCAACGAGCCGTCCGACAGCGGCAGTATAAGCCCCGGCGCCGTGTTGGCCCTTTACGAAGACGGAGAAGGACGAGTTTGGGCAGGAATGGATGGCCTCGGCCTCGACTGTTTTGATCCCCGGACCGGCCGTTTCGACCACTACCTGAGCGATCCGGGGAATCCCGCGACCCTCTCCAACAATAGGATTTATGCAATCCGGCCTGATCCTACGAATCCCGGCGTCCTGTGGCTCGGAACCCATCAAGGGCTGAGCCGGTTGGATACGCGGACGCGTCGGTTCAACCGCTATCTCTACGACGCGACGGACCCGGCCAGCCTGAGCGGAAACATCATCACCACGATATTGGGAAACCGCTCCGGCTCCCTCTGGGTGGGAACTCGCTCCGGGCTCAACCGCCTGGACAGGTCCACGGGAAGATTTGAAAGGTACGTCGGCGACATCAGCGCGCCTTCCGGCTCAGGCCCCAACGACAATATCATCAACTGCCTCCACGAAGACGGCGCGGGAGTTCTTTGGGTGGGAACGAATAGCGGACTCAACCGGTTCGACCCCATAAACGGCAAGTGGACTTCTTTCGAGACAAAGGACGGGCTCCCCGGGGCGGTCGTCTGCGGCATTTTAGAGGACGAGTCCGGCCGGCTATGGGTGAGCACGAACCGCGGAATGGCCCGATTCGATCCCCGAACGGGAACGTTCACGGCTTTCGGCCGCCATGATGGGATCCAAGGAAATCAGT
>Ga0315279_10002253_pt1 | contig 29476 bp, 29 predicted proteins | sample YL17G06_20_MG_FD_203694 | JGI IMG/M metagenome (GOLD analysis project Ga0315279, IMG submission 203694) | Sediment microbial communities from Yellowstone Lake, YNP, Wyoming, USA - YL17G06_20 | ecosystem: Environmental > Aquatic > Freshwater > Lake > Sediment | place: USA: Wyoming | collected...
GCCCCGTCAAGCTTTCGCTTATTGCGAAGTTTTCGCGACTGCTGCGCCCCGTAGGACCTGGGCCCTTGTCTCAGTGCCCATCTCCGGGCTACCGCTCCCACGGCCCGTACCGGTTAAAGGCTTGGTGAGCCATTACCTCACCAACAACCTGATCGGCCGCGGCCCCATCCTTGGGCAACGCCTAGAAGCATGCCCTAAGCGCCCTTTAGGCAAAAACTCATTCCAGGGTTCTTCACCTATCGGAAATTGACCCCAGTTTCCCGGGGATGTTTCCGTCCCAAGGGCAGGTTAGCCACGTGTTACTGAGCTGTGTGCCGCGTCTCCAGCATGGCTAGAAGACGCACGACTAGCATGTCTTAGTCCCATCCCGATAGCAGTGGGGTCCGGCAGGATCAACCGGAGTTAGCTCCACATTGACCACAGCCAGACGTTCGTTTATCGGCTGTACAACCGCAAAGTCGACTGGATTTGGAGGGAGAATCAACCACTATACGCCAAAGCCCAATTCAGACCTAACGCAATGAGCATGTCAGGTCCACATTTCTGTCTCCGCAACTGGAGGCCAACCATCCTCATTCTGTAGGGCGACTTGCGCCTTTGTAGTCGGGGTTGAGCCGCCGCCGTAAAATTGCGGACCTAATCAATCGCCAAAATGAAACTGAAGGCATTCCAGCAAATATAAACGTTTCTTTCAAAGCTGGTATGCATTGTTAATGCGCAATCAACAATCGTCAAACAGGCATAGAAGTTCCGTTAGGCTTTCAATGACGTTGTCCGGCTCTACCCTTGTGTCTTCTTCCGGAGGATTGTACACAAGGGATATCGAGTCCGCTGGAGGGGCCGTTTCTCTCTTGATCAGAACTGATCTCATTCCGGCATTTCTGGCACCTTTGACATCCAAGGCAGGCATGTCGCCCACAAAAACCGCCCTCGACGCGCTCACGCCCAAAGCCTTCAAAGCCTTTTCAAAGACTTCAGCGCTGGGCTTACGCTTGTTAATACTTCCAGAAATAATCACAACTTCAAAGAGTCCTTTCAATCCAAACTTTTCAAAGATCTTCGCAACGCATTCTGGAAGGGCGAAATTCGAGACCACTCCGAGCTTATACTTTCCATGCAGCTTCTTCAAGACATAGATGGCATCGTCGTCCAATCGCATGTAGCGCATGAACTCCCTGCAAAAAGCCTCAGTGGCTCCGACAACGACTGGATGGTCGGCATCAAAATCGTAGCCTAACCGTTGCAGAGTCTGAGAAATCCTGACATTGAAATGCGGCTCCTCCAGATTCCGTTCCGCCTCAGCATAAAGCCTGTCGCGGACTTCAAAATAGACGCGCTTGAAATCTGGAAAAGCAACTTCCACTCCATTCTCAACGAGAAATCTGTGGAGTTTCTTCAGGGAAGGCAGATAGAAAACGTCATCATTCTCGATCAAGACTAGCGTGTTGAACAAGTCAAAGAGCACAGCATCGACTTTCATGGCAATCCCTGTTGCCCCATAAGTCCGCAGCAGACATAATAACGGTTTTGCAGAGAACGGGTAAAGCGAGCCTGCTGCTTCAGCTTCCACAGCTTGTGACCGAATGCTTCCATGCTTGCTAGTGTTGGCTGTGTGTTCTAGAATCAGGTAGACCGTTAGACGAACGGTGAGGCTGGGCTTCTCTTTGCCTTTTTTTCTGACCTACAATTCCATTCTGGAAAAGTTTATATGGTATATTGCTACACAATATTTGGGAATCTAAGAGATGCGCATCGAACAGAAGAACGAAGAGATCCGATGGCAAGTCATAAAAGCCATGCTGGACGAGTTCCCAACGTTGAAGGAAAAAACCAAGAAATATCTAAGACAGAATCCAAAATAGAGACTCGCCCCCGATAAAACTCTGGTTTTGAATTGTTCAATTGTGAAGCAGCTTTTCGAGTTAATCTCGATACAAAACAAGAAGCAACGAGACAGCGCCGTCGTTTCAGGTTGATTCAGGCCATGTTCTGGCTTCTTTTGAGCAGGTGCTGAGGGGGGACTTTGATGTCGTTTTTGCCTCCGCTCTCTTCGTCAGACTTGAGGAGCTCAGTTATCTCATGGTATCGTTGCAGAAAATCCATGCCTTTCGCCGTCGTTTTGTACATTTCCTTGTCATTCCGAAGAACTTTTTCCAACAAGTCGATCTTCAGCATGAACCTCAGGTAGTCATTCAACTGGGTGAAACTCAGGTTTGCTCGATACATTATCTGCGTTTTCAACGTTCCTTCCTTGGCTATCTCCAAGATTTCAGCGATTATGTACAGCTTGTCCCTTCTTTTGGAGGACGGGTTTGAACCCGTTGGATTCATTTTCTATATTCCTCTTTTAGAACTGTTTTCTATAGTAGAAAGTACCGTGGATTTTCTTAAGCAGTGTTTCGTTCATCTGACTATTTCCAGAATTGGAATATTCTGAGAAGGAACGCCTATGAGATGGAAGACATAGACAAAGATTTAATTGTTTCTGAAATGAAGAGAAAATGGTGCGAAAGGTGGGGGCATGCTGATAGGACTGATTTCAGACACCCATGATAATCTACCTATGGTGACCAAGGCCGTTAAGAGGTTGAACGAGGAGAACGTTGAACTTGTGCTTCATGCCGGGGACTACGTGGCGCCCTTCGTGATCCCGAGATTCAAAGAGTTGAAAGCAAAGCTGATCGGTGTTTTCGGCAACAATGACGGTGATCATGAGTTTCTAAAGAAAAGATTCAGTGAAAATCAGAGTCTGGAGATTCGTGGGAACTTTGCAGATATAACGGTCGATGGAGTGAGAATCGCGTTGTTGCACGGAAGCGACAGAGAGCTTTTGAAGGCTTTGGTTGAAGCCGGATGTTTCGACGTGGTAGTTCATGGACATATGCACAATGCTGAAGTTTACCGGAAGGGCAGGACGCTAGTCGTGAATCCAGGTGAAGTCTGCGGATATTTGACTGGCAAATCAACGATTGCGCTATTTGACACGGTTAAGCGTGAAGCCAGAATAATTGATCTTGGTACGAGCTAGAAAACGTCAAGACGGCTCAAGTAGAATTTGTCGCTATAGGTTTGTTCGAAAGAAGCGTTCGCCTCCAGAGTTTTCAACATCAGCACACTGAAACCTCTTTTCTGAATCATGTAGCCTCGAGAACGGTAGACATCGAGCAAAGCGCGGTTCAGGATCCCCCTGTCATAGACCAAGCCTTTCGTTTTGCCCTCCATAAGGCCGACCAACCTGTGCATTTCTTCTACGCTCAACGCGATGAGCTCTCTGATCCTTATTGCAGACTTTTCTTCCTTGAATATGACGTAGCCCTTGTCTTCAATTGTACATTGCTTGGGGGTTATTTCTTCAACTTTTCTGAGCATCCTTAGATACGCTTTGTCACGAACTACAAAACCGGTTCTGCCTGTTGAAAATTCATCGTAAATTTTCAGGATTTTGTCGAGATCGAGTTTTCCAGCCGTTTCTTTCTTGGAAGATGTGGTTTTCTTGTTTTTCAAGACTCTGTATGCACTTGGATATTCGATCAGATCCGTATACCCTAGTTTCTCGTAGAGGGAGTGCGCTATGTTTGCGGGGCTTGTGTTTAGAAAGGAAAAGCGATAGTTCTTCTCTCTGAAGTAGTCGTGTGCGCTGTTCATGAGAGCAGTACAAACGCCTCTGCGTGTATGACCCGGCAACGTGGCAACACCATATAAGCCGCCTACGTTTTCCACTGTTCCGTTTAGACTTCGTGTCGCCAGATCCATGACGCCAACATGACCTACTACCATTTCATTTTCAACAGCGCAGAAACCAACCGGACCATTCTTCAGTCTCGGGTCTATCTTCACGGAATCTTCAAACTGATGTTGATCAAATACCCAGCCGAAAGCATGATCTAGCAGCGGTACAAGTCCACCTTTCGACTTCAAATCTCTGTAAGTCAAAATCTTCATTTCAACTTCTCCTTTTCAAGAGTTGGATGGAGAGTGAGATAAAAATGTTAAGTCCTTACGACTCATTGTCAGATGCCGTCGGGGAGCCAGTCTAGTTTCTGTTGTACGGTTGCCTTTTCTGATTTGCCAGCTTGAACAGGTCTGTAAGTTCTTCCTCGTCTGCGCCGTTTCTTATGGGGGTGAGAATGTCGACGGTGTTGTCATTTTTCATCAAGCACGGTTTGAGTTTTCCGTCGCTAGTTACACGCAGGCGGGTGCAATTCATGCAGAATTCAGTGTTTTCTATCGGGCGTACAACCTCAACTTTCAAGTCTGGCAGATGGTAGATGTGGCGGTTTTGCATGTACTGTCTGGTCTCCACCTTCACCGCTTTTTGCTTAAGTGTGGTTTCATACTCATCCAAGGGCTTGTGCTTTGCGCGATAATACGTGTCGCTCACGTTTACTGGTTCAAGCTCTATCAGCTGTAGAATCGTTCCAGTCTGTGCAGCAAACTCGATCATTTCGGGCACAACAAACTCGTTTATGTCCTTCAAAATCAGCATGTTGAGTTTAACCGGATAGAAGCCAGCATCGACAGCGGCCTTAACTCCTCTCAAAGCGTCTTCAACCCTGCCGCCTGTTAGCTTGCGGTAGACCTCCTCATTCAGTGTTGGAAGACTTATGTTCACACGGTTCAAGCCGTTTGCATGCAACTCCTTGGCAACAGGAGCAAGTAGCGCTCCGTTTGTAGTCATTGAGAGATCAGTCAAGCCATGTATGCTGTTGATGCCTTTGACGATGTCGATAACGTCTCTACGCATCAGGGGTTCTCCCCCGGTCAGTTTGACTCTCGAGACCCCGAGCTCGACGGCGGTCCGCACCATACGGACAATCTCACCGGCTGCCATTTCTTCGCGAAGGTTTTTAAGTGATATTTCTTCGCCCTCTCCGTGGCAGTAGGCGCAATTCAAGTTGCATTTTCTAGTGATTGCAACACGTAGGTTAAGAAGCGGTCGTCCACAGATGTCTTTCAAAACCATCGTTATTCCCGTGTATGCCTAACGATGTGAACGAACTCCGTGCAATATAAGTTTAGCGAGAAAATCGCTTTTGAATGAAACATAGCACAGTTTAGAATCTACCAGTACGCTATCGTGGGTTACCTGCGAAAGGTGTGGTTGGTAGGGCCTTGTTTTTGCTTCATTCACGTGCGTGTTTCACTATGTGCCCTACTTCGGCCAAGACTAGTTTTTCGAGGCAGAGTTTCACAGCATCTGGTGATCCCGGGATGCAGAAGAATGCTTTGCCTTTTGCCACACCAGCGATGGCTCGAGATAGGACAGCAGACGAACCAATATGATCATAACTCAGGTGTCTGAAGATTTCGCCAAAGCCCGGTAAAATCTTCTCCAGAAGGGGCGAGACGGTTTCGATCGTAACGTCAGAATGGGTTATGCCGGTGCCACCGCAAAAAATAGCCGCGTCCAAGTCGGCGCGGTCCTTGACATAGTTTGCGCCCTGTTCAATTTGAGCAGGATCATCTGAGATTATTTTTCGAAACGATACGGCTTGTCCTGCGTTCTCTAGAAGGGTCTCAATCAGGTCTCCGGAGGCGTCCGTGACTCTTTCGCCCTTTTTGGTTTGCTCATAGCGGGAAGTGCTAACGATGAAAATGGCGAATTTCAGTTTTCTCGGCGCTTCGGCCTTGTGCTTCTTTGCGATCTCGCTCATTTTTGAGGGGCCTTCACGCGGTTGCCTTTCTTGATTTTCCTCACTACATGAATGTTTTCGATTGCTGTTGACGGGTATTGTCCTTTAGCGTCTTTTTCATATTGTTTTACCATGTCCCAAACTGTTAAAAGACCGATAACCGTTGCGGCTAGAGCCTCCATTTCCACTCCGGTCTGAGCGTTGGCTTTCACAGTAGCTGTGACTTCTACTCTGGAATCGCCCGTGACCTCTGTCTTGATCCGCACGTTTGTCAATGGTAGGGGGTGACAGAGAGGAATCAACCTGCTTGTTTCTTTGGCGGCCAAGATTCCTGCGATTTTTGCCGTCTCGAGAGGGTCTCCTTTCGCAATCTTTCCTTCCTTGATCAGGCGTATGGTTTCGGGTTTAAGCTTGATGGTGCCCGTTGCAACTGCTTCCCGATGGATCTCTGGTTTACCTGATACGTCGACCATGGTCATTCTTGATTCTCTCCTCAGTTTTGCTCTGCCTTGAAGTTTGAAAGAGAAACCTGTCTCTCTTCTGTTTTGCTTTCAGATGTCTCAGGCTGTTCGGACGTTTTGCTGGACCGTGCTTTCAGGTTTTCTTCGTGGAGTTCCCGCATGCTCTCCTTCATCTCGCCGACCTTCTTTTCCAAATCCACCAACGCGTCTCTGAACTCTTCCATGCGAGTCGTTACGTACTTAATCAGGGGCTGCTCACCCTCTGAAGCGTGGATATTTACGGCTGAACCTCTTGTGTCTGAAGTTTTCTTGAAGGCGAGTATGGCGCTTATGAGCGGGGAAGGATTGTCTCTAACCTCTCTCATAAGAAAAAGAAAGTCTGAACCGTCAGTCAGAGCTTTTTTCAACTGTTCGAAGGCCAGACGCGAATTTGCAAGCGGCTCCGATGTGTTCTGAACGAGAATGTTCTTGTAGGTTGTCAGAGTCTGGGTGAGGTTCTTCCCTTTGGTCTTGACAGTGTGGGCTTTTTCTGGCTTAAGAATCAGCATGAGTTGTTCGCTTCTGGTTGTCAAATCGATCAGCCGATCAACGCAGTTATCAGTTCTTTCCAGCAGATGTGAAGGTGAAAGCTTTTCAGATATGAACCCGCTGGCCACGGCACCTGCAATCTTCTGCAAGATCTCTTCGAACTCGCCTATGTCTTTGTCAATCTCTTCTTTGATCAAATATACACGCGCCCGGAAAGGTTGTGCCGCTACTGCTTATCTGCATGTTCCCATACGTCTATAAGATTTTGCACAGCCTTAGCCTTGGCTGAATGTTCGTTGAGCCGGTACAAGCGTATTCTTCCAAACATCTTATGCAGAATGATGCCCTCTTCCTCCAGAGCCTGCAAGTGTTTGCTAGTCGCTACGTAGTTCACGCCTAGTCTGCGGGCAATTTCAGAAACGTTGAGTTCACCCACTTGAATCAGGATTTTCAGGATTTTCATGCGAAGTTTCGAAGAGAAAACGTCTTCAATTCTCACAGTTTCACGTTTCCTCCTTTTCCAACAAGGACTTTAATTCCTTTTCCAGTTCATCCGCGGGCACGCTGGGCAGGTAAATGGTTGTTGATCGTCCGCGTGAAGTGCCTGATGAGACTTCGGTTTTTACCAGGCCGAGAGACGAAAGGCTGTGAACATACTTCCATAGTTGTGTGTGAGTGTTTGGAGAGGTGTTGAACTCTTCGCATACGACTGCATAGGCTTGCTCGGCCTCTGCCAATGAGATATGGGCTTTCTGGCTTTCTTTGAAAAGTCTGGCTATTGCTAGCAGGAAGAGCTTTTCGTGGGATCCGAGGGCAGCTAAGTCGCTTTTCCGTATGATTGGGATGATGCTTGAGACGGCTTTTCGAACGCATTCGGGAGTAGCAGTTGTTAGGTCTTCAGCGTTTGCGTATTTTCCGGATCTCCAAAGCAGTTCAATTCCGAAACGGGCGTTTCCACCCTCAGAAAAGGCAAGTTCAGCGATCAAGCTCACGGTTTCTTCTGGCACAGCCAGAGGTTTGAAAGCCAACGGGATTCTGTCGTTTAGGATGTCGATGAGCTGTTGTTTTGAGTATTTTTCAAGGTTTATGATGTTGGATTGTAAAGTGCTTCTGGTGCTTATGTCTAAACGCCCGATTGTTTCCAAGTTTCGGAGTATGCATATCAGTGAAAGTCTTTGGGGTTTATTCTGTCTTGTCTCTTGCAAGCGTGTGAGTTTGTAAACAGCCTCAGACCCTTCCTTTTCAACAAGACTTTCAAACTCGTCCAAGGACAAGATTATGAAGGTATTTTCTTCATCTAGAATCTGCATGAGAGTGAGCAAAAGCTCTTCAGCGGAGTAGCCCCGCTTGGGAAAGTTAGGATGGAAAATCGAAACCACATGTTGTAGGATTAAGAATAGGCTGCCACGATACTCGCGGCAATTAACATGGATATAGCGGAATTTTATCCCGCGCTTGCTTGCTTCACTCGCGACGTTTGCGCCGAAACGCTGGGAAAGCGCGGTTTTGCCAGTGCCAACGTCCCCGGTCATCACGACACGCTGAGCCATTTTTTCAGGAGACTGCAACATGAAGCTGAAGAACTCCGTCAACAAGCGCAGTTCAGTCTGTCTGTGGGGAAGGTTGTAGGGAACGTAGTTTATGTCGAGTTTTGTCTCGTCCTTGAATACGCTTCTGTACTGTGACACTGAGTTGGGCCTCAACCTAACTATGCGCAAAGGTTTGTTATTCTTTTCCCTAGTGTGTAGCACTTGTTTAGAACAAAAGGCTAATAAGCACATCATGTTAATGTATTGCAAAATGATACCGAGATACTTCTTTCTCACGAAAGGTGTAGGCAAACACAAGGAACAGCTGCAGTCGTTTGAGTTGGCCTTGAGAGACGCGGGTATACAGCACTGCAACATAGTTAGTGTCTCAAGTATAGTGCCACCTGGTTGTAAACTGATTTCGCGAGAGCGAGGCTTGATATTGATAAGACCTGGAGAGATAACTTTCGTTGTTTTGGCCAGAAATTCAACAAGTGAACCGCATAGACTCATCGCGTCCTCAATAGGAGTTGCGATTCCAGGCGGCAAGGAAAACTATGGTTATCTTTCTGAGCATCATTCATTCGGACAGCCGGATGACAAGGCTGGGGACTACGCGGAGGACTTGGCTGCGACGATGCTGGCTACAACCATGGGCATTCAGTTTGATCCGGAGAGTGCATGGCAAGAAAAGGAACAGCTGTTCAAAACCAGTGGCATGATAATCAAGACGGCGAACGTGACACAATCGGCAACTGGTGACAAGGGCGGTTTGTGGACGACGGCGATTGCAGCGGCAGTATTCGTGCCTGGAAAGAACATGACAAAACGTTGAAGGCTTACATTCCTGGCTAGCAACCATTTTTTATTCCAAAATAATATTAACAATGAGGATCAACGCTAAAGGTGGAAGGAGTACTGTATGTCAGAAAAACTTGAAACGCCTATGGTTATTGTCAACTTCAAAACGTACGTGGAGGCAACGGGAAAGAGAGCGGTTGAGCTTGCCAAAAAGGCTGAGAAGGTGAACCGTGAAACGAAAGTTCGTATTGGTGTGGCTCCTCAACTTGCAGACTTGGCAGCCGTGGCTGCGGCAGTCAAGATTCCAGTTTTTGCACAGCACGTGGACCCTGTAAGGCCCGGAGGTTACACTGGGCACGTGTTAGCTGAGTCTGTGAAAGAAGCAGGTGCGATTGGAACTTTGATTAATCATTCTGAGAGACAACTCAAACTCTCAGACATCGATCAGATAATCAACATCGTGCGGGAAAACCGCATGTCTTCCGTCGTATGTGCCAACAATCCGAGCATAAGCGTGGCAGTCGCGACGCTGAAACCGGACATGATCGCGATTGAGCCGCCTGAGCTCATAGGCACAGGAATTCCGGTTTCAAAGGCACAACCTGAAATCGTCACGGGCACTGTTAAGCTCGTGAGAGAAGTCAACAAGAAAGTCACTATTCTTTGTGGGGCGGGAATAAGCCGTGGTGAGGACGTTGCAGCAGCGTTGAAGCTTGGGACTCAGGGAGTGCTGGTTGCGAGCGGCATAGTCAAGGCGAAAGACCCATATACAATCATGCATGAGTTTGCAGAAGCAGCAAAAAGCGAAAGGTGAGTTCATAAACCTTTGAAAGTTGAAGCTGAATGCGCAGCGTGCATACTCAGTAGAGGAGCAGCTGAAGCCACAGAGGCGACGACAAACCCGGCTTTGCGTTTCAGGGCCATGAACGATCTCTTGAGGTTGTTGACTAAGGAGTTCAGGCCGACGGTTGTCCCGGCAGATTTGGGCACAAAGAGAGACCGCGTGATCAGATGGGTTACGAGCAACAGCGACCCCTACAAGAGAAGTAAGAGAATAAGCAACGAGAAAGCCTTGAAACTCTTGCCGTACGCACGAGACCTTGTAGCGGAGGGCTACGCGCGGCAAGATCGGTTCAAGAGGGCATGCTTGTGCGCCATAGTCGGAAACATCATGGAATTTGACATTCCTGGCCACAAGTTCACATTCTCTGGTTTACGAAAAAGCTTCAGGGAAGCTGCCAAGGATTTGGTCGTGGACGATATCAGCAAGATTTATGACTTGGCAAAGAAGGCGCGCACCGTTCTCTATTTGGCGGATAACGCTGGGGAAATTGTTTTTGACACTTTGTTTGTTGAGCAACTGAAAGATATGGGCTTGGGAGTCATTGTTGCTGTCAAGGGAGCGCCTGTAATCAATGATGCTACTCTGGAAGACGCTGAAACTTCTGGAATGAACAAGATTGCGGATAAAGTGATTACCACCGGAACGGACGCAGTTGGTTTGGCATTGAAGGAATCTTCTGCTGAATTTCTCGGTGTTTACAATTCTGTGGACTTGGTTTTTGCAAAAGGTATGGGCTACGCTGAAACTGTGACGGAGTACAAGTTGAAAAAACCTCACGTTCTGCTCTTCAGAACCAAATGCAATCCCGTGGCAAACTTCTTCGGCGTGGCCAGAGAAAAAAACGTTGCGAAGCTGATGCCGCAATGAAGTTGCCGTCCATAGGTCTCAATCGAGAAATGCTTTGCCGCTTTGAGGACGCGATCCAGAAAGAGTGGATCATAACAAACGGTTTGGGCGGTTACGCCTCTTCCACGGTTCTGGGCGTAAACACGAGAAAATACCATGGGCTGCTTGTCGCGGCTCTCCGTCCGCCAAGAGACCGCAGAGTTTTCTTGGTAAAGCTAGATGAGGACATAATAATAGAGAACAACGTCTATCGACTGGGCGCCAACGAGTTTCGAAACGGATTCTTTCCGCAAGGATATAGTTTCTTGAAGGAGTTTTCAGTTTCACCGTTTCCGAAGTACGTTTACACAGTACAGAACCTTGAAGTTCAAAAGACGATTTTCATGCCCCACGGGAAAAACGCGGTCATAGCGATGTACAACATTGCAAACAGCAACAGCGCTGAGGTCAAAGTTCAGGTCTTTCCGATCATAAACGGGAGACATTTCCACTCCGTCACGGACAGATCAAAAGTTCCTATGGAATTTGTTCAAAAACAGGGAGACAAGACGACGGAGATGAGCCTGAGCACCACGCAACCCGTGATGACAATGGCTGCAACGAGGGGGCACTACTTTGCCAAGGAAAACTGGATTGACAAGATGTATCTCCGCGAGGAGGCAAGTCGAGGAGAAAGCTGCTTCGACGACTGCTATCAGTCCGGATTTTTTGAAGTGAGTCTGGGACCGAACGGCAACGCGAGTTTTGCGGTAACGGCGGTTGCAGGCGAAAACGAGGGCAATGCAAGAGAAGTCTTGACCCAACTGCCTTCCACAACGGTTGGCATAAAGGCTCTATTCGAAGCTGAGGTCAAACGGAATGAAAATCTCCTCGGAGATTTCTATGCCTCGCACAGAGGCATCGCTTCAAGCGACTGGCTATGCTGGCTTGCTTTGGCAACAAACACGTTTGTTGTAGATGGGGCCAGTGACGAGGAAAAGGCTGTGATTGCCGGGTACCATTGGTTTGAAGCTTGGGGAAGAGACACTTTCATTTCGCTGCCAGGACTGTTGCTTGTGAACGGAAGGTTTGAAGATGCAAGAAAAATCTTCCTCGCTTTCAAGAAACATTGTAGAGGCGGTCTGATTCCCAACTTTCTCCCGGACCGAACTGAACAGCCAGTCTACAACACGGTTGACGCCACCTTGTGGTATGTTAATGCCGTGTTGCAGTATCTGAAGTACACGCGTGACTTCAAATTCGTTCAGGAGCAACTCTGGGAAACGCTGAAGACTGTCGTTGAAAACCATGTGGAGGGAACCGATTTCAGCATACACTTAGACCCTGACGGCTTACTCTCTCATGGTCCACAGTTGACGTGGGTGGATTCATCGGTTGATGGTAAACCTGTGAATCTCCGAGCAGGAAAGGCCGTTGAAGTTCAGGCGTTGTGGTACAACGCCTTGAAAACCGCGGAGCTGTTGGCAGCCAAGTTCAACGAGAAAAGCGGGGCAGAAAAGTACGGAAGCATGGCTGAAGAAACGAGAAAGAGCTTCGCCGAGAGATTCTGGAATTCTGAGAGGAATTGTCTATTCGATGTTGTGGACGAAGGTAACCGTGACGGTTCACTGAGACCTAATCAGATTCTTGCGGTTGCTTTAGATTTTATCATGCTTGACAACGCAAGAAATGAGAAAGTTGTGGATGTTGTCCAGCGGGAACTGTTGACGCCCTGCGGTTTGGGAACGCTCACGAGGAATGATCCGAGGTACGTTGGAGTTTATGCTGGTGACAGAGCAAGCAGGGATAGGGCATACCACAACGGCACGGTTTGGCCTTGGCTGCTGGGCCCTTTCACGACGGCATTTCTGAGAACGAAAGATTATTCAGATTTCATGCGCGAATTCGCATTTAGAAATTTCCTAGCGCCATTGTTCACGAGACAGATCTTTGAGGGCGGACTGGGAACCTTAGGTGAGATTTTCGATGGAGACCCTCCGCATGTGCCTAGGGGATGCATAGCTCAGGCATGGAGTGTTGCAGAACCATTAAGGGCGTACGTGGAGGACGTTATGAAGATCAGACCAAGATATGAGAGCGAAGTCCTTAAAGGTTCAAGGTGAGATTGTTTTTCGTAGGCTTTCAGCCGCTGTTTCGGGGGTCATTGTGTTTATGTACGTGCCTGTGCTCTTTTCGAAACCTGCCCAGATTGCAAGTCTGGGATAGACTTCCAGATGCCAGTGGTAATAATCAGCTGCTTCTTTGTCTAGGACTAGGTGGAAGCCATAGTTGTAAGGTGGGTCATTGACCAGTGTTTTCAGTCCGCCAAGGCAGGCTTTCAACGTTTGAGCGAAGGTTTCCGCTTCACTTTGGGACATGTCAACCAGTGAAGCTTCATGTTGTCTGGGGAATATCCAGAATTCCATAGGGTTAACGCTTGCGTAGGGACTGAAAACTGTGAATTTGGAGTTTTCAATGACGAATCGCGGGCTTTTGCGTTCTTTTTTGATGATATCGCAGAAGACGCATTTCTTGTTTTGTTTCCAGAATCTTTTGCTTGCTTCCATCTCTTCTTTCATGGTTCTTGGGATGAACGGCGTTGCGATTATCTGGCTGTGCGCGTGCGAAAGTGAGGCTCCGGCTTCTAGGCCGTGGTTTCGGAAAATCGAGACGTACTGCACGTACGGTTTTGCTGAGAGTTCGCGGAGTCTGTCGATGTAGGCGTTGATCACGAGCGTGAGTTGTTTAAGGCTTGCGTTCGCTGGGCCCTCGTCATGGTTTGGTGATTCCACCAGAACTTCATGATGCCCAACGGCGACGGCTAGATCGTTGCTTTTCATGATGTTTTTGCGGCTGATGTTGCCTTTTGGTGGCGAGAAGGCGGGAAAGAGGTTTGGGATGACCCGAACGAGCCAGTTCTTTTGTCTAAGGTCGTCTTTGTCCTTGGTTTTTTGGATTCCTTTGCCTGCCTTGAGATAAAGGAGGACTGCCGGTGGGGTCATGTGCTCGTTGCCGGGGCACATTGGGCAGGTGCCTCCCTTCGCCTTCTGTCTTTCCTGTTTTGCAAAATCTGTGGGGCGGCGACCTCGTTCGGTAGCGATCACGACCCAGCGGTCAAGCAGATAGTCTTTGCGAACCTCGTTAAACGTCATAGGATGACCTCAAACGGTCAAAGAAGTAGGTCTTGACGGCATTTAGCATTTTCCGAGTGATTGGTGTGTTCCGTCACTTGGTTTTGCCCCGCTTCTGTAGAACGTTAGGAGCAATTGGGAAAGCGGTGGGCCACAGAGGTTCGACGTCCAGAATCCACCGTGCCCTCAGATCCTACACTCGTACCCGCACCCCCCTGAGCGCTGAACGCCCAGACTTAGGTTGCTCCCTCCCGGGCCTGGCCGGATTCGCCTGGTTGACATTAAAGACAGCTTCCCTACGGAAACCGCCTAATGACCGCCAGCCCCAAGGGACGGATAGTCTTCGCTTCGGAGATGAAGGCTTCGGCAGCCTTGAACGCCTCAGCCCCAGCTTTCGGCCCGTCCTATAGAGGGTTTACGGTACAGGGGACCCCTAGCCCCCCGCCTAAGACCCACCGCTAGATGAGTCTGAAGCTTCAAAACTATAAAACTTTGCCCCATACTAGTGGCGAGATTGAACCGAGTGGCGCGTTTACAGGTGGGCGAGCGTGGGCTGCAAGGTTTAATATTCTGATCGGTCGTAACCGTCTAGCTGATGGTGGTTCGGGGAGGGTTGTGGGTGTGATGGGTTGTGTTCATCGTTTGCCTGGTTTGGTGTTGGTGGATCATGAGTTTTCTGTGCCGTTGGATTATGCAAAGCCGGATGGTGAGAGGATAGGTGTTTTTGGGCGTGAGGTGGTTGCGTCTGATAAGGAGAAGCAGGATTTGCCGTGGCTTGTGTTCTTTCAGGGTGGTCCCGGTTTGAGTGCGCCGCGGCCTGAGGAGAGGGGTGGTTGGTTGAAGCGGGCGTTGCAGGAGTATCGGGTGTTGTTGCTTGATCAGCGGGGCACTGGTCGTAGCACGCCCATCAACTATCAGTCGTTGGCGCGTTTTGTGACGCCGAGGGGGCGGGCCGATTATCTGAGGAGTTTTCGTGCTGATTCTATCGTGCGGGATGCTGAGTTGATTCGTCGTGAGTTGGTTGGGGAGAAGGGTCGTTGGAGTGTTTTGGGGCAGAGTTATGGTGGTTTTTGCGTGACGCATTATTTGTGTGTTGCGCCGGGTGGTTTGAGGGAGGCGATGTTGACTGGTGGCTTGCCGCCTTTGGATCGACATCCGGACGATGTTTATCGTGCTACCTATCGGCGTGTGATCGACAAGAACAGGCTGTTCTATGAGCGTTACCCGGATGATGTGGAGCGTGTGCGCGGTGTCGTTGATCATTTGGTGTCTCATGAGGTGTGTCTGCCTGATGGTGATCGGGTTTCGCCGCGGCGGTTTCAGCAGTTGGGTATTGTGTTCGGGATGGGTAATGGTTTTGAGAGGGTTCACTATTTGCTTGAGGATGCGTTCTTGCGGGGTGCGAGTGATCGGGAGATTGGTTACGCTTTCATGCGTGGTTTCGAGAATTCCCTTTGGTTTGAGACGAATCCGATCTACGCGATCCTGCACGAGTCGATCTATTGTGAGGGGGTTGCGTCGAATTGGTCGGCGGGGCGGGTTCGGTCTGAGTTTCCGGAGTTTGAGGTCAGGTCTGGTGAGCCTGTGTTTTTCACGGGTGAGATGGTGTATCCGTGGATGTTTGATGAGTGCAGGTATCTGAGTCCGTTGAAAGAGGCTGCGGGGATTCTGGCGGAGTATGATGGTTGGCCGGGGCTGTATGATAAGTCGGTTCTGCAGGCGAATGGGGTTCCGTGTGCGGCGGTTGTTTATTATAATGACATGTATGTGGAGCGGGCTTTTTCGGAGGAGACTGCTCGGAACATTCGCGGGATCAAGCTGTGGGTTACGAACGAGTTTGAGCATGATGGTTTGCGGGTTGATGGTGAGAGGGTGTTGGGGCGCTTGTTGGGTATGCTTCATGGAGAGGTTTGATTTGGGTCGGGAGAGTGCGGGCCCGTGCTGTATGTTACTGATAAAGGGTAGGGTAGGCTTTATAATTGGTAGGCCCCCCGTATTTTTTCAGTCGGCTATGTTACTCGTATGTTGAGGGTTCTTCAACTAGGAGTTGAAACGGGGTGAAAGTGCGGGCTCTTGCACGGGCCCTCGGCCGATGTTTGATTCTGCTTGCAGGAGAACACTGAAGAGTCATAGCTTGATAGTCTTTTCAGGCGGGGTATCGACCAGAGCGCGCTGCGATTTTTCTTCGTATGTCGTGGAATTTTGGGTCCTCTAACGCCTCCTGCAAGAGTCTGGAACGTTCCGAAAAAAGGGCTTGTAGGCAACATCGGCGCTGGCCAGACTTGCCTGACGGGTTCCGGCAGTCTTGAGTTGTCCATTAAGCGTTGATTGCTACTCTTAGCCAGAGAAACGCATCTGCACTCGATATGTCTGTGGCCACAGTCATTGACATTTTGATCGAGTAGACACCGGGTAGTAAGGGCATTCTTATCCCGCTAATTCGATACCACGGTTCCAACACAAAAGCATGCACCTCAGCCTCCTCTCCGGGATCTAGCATATTACCGCTATCCCATAATAGAAATACTCTTCTCCCAATCAAAGATCGGCCCGTTCTATCTGACAGGGCAATGCCAATGTTGGTTATTCCTTTGTGTACTGGCTTACTGTCTAGATTCTTCTTGAGAATCTTAACCTTCATAGTCTCCCCCACTTGATAGACGACTTTGTCGGTTTCTGCTGTCATTTGCTGGGAATCGACTATCGTCATGTCCAATCGCGCCGTTTCAGGCTCCATACGCTCAATATCTACGTAGTGCGATGGCGCGTCGGTCACAAGACCTACGTAACGAATACGTCCTACAACTGATATGATCATGTCTCGTACTTGGGTATAGTTTTCTCCGTCAAAAATGAAGCTGACAACGCGATCGAGGTCAAGGTCGACAGGCGGATTCTTGCCATCTAGGGCGATTTGGGATTCATCTTCTTTTAGAATGTATTTCGGACCAAACGTGTAAACACTTGTCTTTATTGTGTAGCCTCGCAATGACACGTAAGCACCGTTGAAGATCTCTGGATCAGCGTTGATTTCTTTGATTGAAACATGCTTGGGCAGCAAAGCACTCAGTGCAATGTATTCTACGATGACAGTGACTACTGCAACAACGATTAGTAGCAGTGTCAGGCTAGTCTTCAGTCTTCTTGAAAACATTTCGTGACAACTGAGGTAAGGTTAACCGCAAGGCTTCTTATTAGTCTATCACTTGGTACATCTTGTTCTAGAGTCTAGACACGGCAAGTTCTCACCGAACCCTAAAGCATCAATTCATGGCGCGTGCATAGGTCGCCTAAATACTCAGGCATATAGCGCGCGCTCTACCCTAGAGACCAAAGTCCGTTCGCAATATCGTTGTGATCGGCAGTTTTAAGTATTGGTTGACGCCCATATATAACTGTGGGTAATATGGAAAAGAGAAAGAGTGCAATCATATGCGTCATTATCGTCGCGGCGTCCTTCCTTGGAATCCTCTTTGCAACGCTGGGTGGCTTCAGTTTCTTGCAAGAAGGAGATTCGGAGAACCAGTCGCTATCGATCAGGTTAGAGCCAGAGAAGTCTTCATATCCCCTACGAGAGCTCGTGAAAGTGAAGATATACGTTGTCAACTTCAGCAACGAGACGATGAAGTTTCATGGAGGAGTCCTCAGTCACCGCTCGACCGTCTTTGACTCGAAGGGCGAGTTCGTGGCCGGTTTCGCAACGTTCTACACTAGGATCTCAGATTATTATCTTGAAGTGCCTGCGCAGAGCGAGGCGTTAGGAGACACTATCGAATGGAACCAGAAATCCTCGTCCTTTGATTCTTCCACAAACTCATACATGTACGTTGATTCGGGCGTCTACACAATCAGAACTACCATTCACCTGGGGGAGCGCGGGTCCGTGACCTCTCAGGCCCAAATTGAAACAAGAGGGTGATGTACCTCTTATGAAGACTCAGCTATCACGTTCGCTTGGTTCGTTGATGGCATGGAGAGACAGAAGAATCAAAGTGTGAATGAAAGTTGATCCGCCATGTTGTTTGAGGTAGAGGGCTAGCGCGCGCATTTCAATTTGTTACGATCTCTTTTTTTGGCAGATAATCACGATTTCAATAGAAGGTTCTTCCACAAGTCATAAGAACAAGACTGAACAGATGTCGGATAAGTCATTATGAGAAGCAAGTTTGCTTTTCTCTTCACTCTTTCATTACTCTTATCAGGCTTGTTGCAAGCAGCAACCAATCATCTTGAAACTATCGCCTCCTACACTTATCCTGTTCACAACCTCAACACAGGGTTGAGCTACACGACAATTCAGGAAGCGATAGATGCTTATGAGACTCTGAATGGGCACACGATAAGGGTGGACGCTGGGACCTATTATGAGCACATTACCATAACCAAGTCAATAACACTTGTCGGAGAAGGCAGGGATGTCGCTATCATCGACGGCAACGGGACGGGCACCGTGATGGCAATTGTAGCAGTCAATTACGTCAATTTATCAGATTTCACGATTAGGAACGCTGGTCCGAACTGGGGCGTTGGACATTTTGACGCCTGTATTGAATGCGAATATGTTCAGAACGTTGTCCTTGAAAACAATGTTATCATGAACGCTGGCAGGTGCATCGTTATTGGCTATGCATCCTTGATAGAAGTCAACAATAACAGCATCTTCAATGGCGTGGGCTATGGAATGGATGTGGGCACTTCACACAACGTTACGATTAGCAACAACTTCATCCATGACAACGGGGAATTCGGGATAAACATTGACGGCAACAGCAACTACTGCACAATCATCAACAACACCGTGGAGAATGGTTCTGTTGGCATAGACTTGGCGCCTAACGTACATAATCTACTAGTCCCCTCGAACAACTTGATCGACGGGAACATCGTATCAAACAATTCCGAAGTAAACTTGTTGGTCATGGGAGCTCACGGTCGGTCACAGGAATGCTATACAAACACTTTCCGCAGAAACAACCTGACAAACGCACAGCATCACAACTTGATCGTGTGGGGCTTCAATGTCGCCAGTTTTGTCCAAGACATAGACAGTTCAAACACTGCGGACAACAAGAGAATCTATTACCTGACGAACAGTGCCAGTCTTGAAATTGATCCTGCAAGTTATCCAGACGCAGGTTACTTGGCACTTGTGAACTGCACAGATTCCACCGTAAGAGATCTCGACTTCGCGTCGAATAAAGATGGTCTGCTGCTGGCTGGATCGACCAACTGCACTCTGGCAAATGTGACGCTGGGAAACAATCGTTTATACTTTTGTCCTTATGCTGGAACGAATGGATCGTATCCTTCGTATTGGGGAGGCTTGACGTTTTTTGAATCATTCAACAACACGATAGAAAACTGCAGGATTTTCAACAACAGTTGCGGGGTGGGCCTTTGTCGTTCTGACTGGAACCTTTTCTATCACAACTCCTTCATAGGCAACGATAGAAATATAATCTCAGATTACTACTACCCTTTTAAAAACATCTCTTCAGGATACTTTTCGACAAATATCTGGGACGATGGTCTTGAAGGAAACCACTGGAGTGAATATGATGGTATGGATGCAAACGAGGATGGAATAGGTGACACACCGTATTTCATAGATTCAAACAACACGGACCTCTGTCCCTTGATGGGCCGATTTCACGGTTTCACAATAACGTGGCAGGAGAAGACGTATCCGGTGAACGTTATTAGTAACTCCACAGTGTCAGATCAGATAGGCTATGTCATCTTGAGCTGGATCAATCTATCCACCCAGTCTGTGGATCGAACCTCTTTTGAAGAGATATTCTTCTACGTCTCTGGTGAAGACGGAACGCACGGTTTTTGCAGAGTGTACATTCCGGCAGCTTTGTTCAACGGCACATACAGAGTTTTTGTAAATGATACTGAAGTTCCAAGCACTCTCCTGCCTGGTTCTAACAGCACAGGTAGCTACCTATACTTCACTTACGCCCATTCAAAAGAAAGAGTGCAGATAATACCCGAATTCCCATCTCTCCTAGTTCTGCACCCATTAATGATGGCAACGCTGCTTGCAGTCGTAATGTGCAGAAAAAAATGCGCGGGAACAGAGAGAAAGCCCGTTTCAAATTAACCAAACGGCTAGGGCGACGACATTTCTAGACCAACCCTTTTCTGATTCCAAACAGTGGACAGAAGCCTTGTTCCAAGCCAATTCAGAAGACGGACGAGAAAGGGCAGAGGATGGGTTCTCGCCAAGGGCCTCGTTTTGTGAACACCGTCGTTTTCTCCTTTGGCTTTCTTGGCAGTTCCAGAAAAACGGGAAAATGACAGTTGTGTTACACTTGGCTGCTGCAATCATCCATCTATTTTCCCTGCTTCTACTGAGTGTTCATTCTTGTCCGGAAGCAAAGAGCATTCTTCCAAGTCTCGTAACCTGTCGCGAAGCGCGCCAACACCGTACAAAGTGCAAACGAGGTCATGCCTGGGCAACAGCAAATTCTAATAACCATAGCCGGAAACAAGATAGTCAGTCACGGGTGGTTTCGTTGAGCAAAGTAGCCGTGGTTACAAGCGGCGGAGATGCGCCTGGCATGAACGCTGCCATTCGAGCCGTCACTCGCGTAGCATATTCTAAGGGTTATCGGGTTTACGGTTTTGAGAGAGGTTGGGAAGGACTGATAACCAACGCGTTCAGAGAATTGACTCCTCGTTCTGTGGGTGGAATAATACAGTTGGGAGGGACAGTCTTGCACACTTCGAGGTGTCCGGAGTTTGAGACCGCGGAGGGTGTTAGGAAGGGCGCTAAGAGCTTGGCTTTGAATGGCATTGATGGGCTTGTGGTCGTTGGTGGCAACGGCTCTTTTGGTGGTGCTCTTGCGTTGAGTAAAGAGACTGATACGCTGCTCGTTGGGGTTCCGGCGTCGATTGATAATGACGTTTTCGGGACTGACGAAACGATAGGGTTTGACACGGCTGTGAACACCGCCGTGGCTGAGATTGACAAGATCAGAGACACGGCGATTTCTCATGAAAGGATTTTTATTGTTGAGGTCATGGGGCGAACCAGGGGTTTTCTAGCATCGGCGGTCGGGCTCACGGTCGGGGCCGAGGTAATCTTGGTTCCTGAGGTCAAGATTGACAGAGAGAAGATTATCCAGACTTTGGAGGAGAACAGCGCGAAGGGCAAGAAGTCAGGCATCATCGTCGCGGCGGAAGGCATTGGAGACACGCGCAAGCTCGGGGCAGAGATAGAGAAAGACACTCGAACTGAGGTTAGGCTCAGCGTTTTGGGGTACGCTCAAAGAGGAGGGAGTCCTACGGCAAGAAGTCGATTATTGGCCAGTCTGTTTGCGGACAAGGCTGTTGAGCTCTTGTCAAAAGATCAGGGAAGCAGAATAGTGGGCCTACGGGATGGTAGAATTTCAACGTTAGATCTTAAGAAATCATGTGAGACAGAAAAACCGTTGGACCTGAGTCTTCTGGATTTGGCGTCCGTCTTGGCGAGCTAGGTCCAGAAATAGTGGTTCTAGCCGAAGAACACGCTTGCTATGTCATAGAGTTCTAGGTCCACGGTTTTTCGTTTCCCTACTATGTCTTTCAGTGGGACTGAGACCATCTTGTTTCCTTTGATTGCGGTCATGTATCCGAACTTTCTTTCATGGACGAGGTCTATGGCTGCAATTCCAAACCTAGTGGCTAGTATTCTGTCGAAGGGTGTTGGAGTACCGCCGCGTTGGAGATGACCCAAGACTACAACTCGCGTTTCGACGTTCAGACACTTTTCGATTTCCTTGCCAATGTAGTAGGCTACGCCACCCAGGCGGATGTGTCCAAACTCGTCGAGGCTTTCGCTGTAGACTATTTCGACTCCGCCTTTGGGTTTGGCTCCTTCTGCGACGACGACTATGCTGAAGTTTCTGCCTCTTTTTTGTCTTCGCGTGATTAGTTCGCAGACTTCGCCTATGTCGAAGGGTTTTTCAGGGATCAGTATGATGTCTGCGCCTCCAGCGAGTCCGGCCTCAAGCGCTATCCAACCAGTGTATCTGCCCATGACTTCTAGGATTATGACCCTGTGATGTGTTTCTGCTGTTGTGTGCAGTCTGTCAAGAGCTTCAGTTGCTATCGTGACTGCCGTGTTAAAGCCGAAAGTGTAGTCTGTTCCGGCCAAGTCATTGTCGATTGTTTTAGGAACTCCAACGCTCTTTAGTCCATGCTCGCCCATCTTGTGTGCCACGCTCAATGTATCGTCTCCGCCGATGACGATCACCGCGTCAATGCCGGCTTTCTTCGCATTCTTCATTATTTTTTCGGGCCCCTTCTCAGCCTTGAACGGGTTTGTTCTCGAAGTGCCCAGAATTGAGCCTCCTCGAGGAAGGAGGCCTGAAGCAGCCTTCAAGTCTAAAGCCAAGTATTCTCCTTGGAGAAGTCCAGCCCATCCGTCTTTTATGCCCAAGATCTCGTAACCATAATTCTGAATTCCTTTTCTGACAACTGCACGTATGACGGCGTTGATTCCAGGAGCATCGCCGCCTCCGCTCAAGATTCCAACCTTCATTTTTCCCCGTCCTGTGCCTTTCCTGAACTTCCAAACATGTGCATCTTGCCCTTAATAACCTCTTTCATAGCCTCTTTTGCAGGACCCAAGATTTTTCTGGGGTCAAACTCTTTCGGTGAATTCGTGAGAACCTCTCGAACTGCTGCCGTGAACGCGAGGCGCAAATCGGTGTCGATGTTTACTTTTGCAATTCCTAGGGAAATGGCCTTCTTTATGTGCTCTTCCGGAATTCCTTTTGCGCCTTCAAGTTGGGCTCCATACTTCACTGCTTTTTCAATGATCCACGCTGGAACGCTTGAGGCTCCGTGTAACACGAGTGGCAGCTCAACCTTTTTGCTGATAGTTTTTAGTCTTTCAAAGTCGAGTCTGGGTTCGGCCTTGAACTTGTAGGCGCCGTGAGATGTGCCTACCGCCACCGCGAGCGCATCGACACCGGTTCGATCGACAAATTCCTTGGCGGTGTTAGGGTCGGTCAGGATGGCGTCTTTCTCTTCAACAGTCTTCTCTTCAACTCCACCCAGTCGTCCGAGTTCCGCCTCAACCGAGATCCCTTTCGGGTGCGTCAGATCAACGACGCGTTTGGTCAGGGCGACGTTTTCTTCGAACTTCGGGTGGGAACCGTCAATCATGACTGACGTGAAACCTGCACTTATGCACTTGGAAACCATTTCAACATCTTCACCATGGTCAAGGTGCAACGACATTGGAACAGGAGAGGATTGTGCCGCGGTCTTAACGATCCCTGCCAGGTAGGAAAGACCGCCGTATTTGATGGCGCTCGGCGTAACGGCAACTATCGCTGGAGACTTTTCTTCGGTCGCTGCTTCGGAGACGGCTAAGAGAGTTTCTAGGTTGTTTATGTTGAAGGCGCCTACGGCGTAGGCTTTCCGCCTAGCGGGCACTAGCAAGTCTTTGTTCGTTACAAGCACGTTTTCACTGTGGGCACACATTTATTGCAAAAATGGTATAAATGATTTCAGTTTTATTAGGGAATATTCCGGTACATTGAGCTGGAACCTTCAAGAATACGCTGAACTGTGCAGACGAAGGATGCTAGCGCATAAGTTCAGAAACCCTTTTGGGCACATTTATCCAGATTTCATCACTCCTCTCTTCTATTTCTGGTTTGATCGGAATAGTAACCATGAATGCAGAGCCTTTGCCAAGAGTGCTCCTGACTGAGATCTTTCCTCCGTGGGCCTCTATAATTCGTTTGCTGATTGCCAAGCCGAAACCCATCCCCTTCGCTTTTGTCGTAAATAGGGGTGACCAGATTTTTTCTAGCATGCATTTCGTCATCCCCATCCCTGTGTCGGAGAAGTCAATTTCCATATTATCACCTGACTTTTTGCTTGCTATTGTTAGCGTTCCGCCCTTTGGCATGGCGTCTACAGCGTTCTTGATGATATTCACGAAGACCCTTTTCAGCTTATCAACGTCAACTTCCAGCTTCGGCGTGTTCTTCGTCAGATTTATTACCTGAATGCTTTTGGGGACCTCCGCAAAAGACAAGGCGTCCGTTATCATGCATTCTAGACTTGTTTTCTTCAGGTCTAATCTTATTTCTTTTGAGTATTCCAACAGGTCGTTTATGATTTTATTCGAATATCCAATACCCTTCTCGATAGTCTCGAACATCTCCTTTGCTTTTTCATTCTTCTTCTGGAGATACTTAGTCTTCAGATAGTAGGCGGCAGCCGTGATGGCTGTCAACGGGTTTCGCAGATCATGACCGATCATCGCGGCTAATTCTCCAATGGCAGCAAGTCTCTCAGACCTGAAGAGCTGTTTTTCCATTTGTTTGCGTTCCGTTACATCCTTGACTATGGCCACAAGACCTATTGGATTACCTGAAGCATCCCGCGCAAGACTCATGGAGAGTTCAGCCGGAAACTCACTACCATCCTTGTTCAAGCACGCATACTCAACATCCCTCGTCGAACCTTGCTCCAGAATTCTCTTCGTGTCCTTTATGACTCTCTTACGATCCTTCGCCGCAACAAGGGAAAGAGCGTTTATTCCAATCAACTCGTTTTTCGATAGATAGCCATGCTTTTTTGGTGCTTGTTCGCTGCATTCAATGATATTTCCATTTAGGTCGGCGACTGTTATAGTGTCTGGGGAGGCGGCAAATATGCTTTTGAGCTTCTCTTCACTTTCTTTCAAATCTTTGGTTCTCTGCTCCACCTTTTCCTCCAGATGCTCCGCATGTTCCTTGATTTGATTCTTCGCACTGTTTAACTGTTGTATCAACCTAGCGTTTTCAATGGCCACAGCGGCTTGATGGGCAAACAGCTCAAGCGGAGCCAGCGATTCCTTGGTCGGTCGCCTTCCGTCTTGCGGGTCATCCATGCTCATGATTCCAACCACCTGACCGCTAGGAAGTCGCAACGGCACGAACAACAGATCCTCCGGGTTCCAGTCAATCGTCTCCTCTCTTGGAACCTCACTTGGAATTGCATTTTTGAATTGCTCTCGGACAAGCGGGTCGCTCCAAAGCAGATAATAGAATTCGCCGAGACGGTACTTTTCGAACATGGAACTTAAGCGCTGGCGCCATACTTCTCCTGATGGTTGATGTTTCTTCAGATGCTTTTCTTGTTCCGGAGTCAGGCCCGCAGATACGATGTCTGTTGTGTCCAGGTTTTCATCCTTCAGTGTTATGACAACTCTTTTCCAGCCCTGTTCACGAACGGCCTTCGCAATTGTTGCAAGGCGTTCACGCAAATCAGTCGTATGAAGCATTGTCGCAGAACTTTTCATCAGATTTTCCATTCTCTTGGAAATGCTTCGGTATTTTTCCTCACTTTCCCGCAGCATCTTCTCTGTCTTTCTTCGCTTTTTCAGAAATCTCGAGATCGAAACACCGAATATGACAAAAGACGCAAAAATGTAAGACCGAATGTAGAGCTCCCCCAAAGGCACGCTGAACATTAGTACGTCCAAGAAAGGACCGTCGTGGAAAATGAACGTGTCTACCGCTGCATCTACTACGTAAGCAGAAAGTCCAGAAATAAGAGAAAGAACGATTATCTCATATTCTCCCAATCTTCTGTCCCTGTTTCTTTGCATTGAATCAGTTCCTAACACTTCTATCAATCTTTTCTAAGGCAGCGGACAAAAGAGGGCGAAGGTTCGGCAACAAGAGTCCTCACGTGGGATTACATCATTGATTCAATAGTGTGAAGAAGCGACCCTGAATAAGTCATTTATGAATTCCTAATAAGTCCTGAGCTTCCATGCAAGGTTGATCACCCCCTTCGCTTTCTATTTTGGTGAAGCAAAATTCGCCAAACTCCAGAAAGGAAACGGGTACTTGAAAGTTGGACGCGCGCTTGCTGTCGAAACAAAAGACAAACTGCTCATTGCTAACGCAGATGCTCTGAGGGCAATGCCGTTCCGTGCCCAGAAGAGGTGGAAAGAATCCGTCGAGTTCTTCGAAAAGATACTTCAGGAGTTCGAGGCTCTCAACGCAAGGCGGCGTGACGTCTATTGGTTCGCAAAAATGGTCCTCTATGAATGTGCTAAAGTTACCTCGAAAGAGACCAAAAAGATAACGGAGAAAAAGCCCACAACCTACTCAACCAAGCCCTAGAAATATTCCAGAGAATGGGTGCCAAGAAAGATGTGGAAAAGATAATAGCTAAAAAGAAAATGCTCACAGCCTGACATCTTCCACTTTCCGTCTGATAATGCTTGAGACAATATTCGGATCGCAAATGAAATATTAGTGTGTGCGCTGTTCTGTCTGGTCTGAGGAAAAAACGTTTTGAGCAAGGCCGAAAGGGTACTGAGGGAAATCGAGGAGATGACGGAGATGCGTTTTCTTCCAATAGTGGGACCAGAAAAGGGTGAGATATTAGCGAGGGTTGTTCGTGAAACCCGGCCCAGACGTGTGTTGGAGGTTGGAACTCTCATTGGATATTCTGCGATTATCATCGGGAAGGAGCTTGACAAGGATGCGCGTCTGATCACTATTGAGATCCACGCGGACGAAGCAAAAATGGCACAGGAGAACATGAGGAGGGCTGGAATACGTGCCAAGGTAGAGGTTCTTGTCGGTGACGCGCTCGAACTCATTCCGAAGCTTGAGGGTCCGTTCGATCTGGTCTTCATCGACGCTGAAAAAACCGAGTATTTTCAATACCTCAAGCTGGTTGAAGATAAGCTGCACACTGGAAGCGTCTTGGTCGCGGACAATGTAGGGATCTTTGCAGATCAGATGAAGGACTACTTAAAGTATTTGAGGTCTTCTTCGATGTACAGTAGCAGATACGTTGAGGTTGGAGATGATGGTCTTGAGATCAGCGTCAGGCTCTGAATCTCTTGTGGATGCAGATCATCAATAGTGCACTACGTGTTCTTGAAAGGAATATGCGCCTCAGGGGGATGAACCTTGGTTGGGCAGCTCACATGCGTAAGCCTTGCCAGTCTGGTTTCTTGAATTGACCTGAGTTGTTCGACGGAGGGTTGCCAAAACACATTAGCGCGCGCGCTAATTGGTCTGCGGCGCCTCGCGTCCTTCTCATTTGTCTTTGCAGTCTCGCCCTGCATGGTCAACTCCAAGCTTTGTATGTCAAGTGATTCCGCGCTTAAACCTTTGGGCGAGTTGTTCCTGCGTGGCTGGCGCGCAGCTTTATACCCTAAGGCGTTTGGTCTTGTCTGATGCCGCGTTCTCGATTTCGCCATAACGAAAACAGTAGATCAGGTGGTCGTTAACTAGACCGACAGCTTGCATGAAGGCGTAGCATATGGTCGGCCCTACGAATTTGAATCCCCTCTTTTTCATTTCTTTGCTCATCGTTTTTGATTCTTCAGTTTCTGCGGGTATATTTGAGAAGTCTGTGAAGGCATTGTTGAGTGTTTTGCCCTGAACGAACTTCCAGACGAATGCGTCGAAAGAGCCGAATTCTTTCTGAACCTCTTTAAGTCGGATGGCATTGTTAATTGTGGCTAAAATCTTGGCTCTATTTCGGATGACATTGGGATTGGCCATGAGACGCTTCACGTCTTCATCATTGTACCTAGCTATCTTCTCAGGGTTGAAATTGTCGAAAGCCTTTCTCAGGGCTTCTCTTCTTTTGAGTATCAGCTCCCATGTTAGACCCGCTTGGAAGCCTTCTAACGTTAGAAACTCAAACAGTGTTCGGTCATCACGAACAGGAACACCCCACTCCTCATCATGATACTTGACGTAAACTGGGTTGTCTGTATTCCAACATCTTTTCAAGTTACTTTCCATGTTCTATGATTGCTAGGCTACAGATTTAAGTCTCTCTCAGATTGTCTCTCGCTGCGCGCGCGAGAACTTTTTGGAATGTTGAGAGAAACATCAAACGTAACAGATCGATTAGCGTGCGCTAGCATGAGCCATTCTTCATACTTTCTCGAATTTCTCCTGAGCTTCCTTGTATATTTTCGGGAATCTTGGACTGTAGAAAAGGAAAGGCATTATTGGATAGCTCATGTTTATGTTTTTTCCCGCGTTTTTCAGTCCTTCAACAATTCTGTCTGCCCACTCGTAAGGCATCGCGAATATCATTTCGTCCTCTTCTATGGCTGAGAAGACACGGTCACCAGCGCCTGGGATCGAGACTCCCACTTCGCCTTTTATCGCTGGAGCAAGTGCCTCATAGCATGTTGCGGCTTTTGAGAAGAGTTCAACTTTGATTTTTCCGCCGAAATATGTTCGGGCTTGAATTAGTCGTCCGATCTGGGCGGGTCTGCCGAAGATTAGAATGGCTTGAGGTTGGAGTTTCATTTTGTTCATGCTTCCGAAAATGAATGTTTTGTACTGTCCCTTGGAGAAGAATTCTTCTTCAACTTTGCATTCAGCGTCTTTGATCCATCCTGCCTTGACCAGAATCTCCTTCAAGTCTCCTTTCACAAGTCCATAAATGATCATCGATGGAGGGCAGGCGAAATCGTCGTACTTCATCACCACTGTTCTTTCGGCAAACCTTGCGAATGCGATTGCCTGGCATACGGCCATTTGCACTCCATGTTTGGATGGCACAAAGGCATCTTCAGGGACTTCGACGCTGTTGGAAAAAACGACTCCAACAGGCGGGGTTCTCAGTCGGAGGAGCTCATATATTTCTGCTCCTGTGTCATTCCACTTCATGAGTTCACGTGCTTGATGAAGCTGTATTTAACACTGTTGCAAGAGATAGCGCGCGCTTCAGATTTAGACGCAAAAGACTAGGGAACTTTGTTTCACAGGGGTTTAAATATCAGTTTAGGTTGGTATCAATGCGCGCGATCGATTGATCGACCCTAACGCGCGCGAATAGAAAAACTGAGGACCAGAGTACGGAAAAGTGTGCCACTTGGTCTGGCACCTTAAGATTGCTCTCTTTTCTTTTTTCAGACCGAAAGAAGTGACTTCATTTGGTCGTGTCTTCTAGGGTTTTCTTCATGCAAAGCCGGTGAGACCTAGCTTGTGGTAGGATTTCCGTTTCGGGATATTCTTTGCATTCAACAAACCCAAAAGAGCGATAGAGATTGTGCGCAACAGTCATGAATCGTGCAGAATTGAGATAGATGGCACGGTATTCGAATTCTTTCGCTTTTTGTAGTAGCTGTTGCAATAGGGCTTTGCCATGACCTTCTCCTCGGTATTCGGGTCGAATATACATTCGTTTTATTGCACCTGTTTTTTCCCTTATTTGATCGAGTGCGCCTATACCGATTATCACCCCTTCAGATTCAATCAAATAAAAGACTCCTCGTGATGAGACCTCGGAAATGAGTCCGTCAAAATTGCTTGCTACGTATTCACGGATGGAAGAAACCCCTCTGACGGCGTTGATGTCGATTTTGAAATGCTCCCCAATCTCCTTTGCCATCCATTCACTATATTCCACCATTAAATCGAATACTTGAGACCGATGAACCTGCAAGTCAATTGGCAGAAAATGGGCCTTTTCAGCCATTCTCGACACCATATATTGGGATGGTCCAACGTTCGTTGGGTTCAGCTATAACTTTTCCGCAACGTCGTTTGGTTGGTTGGGGTTAAGTTCAATTCCTTCCTTGGCGCGGGCTGAAGCGCACGTTATCTGAGGATGAAATCGCTTTTGACTTGCCGCAACGAGACCAGGGTTATGCTTTTTTGGATAGCTACTCGATTGATGACTTTTCCTAGGAAGTCATAGAAATCGTTCTGGTCTTTTGTTCTGATCTTGAGAAGCA
>Ga0315279_10002254_pt1 | contig 29476 bp, 30 predicted proteins | sample YL17G06_20_MG_FD_203694 | JGI IMG/M metagenome (GOLD analysis project Ga0315279, IMG submission 203694) | Sediment microbial communities from Yellowstone Lake, YNP, Wyoming, USA - YL17G06_20 | ecosystem: Environmental > Aquatic > Freshwater > Lake > Sediment | place: USA: Wyoming | collected...
GCCGGCCAAGCTTCTCCAGGATGGAGTCGGCGGTGGCGTGCCACATGAACGGTTTTGCGTTCTTGTTGTAGGCAGCGACGAATTGCTCGATCTTAGCCACCAGCTCCCTCACATTGCGGAAGGAACCTCGACGGATCGCCCGCTGTGTGATAATTCCGAACCACCGCTCCACTTGGTTCAGCCACGAGGCATAGGTGGGGGTGAAGTGAAGGTGATACCGGGGGTGACGCGCAAGCCACCCTTTGACGTTGGCATGCTTGTGTGTTGAGTAGTTGTCCAGCACGATGTGCAGATCGAGATCCGCAGGCACGTTCTCATCGATGTAGCGCAGGAAGCTCAAGAACTCTTGGTGGCGATGGCGGCCCTTGTTCTGCGTCAGCACCTGTCCGTTGGCGATGTCCAACGCCGCAAACAGCGTGGTGGTTCCGTGCCGAACGTAGTCATGCGTCACCCCTTCGACGTAGCCCAGCCCCATGGGAAGCATCGGTTGAGTCCGCTCCAATGCCTGGCACTGGCTTTTTTCATCCACGCACAACACCAGCGCCTTTTCCGGGGGATTCAGGTACAATCCCACGATATCGCGCAGCTTCTCGATGAAGAACGCGTCGGTGGACAGCTTGAACGACTCCTGGCGGTGTGGCTGCAGCCCGAAGGCCGACCACACCCGCTGCACTGTGGACTTCGACAGCCCCGTGGTTTCCGCCATCCCTCGACAACTCCACTGCGTTGCCCCTTCCGGCTTGCTTTTGAGTGTGGTGTTCACCAGCTCCGCAATCCGTTCGTCATCGATGCTGCGCGGCCGTCCCGATCGGTATTCGTCGTACAGCCCTTCCAGACCGCGGCTCACGAACCGCTCGCGCCACTTCCCAACTGTCTGCCGGCTCATCTTCGTTGCCTCGGCGATCTGCCTGTTTTGCTTGCCCTCCGCAGCCAAAAGGACGATCTGAGCTCGCAACACCAGCGCTTGGGGCAGAGCCCTGGAGCGAGCGAATGCTTCCAACTGCACCCGCTGCTTTTCCTCCAACACCACGGCCTTCGCGGAACTGACCCCTCGCATCGGTTTCCTCCTGGGGTGATATTACAGACTGCGCGAGGGAGAGAATACTAGACAAATGTACAGCTATTTATGGGACGAGAACTTCGGGGACAGGACACTAGCGGCGCATTCACTGTGACGCGCTAGCGGCGCATTCTAGCCCGCTGACGGCGCCGCTTCTCGACGAGGAACGGGTTGCCCCTGTCCTTCTGCCACGCCTTGTAGATCCGGCACGCTTCGTAATAGCCCTCCTCGTCGGCATACGAGGAAGCCGCGTCGGCCCTGTAGAGCTCGAGCAGGAGGGGGAAAAGCGGGGAGGCGAATATCGGATCGGTGCGGAATGCCGGCAGGATCTTCAGCGCCGGCGGCATCATGTGGTAGCGCACGAGAAACTCCACGGACCCGATCGTCTCTGCCGGGAATCCCAGCCTGCGGAGGAACCGAACGGCGATCTTCGCCCCGATCTCCGCATGCCCGTCGAAACGCTTGTCCCCGACGCTCGACGCGTGAGGTTTTCCGCTGTCGTGGAGCATGAGCGCGAGGGAAAGGATCACGTCCGGACGCTTCCTGTGAGTGAGCGTCGCCAGCGTGTGCTCCCATACATTGCCCTCGGGGTGGAAATCCTTGCCGTGAGGAACACCGGCCATCTCGGCCAGCTCGGGCCACGCCTCCGCGACAAACCCCGCCGCATCGAGCAGGGCAAGGCCTTTCTCCGGGCTGCGGGATCCAAGCAGTCCCACGAGGAGGTCACGCTGATACGCCGGCGGGGGCAGCTCGTCGCCCCTGCCCCAGGCAAGTGCGGGCGCCTGGGCGGTGTAGTGGTAACGCGAGACCAGCCGCGCCGCCTCGCAGAGAGGAAGCCACTTCGGCGAGAACTCCCCCACCTCGCCGAGGCACGGGGCGCGAAGATCCTGATACATGTCGAGCCTGTCGATGAACGCGTTGCGGCCCGGGTCGTACAGGAGGCGCAGCACGCTGAAAGGGGCTGCGGGGGGCGTGGAAAGGGAATCGACACAGCGGAAGACGAGCCTTCGACCTTCGCCCTGGACGGAAGCGTCTTCAAGGGGAAGCCCCGGGAATTGCAGGTCGTCGAACGCCTTGGCCAGTGAGATGAGGGAGGCATCCGTGGCAAGGTACAAGGGACCGGTCTCATCGACCCGAAAATACTTGTCCAGAGAGGAATAACCACAGAGAAGGAAGGGAATCTTCTCCTCCTTCAATCTCTCCATGGCATCGGTCATTTCTGTCCCCTCTCTTCAGTACCGGATGTGAATGGTACACAGAATCCACCGCGTTCGTCCACTCGACAACGGCCTTGGTTTTGTTTACAATGAGTCAATGTTACGGCAAGGAGAGAGAACATGACAGCGATCGTCTGCGATATCTGCAAGAAGGCCGTTGCCGACGCCCGCAAGGACGTCAGCTACATTTCGGTCCTGGACAAGGATCTCTGCGTCCCCTGCTCGGAAGAGCTCATGGACGTGACCAAGCAGCAGATGAAGGTCCGCAGGCCCTGGCTGTTCAAGGACTACCAGGAAATCCTCACGAAGAATCTCGCCCAGATGACCCGGTAGGGGTCCGCGGGCCTCAGCGCGACGTGTCCGCGGCGCGGATCTCCTTGAAACCGGTGTAGGCGGCCAGGGCGGCGGGGAGCCGCACGCTGCCGTCGGCCTGCTGAAAGTTCTCCAGGAGAGCGATCAGGGTCCGTGAGACCGCGAGCGCGGTGCCGTTCAGGGTGTGCACGAAGGGGTTCTTTCCGCCCTGATCTTTGAAGCGTATCCCCAGCCGCCGGGCCTGGTAGTCGGTGCAGTTCGACGCGCTGGTGATTTCCCCCCACTCGCCCTTCTCTCCGCGGCCCGGCATCCACGCTTCGATGTCGTACTTTCTGTAGGCGGGTCCGCCGAGGTCACCGGTGCACGTGTCCACGATGCGGTAGGGAATCTCCAGACCCTGGAAGATCTTCTCTTCCACGCCGATGAGGCGGTCGAGCAAGGCCTCGGACTCTGAGGGCAGGCAGAAGACGAACATCTCCACTTTCGTGAACTGGTGCACCCGGTAGAGTCCCTTGGAGAACTGTCCGGCCGCACCCGCCTCGCGCCGGAAGCAGTGGGAAAGGCCGGCAAACCGGATGGGAAGCTGTTCGGCGGAAACGACCCTGCCGGCGTTGTAGCCGCCGAGGGTGAACTCCGCGGTGGCGATCAGGCACAGGTCCGTGCCCTCCACGGGATAGATGTTGCTCTCGGGTCCTCGCGGATTGAACCCGTGGCCAGCCACGATTTCCTCCCGCGCCACGTCCGGGGTGATCATCAGCGTGAAGCCTTCCCGCAGCAGCGCGTCCATGGCATATCGCACCAATGACAGCTCCAGGATCACCGCTTCGTTTTTCAGGTAGTAGAACTTCTGGCCGGCGACTTTTGCCGCGGTTTCGAAATCGATGAGATCGAGAGCCTGGCCGATCTGAACGTGGTCCCGGGGAGCGAAAGCGAACGACGGGGGCGTTCCCCACGTGCGCAGCTGAAGATTGCCGGCCTCACCTTCCGCGACGGGGGCGGCGGGATGCGACATATTGGGGATCTTCAGCGCCTCATCAGTCAGCTTCTTCTCCGTCTCCTCGTGGCGCTTCTCCAGCTCCGCGATGCTCTCCTTCAGGCGCTTGCCTTCCTCGATCAGCGGCGTTCGCTCTTCGGCGGTGAGCTTCCCCTTCATGCGGTCGGCGTTGGCGTTCCGAGCGGCTCGCAGCGACTCCAGCTCCTTCAGCAGCTGGTTGCGCTGGTCGTACAACCGCACGACGAGATCCGGATCCGCGGACACGTGACGGTGCGCGACATTCGACCGGACCGCCTCGACATTGTCACGGATGAATTTCAGATCGAGCATGCGGGGATCATAGCGGAGTCGCGAAACCGTGGCAATGGCGCCGGTTCTTCGGCTTCGAGCGCGTCAGCCTTCAAACTCGCTCGCTTTCCTCGCTGCCGCTTCCACGGCTTCCATGACCGCGGCGGTAAAGCCTGCCTTCTCCAGCGCGCGCACGCCTTGGATGGTCGTTCCCGCGGGGGAGGTGACCCGGCTGGCAAGCTCCATTGGATGCGCACCATCCTTCAGGAGGCTTGCTGCCCCCTCGAGGCCCGCGACGGCGACGGCGAGGGCTGTGCGGTAGTCGAACCCTGCCGCCACGCCCCCCTGGGCCATGGCGTGCACGAACTGGAAGACGAAAGCGAGGCCGGAGCCGGACACGCCGGTCATCGCGCTCATGAGCCTCTCGGGGATCTCCAGCGCCGTTCCCAGCGCCGCAGCGAGCTCGAGCGCATCTTCTCGAACCCGGGCGCCGACACCAGCATGGAAGGACACGCCCACCATCGATGCGCCCTTCACGGCGGCAAGGGTCGGCATGAAACGCGCCACCTGGTCGGTGCCGAGCGATTCGGAGATCGCCTGGATCCTCCGTCCTGCAAGGATGGAGATGACCGCCTTGTCCCGGGTCGCGCCCCTCACCTCCGCTGCGAAGGCCGCGAAGTCCTGGGGCTTCACGGCGAGAACGGTGATGTCGCTGCCTTGCAGGACCTCCGCCGCGGATGCGGCGATTGAGAGCCCGCGGATTCGATTGGCTGCCTCCCGACGTTCCTGCTTCGCATCATAGATGAGGAGAGAGAGCTGCGGGAGCTTGCGCATGAAGCCGGCGGCAAACGCTTCTCCCATGATGCCGAATCCAATGATGCCGATCTTTTCCATGGTCCTTACTGTAGCAAAACACCGCGCGCGCCGATACTGCCGGAAAGAAGTATCTTCGAGCGGGAGCAGGTGATGAAGATCGGAATTCTTGCTGATACACATGACCACCTGCCGAACATCGCCAAAGCGGTCGAGATGTTTTCGAAAATCGGCGTGGAAGCGATCATCCACGGCGGTGACTTCTGCTCGCCTTTCGCGCTTCTCCCGTTCAAACCGCTCGCCGACAAGGGTCTGAAGATGTACGCTGTGTTCGGAAACAACGACGGGGACCGGGCACTGCTTGTTCGACGCGGGGGGGAGTTTTGTTCCTTCGCTGACGGGTCCCGAATCGTGACGCTCGACGGCAGGACGTTCGCCGTCATGCACTACCCCGACCTCGCAGACGACATCTTCAGGTCCGGAGCCTACGATGTGGTGGTGTACGGCCATGATCACACGCGCCGGGTCGAGGGAGAGGGCAAGAAACTCCTCAATCCGGGCACTTGTGCCGGGTACATGGCTGATGCGGCGACCATTGCGGTGGTGGAGACGTCGGATCTGCGGGTGGAGATTCTGCAGTTGTAAAGACAAGACGCGCAGAGACCTTGACTTCCCGCATTCGCAATCATATAAAGAAGGAAAAGGGTTCAAGTTGGATTCCGGGTGTGTCGATATGGTTAGGTGAAAGGAAGGTCGTATGACCGTTGAAAGGATAGGCCCGCTCGATCCCGCATCAAACGTGAAGAAGGCCGGAAAGCCCTCGAAGCTGAAGACCAAGAGCGACGTCGATTCCATCAACGTCTCCCAGGAGGCGCGCTCCAAGGCTGAGGTGTTCAAGGCACAGGAGGCGGCAAAAACCGCCCCCGATGTCCGAGTGGACCGCGTCGCCGAGGTCAAGCGCAAGCTCCAGGATCCTTCCTATCCGTCGCAGGAGGTCATCGAGAAGACCGCTGACGGGATACTCAAGTCCTTCGGCATATAGACCTGCGAGAATGCCGCCCATGGCACGGGGTACCGTGCCTGCGGTGACGGCCTCAGTGTGGGGTTCAGGCGGAGGTATCCTTCGGGATTCTCCGCTTTTTTTTCAATTGCGCGGCCGCACCGATTCAGCCGCGTGGTGGAGGGAGGGCAACGATGCCGGACATCCTTTTCCATATCCCGACACGGATCGTGTTCGGGCTGGATACCGTCAACCGCATCGGACAACTGGCCGCAGAGTACGGGGAGCGGGCTTTCCTCGTCACCGAGGCCATCCTCTACGAGGGGAAGGTGATCAACAAGGTCCAGGAGATCCTGGACAAGAAGGGCGTGCAGCATATTGTCTTCGACGAGGTGGTGCCCAACGCGACGAGCAAGACCGTCGATGACGGGGTGACCCTCGCCCGCGGCTCCCATGCCGACGTGGTGATCGGACTCGGCGGCGTGCGGACCCTCTCCATCGCGAAGTGCATCGCCATGACCGCCACCGCGGACAATGACATGGACGACTTCCTCTCGGGCGTGCAGCCGCAGAACGCGCCCCTTGCCTATATCGAGGTGCCCACAACCTGCCGCAACCCGTTCCTCTTCAGCGAGGAGTACCTCATGGTCGACGGAAGGGACAGGACAGGCAGGATCGGCAGGGCGCAGAAGGGCATCACGAAGGCTGCGCTCATCGATCCCAAGCTGAGCCTGACACTCCCGGCGAAGTACACGGCAACCACCATCATGGACACGCTCCTGGGGTGCATCGAGGGCTACCTCTCCGCGAAAGCAAACTTCCTCTCGGACACGTACCTCGTGCGCGCGATCGAGCTGCTGGGTACCATGATCAGGGACGGGATTCAGAACGTGGACGATATTCGTATGCGGATGAACGCGAGCGTGGCGGGACTGCTCATGGGTCTCGGCCTCTCGACGAGCAGGCTGGGAATCGGGGCTGCGCTCTCCTTCGCGATCAACGCGCGGTTCATGGCGCCCAAGTCATGGGTCTCCACGATCCTCCTGCCGTACGTGATGGAGTTCGCCGTCAATGTGAGGGGCGACCGGATCGCGCAGATCGCCCGGCTGCTGGGAGAGGACGTGAGCGACGCTACCTCGGTGGAGGCGCCGGTCCGCGCCATCGATGCAGTGCGGCGGATCATTGCCTCCCTGGGCCTGCCCACGCGTCTGCGGGAGTTCGACCTCTCCCTGGACGAGATGATCGAGGTGGCCGGAGCGGCCAGGAGCTTCGACATGATGAATTACCTGCCGCGGGTCGTCTCCACGGAAGACATCTACGAGCTGATCAAGTCAGCCTTCTGACAGCCATGTTTCCCGTCTCAAAGCTGCGGGAGCTTTCACCCCGGACGCGCCTGCGGAAAATTGCCCGCATCCTGCAGGGTATGGAAATGGATGCCGCAGGAGGGCACACACCCGACCCCGTGTACCTGCAGGGCATGCTCGGGCAAATGGGAAACGGAATTCCGGCGGGAGTGGAAGCGGCTGCGGCCGCGCTGTCTGATGGTATCCCACATGCGCGGGACAGCCGTGAGCTCATCCGCGGCGTGAATGCCCTGCGGCACGCCATTCTGTCCGCACTTCACGCCGAGCCGGCGGAGTGGGATCTCATCAACCCGAACACGGGCCTGCTCGATCGCTCCGGTCTAGGAACGCTCTCCATGGACGTCTACCTGGAGGATGTGCGGTCCCCGTTCAACGTGGGTTCGATCTTCCGAACCGCTGAAGCATTCGGGGCGCGGCGAGTCCTTCTTTCCCCCCGAACGCCGCTCCCGAGCCATCCGCGCGCGCTGCGAACATCCCTGGGTGCAGAAACAGCCCTGCCTTGGGAACAGGCCGAGCTGACGGCCGTCGAATCCATGACAGGTGTGTTTGCACTGGAGCTCGGAGGAATATCGATCGACAGGTTCACCTTCCCGTGCAGTGGCATTGTTCTTGTGGGCTCAGAAGAGTTGGGCTTGAGCCCCGAGGCGCTCCGCATTGCCGACGCGCAGTGCGGCAGGGTGAGCATTCCCCTGGGCGGAGCTAAGCGCTCCTTGAACGTCTCCGTTGCCTTCGGCATCCTGATGCATGCTTGGCACACCGCGCTCATGCAGAGGGCGCCGTAGCGGCATTCTCCGCCGTGTCGACGGCGCGGTCCATCACCGGGGGCGGCTCGTCATCTACAAAGCGGACTCCCCGCCAGGGCTGGAACGAAAGGAACCATCTCTCCTTGTAGAGCCAGAGCCGGGCACGCCTGCCCTCGCTCATTCGCTCGACGATTGGTCTCACCGTGTCCAAAAGTGACACCGGCGCCCTGGTGGTTCCTCCCAGGAGAATGGACCGGGGCAGGATTGCCGACACCTCTCGGTCCGGCATCTGTGCCTCCACCACCTCCCCTGCATCCATCCGAACCGAAGCGATGACCTTCAGGCGTCCGCCCTGCAGCTCGAGTCTCGCTCTCACGATTGTTCCCATGGGACGTCTCATTGCACGCCCTCCTCGGGATACTAGAACGGGGTGATGAGCGCGGCGATTGCACGAGATACCGCGCTCCGCGCGGCGTGCCCTAGCGCCTCAGCGCCCTTTCTATCTCAGGCTTGTTGAATCCGACGATGATTTTTCCATTCACGTCGATCACGGGAACGCCCATCTGCCCGGACTTGCGGACCATCTCCTCCGCTTTCCTCGTGTCCGAGGCGACGTTGTACTCAGTGAAAGATACGTGCTGCGTGCGGAAGAACTCTTTCGCCACTTTGCAGTACCCACAGCTGGGGGTCGTGTAAATCGTTACCGCCATGCAATTCTCCGATCAAGGAATTATATATGAATATTACTATATAGCAGACGAACCGTCAAGAGCGCTACTGAAACTTCTGCCGCTGATCGTCGAAGAGCTTCGACAGCTTTTCCCGGATCTTGTTCAGCTGGTCCTCGGTCTCGATCCCGAAGTCCTTGAGGACCTGGGTCTGGACCATGTCGAAACCCATGCGCTCCCGCTCGATGTCGCAGATCGTGTTGGCCAGATACACGCAGTAGACGATGTCGCGCACGGCGGCAGGGGCTTGCACGGGCTCGTGGTGATACCGGATTGCCGTGACCAGCTGCTCGGGAAAGTTCCATTTCTTGGCGATGAGGGCCCCGACCTCGGCGTGGTTCAGGCCGACGGAGAAGTTCTCCAGCATCCGCGCCGGAATGCCCTTGTCCTTGCAGACCTTCGTGATCCTGTCCAGCAGGTCGGGGTGCAGCGAGGCGATGACGATCTGCCCCAGGTCGTGGAGGATGCCGCCGACGTACACATCGTCCAGAAGCTCCTTTTTCTTCTTGAAGCTCTTGGCGATGTAATAGGCATAGAAGGCGCATCGGTAGGAGTGCTGCCAGAGAGAGCGCATCTCGCTGTACTTCTCCCCCATCACCTTCTGCGTTCCGTACGAATACAGGAGGTTGCGGACGCCCTTCGTGCCGACGAGCTTCACCGCCTCCACGATGTTGTCCACGCGCTTGGGCAGCATGAACTGCGCGGAGTTCACCAGCTTCAGCAGGTCGGCGGTCATCGAGGGGTCGACGCTGATTTCCCGGGCAATGTCGGTGATCTCCGAGTTGGGGTCGGCGATGAGTCTCTGGAGGTTCACGATGTTGTCGGGGAACTGCGGGAGCGTTTCGATTTCCTTCACGATGGTCTGCGTGAGGGTCTCCAGCTGCTCCAGGTGGATCTCGGAGAAGGGAATGGTGAGGCTCGCCACCGTCTCCCCATCCTCGCTGTCGATGGCGAAGCAGTCCTCGGTGAGGCCGATCTTCTTCATCATCAGCACGAGGATCACGATGCCCAGCCCTGCCCCCTCGGTGTTGTCCAGCACGGTGGCGAATGCCTCCTCCAGGGAGCTGAACGCGCGGGAGCGTGCAAGACGGTCGAACACCCTCATCTGTTCCTTGCGCGAGATCTCGACATTGTTGCGCACCATGATGTTGAGTGACGGGCCCTTGGTCTGGAATATGACCTTGATGTACATGCCCAGTTCTTTCTGCTTTTGCAGATAGTACTGGATGTTGTCGAAGGTCTCCTGCTTGAAGGTCTTCATCCCGGTCTCGTATTCCTTGTCGTTGTTGAGATCGAGACCCTTCTCCAGGAAATAGACGCGCTTGGTGTTCGCCTTCTTGGCGTTCACCGCCAGCTCGCGCAGGCAGTACGAAAGGGGCTCCTTCAGCTTTTGCTGCCCGAGCTCGCTCAGGAAGCTCTCCAGCACCCGGTCGAGGTAGATTTCCGTCTCGTGGGGGAGCGTATATGTCTTGAACGTGAGCGGGATCGCATTGTGAGCGGCCCTTTTTATCTGGGCGAGGTCGATTTCATTGGACATGTGTCCCCCGTCTCCGTATTCGTTGTATTGTTGATGGTAGTTGAAGGCCGGTGTGGTGTCAAGCTTAGCCATGGATGCGTAGCACGCCGAAGGCGTGCGGAGGGCGGCAGCTGACCGCGAAGCGGGCAGCGAGAGCCGCGGGGTCGGCCGAGGCCATGGACGGCCGAAAGGCCGACGCGACGACGTACCCGGCGTCATTGGAGCGCCGCTCATTCCTTTCCCAGGAGCCTCCTCAGGATGTCGACGTGTTCCTTCTCCATGGCAGCAAGGACCTCAAAGGCCTTCTTCACCGCCGGGATCTTGCTCATGCGCCGGAGATTCCCGTAGAATATCCAGGTCTTTTCTTCCTGCTCCAGGGCAGCGGCGAGATCAGCTGCCCAGCGCTCCGCCTCCTCGCCCTTCAGCGGGGAGATCGCCTCGAAACCTGAATAGACGTGCCCCTGCACCAACCCTTCCAGATCCTCCAGGGAGAGCCGTCCGGCCGCGGCATCCGAGAGGATCCTGTGGTGCGTTTCCTCCTCCTCCAGCAGGTGGCAGAGGCTGCCCTCGAGGGCCTCGTCGCAGCGCCCGGCCTTCAACAGCCTTTCCCGAAGCCCGCGGTAGGCATCAATGGCCTGGGTCTCGAATGAGAGCCCGCTCGCCAGCACCCGTCGCAGGATCCAGCGCGATATGATCCCCTGCATGTTCAACCCCTGATGGCCTGGATCAGGGTCCAGGCCCCGAAGCCCAGGAACACGAAGGCAGCGGCGAACTTCACGATCCTTTCCGGCACGAGCTTCCCCACCACTCCGCCCAGAACGACCCCGATGAACGACGAGCAGACCAGCGCGAGCGCTGCGCCGAGGAAGACGGAAAGCGGCGATGTGGACTCCGAAGCGAATGCGAAAGTGGAGATCTGCGTCTTGTCGCCGAGCTCGGCGAGAAAGATCATGAGAAATGCGGATCCGAGTACCTGGATGTTGATCGCCACGGCAATACCTCCGTCGATTTTTCGCGCAGCCAGGATCGTGATGCACCGCAATCCTACATGACCCCGACCTTTGCTGCCAGCCGCCGCAGACCCGACGTGCGTGCTTCCATGGCGATCGCCCGGGTGCTTTAGGGTTTGTAGAATCAGGTTCCTGTCGTATAATCACGGGGTGAAGAAAGAAAAGGTCGCCAACGGGGTGTTCTGGGTGGAAATCCCGGAAGCGGACCTGCGGATCCTCTGCGGATGCCCCGCAGACGCCGTCAAGCATCTCATCAAGCGCGGTTTGATTGCACCGGCCGAGAAATCGGGAATCCAGTACGAGACAGGACCCAACGCCATCCTTCTTTCGGATACCCCGATCCAGAAGGGAAGCTTCGCCAACCTCGCGGAGTTCCCCCTTCTGCAGATGTTCTACCGGCAGGGTTTGCTGATCCCCGGCCACCCGAACAACACCGGACGCAGGCCGCTTCTCATCGGGCTCGGCGACCAGGTTCGATCACAGGGCGAATATGTCTTCCGTGGCAACTACGGGCTCGCCTCGATTTCCGAGATCGAGGCGTGCGGCGTGTCCCCCGCCGATGCCCGGGAAATGATGGAGATCAAGAAGTGGTTCAGCTTCGACACAATCCGCGCGACCTCGGATCTCGTGGAGATCCGCGCGGTGGATGCGGATGCCGTGGATCTCGCCCCGGGGTGCGTCGTGCACCGCCGCGGGTTCAACCGCTACGAGTTCATCGCTTCGGGCCGGTCGGTGGAAGTCGATCTCACCCTGGGCCCCGGGGAAGAGTTCGAGCCGGCGTACAATCTGCCGCCGCGCAGCGCGCACCGAGATGCCTTTTCGGTGATCCATGTCGGAGAAGGTGACGGGTGGGACATCCGCCGGCCCTGCATGGGGAGCATCGTCTGCGGCGGCGGGCTGTTCTACCTCGTGGACGCCGGGCCGCACATCACGCGTTCCCTCGATGCCCTGGGCATCGGAACGGCGGAGGTCGAAGGGATTTTCCATACGCATTCACACGACGATCACTTTGCCGGCCTCACGTCCCTCGTGAGGACCGACCGGAGGTTGAAGTACTACGCCGTGCCCTGCGTGCGCGCCAGCGTCCAGAAGAAGCTCGCCGCCCTGATGCGGATCGATGAAGACGGCTTCTCGCGGTTCTTCGACGTCCACGATCTCGTTCCCGGTGAATGGAACCAGGTCGGCGCGCTGGAGGTAAGGCCAGTCTACTCTCCACACCCGGTGGAGACGACGGTGTTCTTCTTCCGCGCGGGCACGGGCACGGGCTCACGCACGTATGCCCATCTTGCCGACATCGCCTCATTCGAAGTCCTCGGGAAGCTCGCCGCTTCCGACGGGCGTCCGTCCGCTCTCACCGAGGCCAGCCGCATCGGCTTCCTGCGGGAGGTGACGGTGCCCGTGGATCTGAAGAAGATCGACGTGGGGGGCGGTCTCATCCATGGCAACGCCGCGGATTTCCTCGCCGACACGTCGACGAGGATACTTCTCAGTCACGGGGTCCCCGAATCTCCCGGCGATCACTCGGCGCGCGTCACGACCGTGGCCTTCGGGGAATCAGATGTGCTCATTTCGGGAGGAGCACAGGAGTATTTCTCGCGCACTGCCCTCAACAGCCTCACCTCGCTGTTTCCCCGATGTCCCCGGGCCGAGATCGAGCCCCTCGCTCGCTGCCCGATCGTGGAAATCGCCGCGGGAGAAATCGTGCATACCCCGGAGACGCGCGACCATGACGTGCGCCTCATCGTGGGCGGAGTCGCCGAGGAGATCGATCCGGTCACGGGCAAGACGCGCCGCCTGGGTGTCGGCTCCTTTGCCGGGGGGTATTCCCGCCAGGACGCGCCGACCGACTCGCTCCCCTGCCGCGCAAAGGGCGCCGTGACTGTCGTGTCCATTCCCGCGCGCGTCTATCGGGACTTCCTTTCACGCAACGGCGGCGCCGGGGCGTGCCGGGAACCCGCGGTGTTCCGCGACGTGCTGTCGGTCTGCCCTGCCTTCTCGGGCATCCAGACCGAGAGCGTGCTGGACCGGATCGCCGCGTCGATGGAAGAACGGAGCCTTCCCGCGGGTTCCGCCGCGCCGGTGGAGCCGAGGCCGACGCTCCTGGTCCTGGCCCAGGGCGAGCTGGACATCGCCGTGGGCTCACAGCTGATCGAGGCTCTCCGGCCCGGGGGATTCTGGGGGGAGGAGCGGATTGTGAGCGCCGCTCCCACCTTGAGCGTCGCGCGCGCGGTGACCGACTGCACCTGCCTTGCCGTGTCAGCCGAGGTCCTGGCGGATGTTCCCATCGTACAGTGGGAGCTGCTGGAAGCCTTCGAACGGAGACTGCGCAGCTTCCGGGCAGGATTCCGCTTCGAGTGGTCGGAGTCCTTCCGCGTGAACGTGACGATGCTCGACGACCAGCACCGCGCCCTTTTTTCGTACGTGAACACCCTCTCGGAAGCCATCGGGCGCACGGGGTTCGTCGAGGGGCACGAGAGAGAGAAACGCGAAGTTCAGTCGTTCGCCCGTTCGCATTTCGCGGACGAGGAAGCTTTGATGAAGGCGCACGGCTACCCTCGCTACGAGATGCAGAAAAGGGCGCACCAGGCGCTCCTGGACCAGCTGGAAAGACTCGTGAACGCCGCGGAGCGCCGGGCGCGTCCCCGAACGGAGACGGCCGTCGACTACCTGAAGGACTGGCTCATCAAGCACACCCTCCTGGAGGATCTGCAGTACAAGGATTTCTTCGCCCAGCGGGGCGTGCACTAATCCGCCGGCGGCCCGATCAGGCCAGGCTCTTCACGAAGACGCGAGACTTGCGCTGGTGGTTGTAGCTCAGGCGCCTTCTCTCCGGGAGGGCCGACGGGTCGGCCTCGGTGAACCCCAGCTTCAGAAACCAGTCGGATGTCTGCGTCGTGAGAACAAAGACCGAGGAGAGGCCGCGCCGCAGTGCCTGTTCGCAGAGATAGCCCACGAGCTTCGGACCCACGCCCAGGTGCAGGAACTGCTCGTCCACGGCGATGCCGGCGATCTCACCGACCTTCTCCGGAAACTCGTGCAGGGCCGCGCAGGCATGCACCGAGTCGTCGACCTCGAAGACGATGAAATCCTGGAGAGTCCCTTCGAGCTGCGATTCGCTGCGTGGCAGCAGGATCCCGCGGTCCACGAAGGGCCTCATGATGCGCAGCACGTCCGAGATGTCGTTCATCGTCATGGCGCGGATCCCGCCGTAGCGGTTTGAATAGACCATCGTGCCGGACCCGAGGTTGGAAAACGTCTCCTTGAGAATCACCCCTTCGTTGCGGCCGTCCAGGATATGCACGCGTTCCACGCCGCCCGCGCACGCGCGGCGTGCGCGCCTAAGCAGCTCGAGGTCCCCCTCCCGCCCGGGGTTGGCAGCGAAGAACGCGTCCAGATCCGTGAGACTGAAGTTGGCGAGCCTTCCCCCGGGGGCGATGGGGACTGTCTCCGGCACGGTGAAGGCATCCGCGGCGAACCCCGCGCGCGCGGTCAGGAAAATCAGCTTCTCCGCGGCGAGGCTCGTGGCCACGACGACGGCGAGCTCATTGGAAGAGATGTTGTACGGCGTGCCGACCGAGCTCCACCCGATGCAGGGGAATATAGGCACCACCCCGTCGTCCAGCACCTTGCGCACGGAGTCCACGCGGACGCTCTCGACGAGCCCCGCGCTCTGGAAGTCGACCCCGTCGATGACGCCGATGCCGCGCGCGCGGACCCAGTTGCCGATGACCGCGGTCATTCCGTTCGCGGAGAGCATGGTCATGACCCGGTTGGAGACGTCGAAGGCCGCCATCTTGATGAAGGGAATAGCCTCCTCGCTGGTGACCCTCACCCCGTTGATGACGGAGAACGGCACCTCGTACCTCCGCAATACTTCGTCGATGCGCTCCTTGGCGCTGGGCACGAGGGCGACGCTGATCCCCGCTTCGTGCAGGAGCGAGAGATCCTTCACGACAACGGAAAAGAGCGGATCGTCCAGCACGGCGTTGTCGATCCTGACCACGAACGTGGTACCGCGAAACTGCTTGAGATAGCTGAAAACCTCGCGGATGGTTTCCACGCGGTCACGGTACTCCGTGACATTCGAGCGGTCACGGTACTCCGTGACATTCCCGGGCTCGCGGGGGCGTTCCTGCTCCATGTCCGGAGGGTATCCGCGCCGGCACGGACCGTCAATGCCGGGAGAGGATCACCCGCATCCATACCCGCGCTCGATGGCGCGGATGAGGTTGAAGAGCGTTCTGTTCACCGGTACCGATAGCCCGGCGGATTCGCCCAGCTCGATCATCGTCCCGGCAAACGCCTCCACCTCGGTTTTCCGTTCCGCCTCCACGTCCTGCAGCATCGATGTTTTCCCGTCCGCCGCCAGCTTTGTCAGGGTATCGTACCACGCGGCGACGTCCGTCTCGCGAAGCCCAGTCCCCAGGGCCTGGGACAGCGCCACCGTCTCACGCATCGCCGACTCCATGACTTCTCTGGCTTCGGGCATGGTCTGGAACACTCCGTAGGGGGCCCGGAGCACGGCCGAAGCCTGGTTGATGCCGACGTTGATCATGAACTTGTACCAGAGGCTGCGGATCATGTCCTCGGGAACGACGTACGCGACGCCCGCCCGCTCGAAGAACCGCGTGATGCGGGAGACCCGTTCGCTCCAGGCTCCGTTCACATTCGCCGCGTCGCCGAAATGGATCTTTCCCGCTCCCGAGAACCTCGTGGTATTGCCCTGTCGGACCGCATCGATACCCAGGATCATGGCCAGCAGGACCCTGTCCTCGCCGAAGGCCGAGGCGAGCATGTCTTCACTGGAAATCCCGTTGAGAAGGGAAAGGATGAGGGACGAGGGACCGACGTGATTCCTCATGTCCTCGATGGCCTGGGGAAGCTGGTGGCTCTTCACGGCCACGATGAGGAGGTCCGGCTCGCTGCGATCGGCGGGGGACGCCAGGGAAAAATCCCGCCGAACCCCGTTCAGGAGGAATCCCTCCTGCTTGTAGCGCCGCAGCCGTTCGCCGCCCGCAAGAATGCTCACTGCCAACGGATCCCTGTCCGCCACGATGCCTGCCACCGCTGCGCCCACCGCCCCCGCGCCGACAACGAGAAGGCTCCTGATTTCTTTCGCCATCGACAGCCGCCGCTCAGTAGTTCGTCACGACCATGACTTCCTTATACCCCTCGGCGACATCGGGAAGCTCCTTCTCCGCCTCGAGGCTGGCGATGACCCTCTCGGGCATGGAATCCTCTCGGGACCTGTTCCGCTCGAGGCAGCGTGACGCGGGTGTGTCGAGAAAGATTGCGCCGATGCTCTTTCCCGTCTGCCGGGCGATCGTGAGGTATACCTTCCGGGACTCCCGCGACATGCTGGTGTTGTCGATCAGGAGCTTCTTGTGGCCCTGCAGGAAATGCTCGACGATCTTCCGCTCCAGGTGACCCACGAGGAACTCATCGGAGGAGGCGAACTCCTTCTCCGTCCACTTCTGCCCGAAATGCGTCATCTCGAAAAGGAGCCGGCGCAGCTCCTTCCTGTTCACGCGCAGGCGGCCCGTGTTCGAGAAATTGGCGCCCGCGAAGTGCGACTTGCCCGATCCGGGCAGCCCGCACACCACGACGATGTCGAGATTCTGGAAACGTCCCAGGTCCATGGTACCCTCCCTGGAGGATGGGCCCAGTATAGCATTTTCCGGGAGCCGCTACCTCCTCCTGTTGAACCTGCTGCGCTCCAGAAAGATGATGTCCGACTGTTTCGCGGGGTCAGCGCCCAGGAGCCCGGTGATCGCCACGCGATGGGTCCTTCCATCCGAGTACGAAAGGATCAGCGTGTACGCCTTGATGGTGTACGTTCCGGTCCCGGGTGCGTCCACGCCCTGGTCGCCCCCGAATTTCGTATGGAGGAAAGTTGCGAATACGCCTTCGTCGACAAATCGGCCGTCCTTCCTCAAAGTGATGACCTGTCTCACCCCAGTATGCTCTGAACCCTGTCGCCGACCTGGAACACCATCAGGTCGGCGAAATACTCCTTGTTGTCCTTCGCGACCGTCGAGCCGGCTTCCAGGAACACGTACCCCGCCACGGTCCGGCTCTTCCGCGGCTGGGGCTCCGGCGCCGCCGGGAAGTTCTGCGACACAACTGCATTCCATTCTGAAGAGAAATCTCCCGCGGGATAGCCGATCGACGCCTGGCTCTGGTAGACAACAAGCTGGCAGAAAATGCCCTGATCGTTGTCGATTTTCGTCATCACGATGTGGTCGGATACCCCGCTGAAATCCCAGCCCGTGGGTGGATCAAATGTGGCGCCATCGAACGTTCGTGCCTGTGCGTGCAGGGAGGCCGAGCCTCCCGCGAGCGCGGCCAACCATGCGAATGCCGCAATCCAGTTTTTCATTTCACGATCCTCTTCGGAATGTGTTGTCAACACGTGTGCAGTGGCGATATATACAATATGGACAATCTTGGAGAGGACAGAATCACAACATTGAGGAGGTGTGCGTAGTGACTTCAAAGCGAGGCTTTTCCACTCTCGCGCTGGCAGGCGTGGTGCTCATGGCGGCAGGGGTTCTCCTGCTGGCGGGCTGCATGAGCTTCGGCGGTGCGATCTCCGCCGTGGGCAAACAGATTGCCCCCGGGCCGGCGCCGCAGAACGAACCGGCGCCCGCGGCGCAGAATCAGCCCGCGCCCGAGCCGCAGCAGAAGCAGGCACGGTCGAGCGCCGGCTCGGCAATGGCCTATCAGTACCAGTTCAACGCATTCTACGGCGGGTTCTGGAGCATGGGCTGGTTCGGCTACAAGGAGGGCGGCTACAAGCCCGGCCAGGGGACGATCTGGAGGTTTACCGGATCAAAGAAGAGCTCCTCCGAGGCCATGACCTTCGAGCGGGCGCTCCTCAAGGTCAATGCTGATTCATCCCAGTGGTGGCGTTTCAAGGTGGAATCGGGCAAAGACACGATCGTCTACGAGTTTCTTGTCGGCACTGACACGGTCGTGACGAAGGTCCGGTTCAAGGACCCCGATTCCGGTACGGTCCAGGAGTTCGTCCCGAGCCAGGATCGCCAGCAGCCTTCGGCGGGCCCCTCGAATGCACCGAAGAGCCGTGAGGAGATGGCGAAGTACAAGGTGGACAAGCAGAACGTCAAGGTACAGGCAGGAAGCTTCGCATCCGATCACTACCTGTACAATGACGAAACGGAAAAGGGGAGCGCGGAGTTCTGGGTGAGCGCAAACGTCCCCGGGGGCATGGTAAAATCAGTCTATACCAGCAAGAAGAACAACGAGACTTCGACGATCGAGCTGATCCAGATCGAAACCGGGGTCACGACGTCCCTCGGCTCGTTCTGAGCCAGGGGGCTTCGCGGTGATCTGAAAACCGGGCGCCCCGGGGAACGCATTCCCGGGGCGCTCTTCGTATCTGCTTCCCATCTACAACTTCACGACAATCGTGTCTGCGCCTTTGCCGGGGAGAATCCGCATCCCCTCGGGACGGCGCTCGGAGGAACCGCCTTCAACCGCGTTCACCTTGTGCACATTCCTGAGGCACACGCTCCAGGGTTTCTGCGCCCCGCGCCTCCTGATGGTGAGCGCGCTCCCCTTCAGCAATATGCTCACCGCAGCATCCTCACGTCCCTCCGGGGAGACCACCACGGCACTGCATTCGGTGCCGTCGGCCGGCTCGAACGCGTGGAATGTCACCCCGTCCGCGTAGTCGTAGTCCGGCCGGGTCTCGTCGCGACCCATGGCAATAATGCTTCCGGGCCGCACCATGAGGGGAAGGCTCATGTAGCCGTGCGTTTCCGACCGCCAGCAGCCCCCCTCCACCGCCTCGCCGCTCAGCAGGCTGGTCCAGCGGCCCGGCGGGAGATAGTAGGACACCGTGCCGTCATCCGCAAAGATCGGTGCCACCAGCAAGGACGGGCCAAGCATGTATTGCCGGTCCAGATACGCACAGGCCGGGTCGGAGAAGAACTCGAGGATCATCGCCCGCATGATCGGAATGCCGTCCCGCGAGGCCTCGGCAGCCGCGGAAAACAAGTAGGGCATGAGCCGGCATTTCAACTGCACGAAAAATCGCAGGACATCGGTCGATTCTTCGCCGAACAGCCAGGGGACCCTGTAGGATTCGTTGCCGTGCAGGCGGCTGTGGGAGGAGAGCAGGCCGAATGCGGCCCAGCGGCGGTAGAGATCTGGCGTGGCAGTCCTCTCGAAGCCGCCGATGTCGTGGCTCCAGAAGCCGAACCCCGAGAGGCCGAGGGAGAGCCCTCCCCGCAGGCTTTCTGCCATGGACTCGTAGGTCGCCGAGCAATCGCCCCCCCAGTGGACGGGGTACTTCTGGCTGCCCACCGTGGCGGAGCGCGCAAAGACGACGGCCCTGCCCGCGCCGCGCTCCTCCTCCAGGACCTCGAAGACGGCCCGGTTGTAGAGGTACGTGTAGTAATTGTGCATCCGCTGAGGGTCCGAACCATCGTGGTAGATCACGTCGGTGGGAATACGCTCGCCGAAATCGGTCTTGAAGCAGTCCACGCCCGCTGCGAGCAGATTCCTCAGGTGGTCCTTGTACCACCGGGCCGCGGCAGGATTCGTGAAGTCGACAAGACCCATGCCGGCCTGCCAGCGGTCCCACTGCCAGACGCCTCCATCCGTTTTCCTGACGAGGTACCCCTTAGCCATTCCCTCGTCGAAAAGCCGCGATTTCTGGGCGATGTACGGGTTGATCCAGACGCTGATCCGCAGCCCCTTCTCCTTCAACCTCTTGAGGATCCCGGGCGGATCCGGAAACTGCTCGGCGTCCCACTCGAAGTCGCACCATTGGAACTCCTTCATCCAGAAACAGTCGAAGTGGAACACGTGCAGGGGGACGCGGCGCTCCCTCATCCCCTCGATGAAGGTGTTCACGGTTGTCTCGTCGTACGTCGTCGTGAATGAGGTGGTGAGCCACAACCCGAATGACCACGCGGGCGGCAACGCGGGCCGGCCGGTGAGCTCCGTGTATTTCTTCAGCACGTCCTTGGGCGAGGCGCCCCCGATGACGTAATACTCCAGCTCCTCGCCGGGGACGGAGAACTGCGCCCGAGAGACCACCTCGGAGGCGATTTCGAACGACACCCTCTCGGGATGCGCCACGAGCACGCCGTAGCCGAGGCTGCTGAGGTAGAAGGGGATGTTCTTGTAGGCCTGCTCGCTGCTCGTCCCCCCGTCCTCGTTCCACATCTCGACCACCTGGCCGTTCTTCACGAAGTGGGTGAAGCGCTCTCCGAGGCCGTACACGCATTCACCGACACCGAGGGAAAGCTGCTCGCGCATGTGAGGCGCCCCGGCCGGGTCGATGAGGTAGCCCACGTTTCCTTTCGCGCTGCCCGTGATGCGCCGTCCATCAAAGAAGAAGTCTACCGCCCATCCGTCGGCGGCCTGCAATTGCACGGACGTTCTGCCGCTGGAAAGGCTCACGGTCTCGGGCGTCTTCTCAATGCGGGGGACGAACCCGTCGGTGCCTCGCAGCTCGAAGGCGGGGCCGCTTTTTCGCCCGCCTTTAAAATGGCAGATATGCACCCGGATAACGTTTTCCAGAGGGGAGCTGAACGTGAGGGTGAGCTGCGGGGTGTTCAGCGTGTCCCCCCGGTGACGAATGGTCCTGCAGGGGGCGAACACCGTCAAGGAGGTGGCGTCCGTGCGCACGTCGCGCGCCTCCGTCGGAGTGAACAGCTTCACCCCTTCCCTCAGGCCCCAGTAGCCGTCCGTGAATTTCACCCGTCCCCCTCTCAGCCCTTGACCGCGCCGGCGACCATGCCCTTGATGATGTGCCTCTGCAGTATGAGGTAGAAAATGATCGCCGGTGTGATGGTCAGGAGCACCCCCGCCATCGCGCTCTGCCACTCGATCTTGTACTGACCGAAGAAGTTGTACGCCGCCAGTTGGAGGGTCATCGATTTCTTCGCGCCGCTGAGGATCAGCAGGGGCAGGAGAAAATCGTTCCACATCCACATCGCGTTGATGACGACGACCGAAACCGTCACCGGCTGCAGCAGCGGAAAGATCACCTGGAAGAAGGCGCGCAACGGCCGGCACCCGTCGATGAAAGCGCAATCGTCGAGCTCCTTCGGAACCGTCTTCACAAATCCGTGGTACATAAAGAGCGAGAGTGGAACGCCGAGACCCCAGTAGATGATGCCCAGGCCCCAGGTCGAGTTCGTCAGATGCAATGTCCGTGCCACCTTCACGAGCGCGATCATGAAGGAATGGAAGGGGATCATCATGGGCGCAACACAGAGAAGGAACACGAGCCAGCTCAACCGTGTCCGCGTGCGGGAAAGCTTGTATCCGGCAATGGAGGAAAGGAGCACCACGCCCGCCGTGCCCATGGTCGTCACGAACAAGGTGTTGAGGAAGAGGTTCGGGTAGCGCATCAGGGTGAACGCGTTGACGAAGTTCTCCCCGCTTAACCGCGAGGGGAGAGCGACGACGTTCGCCATGATCTCCGAGAAGCTCTTCAGCGAGTTGATCACCACCAGGAACAGCGGGTAGAGGTAGATCAGCGCGCAGGCCCACATGACGAGGGAGATCGCGAGGGCACCGCGGGGCCGCTTCATGTCTCGACCTCCCGGCGCTTGAATGCGGTGAGCTGGTACACCGTCAGGGTGAGGATGAGCAGGAACAGCACCACCGATTTGGCCGACCCGTAGCCGAATCGGCTGTCGCTGAACGCGGTCTTGTAGATGTCCAGTGCGATGCTGGTGGTCGCGGTTCCAGGGCCGCCGAAGGTGAGGCTGAAAATGACGTCGAACGCCTTGAGGGCATTCGAAAGGGAATAGAAAACGGCAACGGTCACCGACGGCATGATCAGTGGCAGCGTGATGCGGAAGAATCTGCTCACGGGCCCCGAGCCGTCGATCACCGCGGCCTCGAGCTGCTCACGGGGAACGGTCTGCAGCCCCGCGATGTAGATCACCATGTAGAACCCGATGGACTGCCATACCGACACCAGCGCGACGCTCGCGAATGCCATCCGTGAGTCGCCCAGCCAGCTGAGCTGGAAGATGCCCAGGTGCGTGAGGGCGGAGAAGGAGTCGAAACCGCGCGAGAAGATGAAGCGCCAGACGTACCCGATGATGATGAGGCTGATGATGTTCGGGATATAGAAGGCGGCGCGCAGGACGTTCTTTCCGCGGATGTCCGCGTCCAGGATCACCGCGAGCAGGAGGGCGATCACGTTGGTTGCAGCGACGGCGATCACGGTGAACAGCAGGGTGAAGATCATCGCGCTGCCGAGGCCGGGATCGGTCGTAAGAAGCTCCGTGTAGTTCGCCAGCCCGATGAACTTCACCGCCTTGTCCAAGCCGTTCCACTTCGTGAAGGAGAAGGTGATGCTCATGAGGAAGGGAATCTCGACGAAGAGGAGAATGGCGATGAGGGCAGGGGCGGTCATCCCGAAGAACTCCAGCCCTCGCGCTAGGCGCGCTTTTCTGCGTGCGTGTCCCATGAGCATCCTTGCCTCGTTGAGTATTATCCAAATGCGGCCGGGGAGAAACGACCTCCCCGGCCATTCGACAGTGAGTGGGCCGCGGCTACTTGGAGGCGTTCACGATCTTCGTGTACGCCGCGTCCAGCGCGTCGAGGGTCTGCTGCCTGTTGGTCTGTCCCGCGCAGTAGCCCTGGAGAATGATCCCGAGGCCCTGCTCGGTGCCCGTCGGGAACCTCTGGTAGTACCAGGAATAGTTGGGCGTCTTCGCGGCCAGGAGGCTCACCGTTGCCTGCGCGAGCTGTGCGCTGGAGGCCTTGGCTCCCTTGATCGGGGAGAGCTGCTTTATCTGATCCGGGATCCACTTCTTCCCGTAATCGGAGGTGGTCAACCAGCGCAGCCACGCGAGTGCGTCCTGCACGTTCGGCCCGTCCTTGGCGACGCGGATTGTCTGGTTGGAGTCGAACATGATCCCCGCCTTGGCCGGGGAGCTGCCCACCGGCCCCAGCAGGTAGCCGATGTCGACGTCCGGCGTGGTTTTGCGAATGGTGTCCTCCGCCCAATTGCCCTGGTGGATGATGGCCGCCTTACCGGTGGCCAGGAGCGAGCACTGGTCGTTGAAATCCGACTCCATCGGCTTCGGCCCGCCGTACTTCTTGATCAGGTCGAGGACGTCGAACACGGTGCTCATTTCCTTGATATTCTTGAACTTCAGGGCACCGCTGTTCAGCTTGTCGACGAAGTTGGCGTAGTCCCCGCCGTAGGAATCCTTGATGGGAGCCAGCACCTGCCAGGCGGTCTGGGGCAGCACCCACCACTCCTTGAAGCCGGTAGCGAAGGGCTGCAGCCCGCGTGCCTTCAGCTTCTGCGCCGCGGCGTCGTACTCGCTGACAGTGCGCGGCAGGGCCGTGATGCCGGCCGCGGAGAAGACCTTCTTGTTGTAGATGAAGGAGTGAGACTGCACGAGGAACGGATATCCCGTGATCCGCCCGCTGACGGTGACGCCCGTCAGTGCGGTGGGCTCCAGCAGCTTCATGAAGTCCTCGTTCGTGAGGTCGTAGACATAATCCTTGTACGTCGTATTATCCGCATAGGCACTGCTCATGAAGACGTCGGGGATGTCCCCCGAGTTGAGCTTCGCCCGAAGCAGAGTCACGTAGTCCGCCTGCTGCACCGTGATGTCGAGAGTGACTCCCGCCTGCGCCTGATACGCGCGGGCCATGTCGTTGTACTGGTCCGTGAGCTCGGGGCTGTAGAAGAAGAGCTTCAGGGTCTTCCCCTGGCCCGTCAGCAGGGCAGCGCAGAGCACGATGAACGCCGCAACGAGAACAGATCTCTTCATTCCCATCCTCCTTTCGAGGGTCTTCCGCGGCCTGTCCGGCCCGGATATGATGTACGTTTATCATACCGGAATGGCGCTGTCAACAAAAAAACGAGCGCTTTTCATTCCGCCGATATTCCGCTATGCCGTAGTCTGGAGCGCATCCCCATGGGAATCACGCAGAAAGAGATCGCGGAGGCCCTGGAGCTTCCCCTCATCACCGTGCACCGCGCCTTGAACAATTCGGGGTACGTGTCCAAGGAGTTGAAGGGACGGATCCTCGCATATGCGCGCGACGTGCGCTACGTGCCGCACAAGGCCTCGCAGGTCCTGAAGCGCAACAGGGTGCGCAAGATCGCCGTGTTCTCCTCCTCGCTTCCGCACTATTTCTGGAACGACATCCGCACGGGCATCTCGATCGGCGCCGAGCAGATCCAGGCGCTCAACTACAGGGTCAACTACCACATGGTCGCGGAGAGGGACTCGGATCTCTACCTGGAACGCCTGGAAGAGGAGATCGCGGACGGAGTGGAGGCCGTCGCCTTCGTCAACCAGTGGATCTACAGGATGGACGAGATCATTTCCCGAATCACCCGCGCGAGCATTCCCTATGTGACGCTGAACGTCGATGCGCCGGAGAGCCGCCGTCTCTGCTATATCGGGCCGGACTATCGTGCCGGCGGCAGGCTCGCCGCGGAATACATCGGCAAGACCCTCCTCTTCATGCGCCGGCCGCGCGTGCTCGTGCTTACTACCCAGCCCGACAGCAGGGTGGACTCACGCGCACCGGACATCAATGCGCTCCGATACGAGGGATTCCGCGCGGTCATGGAAGGGGATTTCCCCGGCATCACCCACGATACGGCGACCATCACCAAGGGGATGCGCTCACCCGCAGCGGTGCGCCAGATCGCCGGCCTCCTGGGCGCGCGCAGGGGGGGCTTCGACGCGGTCTACCTGATCGCCGCCTACAACACGCAGTTCATCCGGGCACTCGAGCAGTCGCCCAACGGGCGGCGGGTCGTTGTCCTTCACGACCTGGATTCATCCTCGAACCACTACCTCGAGAAGAACCTCCTCACCGCCGTCGTCTATCAGAACCCGATCCTTCAGGGCTATTACACGGTGCGGATCCTGGTAAACCTCCTCGAATCCGGGCACCCGCCCGGGGTGCGGCAGATCAATATCGTGCACAGTGTGATCCTCAACGAGAACAAGGACCTCTACAAGAACCACTACCTGTTTGCCGGAATGAACACGGGGTGAGAAGAGCACTTCGGAATGGATGAGCGCGACCGGACGATCGAATCTCTGCAAAAAGAGAATGCCTCTTTCCGCCTCCAGATAGGCGAGATCCGGGAAAGCGAGGAACGCTACAAGACCCTCTATGAAGCCCTCCCCGTATCTCTGTTGGTCGTGGACAGGAACGGCATGATCGTCGGGGTGAACCCGTTTCACCTGGAGAACATGGGAAAGGGGCACACGACGGAGGGCGACTACCTCGGGCAGTACATCGCGACCCGCAGGAGCATTGTGGCATCCGGCCTCGCGGAGAAGGTGGCGCGCGTCCTGCAGGGCGTTCCCTTCGAGGCGGATGAGGTTCATTTCCCCGCGCTGTCGGGGGGCGGTGAAGCATACATCAACATGCGGGGTGTGCCCCTTATGCGCGGCGGGGAAATCATCGGCGCCATGTACATCTCCATGGACGTGACCGCCCTGCGGAAGGCAAAGGACGAGCTGCGGCATCACAAGGAGCGCCTGGAGGAGCTCGTGGAAGCGCGAACCTCCGACCTGAGGGACGCGCTGGCAAAGGTGAAGACGCTGAGTGGTTTTCTTCCCATCTGCGCATCGTGCAAGAAGATCCGGGACGACAAGGGATACTGGAATCAGATCGAGGCCTACCTGAGCGCCCATTCCGAGGTCGAGTTCAGCCACAGCCTCTGCCCCGAGTGCGCGCGGAAGCTTTTTCCGGACCTGATGGCAGGCATATGACAGCCGCAGATTGACGACGAGAAAGTGATGGTCGAATCATGATGTCCGCTCCACGCGGCGAGGTCACCCTCCGCCGCATGCTCGCAATCGCCTTTCCGATGATCGTCTCCACCGCGTCGGAGACGGTGATGCTGTTCTTCAACCGCTATTTTGTCTCCTTCCTGGGCTCGGACCACATTCCCGCCTCCATGAGCGGCGGCCTCACCCAGTTCGTGTTTACCTCGCTTTTCGCGGGCATCGTCGGCTACGTGAATGCCCTGGCCGCCCAGTACCACGGCGCCGGGCGGCCGGATCGCTGTGTCCAGGTCGTCTCCCAGGGGCTCCTCCTTTCGCTGGTCTTCTATCCCCTCCTCCTCGCGCTGATCCCGCTCGTGCACAAGGGATTCGTCTGGGCAGGACACGGGCCGAGGCAGGTCGCGCTGGAGTTCTCTTTCTTCAGGATCCTCATGTGCGGTTCCCTTCTCTTTCTCGCGCAAGGAGTCTTGACCGGATATTTCGTGGGTTTGGGCAGGACGCGCGTCGTGATGCTCGCCAACGTCCTGGGCATTTTCGTGAACCTGCCGCTGAACTGGGTCCTGGTCTTCGGAAAGCTCGGCGCTCCGCGGCTGGGGATCGAGGGGGCAGCCCTCGGGACCCTCGGCGGGACATGCTTCATTCTCACAATCCTTGCCGTCTCCTACTTCCGAAGCCCGGCATACCGCGCGAATCGCGGCGAGGGAAGGTGGAAGCCCCGGCGGGAGCTCATGGGGAAGCTCCTCCGCTATGGGACTCCGGTCGGCATCGAGTTCTTCGTCAATGTCTTCGCGTTCAATGTCTTCGTCCTGCTCATGCAGTCCTACGGCCCATCGGTCGCCGCCGCGGTGACGATCACGTTCAATTGGGATCTGGTGGCCTTCATCCCGATGCTCGGGGTCGGGGCAGCGGTCACCTCGCTCACCGGCCAGCGCGTGGGCGCGGGTGACATCGCCGGCGCCCGGCGCGCCGCGCAGCTCGGGCTTCGCCTCGCATGGACCTGGGCAGGACTCATGTTATTGCTTTTCGTCCTCGGCGCGCCGGGACTGGTCCGCATCTTTTCCCAGGGCTTCGGTGCCGGTGATGAATCGATCCTTCCCCTCGCGCAGACCCTTCTTCGCCTCGCCGCGCTGTACACGCTGGCCGATGCCACGCAGGTCGTCTTCTCGGGAGCGCTCCGCGGGGCCGGGGATACCAAGTGGGTCCTGATCATTTCGGGCGTCCTGCACTGGATCATGGCCATCGGCGCGTTCGTCCTTATCCGCGTGCTCGTCGTCCCGCCCGTGGGGGTATGGTTTTTCTTCATCGGCTTCGTCATGTCGATGAGCGGGGCGATGTTCCTGCGTCACCGTCACGGCGCGTGGGAGCGCATGCGCATGGTGGAGGCGCCGGCTCCGTCCGTTCCTTAAAGGGCGCCCCGCTCGCTACGCGCCGTTCTCCAACCGCTTCACCAGATCCCTTCTTGCACTAGATTGGTACCATTTTGGTGCAAGCATTCACCAGAACGGTACTAATCATTGACAGGAATGAACATCGAAACTATGCTGTATGCATGAGGCGCGACCTAGAGCAACACCTTCGCAAGTGGAAGGACTCACCTCAGAGAAAGCCGCTTCTTCTAAAAGGAGCGCGGCAGACTGGGAAAACGTGGCTTTTGAAATCCTTTGGTCAGTCTACCTTCAAGGATTTGGCCTATTTCAACTTCGAAGAAGACAGGAATCTTGATCGACTTTTCGAGGGCGCGATCGATCCGACCCGGTTGGTTCGGCAGTTGTCGCTCGCCCGGGGGAAGGCAATCGTCGCAGGCGAAACGCTGATCTTTTTCGACGAAATACAGGAATCCAACCGTGCCCTGAACGCCCTCAAATACTTCCACGAGGAAGCGCCAGGGTATCATGTCGTCGCCGCCGGCTCCCTCCTAGGAATCCTGCTCTCCCGCCCTGCAGGCTTTCCGGTTGGCAAGGTCGACTTTCTCGAGCTGCATCCGCTGTCGTTCCCTGAGTTCCTCGATGCGGCGGGACACGCCGAGTTGCGCCAGATGCTGGAGGAGACCCTCAGGCTCGAGCCGATCGCGGAGCTCTTTCACGAGCGGCTTCTCGAGCTCCTCAAGACATACTACGTGACTGGCGGGATGCCGGAGCCCGTCAAGTTCTTCCTCGAATCGAATGATATCGGCGGCGCCCGCAGGATCCAGCAGGCCATCATCGCTTCGTATCGCCTTGACTTCGCAAAGCATGCAACGACTGCTGAGATCCCCCGGCTGATCGAGATCTGGGACACAATTCCCACCCAGCTCGCTCGGGAGAACCGGCGGTTCAGGTACCGGGCGATCGGCGAAAGGGCCCGCGGCAGGGAATATGCCGACGCTCTCTCCTGGCTGGAAGGGGCAGGCGTGATACTCAAGGCGCGCCGTGTGACCGTGCCCCGCTATCCGCTCGCAGGCTACGAAGATGCGGAAAGCTTCAAGGTGTACCTGCTGGATGTGGGGTTGCTCGGCGCGTTGTCCGAGCTCCCGCCGGAGATACTCCTTCGGGGAAACACGCTTTTCACTGAATTCCGCGGCGCCTTGGTTGAGAACTACGTGGCTCAGCAGCTGGCGGCCGCCTTGACGGGAGGGCTGCACTACTGGACCAGTGAAGGGAAAGCGGAAGTCGATTTTGTTTGCGCGAGCGAGGGAAGTGTGCTTCCCCTCGAGGTGAAAGCGGGCGTCAACCCCAAGAGCCAGAGCCTCCGGGTGTTCGATCAAAAATACTCGCCTCCCGTTCTTTCGCGCACCAGTCTTCTCAATCTCCGGAAAGACGGACGGGTGATCAACTTTCCCCTGTACGCGATCTCACTGTTCCCGCGCCTGGCGGTGCCGGAAAGCCGGACATGACGGACGCGTTCGCGACTGCCGGGGCAGATCAGCCGCTCCCTTCCAGGATCTTGATGCGGTCAGGTACAACCTGGAAGGGGCCGACGACGATTCCGGATGGGCCACGTCGAACACGGGCGGGTTGGAATCGAGGTTGATGGCGATGTTTATGTCGGCGTCCATCATGCCCGCAAGGTGCATGACTGCGCCGCCGCAGGTCTCCGAGGTCCTTCCTCTAGCGGATCGAGCTCTCGACGCTTCGATCCTTCGGAGCTCCAGCGTATGACGCTCAAGGAGTCCTCGGTGCGGGCGCTCGCCGTACCTTCGCACGGCTGTCGCCCCCGGCCCGGCACCGCGTGGCCGGCATGCAGGCTTTCCGCTGCGCGCCTTAACGCGAGCGCTCACAGTTGGTTGATCATGACAGTCGGGTTGAGGGGCGGTGGAAAATTGGAGCATCGGCTGTGGTCTATCCTCTGGCGATGCACACCATGGTGCTATATACTTCGGCAGCTCAACGACACACAATGTGGAGAGTGAAATGGCATCCATTCAGAAGGGGAGCATCATTCGAGGGCCCGCGAGTCCGGAGCCCGTCGAAGTCAAGCTCGCCGAGCATGTCGGTAGCTATCTCCACGTCGTGGGCGCGGGCACGCTGACAGGAAATCATGTTGATTTCCTCCTTCCACTAGCCTGGATTTCCACGGACAACTATTCACCTAAGCCTAACCGGATGTCTGGCTTTCTTTTTTTCGAAATGAACCACACTTTTCAAGCATTCTATGCGCTTTGGCCAACATTGGATACTTAGGAGC
>Ga0315279_10002255_pt1 | contig 29475 bp, 25 predicted proteins | sample YL17G06_20_MG_FD_203694 | JGI IMG/M metagenome (GOLD analysis project Ga0315279, IMG submission 203694) | Sediment microbial communities from Yellowstone Lake, YNP, Wyoming, USA - YL17G06_20 | ecosystem: Environmental > Aquatic > Freshwater > Lake > Sediment | place: USA: Wyoming | collected...
CGCACTGGAACTGGTGCGCTACTATCAGAAGCGTAACCATGAAGCCTACATCTCGCATCGCAAGACCAAACTGCGGCGGCTTGAGGCTAACCTTGCGCTGTAATACTAGGCCCTATAGTATCACGCACTTTCGATTGCGTCCAGTGCCAAGTGTCACATTTCCAATCGGACAGCAGAAAAGCCACCGAGGAAATCCTCGGTGGCTTTTGTCGCGTCGTGACCGAGAAGCACTATTGCCCGCTCACCGTCAACTGCGTGGGCTGGACGACCGCGCGCTGTTCGGGATTGTAGTAATCGTAAGACGAGCCAGGCTGCGTCTTGGCGCGCAGCGGGAAGCGCGCCTTGAGCCGGTACGTGAAGGCGAGCGTCTGCTCGGACGAGAAATTCTCGATATAGATAATGATCTGCCGCCCGGTCAGCTCGTAGCGCCCGATGACGTTCTTTTCCACCAGCGCACTGAGGTCGTCGGCCTGCACCGTAAAGCCGGGCGGGATGCCCAAGTCGAGCAGCACCATCTTGGCAATACCTTGCCTCGTCAGCTTGGCGCGCACGCTGACATTGACCACGTCATCCACCGCAAGCGCCGTGCGGTCATAGGCCACGTCCACGCTCATCAGCCCGACAGGCTCCGGCTCCGGCGGCGCGACCGACCACGGCAGGTAATAGATCGCCGTCACCTGGTACATCAGGCTGCCCTGGCCAGAAAGATCGAGCGACACGCGATTCTCGCCAGGGTTCACATCGTCGAACGTGACGACGCGCACCACGTCGGCGTTTTCCGGTGTGAACTGGAAGGATTGCGGCGAATGGCCATTGAGCGAGACGCTCACCGTCGCTTTGGCGTCGCGCACGTCGCCGGCCGAGGCGGACAGCATCAACGCCTTGAGCGACCAGATGGTGGCTTGCGTGCTGCCCCACGTGCCCCAGCTATCCTTGCTCTTGACGATGAACGACATGGCCTCGTTCGCCAGCGGCAGATTGCGCCCGCTGCGAATCAGCGCATGGATCGCCAGCGCCGTAGATTCGACCGCGCCGGTGTTGCCATAGCCGCCCATCATCGTGTTTTCGCCGCCCCAGTGCGCGCCCTTGTCGTCGCGCACGACGAGGCTCGCCAGTTGATCGAGCACTTGCGCCGTCGTCGAGTCCTTCGGGTCGGCGGCGGCGAGCGCGTTGGCAGCGAGCGCCAGCGTGTACGGGTCTTTTTCGTTCGCCACGTTCTGGCGGATGTAGCTCAACGCGCGCTGCACGTTCGCGTTCGCGTCTTGCGCGCGGCCCGAATCGGCCAACGCCCACGTAACGAACGACGTCATGCCCAATGCGCCCTTGCCGGCCCGGTAATCGCTTGAAGCCCACGAACCATCTTGAGCCTGCTGAGCAAATAGCCACTTGGCTGTGCGATCTAGCACGGCTGGGTCCACGGGATAGACCTTGGCCATGTCCGTCAGTTGCAGCAGCCCATAAGCCGAAAGGAATAGTTGACCCTGACCGTGGCCCATCAACGAGAACCCGCCGCCGTCGGCCTCGAAGGTGAGCAGGCGTTGGTAGCCCGTGCCGACGTAGCTTTCCGCTTTCATTTGCGATTCCGGAGCAGCGGTCTTGGTCGAATTGAGATAGCCCAGGACAAGAACATTCGGGTACGTCGCCGACGTACTTTGTTCAAATCAGCCGTGCGGCAATCTCAGAATCTTTTCCAGGCCCTCCATCACCTGGCTGACCACGCCGGGATAAATCTTGACCTCGATGCGCTGCGTCCCCGCGATGGACTCGAGCGGAACGGTCGTGGTGATGAGCGCGCCCTGGCGCAGCCAGTCGCTCTTGCTCTTGCGGAAGAGCCGCCCATCCGGCACGACAGCCACGCTGCGCTTGATCGCGTCGGACATCTTGTCGCCCAGCGCCGTCACCTGGAACGCTTGCTCACCGAACTGCTTGACCTTGATGCGAAAGTAGACGACGTCAATGTCGTTGGCGGCGATTTGCAGCGATTTCTCCGATTGGTCTTGCAGCTCGAACCAGGTATCGGGTTTGACTTGCAGCCGGACGTTTTGCGCTTCCGGCAAATAGTTGTAGACGGCGACGGGGATCGCCACTTCGTCGTTTTCCGTGAGTGCCACGGGCAGGTCAATGTCCACAAAGAAATCCTGGAACACGCGCAGCGCCGCGTTACTGAATCCGAGTTGACCATCTTGCGTGGAAGCCAGCGCCGTCACACGCCAGGTGGTAATCGAATCGGCCAGCGGCACATCCAACGCGGCAAAGCCGCTCGCATCGGTTTTGAGTTCAGGCATCCACAAGAGTGTTTCCGGGAAGAACTGGCGCACGCGCGGCGCTTGCCCGGCCGCCTGCGGCTGAGTCTCTTGCGTGATCTTGGCCCCCGCCACTGCGGTAGGAGCGGGAATGGGAGCCGACATCATCGCGCCAGGGAACGGCGCGAACAGGCCCTGCACGCCACGGTTAACGCCGCCGGGCGCAGCGCTGCATCCACTCAACCAGCCGACCGGCCCCATGTACACGACCGGGTTGCCGAGCGTTTCGACCAGGCGCACATACCGTACCATCTCGGGCAGCGCAGCGGCGGAAATCATCGCCGGGATAAAGAGCAGCACAATCGCAATAACAAACACGCCGGGCCAACGCCGTCGCTCGACGTACAACCCCACGCCGAACAGGAGCAGCGCCAACAGCCCAGCCAGGTACGTCAGGACGGCAAAGAAGCTCAACCACTCGCTCGGGCTGGCGTTAAGGAACAGCGTCACGGTCAGCACCACGCCCAGCGCGACCCATGCCACGAGCAGAAGCCACACGATGCGCGCGCGCTCATCACGCCGCAGCCAGGCATACACCGCAAACGCAATGACGGCCACCAGCCAACTCAAAAGAAAGCCCGCCAGGACGAGCGCGATAAACATCTGGCCCATTTGATAAGACGTGCCACGATAAGCCAGGCTGGACAGCGCCGAAAGGAAGGCGATGAATCCCGCACAGAGGAACGGCCCGACAAAGATGAGCACAAGCAAGGTCAGGCCCCAGCGCCCCAATGCTTTGCCCAGGATGCCTGTCGCGCGCAGGCCCACAATGGCCGTGGCCCACAAGCCCACCGGCACCAACATCAACGCGACGAGAATCCAGTTGGCCACGCGATTCAGTCCAGCGACGCGGCCCTCCTGCGCGGCTTGTACCTTTTGCGGGCGTGAGTTGACATTCATCGTCATCGCGCCGGCCGGCAGCGGCGCCCACGCCGCGCGCGCGGCTTGGTCTTGCGTGGTGCGCAGTTGTGTGTCTTGCGTCGGCGTGAGGACTTCCGGCAGAGAAAAGCCCTTGATCTGGTACTTGGGTTCGAGGAGTTCTTTTTGCAGCAAAAAGTAGAGCTTGGCAAAGCCGGGGTCCTGCTCCATCACGGCAAAGACCGACTCGTCCACAATCGCCACGCCCAACGCAGTCTGCGCCGGGCCGGAAGCCGTGCGCGTGCGGAAGGCAAGCTTCGCTGTGTCGCCCGGGCGATACACCTCGTGGTCGGCCTGGATGTCGGTCGTCACATCGCGCGGCGCGTCCACCACGACGACGCGCGTATCGCGGATGATGGCACCATCGGCCAGGACTTTGTAGGCATGCAGCATCAACGCGCCAAAAAGATCGCCGCTCAGATCAACTGCGAATTCGGCCTTGCTGTTTTCGACTGGAAGTGAGCGCGTCGAAAGTGTCTGCCCATCTTTCACGATGTCGAGGAACAAGCTGCCAAAGTTTTGCGACGTCAGCGCGACGAGGTGCATCGTGTCGCCCAGGCGATACGTCGCGCGGTCAGGCCGCAGGAGCACAACGCCCGCGCTCGTGTCGGCCTTGACATCCAACGACTTGATCGCCGATTGTCCTTTCTCGTCGGTGGCAGTGACGGATAGGCGTACAGCGTTGGGTGTTGGTGTGAAGGTGTACTCAGCCAGGCCATAGTCGCCGGTCGAAAGCTGCACAGTCGGTCCACCGATCGTCAGCGAGAGCTTGGTGCGCGCGGGCGTGCCGTCGGGATACGACGTGAGAAGGTAGAGCTTGTTTTCCACGCCGGGCTTGAGCACGCCGGCTTCCGGCACGACCTCGATCACAATCGGGTTTTGCGCGATGGGCATCACCTTGCTGGTCTGCTCGGTGTGTTCAGCCTGATCTACCACGGACACTTGCAGGCTGAACTCGGCCTGATCCTTTTCCAGCCCGCGCCCGGCGAAATATTGCGGCAGGTCAAACTCGAAGCGGTACGTGCCTTTGTCATCCGTCTTGCCCTGGATGCTCACGACCTGCGTCTTGAGCACGTCGAACACCGAGCCGACGATCTCGACCTGGCCGCCCGCCACCGGCTTGCCGAAAAAGTAATCGCATTGCACCATCCCTGCGACGTGCTGACCGGGCAGGTAAAAGCTGCGCTCGGTGTTGACCTTGACGGCGAACTTGGGTAACACATACGGCTTGACATTGACGGTCTTTTCGGATTTCGTATCGCCCAGGCTGATAGTGATCTTGTAATCGCCATTGAGCACTTCGTCGGCCAGCACAAAGTCGGTGGCCGCCACGCCGAACGCCGACGACCTGACCGTCTTGCGAAAGACCTTGTTACCCTTGGGGTCCTCGACCAGGAAGCCGATGTCCGCATCCTTGACGGCTTTCATGTCCAGCGTCGAAAGCGCCAGCGCGCGGACGTGGATCGTCTGCGCGGGCTGGTACACGGGCTTGTCGGTCGTCAGGAGCAGCTTGTAACTCCGCTTGACGGTGACGGGCTGCTTTACCACGTCGCGGCCCACGCTCGAGCTGGACTCGACGATTAAGGTCTGCGTGATTTGGGCGTTGGCCGGGATGGTGAACGACGCGCCGACCGTGCCGTTCTGGTCGGACTTGCCGGTGAAAAGTGTGGTAGCTTGACCACCGCCTTGCGGAGCCAGGCTCACTTTGACGTCGGCGTTGGCGACTGGCTGCGAGTTTTTCGTGTTGCGGACGACGACGCGCACCGCGCTCTGACTGCCGGGCGCGAATTGCGTCTGGCCCAAGACGAGCGTGTGCTGGCTATCCACGCGCTGAGGGAGTGTGTCGTAAACAAAAGTTCCACAGATAGCACTGGCCAGGACTAGCCCCACGACTGCGGTCACAATCCAGCGGATGCGCCTGGCGCGCGGTGAGGAGGGAGGCTGTAAGATCAACTCCGGCAAGTCAGCTTGCAGCGGTGGTGCTGCTGGCCATTCTTGCTCAGCTTGCTTGATGCGTTCGACTTCTTGAGGATTTTCCAGCGCGAACTGGAGATTGATTCGGCATTGTCTACAATTCATGGTGCTGGCGAGGTTTTCCGTGCCACATCTGGGACAAATGATGGTGTTGATCTCAGGGCCGGGCGAGTCGTTCATCGAACACCTCCCATGAGGGGTGAAAAGGCGATGCGGCCTGACCTTTGGCCGCCCTCAGTCGTATGTTGGCGATTCTATATCATTTCATGCCACTTAGAAAAAAGTTCATCCGACTCAAATGAAGGACGTCAGGAGGTCACAAGGGGTTCCGCTATTACGGGAAATTGTAGCACGTGAGGGGGGAGAATGTCAAACAGACTTTGACTTGGCAAGTCGCCAGAGGCGGCCTGATTGATCGAGGCGCTTCCAGCGACTTCCCAAGTCTGAGCGATGCCTCAAGTCAATGGCCCATCCGCGGAGAGCCGTAATCCTCCACAATGACGGTCCAGCCCTCCGAGTCGGCATTGGACGCGCTCAGGCTGAGCGGCGTCGAGCACAAGGTGGCCATATCCTGTGAGGCCGTCACCAGGTTCGAGTTCACGTTCGAGGCAAACACCAGCCCTGTCCCAGGATCAAGCGTTAGACCGTACATGGGCGAAGACGCTACCGCCGTCGCCATCGGCACCGGTGACGCGGGCGGCCAACTGTCCAGGGCGAGCACCATCAGCCGATCCAACCCAAACAGGTCATTCGATGCGCTGGTGAGCCACAAGTGCGTGCTGCCTCCGATGTCGGGATTGACCGCCACCATGCGCAGCGGCACCGGCTTGTTGGGTGGGTTTGCCGCGCGGACGATCTTGACCGCCCACGGCGAGGGCATGTCCGTCGCGCTGTCAATGGCATAGAGATACGCCTGGCTGATCGAAGTGACGTACACACGATTGTGGACGCTGTCTACGGCAATGCCGTAGAAATCGCCGCCATGATCTGCGTCGGGCGCCGGGACGACCTGGCGAGCCTCGTTTGTCGCGCCGTCAAGGACGACCAGCCAGCCAGACGGCCCGCCGGTGTGATTGACGACATAGGCTTTGTTGTTGTTCGGGTTCACCGCGATATAGGTGGGATCGCTGATCGGAAAAGCATTCGAGTCCGCTATCGTCCCGAGGATGCTCAACGTGGCGACATCCACAATGACGATAGTTCTATTGTTAAAGCCGGAGACATACAGCTTGTTGTTGGCCGGGTTGTAAGCCACCCCAAAAGCGCCCATGTTCGTGCCAAGCGTGATCGTCCGGGTCACAGCATACGTGCTGCCATCCACCACGAACAGCCAGTCCCAACCGACAACGTAAATGAGCCGGCGAACCGCATCATACGCCACGTCATGCGCGCTCGACAGTCCGGTGACCAAACGAATGAGACCACCGGACTGTGCGCTGACGACCGCCAGGCTGCCGCCGTCCGGGCCATCTCGATTGGTAATGAACAAGCGATCCGTCGCAGGATCGTAAGCCATGCCCGACGGCCCGTAGCCAACCGACGAGAACGTGTACAACGCTTGCGGCGCGCAAGTGGCCGGCGCGTGATAGGCATTGAAAGCAGCCGGCAAGAACAAGCGGTGAGCACTCTGAAAGTTCACGTGCGCCATGCCGGTCACGCCGTTGGAGGCCGTGGCAATGATGAGCTTGTCGCCTCCGAGCAGCGAGGATACCATCGCCGTGACCTGGCCGTTCACGTCCGTGGTTCCGGTCAGCGGCACGATGGCAGAAAAGAGCAGCGTGCCAAAATCGCTCGGCGATGAAAAGGTGATGACCTGCCCGCTGAGCGGGTTGCCATTTTGATCTGTGACGGTCGCCAGCAGGTTCGCCGTCTGCGTGATCAACAGCGTGCCAGGGACAATGGTCAGCGTGACCGTGTACGGCTGGTTTGGTTCGACGGTGAAGGTGACCGGCGTCGTGGCGCTCTGGCTGCCGGCCGTCGCAGTCACACGCTTGACGCCGGGTTGTGTGGAAGAAATCACTGCTGTGGCCTGTCCGCCCAGCACGGTCGTCCCGCTGGAAGGAACGAGGCCGCCCAACCCCAGCGGATCGGTCATGGAAAAGTTGACCGCCTGGCCCACCATCGGCTGACTATTCTGATCCAAGACCGTGGCCGTCAACATCGAGGTGTGCGCCACGGCGACGGAGGCCGGCGATGCGACCAGCGACACTGACGATTCGGAAGGCGCTACGACCGTTACCGTCACCGGCACGCCCGGCACGACGCCCGACTGATCAGAGACGCCGTAGGCGGCATTGGTGATGATCGTCCCGTTGGATAGACCCGCTGCCACCTTGACCTGAAGCTCAAGTTGCAGGGAGCCGCCCGGCGCAAGTTGAGCGCCGGGAATCCAGGTGATGACACCTGTGCCGTCCAGGGGCGGGAACCATACGCTGCCGACCATCGGGTCGAGAAAGTTAGCGCCCTGGTACGTCGTGTTCGCCGGCACCGTGTCAGACACCAGCAGCGACACTGTGCTGGACGTGGCCGAGGTATTCGTGACTGTCAGCGTATAGACCAACGTCTGCTCCGGCACAACCCAGCGGGGACCTGCCGACTTGACAAGTGTGACGATGGGAGCCTGAGGCAGAGCCGGGCCGGGGGCCGAACGGGCTGCATCCACCGGGCGAGAAGCAGCCCCCACGAAAAGAAACAAAAGGATCAAGCTACCTGCTGCCGCTATAGTGAGGGTCAGGCCGAGCCACAGCGGCCCTGCCCTCCAGCCATTCCGAGGACGATGCGCTATTTCCTGCGTCATGCTACACCTCCTGGCAAGCGCAAATGGGTACAAGGGCTAATAATATTCTACTCTTAATCTCCTACTCGCGAGTGTTGCAGTTTGGCTACAATTGGGTTACGGTTTTGAGATCTGGCATTTGATATTTGATATTTGTCTCCCCCCTTCCCCCCTGGTATAATCCACGGCATCACCTCTTACCAGGACGCACATGACAAGCAACCAGGAGCCGATGTCGGTCGGCGAATCCGTTTCCACGGACATCATCAAAGGGATCAACGGCTTGCTGCTAGCTGCCGCCATCGCCGTTTTTGTGGGTTACTTTGGAATATACCTGCTTTACGCGCGGGGCGTGATGAGCTTTCCCTATGATTACGACCAGGGCGAGGGATTCGAAGTCAACGACGCGGTGTTGTTCTCGCAGGGGCAATGGCCCTACCGCGATAACGAGGCGTATCCGTTTTACGCCTCTAACTACCCGCCGCTGTTCCACCTGATGATGATTCCGCTGTTTCCGCTGGTTGGCAAGACGCTGCTGGCCGGGCGGCTGATTTCGTTCGCGGCGACGCTCGTGATCGGCGCGACGGTGAGCGCGGTGGTCTGGCGCAAGACCCGGCTGGCGGGAGTGGCGGCGCTGTGCGGCTTGATGGTGTTCGCCTCTAACTACATCTACCACATCGGCCCGCTGTCGCGACTGCACCTGATTATGGTGATGTTCGAGCTGCTCGCCATCGTCTTTATCGCGGAAGCCGACGATGCCCGTCACGGCACGCGCAACCTGGTCATTGGCCTGGTGATGTTGACCGCCGCCGGGTGGACGAAGCAAATGGCGCTGGCGACGGTGCTGGCCGCGTTCCTATATTTGCTCATCCGCAACCCCAGGCGGGCATTCATCTCCGGCGCGATCTTTTGCGCCGTCAACGCCGGACTGTTTCTGGCAGTGAACGTTGCGACGCGCGGCCAGTGGTACGTTAACATCATCCAGGCCAACGTCAACGCCTATGATTTTGCCCAGGCCGGGTTCTTGTACCAGCAGTGGTTTCGCCTGCACTGGGTCATCATTCTCCTGGCGGCAGCGTTTGTGGTGTACGAAACAGCGGCACGACGGTGGTCGGTTTACGCGATCTGGTTCGTGGTCGCCGTGTTGGATTCGGCGCTGGCCGGCAAGTGGGGCGCGGGCGAGTCGTATTTTACGACGGCGGTGGTGGCGGCCTGTGTGTGCGCAGGCTTTCAAATCTCAAATCTCAGGTCGCAGGTCGCAAGTCTCAGGGGACAATTGGTATTGGGAGCATTGCTCCCGATTCTGTTCCTTTTGCAAGCACGGGCAGTGCTGCACATGCCCACCGATGGACGCATCTTTGGGACGCTGGCACAGATCGTCGGCGTCGGTCGGCGCGCCTCGGTCTACAAGAACTATTCGTACTATGACAGCGGCGGCTATACCCAACTCGGTCACATCCCGGCAGATTACGATCACGCGGCGGCGCAGCACATTCAAGATTATGTGAGCGCCTCGCCCGGCCCGGCACTGACCGAGGAAGCCACCTGGGCCATGCGCGCCGGCAAGGACGTTGTCACCAATCCCACACAACTGTTGAACCTCTACAACAACAAGCTGTACGATCCGGCCAACCTGGTCGAGATGATCAACCAAAAAGCCTTTGGCGTCATTGTGCTGCGCGCGCAGTTCTATCCGCCGCCTGTCCTCGAGGCCATCGGTCAAAAGTACCGCTCTACAGACGAGGTGGATATGAACGGGTTCACGTATCACATCTTGGCGCCAAACTAGGTTTTTTCACAGCCCCCTATGCCCAGGGTCGAGGTGATAGGATGAGTGATGTCTTGCAATCTCTGAGGTGCGCCAGTTGCGGCGCAAGCCCGCTCACCGATAATGGCGACGGCACTATCGCTTGCCCCTACTGCGGCTCCACGTTCGCTCACCCGGAGCGGGTATGCCCTCGCTGCCAAACGGTCAACGAACCGGACGCGCGCCAATGCACTTCATGCGGCCAAACGCTCAGGCAGCCGTGCGCGCGGTGCGGCACGCTCAACTGGTCGCAGGCGACGTACTGCCAGCGGTGCGGCGCATCGCTGGACGTGCTCGAACACATCTCCTCTCGCCGCGCCGAAACGACCGCCGACCGCATCGTCCGCCTGCAAGCCGGCATGACGACGGTCAAGGAAGAGGCCGAGCGCGCTTCACAAGCGCGGCTGGCCGAGATGTGGGGCAGAGACAATGCGCGGTTGGATGCCATGGCCCAAGCCAAGGCGAAACAACAACGACAGGAGCGGCTCCTGTGGGTGATTGCCACCCTCGCCATCCTTGCCGTATTGTTCACCATCGTGGCGCTGACGGTGGTCGCGCCATTCCTGCGGACACACTGAGCCATGCCGACACAAGATTATCAAGTCAAGCTGCCCGTCTTTGAAGGCCCGCTCGACCTGCTGCTCTACCTCATCGAGCGCGAGGAACTCGACATCACCGCCGTGTCGCTGGCGGCCGTCACCGAGCAGTATCTCGACTATATCGCCCTGCTCGAAAACCTCGTCGTGGATCAACTCGCCGATTTTTTGGTGATCGCCGCGCGGCTGATATTGATCAAGTCGCAGGCCTTGCTGCCGCGCCCGCCCGAAATGGAAGTCGAAGAGGCTGTGGGCGATGACCTGGTGCGCCAACTCCTCGCCTACAAACAGTTCAAAGAAGTTGCCAAGGGGCTGGGCCAACGCGAGGAAGAAGGCTTGCGCAGTTTCATCCGGCTGGCCCCGCCGCCCAAAATCGAATCTTCGAACGTGGACTTGACCGGCATTACGGTCGAAGATTTGCTGACGGCGGTCCGTCGCGCGCTGGCAGTGGCCGAGCCGCTGCCACCGGTGGGCAACGTCGTCAAGCCGCTCACCATCACCATCCGTGATCAGATCGCGTTGATCGAACGGACGCTGGCGAGGCAGCCGTACATCGGCTTTTTGCAATTGCTGCGGCAGGCCGGGTCGCGGGTCGAGATCGTTGTCACGTTCCTGGCCGTGCTGGAACTCCTCAAACGTCGCCGCATCGAGGTGGTGCAAGAACAGCTATTCGGCGAAATCATTATCCAGCGTGGGGCGGAAGCCGCCGACGCAACGCCGATCCTCATGGATGATACAGAATTCGGAGAGGAAGAGAATGGAGAGGAAGCGTAGAGAGTAGGTGCGGAGTGAGGGCTGCCCGTCCTTACGCTGCAAGGTCAAGCCCCGCCAGACACTACCACGAATTGAGGAAACAACGAATTCGTTCTATCCTGAATTAGTTGTTGTGCGTCGAATCGCCACAACCATCCCTATCCCCGCTCCCACCGCGTCAATCATCACGTCCGTCACGCGCGGTGTGCGCCCCGGCGAGAACGACTGGTGAAACTCGTCGGTCGCCGCGTATAGGATCGCCATCAACCACGATTGCCACCACGCGCGCCGGTCACCACGCGCTCGCTGTACGAGCCAGCCCAAGATGGCGTACTCGGCCACGTGCGCGGCTTTGCTGAGGAATTCTGGCTGCCCAAAATTCAACGCCACTTTGGGTTGCGCTGAAAACCAAAAAATCACCCCCATCCACACCGCCACCAACACCCATCGCCCGATGCTTCCTGTCGCCTGCGCCTTGTTACCTGCCTCTTGCATCCTGCCTCTTGCCCCTTGCTTCTTGATACGCCTGCTCCATCGCCACCACCAGCCTGTCCCAATCGAATCGCGCCCACACACGCTCTCGCGCCGCAGCGCCCATCGCTTTCGCCTTTTGCGGATCGGACAGCATCGCCAGCATCATCTGCGCGAACGAGTCCGCATCACCCGGCTCGGCCAGCAAACCGCTCGTGCCATGCTCGATGTATTCCACGTTCTGCCCCACGCGGCTGGCGACGATGGGTAACCCCATCGCCATGTACTCGATGACCTTGGCCGAGCACTTGGCGCGATTGATGAGCGAGTCACGGTAAGGATAGATGGCCAGGTCGGCGGCGGCCAGATAGTCCGGCGCGAGCGCGTGATCAACCCAACCCGCAAAAATCACGGCACGCTCCAAGCCGCGCCGCTTCACATCTTCGCGCAAAGTGGGTAACCCGTCGCCCGTGCCGAGGATGGCAAGTCGCAAATCGGGGATGCGCGGCAACACACGCTCCAGCGCATCAAGCGCCTGGTCGAGATCGTTGCCATGTGGGATGTGGCCCAGGTACACCGCCAGCGGCGCGTCGCCCACGCCCAACTCAGCCCGAATCTGCAAACGTCTCTGCGCTGAGTCTTCAGGCCGTGTCCGCAGCGATTCGTCGGGGCCATTGGGAACGTAAAACACGCGCGCCGGATCCAGGCCCAGTCCCCACACCTGCGTCTGCAACGTCCGGCTGGCGACTGTGACGGCGCGCGCGCGACGAATCGAATCCGTCTCCTGCCGGATAAAGAACCATCGCCACAAGGGCGGGTACGGATTGACGTCGGCCCAACCGCCTCGCCCTTCCCAATCGTCGTGATCCAACACGAGCGGCACGCGAGACGATTCCGACAGGAAATGTTCCGCCAGCCCGCTATAGCCGATGGGCTTGAAGATGTGAATCACGTCCGGTTTCATCGCCTGCGCGCGGCGAGCCATCGCGAGCGCAACCGTCACCGGCGTGATCGGCGTAACGCGGCGGATGACCATGTTCACGAGCTGCACACCATCGCGCGCCCATTCTTGGCCGGAATCGGCCAGGTTGTCATAGGGCGGCATCAAAATCGTGACCCGATGACCGCGCTTGACGAGCGCGCGCGCCGCATAAAACGTTCGCGCGCTGACGGTGCCTTTGGGCGTGAACGCAAAGGGGCCGATCATGACAATATTCATCGCATAGCTTTCATCGAGTGGAAAACGTGGTGCGTACTCCGTACGGTCACACGCAACACGGAATACGCCATATGAGATTATACCCCAAGTTAAAAGAAACCCGGCGTCTTGGCGCCGGGCTTGTCAAACGTATTATTCTTCTTATGGGCGATGCCGTGGATACGATCCCAACACCCGCAGCATGAGGGCGTATTCGCCCAGGTGATCGAGCGCGCGGCTCACGGCCAGGTCGGCGGTGGAACCGGCAAAGTCAATATAAAAGAGATACTCCCACGGTTTGCCCACCAGTGGGCGCGATTCGATCTTGGTGAGATCCAAATCGCGCAGGGCAAAAACACTCATCGCTTTGAACAGCGAGCCGGGGACGTTGCGCAAGGTAAAGACGATGGAGGTCTTGGCGTCGCCAACAGGAACAACGGGCTGCGGCGCAATCGCGAGGAAGCGGGTAAAGTTGGCCGGGTCGTCCTCGATGCCTTCGGCCAGGATCGCCATGCCATACACCTCGGCGGCGCGGCGGGAGGCGATGGCGGCGATGGAACGGTCGCCCTGCTCTCGGATGATCTTGACGCTTCCGGCGGTATCGTAGACCGCTTCCGATTTCACGCCCGGTAAAGAGCGCAGATACTTTTCACACTGCGCGAGACCTTGTGGATGACTGATCACCTTGCGAATCTCGGCCAGCTCCACGCCGGGACGCACGATAAGGCAATGCCGCACGCGCAGGTAATGCTCGCCCACGATAGGCAACGCATGTTGGAGCAGCAGATCATAGTTGCGGTGAATGCTCCCGGCGAGCGAGTTTTCAATCGGCACGAGGCCGCCATCGCACGTCCGGCTTTCCACCGAGGCAAAGACCGCGTCGAAAGTTTCGCATGGGACCGTGACCGTCTCCGCGCCGAAATGCTCCAGCGCGGCGGCCTCGGAATACGCGCCAGGTTCACCTTGAAATGTGATGTGCATGGTCTAATGTCCCGCTGCAACGCTCACATAGTCCAGCCACTCTGCCGAGCGTGGATGCTTTCCGCGAACGGCGGACTGGAAAGCTTGCTGCAACGCGCGCGTGACCGGCCCCATCTTGCCCGCGCCGATGACGCGATGGTCAATCTCGCACACGGCGACACACTCGGCGGCCGTGCCGGACACGAACACTTCGTCCGCGATGTACAACTGGTCGCGCGAGATGGGTTGCTCGATCACCTCATCGCCCAGATCGTGAGCGAGGGCAATGAGAGCGTCGCGCGTGACACCTTCGAGGATGGTCGCCGTGGGCGAGGTGTAAATCTTGCCCTTGCGCACGAGGAACAGGTTTTCGCCGCTACATTCGGCCACGTAACCCTGCGGGTCGAGCATCACCGTTTCGTCAAAGCCCAACCGCACCGCTTCGGTCTTGGCGAGCACGCTGTTGGCATAGTTGCCCGTGATCTTGGCCTTGGTCATCGTCACGTTCGGGTGATGCCGCGTGAACGAGCTGACGGTGGCGCGGACGCCTTTCTCCAACGCTTCAGGCCCGAGGTAATTATCCCACTCGATAGCCGCAATCCCGACCTTGGGCACGCCATTGTCCAAGATCAGCCCCAGCTTTTGGCCGCTAAGATAGATCAAGGGGCGAATGTAGCACCCGTCAAAGCCGTTGGCCGAAATCGTGAGTTTGGTGGCCTCGGCCAGTTGGTCGGCGGTGTAGGGCAACTCGCGAAACCCCAACACCTTGGCCGAGTTCACCAGGCGTTCCATGTGCTCTTTCAATCGGAACACCGCCGGGCCGCGCTCGGTGGCGTAACAGCGGATGCCTTCAAACACGCCCACGCCATAATGCAGCGCAGGAGTCATAAAATGAACCGTGGCCTTTTCATATTCGACGAGACTGCCATCCATCCAGATATACTTGGGTTCCATGTTTCCTCCATTGCTGATCGCTGATTGTTGACTGGCCCACAGCCCGCAATCTACAATCAGCAATCTAAAATCTACAAGATATTGCTGGCGACTAAATCACCTACCTCGGTAGTCGAAAGCCCCATCTTGCCGGCTGCTAGACTTTTCATTTTACCACTGGTCAGCAATTTGACCACGGCCTGTTCGACCGCCTGACCGGCTTCCTGTTCGCCGATGACCTCGAGTAGCATCCCACCGGCGCAAATCGCCGCCAACGGGTTGATGACGTTCTGGCCAGTGTACTTGGGCGCCGAGCCGCCAATTGGCTCAAACATAGAAACACCGTGGGGGTTAATGTTTCCGCCGGCCGCGATGCCCATCCCTCCTTGAATCATGGCGCCGAGGTCCGTGATGATGTCGCCAAAAAGATTGTCGGTCACGATCACGTCGAACCACTCTGGATTTTTAACCATCCACATCGTCGTCGCATCCACGTGCGCATAATCGGTCTGGATGGTGGGATATTCTTTGGACACCTCATAGAACGTTCTTTCCCACAAATCAAAAGCAAAAGTCAAAACGTTGGTCTTGCCGCACAGCGTCAGCTTGTTGCGTTTGTTGCGTTTTTGTGTCAGCTCAAAAGCATACCGGAGACATCGCTCGACGCCGAAACGGGTATTGATGGATTCCTGAGTCGCCACTTCGTGAGGCGTTCCCTTGCGGAGTGTGCCGCCCGCGCCGGCATACAGCCCTTCGGTGTTTTCACGCACCACGACAAAATCAATGTCCTCAGGCTTTTTGTCCTTGAGCGGCGTGTCAACGTTCGGGTACAGTTTGACGGGCCGCAAGTTGATATACTGATCCAGCTCAAAACGCAGTCGCAGCAAAAGTCCCTTTTCAAGAATCCCCGGTTTAACATCGGGATGTCCGATGGCACCCAAATAAATGGCGTCCAGCTTTCTCAGTTCAGCCAATACGCCGTCCGGCAGTATTTCGCCCGTCCTTTTGTAGCGCTCCCCCCCCAAGTCATAGTCAACCCATTCGATGCCGAATCCGTACTTTTGCGCCGCAACGATTAAAACCTTTCTTCCTTCGCGGATGACTTCGGGGCCGGTGCCATCACCACTTATCACGCCGATACGATAACTCTTTGCCATTTGCTCTGTCTCCTTGAGTCTTTGATTGACGAACCGTTTTGTTTTTGACAGGGTGACATTGGCGACCTCGTCACCTTGTCACCCCCACCCTGTCACCGGGTCAGTCCTTCACGAAGCCATCGTTAATCCGTACTCGACCGAATCCGCCAACGCGCGCCAACTGGCCTCGATGATGTTCGCGCTCGCGCCGACCGTGCTCCAACGCTTGGTGCCGTTCTGTGTGTCAATGAGCACGCGCGTGGTTGCCGCCGTGCCGCTGTCGCTATTGAGGATACGGACTTTATAGTCGGCCAGGTGAAAGTTGGCAATGTGGGGATAGTGCGAGATGAGAGCCTTGCGAAGCGCCATGTCCAGCGCGTTCACCGGGCCGTTGCCCTCGGCGGCCGTGTGCTGCACCTCGCCATCCACGCGCACTTTGACGGTGGCCTCGGCAAAGATGCCGCGCCCCCGCCGATGCTCCACGTTCACCGAAAAGTCAATCAGCTCGAACGGCGGCGTGTAGCCCGGCTGCTGGCGCTTCATCATCATCGCCACCGAGGCCTCCGCCGCCTCGAACGAAAAGCCTTGCGCTTCGAGCGTCTTGATCTCGTTCAGCACATCGGCGACTTCGGTTCCCCCATTCACATCCAGCCCGTATTCCTCGGCCTTGCTCAACAGATTGCCGCGCCCCGAAAGTTCGCTGACCACCACGCGCTGCTGGTTGCCCACCCGCGTCGGGTCAATGTGCTGATACGAGAGCCCGTTCCGGCGCATGGCCGCGACGTGGATGCCGCCCTTGTGCGCAAAGGCCGAATTGCCCACGTAGGCCAGGTGCTCATCCGGCGCGAGGTTCGCCACCTCCGCCACAAAGTGCGAGACCTCGTGCAGTTTGGGCAAATGGCCCTCAGGCAAACAGCGCAGCCCCAGCTTCAATTCAAGATCGGGGATGATCGAGCACAGGTTAGCGTTGCCACACCGCTCCCCATAGCCGTTGATCGTGCCTTGCACTTGGATCACGCCCTCGCGCACAGCCGCGAGCGAGTTGGCTACCGCGCACTCGCTGTCGTTGTGCGCGTGAATGCCCAACGGATGGGCAAGCGCCGCTTGGACCGCCCGCATAATTTCTACGATCTCCCACGGCAACGCACCGCCGTTCGTGTCACACAGTACCACCGTCTCTGCGCCGCCGCGCGCCGCCGCCTTGAGCGTTTCGAGCGCATAAGCCGGGTCGGCCTTGTAGCCATCGAAAAAGTGCTCGGCGTCGTAGATCACGCGCCGGCCTTGCGCCCGCAGATAAGCCAGGCTCTGCTCGATGATGCGCAGGTTGTCGTCGAGCGTCGTCCGCAGCACCTCCGCTACGTGCAGCGTCCACGATTTGCCGACCACGGTGCAGACCGGCGTGCCGGCGTCAAGCAGCGCCTGGATGTTCGCGTCGTCTTCGGGGCCGCCCCGCCCGTTGGGACGGCAGGTCGAGCCGAACGCGGCGATGAGGGCCATTTGCCATTCCATGTCCCGCGCCCGTTCAAAGAACTCGGCGTCTTTGGGATTGGAGCCGGGCCAGCCGCCTTCGATAAAAGCCACGCCCAGCTCGTCCAGCTTGTGGGCGATGCGCAATTTGTCCGCGCACGAAAGCGACATGCCTTCGCGTTGCGTGCCGTCACGGAGAGTCGTGTCGTAGATTTGAATCATCATAATTTCCGATTTCTGATTTTAGATTGTAGATTGCTGATTCGCCTTGCATGCAATCATCAACCAGCAATCTACAATCAACAATGAGATGCTTCATATTCAGCGATCTGCTTCTCGAAACTCAGCAGGTATCCCAATTCGTCCGTGCCCTTGAGCAAGCAAGTCTTGGAAAATCCATCAATAGGAAAAGGCACGGTTTGGCCGGTGGGCAGCGTCACGGTCTGGGCAGCCAGGTCAACCGTCACCTCGGCGTGTGGGATTTCTTCGAGCACTTCAAAGAGTAGCCAGTGCGTCTCGGCATCCACCACAACGGGCAGCAAGCCGTTCTTGAGCGCGTTGTTGCGAAAGATGTCGGCAAAGGAAGTGGAGATGACGGCGCGGAAGCCAAAACCGGCGAGCGCCCACGGCGCGTGCTCGCGCGAAGAACCGCAGCCAAAGTTGTCGCCGGCCAGCAAGATTTGCGCGCCTTGATGTTCCGGCTTGTTCAACACAAAATCGGATTTGGGCGAGCCGTCGGCGTTGTAGCGCCAGTCGGCGAACAGGTGATCCCCCATGCCGCTTTTGTCGGTGGCCTTGAGGAAGCGAGCCGGGATGATCTGATCCGTGTCAATGTCATTGACCGGCAATGGAACGATACGAGAAGTGAGTGTCGTGAATTGAGCCATAGTTTAGATGCTTTCCTAATCTACGATAAACAACTTGGCGCCTTTTTCGGTATAGCTCCGATGCGGATTGGCCTCATCGTCTTCACCCTGGTAACTCGTGCCGGCGGTCAGCACGAATTTCCGACCATCCCGCAGTTCCACCACTAACTCACCTTCCAGAACCAGCAAGACATGTCCCCGGCTGCACCAGTGATCGGCCGAATAGCCCGGTGTATATTCAACCAGGCGCACGCGAATGTTGCCCATCTCGAACGTGCGCCAGAAAGCAGCGCCGGTCATGCCTGGATGTTCGGTACGAGCCACTTGGCTCCAATCCGTTATGCAGAAAGGCACATTTTGAATTTCCACAATGATGTTCCCTCCGGTTCAATATCGGGTATCCCCCTGCAATGGTGCGGCCATAGCTTGAGTGCTTCGACTTCGAGCCGCACCATTTTGACGTGGACCATGCCTTGTTCGTCAGGCGGGTGATTCTCAAGGTACCGGTCAACGACTTGCGCGATGAAGGCCTCCCGCTTCTCTTCCGGCACGCGCTGGGTGTACGGGAGCCACGTCGTCCGAAACCATCCCTCAAAGCCTTCTCGTCCTCTGTGAGCCGCATCTTTCGGAATCAACTCGACCCGGCGCGCTTGCAGCCCGGCCTCGCGCAGCCACTCGCGGTATTCGTCTGGGCCATAAAAGCCATAGGGAAAGCTGAACCCCTCAAAGTAACCACGCCACTCTTGCGAGGCAATGACGTGTTCAGCCACAGCGATGACGTCCACCGTGTTGCCTCGACCGCCCATCTGCAACAAAGCCCTGCCGCCGCGTTTCAGGCTTGCGAATATTCCCTGCAAAACGGGCGCGTGATCGAGAACCCAGTGCAACGTCGCGTTCGAAAAGACGACGGTGAACTCGTCGTGGAATGGCAAGCTGCGCGCATCTTCTTTCTGAAACCGCAGATTGGGAAAGGCAGTGGCAGGATACTGGCTCTGCGCCAGGGCAATCATCTCTGCCGAGCTATCCACACCCAAGACAGAACCCATCGGCGAACACGCGGCAAGCTCTGCCGTGACCTTGCCATCGCCGCAGCCGATGTCGAGCAACGTTTCGTCGCCCTTCAATTGCAGTTTGCCAATCAACTCGCGCGCCCATTGCTGCTGCGCGCTAGAGCTTTTTGCATAATCGAGTGCATCCCATTTATATGGCTGCATGTCTTTTTATCGCCGCACTCCTTTTGCGCCGCTTGCAGTCCGGCAACCGATCATCCACAAGCTCAAATTACAGCACAGACGTCCACGATCTGGCCAGTCATCCCAAATCAAAGTCACGCACGTGGTGCTCATATTCAGCCTCCCAAGCCGGCGCCGTAATACAAACCTGCTTCAAGTTCCCCTTGTAATAGAATCGTTTGCCCGGCGGGACAATCACTACATCCGTCGCTTCAACAGAGTATTCTTGATCTTCAATGACCCAGGTCCCCGCGCCCTCGATGATATAAAAAACAAAGGCGCTTTTGTCATGATAGAATTCTTCTGCATGTCCCCGACTGCACTCTTGATACACCACCGCCGCATTCGGACACTCTTGCTTGTCGTTGTACACCCACATGCTGACGCCCTGCTTGCTGACGGCAACTGCCTGACTTTTTTTAAAAATCATCCCAGCTCCTTATCGTGTCGCCTCGCCAAGGGTTGAGGATTACATATCCCTCAAACTAAACTGGCTCATTACCAGTGCCACAATTTCAAATCACTAGCATTTCGATAGAACATGATCCCGTCTGGCATTTGTTCCATCGTATAACACTGGATGAAAAAATCGTTCAGGTAGAACTCGAGCATGTTACGGTTGAGCAACAGGCGGAACCGAGGTGTAGGTCCAAACGTGATTTCTCGATCCACTCTCTCTTTGCATTGAAAGTCTGCCCCGTCCACATTCATCGTTCCCATTTCGGTCACGCTTTGCTCATTCACCAGAATTCCTGTGCCCACACCACCACCGTTATGGATCAGTAGATGACCTGGAAGTTGCAGCGTCCCTTCGAGAATAATACCTTTATTTGTTCCAAAGCTTATCTGTTGTTCATTGGAGGTATTCAGCCCTACTTCTTGGTTCCTGAGCTTGTCGTTGCCGCTCCACCAAACGAAATACAAGGCCTGATCAATCACCGTGGCCCTCTTCAGCGGAGCAAAATAAACTACAGTGGTCATCAGAGAATTGCCCTTCTGCGAGTGTGTGGTGATTCACCAGGACCCCGCCTGGGGAGTCCAAAAAGCGGGTAAAATAGGCGTGCATCTTGCTCTGATTGCGCAAGAGACCAAAATTCTTGGCCGACGGGCGAAACGGGCCAGAAGGCGTGTCGGAAACGAAAGAGAACATTCCACAATTTACGGTCGCATAGTCTGCCAGCATAGCATAGTACCTGTCTCCGAATTGATGCACTCCCCCAACCTCGATAAAGTACATCTTTGGCGTGTCGCCCCATTCAATGCGCGGCGGCTCGAGCGCGCGCCAGTGAATACCATCGGCGCTCTCGCCAAAACCGAATCCTAAAAAGTCCCTGGGTGTAGCTGTCCAATAACCGTAATATCCACCTCCCGGTCGCGGCACAACACAGATACCATCCCAGCGAGGGTCTTCCCAAGGTCCGCGAGCATCTCTTTCGATCCTTTTGTAGAATCGTTCGTCTATCTTGAACATCAAGCCATCGTCGAATTTGTTCCAATGGATCAAGTCTTGCGACCACGCAAAAAGGATATTCTGGACGTTCTTATCTCCATCTAACCGCCATTCAGAGCAATTACATAGAAAGCGTCCCGTTTCCTCAAAAGATGGACCCTTCCATACCGAGCCACCGCCGAAATATCTCACCATCTTGTCAGAAGCGTGAATGACCCGGCCATGGTCCTTCCACTTGACTCCATCTTGCGATGTCGCTACGCCAAAACCATCACCTGGAGCCTGTTCGCTAATCAGGTAATATAAATAATACGTGCCTTCAGAGTAGTATGTCCACGTATCCCATGTTTTCGAGGCGGTCTCTGACCTGAATAACATACGGAATCCTGTTTTGTGCTCCCAGAAGCCGAGTTTATGCGCACCGGGTCAAGCGCATCCCCTTTATTTTACATTGTCTCCGATCTACAATCTAAAACCTGGAATTACACCGCTGGAATCCAAACGCGCATCTGCCCAGACTGGCGGTTGTCCCACGCATAATAAGGAATTGCAGTCAAAGTGCATGGGATCAGGTTTGGCTCTTGCGCGCGATATAGCGTGCCTTGCCAATCGGCCACGTCGGAGGCGAGCGCCGTACTCTTGATCACCATCACGCCCTCGAGCAGATCGGGATCGAAACGGCTGGACAAATTCGCCGTTTGCGGCAACACGATGCGATGCACCGGCACAGCCTGGTCAACCTCCTCCAGGCAATAGACGATAGGTCCGCGCTGAAGAGCGACGTACCCCATATCCTGGCGCACATTCGGGTGCGCGTAAATCCGTTCAACCGGCATCGGCAGATCGAGCACAACCTGGTCACCCGGATTCCACGGGCGCTCCAGCCGAACGTAACCCCGTTCCACCTTGCCGGCTATGTCCACCGCTTGCCCATTAACGCGCAGGTGCGCGGTGCGGCACCAACCGGGAATGCGGAGTTTCAACCCAAAGGTCGCAGGCTGCGCCGTGTCCAGGCAAATCGTGACCGTGCCATCCCAGGGATAGCGCGTCTCTTGCCGCAAGGCCACGCCCTGCCCGCCGATCTCGAGCCGCCCACTGCCCTGGACGTACAAGTGCACCACAGCGTCGGTTTCGCTTTGGGCATAGATGTACTGTCCCAATGAGGCGAGCAAACGCGCGAGGTTGGGCGGGCAGCACGCGCAATCGAACCACGGCTGCCGGTGATGGTTGCCCAGACTCGCTAACGGATTCTCGTAAAAGAACCGCTCGCCGTCGAGCGAGACACCGCTGAGCACGCCGTTGTAGAGTGCGCGTTCCATCACGTCCGCGTAACGGCCATCGCAATCCAGTTGGAGCAGGCGATGGTTCCAAAAGACGAGGCCGACGGCGGCGCAGGTTTCGGCATACGCCGTCTCGTTGGGCAAGTCATAGTCGGCCGTGAAACCTTCGTTGTGAGACGAGGGGCCAATACCGCCCGTGATGTACATGCGCTTGGTGCAAAGGTGGTTCCACAAATGCTCGCAGGCCTTGAGCAAGCTATCGTCGTCGGTCTCGCCGGCCAGATCGGCCATCGCAGAGTAGAGATACATCGCCCGCACGGCGTGACCCACGACCTCGCGCTGCTCCCGCACTGGAAGATGCGACTGTGTGTAGGCATGGGTCTTGGCCCAATAGTCTTTGGGATCCTCGCCACGCGCTCGCGCTTCAATGTCAAAGTAATGCGGCTGGCGACCACGCTCGTCCACGAAATATTGGCTGAGGCGCAGATAACGCGGCTCGCCCGTCGCGCGGTAAAGTTTCACCAGCGCCAGTTCAATCTCTTCGTGGCCGCAATAGCCGCGCTTTTTGCCTGGCTCGGCTCCAAAGATAGTCTCGATATAATTGGCGTAACGACACAGCACGTCCAGGAGCGTTCGCTTGCCCGTGGCCTGGAAATATGCCACCGCCGCTTCGATCAGATGGCCCGCGCAGTAAAGCTCGTGCCAATCGCGCAGGTTAGTCCAACGCTTCTCCGGCTCGACGACGGTGAAATGCGTGTTGAGATAGCCATCGGGCTGTTGAGCGGACGCGAGCAAGGCGATCACCTCGTCGAGCTGCGCGTCGAGCGCCGGGTCGGGATGGGTGGCAAGACTATAGCTGGCCGCCTCGACCCACTTGGCGACATCCGAATCCCAAAAGATGTGCGGCACAGGCTTTTGACCCGGTTTCCAATTCAACCTGAAAGCGTTGATGCGACCGGTCTCTTCGCATTGCCGGTATTCAGCTGGGATGGTGCGTTCCCGGTTCACGCGGATGCGCGGCGCCCAAAATTCGTCCTCGATGGATACCGCCGTGAACGATACCGGTATGTAGGTGCGTCGTGCTCGTCTAGTATCTACATGGGTCATTGAATGGTCTCGATCTTCGTCAATCAGCAAGGGTTTGCACCGCGCCACACTTTTCACCGACAGGATAAGCTGACTTGTATATTGGGCAGCGCTGCTGCGACGGGTGTTACACAGAGTCAACTCTGCAACACATACTCCAAAGCATAGGGTAGTCTGCTCTCGAATTCTGGTGGAAAACTGTGTTCGAGATCAGGATAGACATCTAACTCACATACAATACCGCGTTGTGGCAAGAGTGTCGCCAATCGCTGGGCCACTCCTAAACAATATTGATCTCTTTGACCGGCAACGAGAAAAGCCCGCAACCCTTGTGGGGGATGTGCTTCCATCAATGGGATCAGATCTTTGACATCCGTTAAAAACGGCCCGACCAGTATGAGACCACACACCTTGATTGTGCTACTCAAAGCCAGCCAAGCAGCCAGCCCACCGCCCTGCGAAAACCCAGCGAGAACGACCCGCTGTGGGTCAATCGGATACTCCTTGCAGAGAGTGGCATAGTGTTTCTGCACCTCCTGCATCGCCCACTCCCAGTCATTCCAAGAAAAAGTGCCAGGTCCAAAGGCTTGGGATGACTGGGGAAGGCCTACAAACCAACCCTGTAAGACTGCAGCAGACCAATGGCTAGCGAAGGACTCGACATTGCTTTGAGCGCCGTGCAGCGCCAGGAGCAGAGGATAGGGAACAGACTGAGGGTCAGGCTGCAACATCTTTAACACGGGGGCAGCGTTTGCCATCGCTTGTAGCCGCCGCTGTGCGCATATCTCTACCCATTGCTCAAATTCCGGCACGCCGTGGAGTAGCTGGAAATCAGGGTTGTCACGGAGATCACTATACCAATGCCCAGCCGCTATGGCTTCTTTGAGCAATTGCAGCGCGAGTGCCTTGTTATTGAGACGGCAGGCCATCGTCATCCGCCACGAATAGACCACTTTCTGAGAGTAATCAGGGAATAGGTGCGCTTCGCGAGTGACTAACTCAAGTGCTTCGCCGTATGCTCCCACCTCTACCAGGTGATCAAACTGCTGCTCAACTTCCTCTAGCTTTGATAGATTGCTCATCCTAAACCATCGTTCGCACATCAGTGATCTGGCCGGTCACAGCGGCAGCGGCCGCGGTGAGTGGACTAGCGAGGAACGTCCGCCCACCTTTGCCCTGCCGCCCTTCAAAGTTGCGGTTGCTCGTACTCACAGCGTATTGGCCGGGTTCGAGTTGATCGCCGTTCATCGCAATGCACATCGAGCAGCCAGGCTCCCGCCACTCTGCGCCCGCCTCTCTGAAAATGCGATCCAATCCTTCGGCCTCGGCCTGCCGCTTGACCGGCCCCGACCCAGAAACAATGAGCGCACGCACACCCGGCGCGACCTTGCGACCTTTGAACACCTTAGCCGCGTCTCGCAAGTCAGACAAACGCCCGTTGGTGCAACTGCCGATGAACACCACATCCACCGAATGGCCGAGCAAAGATTGGCCGGGGCGCAAGTCCATGTAACGCAGCGCCTTTTCGAGCGCGGCCTTTTGATTAGCATCTGTAAAATCATCCGGGTCGGGAATGTGAGCCGTGACGGGCATCCCCATGCCGGGATTCGTTCCAAAGGTAATCATCGGCGCAAATGTCGAAGCGTCAAGCGTCACACTCTTGTCATAGGCTGCGCCCTCATCCGTCGGCAACTGCCGCCACTGTGCCACAGCACGATCCCACGCTTCGCCCTTCGGCGCACGCGCAGCGTCGCGCCCCGCCAGGTACTCGAACGTCACGTCGTCCGGGGCGATCATTCCCGCGCGCGCGCCGCCCTCAATGGACATGTTGCAAACCGTCATGCGCTGCTCCAACGAAAGGGCGCGGATGGCGGAGCCGGTATACTCCAACACGTGGCCCGTGCCGCCTCCTACCCCGATCTTGGCGATAAGCGCCAGGATGATGTCTTTGGCTGAGACGCCTTCGCCCAACCGTCCTTCGACGCGCACCTGGCACGTCTTGGGCTGGCGCTGAAGCAGGCATTGCGTGGCGAGGACGTGCTCCACTTCGCTTGTGCCGATGCCAAAAGCGAGCGCGCCGAACGCGCCGTGCGTCGCGGTGTGGCTATCGCCGCAGACGATGGTCATCCCCGGCTGGGTGAGGCCCAGTTCCGGGCCGATGACGTGGACGATGCCCTGGTTCGGGCTGCCCAAGCCATGCAGCGTGATGCCGAACTCGCGGCAGTTGTCTTCCAGTTGCTTGATCTGGCTGGCGCACTGCTCGTCCGCAATCGGCAGCGAGCGGTCGTGCGTGGGGATGCTGTGGTCGGCGGTCGCCACCGTTTTGTCCGGGCGACGCACTTGCAGCCCGCGAGCGCGTAGCCCAGCAAAGGCTTGCGGCGATGTGACCTCGTGGACCAGGTGCAGATCAACATAGAGCACGGCCGGCGAGTCCGGCTCCTGCGCCACGACGTGCTTGTTCCAGATTTTTTGAAAGAGTGTGAGTGGTTGAATCATAGGTTCCTGTCGCTCAGTCAATTAGTTGCTCAGTGATCAGTCGGGTGCGGCAACTCGCCTGATTTGCTGCCACCAAACATAGTAAAAATGCCGTACTTGTAATAGCAATCAACGTTCTTGAAGCCGACTCTTTCCAACGCTTGCAACTGCGGCAACAACGGATCGGGAACATTGTCCGCGTTGTTTTTGTACCTTTGCGGCACAGAGAGCAGGTACGCCTTTTGCGAATCGGCAGCGTGCGCGTCAATCCACTCGCGCCACAACGTCAGATACCAGCTTTCCAAATCATCGGTCGGCGAAAGGACTACGTCCATGTTCAGGAAAAAGCCGCCCGAGTCCAGATGGCGATGGATATATTCAAACAGAGCCGCCTTTTCTGCCATGGCGAGATGGTGAATCGCCAAAGAGGACAGAACAAAACAGAAAGTGGTTTGTAGCGGATCCCGCGCCAGCAGATCTTGGAAACTGGCATTGACCAAACGCTTTCTTTCAAAGTGGCCAAGACGTTTGCCAGCCGCCTCGAGCATTTCAGAAGAACCGTCCACCAACGTGGCATCCATATCGCTGTCCACCTTGAGCAACTCTTGAACCATCAGACCATCGCCACAGCCCAGATCAAGCACCCGGCGAGGCCGACCGGCCCTGACAAAATGCTTGTAGAGCGATTGGGCGACCTCTATCAGCCTGCGTCGCTCCGGCACGTAACCATCCGCTTGATCCCGGTATTCCTGAGCAAAGTTGCTATCTGACCATTGTGAATTGCTAAAATTTGACATGGTTCAATCTTTTGCTTTGGTGCACAGAAACGTGGCCCCAAACCCATCCGAGTACTCTGCCCGCTCAATCTGAAAGCCCGCCCGCTCGAGAAATCCTTCCATGACCCAGTCATAGGTGCTGTACTCATCGCGGATGTGCGTCTCCACCTCGGCAGCGAAATCCGCGCCCACTTTCTCGGCCATTGACCGGACCCAACCATCGAAACACGCTTCATAGTTATCCATGTCGGACGGGAACACCACATCAAACAGATAAAGCCGACCGCCAGGCTGGAGCATTTTTGCCGCCCGCTTGAGTCCCACCAGTTTCCAGAAATCGGGCAAGTGATGGAGCGCGGCAACCGAGACCATCGCGTCCGCCGGTTCTGCGCGATGCTCATACGTCAGAAACCCGCCATGACAAAAGGCGATATTTTTCAAGCCGGCCTGCTCGGCCTTTTGGCGAGCGCAATCCAACATCGCCGGCGAAACGTCCACGGCGTAAACCAGCTTGCATCTCGGCGCAGCGTGCAGCGCGAATGCGCCCGTCCCCGCGCCCATGTCAATCACCGTATGTTCTGCGCTCAGCCCAAGCTGGTTGACAATGGCGGCGCTGGCCTTTTGGTAATCGCGGAATTTTTGATGGCGCGCATCATACATCTGGACCTGCGCCGGGTCAGCATAGTCCACGCCCGCGTGCTTCATTTCGTCATAGAACCACTTGGGGGTTGGCATGATCATTCAGCAGCTCGTTTCGGGGGCGCGCAACCCTCGACGATGATTGATTTTGAAGTTGTGGACTGCTCCCTGAGCAGTGCGATCTCGCGATAATCGGGCGACCCGAAACATTTCTGCAATTGTTCATCCGCCTCGAATTCGATCAAGATGATTCGTTCTGGATTCCAGTTGCCGGATAGTGGAGCGACCTTGCCGCCTCGGGCCAGATACCGGCCCCCATGCTTCTCGACGATTTCACAAACCTGGTCTACGTATTTGGAATACAACTCACTATTCTTGACGGTGATCTCGACTATCATGTAAACAGACATACCAGTCTCGGCTCTTGATTCTTTACTCGGATGTTCGGTCTAGCGGCTTTGCTCACGCCGGTTAGTAGACGATGACTTTCAGGGCACACCATGCCGGGGTTGGGCCGTTTTGAGATACTAACTTATTCCACCATATTGACGCCATTTCTTCAAGTGCTCATCTTTTTCACAAAACCCAGCAAAGAACAATATTCCCATCTCGTTCAAAGACCTTGCAACTTGGTTAATAAAATCTACATCATACAAGGTTGGATCTAATTTTGTTATCAGCTTTGATGGGTCATAAATAATTCGGCCTTTATCGTCACATGGCAGTCGATTAAAGTTATATACCATATCCGCCATAGAGCACAAAAGAAGTTGAGGCGCTAGAACTTGACTGGTTATCGAACCTTGTTTTTCCGCTTCGACTTCTGCTAAATGAAATGCCTCAAAGAAAGCAGAATAAATAGTGGCCTCGGCTCCCCTAAAAGTTCTGACTTGATTGTCAACAATCGTTTGAAATTCTATTTGGGTACCATACTTAGGGTGCTTTACCCCTAAATCATTATTATTTAAGTCAAAGATGCTTTTGAAGTGCACATTTGGAAGCAACATATACCAACACTCATCCCAAAGGATATGGCGTATTCCAGCAATTAAGTCCTTGATGCTGACTGTTAGAGAAGATTTCTCTCTACTTCGATCCTCAACAATTATCCAAAATGCGTTCTGCTCAAATCGCAAGAATCTCACCGCGAAGAGTAGCGGAAGCCCAAAATGATCTGCGAAATCTCTTAACCGCCTCAAGGGGGCTCCACCAATCGTAAATTTTCTATTGGAAGTTGATTTCACCTCAATAAAACACTTGAAACCTGCCGAATCTTGTTTACCAAAACCAACTATAGAACAGCCAGGCTGGAACCGTGCCAAAAAGTCAGGAGTAAGATAGTCCCCCGGAATGACTTGCCGTTGTTCGAGATGCGTTAAGTGAGTGCTGGTTCTTAATAATCGACATATAAGTGCAAACTCATCTTCCTCTGACAAGCCCTTGATTGCATTTTCTATGGCTACGGCACTGTCAGATGAAGTAAGCAGAGATTTCTGAATGTTCTGGTAATCCTCGTCAGAAAATCCACTATCTCTTATAGCTTTAAGCAGTTTCGCCTTTTCAATCTTAATGTATTCTGACTCGTTCATATATGTAATCAACTATAGGTCATGACGGCCCAACGGCTTGCGTTACTGGCGGCGGGGTGGGACGCTGACTCTGCTGGGGAGCAGAGAAAACTCGAAGCCAGAAAAATGCCCGAAAACGGCGACGAATCCCCGCCGTCCAGTGCACGCTTTGTTAGGCAGCACATTTGCATTCCAGACTTAGTGCAAACGCCTAGATCATGCAATTATGCTTCCACCTGTTTCTTAAGGTAACAAAGACAAACCAATTAGGGGAGCAAGATAGCTGAATATTTTTTCCGTTTTTAGATTATTTGATTGAGTGTTACCTGCGATCCAAAAAGGAGTTCGAAGGAACGCAAAGTGAGGTAACATCTTAAAGTTTGATTAATTTATTTTCTCATCGAATGTACTAATCATTTAATCCCTTTCCATTAAGAATTTGCCGCATACATTTTTCAACCCTTGACTTCCGAGTTTTGGATTGTTTGGGTGCAGAAAAATAAAGAATGTATGCTCTTTGCCGTCCTGGAGTCAATGCATCAAAAGCAGTTTTCAAGGCAGGGATTTCATCTAATTTATTTTGAAATTCTTCAGGAATTATGAATTCTGTAGTCTTTTTAAAATTCACTTTCAAACCGGCTTTTTCCACTTCAATGGCTTCATAAATATAGGCTTTCAAGATGGTTTCCATCTCAACTATTTCTCGAACATTGGTGAACCGAATCTGGCGCCCCGCCTGCGTATTCTCCGTTTGTGTGATTAGAATACCCTTGGCATCATTTAACAAGGCACCTTTGACAAACAGAAGCGC
>Ga0315279_10002256_pt1 | contig 29461 bp, 24 predicted proteins | sample YL17G06_20_MG_FD_203694 | JGI IMG/M metagenome (GOLD analysis project Ga0315279, IMG submission 203694) | Sediment microbial communities from Yellowstone Lake, YNP, Wyoming, USA - YL17G06_20 | ecosystem: Environmental > Aquatic > Freshwater > Lake > Sediment | place: USA: Wyoming | collected...
TAGACAGGACGAGAGCGAGGGCCACCACGGCCGTGGTCCACTCGGCAATCAGATACCCCGCGGAGACGAACGTGGTCTCACGGATCGAGTGAATCCGGATGATGACGCGGCGGAGCGCCTGCTGCTCCTGCTTGAGGCGCAGAATGTAGCCCACCTGCGTCAGGGGCTCGAGAGCGACGAAAGAGCGATTGAGCCCGGAGATCCGGTCCAAGAGCGCGTTCGTCCGCTCTTTCTTGTAGAACCAGGCGTGAATCGACCGGGCCAGCGCTTCGACGGAACCGAGCAGCTCCATGGCCGCCGGGTCCTTCGTGCGATCGCAGAGAGAGGAGGCCTCGTCGAAGAAGACCTCGAGCGAAGCCGCGATCTCTCCCGGCAGGCGCTCGCTCTCCTTGTAGTCCGTCAGGACCCCCGTGAGGAGGAACCCCATCAGGAAGACGTCCGCGGCAACGATGCCCGAGAGGAGCGGATTGAGCGAGAGGATCTCCCATCCCAGCCAGTGCGCCCCAAGCTTAAGAGCGATGACGAGGAGCACGGCGCTCAAGGCGCCCAGGACCAAGGCGTACTTTCTGTGCAGTCGACGGAACATGCCCCGATCATACCCCCCTCCGGTTGGCAAGATCTACTCACAAGAGATCGGTTCCCCGTCTCGAGACGCCGGCGACGGCCGCCGTGCCTAGCACGGGGGCACGGGTCCTGCGACTGTGCGCCGGGAGAAGGCCAAGCGGCCCTGTCGCTTTCTTCTCAGCCGACTCGAACATCCAGGGCGGACTTGGGCTCGTGCCGGGCGAGCGGGGCCAGACGCAGGCTCACTGCCGTCGGGGCGGAGACTGTGCGAGGGCGGCCTCCCGGTCCTTCCACTGCGCCCGGATCATGAGAAGGAGCAGGGCCGCCGTGCAGGCGATGGCCCGCACGGCATAGACCGTCGCGAGGAGTCCCTTGCTCGAGAGGAGGGAGAAGACCGGCGCGAGCATCAAGCCGATCCACATGCTGAAGGATTCGGTGTTCCGGTTCGTCGTCCACATCCTCCGCACGACGGGGAAGTAGGCGATGACGAGGATTGCCTGAATCGCGCTGTGCGCGATCACGTGCCTCTGGGTGAATGCCCACACCAGAACGATGACCAGGACAGCGCCCAGGCATCCGAAGTCGAAGGGGGTGAAGCGCGTACTTCGGTCCCCGTACAGGAGGATCGCGACGCTCACCCCGGCCACGAGGAGGATGTCCGCCGTGTTCAGGATGTTGTCGAGCGGGCTGAAGCGGCCCTCGCCGAGGTAGGTGAGGAGGCTCCCCACGGTCGCGATCGTGAAGAAGACCCACATCGCGAGGGCCGGGCTGATCCTGTGCTTGCGGAGGAGCCAGACGTAGCGCACTCCGATGAGCAGGTTGATCGTGACGACCGCGCTGATGGATAGAGTCCTCACTCCGCCCTCCTCGTCCCTCGATCATGAACAAAGCCGGCCGACGCCGCGAGGAAGTCTACTTGCCTCTTGGCCGTTCGGCCACGCGTCCGGGATCGTGACGAGAGGCTGGACTTGACACGGGTCGAGAAAGAAGGGAGAATCGCTAAGATATGCGTTACGCCTTCTACTCAACAGGACCAAATGAAGGAAGTGGCCATCCGCCACTCAAGCAGGAAGGAGACACTCACCAGGAAGAAGACGAAGAGTAGATTCGCAGGCTATTTCCCTCTCTTTCTCTTCTTCTTTGCTACCGGGAGTGCGGCTTTACCCTTGTCTGGGGGATTCGTTCTCTTCGGTCCATGCGTTGTATGAGTTACGTACCACCTGTAGGTATCAGGATTTGCATTCTCCAACTGCAGCCTGTGCCGGAAGAGACCGGTATCCTGATCCTGTCTTTCCTCCGTGAAGCACTGTCTCTCGGCGAGCCATGTGCGGAAGTCGCCCTTCTTTGCTCCGGGCGGCGCATACAGGTCGATAGTCAGCTTCCTGCATGCATCTGACCGTAAGAGTCAATAGCCCGTAATCCTCACCGTGGACCCAAAGCGGGTTCCAGAGCGCAGGCCAATCCCCATTCACTTGGACCCTTGCAGCCGCAATACCCGATGTCTTCGAGAAGAGGAGAACATGAGCGTAGTGCCTGATGGCGTCATCTTCTCGCACATTCAGCCTCGTCGGGAGTATGCTCGCCCTGATCTCTTCAGGAACGCACTGAACTGCCAGTCCGAGGTTCGACAACGGAGTGAACGGAACTCCCTCTCCGTGCGCGCCAATGTGGATTTCCTCAAGGCTCGTCAGGATGTAGGGCTGTCTCTCTGGGAAACCCAGTTCCATTGTCCTCTGGAACCGTCCCTTGGACGGGTCCTGGTCCAGCCAATATGTGAGGTGAAGGCTCTCGTACCACCATTCCTGTCGGAACCAGCCGGAGATGGCGGTAAGGTGAGTCTGCAAATAGGCGCTCTCGGCGTCGGCTCTGTCAACGGCGTTCTGAAGCAGCTGGACTTGCTGTTCAAGCAGGGTTACGCGCTGTTGCGCCCGTTGACGGTCACGCTCGAGTTCCTCAGCTGTGCTTGTGGCAGTCTGAATGGTCTTTTCGAGCCTGTCGGCTCGTTCCTGCCCGCGCGATCTCTCCTCCTGAAGTCGGGACACAGCTTTCCCCATCTGCCAGTGACTGATCTCTCGCACCAGCAGTATCACCAGAAGGACGACATAGGCGGCCGCAAGTGACACAGCGACTTCCTCCCTTCTCAGGAATTCAGTCGCTGCTACAAGGCGGTGATCCTCAGAGGTAATGATGAACTGAGCTATCGGATAGGGTAGTCCGAAGCCGATGGTGTACCTTGCGGCCAGCCAGACAACCCTCCACCCAGGAGCATGGAAGGCTCGACGAAGCAAGTCCCTGATTGGCCTGACCGCCGCATTGGCGGCCTCGTCAATCTCTTGGATTCTTTGGGGCCGTCTTCTCCTAATCACTTCTGGCTATTATAACGCAAGCTTCCACCCAGAGTCATCCCTGCGGAATTGGGGCTCCAACGGGTCCTAGCCGTTCGACTTGGACCGGTTCTCCTGGGGCGTGTCAACTGAGACCGCTACGAAGTTGACCGGTATCCCGGCAGTCTCCTGCGGATGTGGACCCCGAGCTTGGCAGCCAGGTTGGCGTTTCCTCGGACTGGATCTGGGTGTTCTCCGCCCCGAGCAATGCCCTGCGAGCTTCGACGAGCATCTGGTTGGTGGTTGGCCCGCCATACGCACCCGCCATCAGCTCGGCAAGCTTCTTCAGAAGCTCCTCATCAAGCCACAGCATTGCCCTCCAATACGTGGTCTGAATCCTCCACAGATCCTCACCCGTCGGCCTCCCGCCGTCTCTGGTATGGGAGGGACGAACCCACTCGCCAATCACCTCTGCAACGGCAACACTCGACTCACGAATCCTCTGCTGCTTGTGCCGCTTCTCGGCAGCCTTGTCCTGTCTGATGGATAACCTGTGGCTCAAGAGAATCTGCGTAATCGCGACAACGAAACCTCCCCCAAAGAATCCGGTCGCCAAGTCGCGCCAGCCCATCGTGGCCTCCCTCGTCTGTTCCTTCGAGTTCGCATGCGTCCTGCTGGATGCGTCGCCCCTGAATCATGGCAAGTCAGCCACCGTATCACGTACAAACACAGTACGAAATCGGGATCACCATTGTCTTTCGCGGGAATGATACGTAGACCTCCGTCCGGTAGACTGTCTGCCTGACGGGGGTGTGGCCTGCCGGGTCCGCAGGCCCTTCGGAGACACTGCCCGACTCTGAATTGCCGCCCTGTCGTCTTTGCCATGCAGGGTGTCGTTCGGGATGGTGCGAGCCCTCAGGGAGCGTCACTCAGCCACGTACGCGAGACCTCTTGGATGGCTCTCGTCACAACGAGTGCCCGAATGGAACCCCACATTCGGGCCGAAACCGAGGTGGACTGCAAGGCTCACCGCGTAGAGATCCTTGGACCGGATGGGACGATCCTCGAGGTTCGATGTCTCCCACACCCAGCGGGCCGACGCGCTCGGCACGCCGCCGGTGGGGCAACGTGCTATCTCGGAACTCTCGCAGAACATCAAGAGGCAAGATGCGGCCGAGTCCTCCCGGGTTGTTCCTATTGAGGAACAGACCGCGCCTTGTCGATTGTGAGCGAAACGCGATCGATAAACAGCACATCCTGAGCCGTATCGGCGACCAGGTAGAGTGTGACAGGTGCTCGGATCACATAGCCTTCTCTGTAGTCAATCTGGCAGCAGAAGATTCTGGTCGTCCAGCCATCCTCCGCGACCACGCTCTTGTAGGCCCAGTCCGGCGAGTGCGCCGGATCAACGAGCTCCCAATCCTGTTTCCCTCGGTCATCCGGTGCAACTGGATCCACAGCAGGTCCGTTGAAAAGCGGTCGCAGTCTCACCCTGCTACTAGAACGGCACCGAGCTTCGAACCGCATCTCCTGCCCGCGACTGAAGTCCCGTCCAGAAAGTCGCGCGAGTGTCGTGATGCTCTTCCCCGCCTCCAGCGACCAATTCCAGGTGTCGCGCGTATGAGCAACGAGCAGGCAGCCTCCTCCGTGCTCACCACCAAAGCGCAGAAGGGTCTGCCCGCCTGGCCGGGGAGCTTCCTGGACACGGGCTGTGCGGCCATCCGGTTCCAGGTAGGCACGCCGCCACTCGAAGTTGGCTATCCGATCCGATGAGGGTTCGTCGAACGTGTTAAGGTACAGGCACGCACCTCCAGCGGGGGCTGGAGATTCGACCAAGCCAAGCAACCGGTCCTCGAGATTGCCGGCGATGCGATCTCTCCCTGTTGCGAGGATCAGATCGTCCACGTCAAACTCACCGTACGTTGTCAGGCTTGGAACAAAGCCCAGATGCGCCTGACACCCCCGTTCTACCCAAACGAGAACATTCTTGCCTGCCCTTCTGGCAACCACGATCTCTTGAAGGCACGCCGGCGACACAAAGCCAGCGCGGCTAGGCCCGGTCTCGTCAAGAAGAAGTGCCACCAGCACATCGCAGCTCTCGATTAGAGGGAAGACAGCATGGGCAGGATCATCGAAAGAAGCCTGGTTCCCTTCCACCACTTCGACGCTGACCTGCACGTTGCCTTCCGCGTCCTTCGCCCTGTGCTCGATCCCGCGACCTGCCCGATCCAGTAGCTCCCTGAATACTGCGACCTTGGCGGAGTGTTGAGGAACGAAGGTGTGGCTATAGAAGATGCGCATTGGTCCTCCTCTCCCCTGGAGCACGGGCGCCGCGCTCTAAGAGGATCCGGAACATTCTCGCGTGCGCGAGGGTTTGTGACAAACCCAGTCGAGGTCTTCGAGGTAAACACCAGGCCAGCCTGCATGCGAAGTCGCGGACGACGCCTGGCGCTGCAGCGGACGCCTTGGAAGGCTAACCAAGGGACCGCCTTGGGGCGATAGAGTCTGGCGGATAGCTTCAGCCTGCTGTGTGGCCAGGAGCGAAGGTATTGGAAGCGTCCCATCTGTCGTGAGGTGCCTTCACAGCGGCAGACAGGCCTCGGATTCTCAACGTCGGGTACCCCTTACGGGACTACTCTTGAACTCCCCTGTCCCTGGGCCGAGGGGACGTAATACCCATCATCGGCTCCCTGTAGTGGACAGGTTTCGGACTCTCACCGAACTCGAGCCCGAGACCGTGGAGGCTCTGTCTCTCTGAGGAGCCCAGCAGGACTCGGCGCCGAGTGCTGCAGGTGCGCCGAGCGGCTCAGCTGCCGGCGACCCCGCGCTCCACGTGTTGGCCTGCATCACCGGAGGTGGGTTGGACCGGCTCTCGAGGTGAGCCGGTCATTGGGCCGCTCATCACCACGCGAGGCTGAGCGTCGCCGCCAAGCAAGTGAACCCTGCGACCTCGACCGCGACAGAAACCGAGAGTGACGTGGTCGCGCTCAGGCCGACCCCCAGGACGACGTCCGTCTCTGCCCAGTCGAACAGGGAGCCGGAAGACTTCGAGAAGCAAGTGGTGATCTTGAAGTCAGTGATCCCTCCGCAGCAGGAGTCCGTTGAGACTGAGAGGGCAAGAGCCTCCCAACAGGACTGGGACCCCAGGACAACAACGTAATGAGCGTCATCGAGGTACGAAAGGCTGCTGACTTCAACGCCATTCGAGGCGTGACTGATGCCAATCCCGTAGAGCGAAATGCCGGTGATTTCGGTGCTAAGGGTCCCTGTCAAGACCTTCCCGTACAGAGTGAAGCAGGGGCCGCCGTCTAGGGTGAGTTCTGGTTCCAACTCAAGCGCTTTGGAGAGAACCGTGAATGTCAACTTCCCTGAAAGGGTGAGCCTGGACAAGCCCGTTGGGAGTTCGTCTGCCGCGAGTGAGAACGCATCGAACCCGGTGTCATCGATCTCGATCCTCGCGGTGACTCCTTCGACGCAGCCAATGGAGAGATCGCCTTCGAGAACGGCTTGCCTGAAGCACAGCCGGCGAGTTGGCCCTTGAAGCCCGAACTTGGTCGACGCTGTAAGTGAAAGGCCAGAGTCCTCTTGGTAGCTGGCCGCAAGGAAGACGTAGGCGCTTCCCGCCGCAGGCAGCGCTACCGTCCCGAAGAGAGTGAGATTCCCGGACGGGATGGTGAAGTTCGTCTTCCAAAGCTGGTTCGAGTAGGTGATAGTCAGTTTCTCCGGCGAGGACGGTGAGGCCATGAGGAGGCCAGTCGTTGCCCGGACTTCAACGTAGCGGACGAGGAGATTGACGGAGACGGGCCCGGAAGTGTGCACGGTGGGGTCGAAGGTCCCCGTCACCGTCGTCCAGGTGCTGTTGTCCGCGCTGACCCGGATGTACCACGAGGACGTCGCGTCGACGTCCGCCGCAACCAGCTGGTCCACGAAGTACTCCCGCCCCCAATCGTACCAGTGTACTGGTTCAGTGACCGTCTTTGTCTTCGTTCTCGTGTCTCCGAGAGGGGAGAAAGTCAGCGTGCTGTCCCAAGAAAGGTTCTGGAAGTCACCCGCGGCACCCAATGCCAGGTAGTCCAACCCATCGAGGTCAAACGTTGCCACGCTCTTGACTGAAAGGTCGTCAAGGCCTGCTTGAAGGGTGACGGTCGATAGCGTATCGGGGAGGAGAGCGTCTCCAACCCCCAGAGCAGACGGGTTGATGGCCAGAGTGGTCTCGAGACTCCCGGAGAAAGAGGGAGATGCAGCCGCCGGGAAGCCTAGGAAGAGAACCGCGAATGATGCAACACAAAAGCGGCGCCAGCTCACCCCTATGCCCTCCCTTCTAGGTACAAGACACAATACATCACAGCGGCTACGGTTGACAAGGGAGAGAAGGGAGGACGGACAAGACACTCCCTGCTGTGCCTATGTCTTGTCGAAAGGGACGCCTGAGTGCTATGCTGGGTGGGGGCGATCGAGATGTGCGAGAAGACGGCGTTCGTCGGCGGTTTGGTCGGCTGTTGTGTGCTCTTTGGCGTGCTTGTTGCCGCCGCGCCCCCACCGGCGCCGGCTTCAGTTAGCGCGGTGTTTGTCCCATGGAACAAGATCGTGGTTAGCTGGACGGCAGTTTCTGCGTCGCCCCCGGTAGTGAAGTACCGCATCTACATCGACAACTTCAGCGCTTGCGGCTGCAGCCGGTGGGATGAGAGGACGGCGCCGACAACCACGTTCGAGGACTCCTGCGTCCAGTACGGGCTGACACACTCATACGCCGTCTCGGCGGTGAATAGCGCAGGGGAGGAGGGCCCGACCACCTTCGGTCAAGTCAACGTCCCGTGGAGAAGGCCGGACGGCTGCGCAGAGATCACCTCGCTCACGTGGCGCGAGAGCGAGGGGCGGGTTGAGATCACCTGGAAAGAAGTGGATACCGCACAGAGCTACCAGATCTGGCGCTCGACCAGCCCCACCGGGGGAGAAACAGCGATTGGAGCTGCAGTCCCTGCGGAAGGTGGGTACCAAATGGGCTGCCCTGGATCGCAGATGACGTACACGGACTACGACGACACGGCGGAACGAGGCACGCCCTACTACTACCAAGTCCAGGCAATCAATCAGGGCGGCTCGACTCCTCTCAGCAGTTCCTGCACGACGAGCCTCTCCATCCCTGGAGCCCCGACCAACGTGCCACCCACGGCCTCTTTCACGTTCGACCCGCCGTCACCCCTCCCGGGTGAGACCATCACATTCGACGCCCGGGGCTCCAGCGATCCAGACGGTTCCATTGTGAACTACGAGTGGCAATTCGGGGACGGCACCACAACGAGTGGCGCTGACAAGGACGTGGTGACTCACGCGTACGGCACGGCGACGGCCTACACCGTCCTCCTGATCGTCGCTGATGATCGCGGCGCCACGGGCAGTCGCTCACGTGATGTGACTGTGGTGACACCAGGAAACGTTCCTCCTGTAGCGGATTTTCTGGTCTCGCCAGGCGATCCAAAGATGGGTGACCTTGTGCAGTTCGACGCCTCAGCCTCGCAAGACAGCGATGGCACTATCGTAGCCTACCAGTGGAACTTCGGTGATGGTGGCACGGCAACAGGCCAGGTTGTTCAGCACACCTACGCTGCTGCGGGTACCTATGGCGCTCACCTGACAGTGCAAGATGACCGAGGCGCGATAGGGGAGCATGCCCAGGTGATCACCGTGGCTGTGCGGCACGCCCTTGCGCCATCGATCACTCTGAAATGTGGAGCCCCTGCCTGCAACGACAACGGTGGGAAGATAGACATCTCTTGGTCGGCGACAGACGACTCTACGCCAGCGGGCAACATCGAGTACCGGTATGCGCTCGAAGGCGAGAAGTGGTCTGGATGGAGCACCCGAACGCAGCCTGCCCTGGCCATCTCGGGCTTGGAGAACGGGTACTACGCGTTCAACCTAGAGGCACGAGATGCTGAAGGGAACGTGGCGGAAGCATCCTGCAATTTCGCTATCCTCTGTACCCCCACGTGCAGCTACGCCCTTACAACTACACACTTTCCGTTAGTCGGCGGCTCGGTCGCTCGGTCTCCCGATAAGTCATCCTACTGCAACGGCGATTCGGTCACGCTGACGGCTAATCCGTCCTCCGGCTGGACCTTCGACCACTGGGAAGGAGATGCTTCTGGGAAGAGCAAGTCTGTGACCATCACGATGAGCGGGAAGAAGTCGGTGACCGCGTACTTCACCTCAACCTCCGCGGGCAGCTGCACCTACTCGCTCACAACGCAGGTCTCTCCTTCGGGTGCTGGAACAGTCACCCCGTCTCCACGCAAATCGTCCTACTGCAAGGGCGATTCAGTCACGCTGACGGCTCAGCCGTCCTCCGGGTGGACCTTCGACCACTGGGGCGGCGACCTGAGTGGAACCACGAACCCGGTCGGCATCACGATGAACGGAAACAAGTCGGTCACGGCGTACTTCGTGGCGGTGGCGCCCAGTGCGCCGACCCTGTCAGTCAGTCCGTCATCTCTGGATTTTGGGACCTCTGAAACCAGCAAGACATTTGAGGTATGGAACAGCGGCGGTGGCACCCTCCTGTTCGCCGTGTCGAGCGACAACAGCGTCCTCAAGCTGGATCCCACAAGCGGCGCATTGGGAGGCTATTACAGCGCCCACAAGACCATCACCGTGACGCTCGGCGAGAACCCGATTCTCCCCCCCGGACTGTCATCTTCCTCGGCCACTATCACTGTCACGCCGTACGCTGGTGAAGCTCGGGAGATTGCCGTCTCTTGGCCGGCGCCATCACAGAGCGCGCCATTGATGCCAGCGTTGACGGCGGCGCCCGAGCTGCCTGATGTTACCTCACTTCCCCCGATGGCCGGCGGCGAGTGGGTCGAAAAGGTGCCGTCCTCAAGCCAGGTCCCCGGACAAGCGACGGTCCAGGAGCTACACTTCTCAAAGGACGTGGCCGCGAGCTGCCGGATCGACAACCGTTTGACGGAGGTGCTCGCGGGCAAGGCGATAGACATACTGCTCATCTACGCAGGGCTCCCTGCTCTGATGACGGATCTGATGCAGAGAGATAGCTGCAGCTCCGATGTCTGGCTAACTGTTCCGCTTAGCGTATCCCTGCCGGGGACCTATCAGATTACGCTCACTGGCAAGTGGTCCTCTACGTCTAGCCTTTCATTCAGCGGTACCTGCGCCAATGTCAGCTATGAGCTACGAAGCACTCTTGAGTATGGAACGATCGAGCCAGGCTTTCACGACGCCCTCGCGGAGCTGTCGCTGAAGACTACTGGTCTGTGTCCTGATGCGCCGGTCATGTGCAAACCTACGATCACACAGGTGGGGCTCATTGACTCGGAGAACAAGGCAGAGCCGTACACCGTGATGGAGACGGGGACCCAGAATGCTGAGTGGGATTCGCTCCTTTCAGCAGCGGACGAGGATGCATGGGGAGGTTCTGTTGGCTGGACGACGACAGTCGACTTCTCCTCCCCTGGGGGGCATCCGGTGTGGGTGCGCCTACACTTCGAGTTGCAGCTGAAGTCTCCTGGTGAGTTCATGGGCCCGGCCAAGATAGCGACCTCGCCTGCGAAGTACTACGAGAGCCTGTCACCTGAAGTGAAGGGCCTTATTGGCCAGAAGTTCCCAGCGGGGACCATTGAAGCCCTGAGTGACTTCAACAAAGTCCTCACGGCCCTCGGCTATCTCTGTTGGAGGTCCGGGGAGGCTAGCGCGGAGGTAGTCGTCAAGGACATAACGATCCGGGTCTCCAGGATCACCCAAATCCCCATGGAGCTTCAGCAAGATACTTCTCCTCCGTCGCCAACTCCGCTCCCACCGCCTGGACACTGAGCAGCGACTGTTCTCGCTGAGTGCTCCGGAGACACACGAGGCTCGCGAAGTGGGCGCTAAGCGATGACCGATGAAAGAGCGCCTCCCTAGCCTGCCCCCTCGAGAACGGTCCAAGGTGAATGCTAGGATCGGTGCCCTGCTTCCCGAGAACTGGTCCACGGATTGGGGCGAATCCTTACCTTGGCTGACGTTTCGGAGGAGGGAGGTGCATGCGGCAGTCGAGGCTCACGAGACCGAGATCGCCCAAGTCGAAAAGAAGCAAGACCGCCTACCGGCCCGCCACTTTGGTCTGCGAGGTACAGGGCATAAAAGGGCCAGTTGCCCACCCCCTACGGGACTACTCTTGAACTTCCGGCCGCGTAGCGAGCCCGACATGGGGCGGGGTAAGCGGCGCTCTGAGCCAATTCAAGGAGTGAACCGAACACTGGGGGAGTCGGCGACCGCTCCCAGGACAGCGGGTCATCCTTGAACCTAGAATTCCCAGGTGGATCCGCAGTGATCGCAGTGAGCCTGTGTTAACCTCTCCTTTCGTGAAAGACCAGTAACCATAAGGGATCGTCCTCCCGTCATCAGGCCCCACATGACCTTTGCTCCGCTGATCCCACGCTTTCGCTTAAGCACCCGTGCGTGCACTTTGCCCTTTGTTTGGCAGTGCGGACAGACGAGAGCTGAGTTTACAGGCCCCCAACCACCAAGTATCCGCACTCCGGCCTCCTTCTCTGGCGTTTCAGGTCGAGCCCTGTTGGGGTGGTCCACCACCCGCTGATGATCGGGTCACAAGAGCTCTTCTGCCTACGACCGCTATGGCCACGACTCCTGCCACCGCGAGGAACGTATACCCTACCCCGATCACTGCGGCCAGTATCGCAACCAGGAACAAAGCCGCCGAGACAAGACCCATACTCAGCACCATCTGGCTCTTCCACGCGAGGAAAGATGAGCGGGTAGCTTCCGCCCGGCTCTGTGACTGAAGTAAGTATAGCGTCTGCGCGTAGGAAAGCGCCAACACTCCTGAGGCAAGCGCTCCAAAGAGGAGCCCTCCTGCAATGGGGACGGAGACGCAAAGCAACGATATCAGGACAAGCCCCCCGATGGTGCCCCCAATCCACAGCGGCCAGGATCTCGTCGCGCGCAGTCGGCGCCATGTGTCCTGCATCTTGGGAATGGCCGAGGTGGAGCCATCGCCAACTGCCCAATGGCGAATACCGATGCCCAGGGCAGCAGATCCGGCCAGCAACGCAAAGACGCCACCCCATGTCCCGAGCATTCCGAGGAACGCGCCCGCAGATCCTCCTCCTGCGGCTGCAACTCCGGCAAGTGGGGCTGCAAAGCGACGTACAGCCTCGGCGTCGACTGGCATGTGCGCTCGGATGGGGATTGTCGCTTCACCACCATTCGCACGGATTAGCAGATTCCCCTCCGCAGTGCTCCCGGCAGCCAGCTTCTCGGGATCGATCGCAACACTCACGAGTTGCCCTTCGGCAAACACAACCGGGGTCACTGACACCCAGAGCTGCGAAGGGATTATGGTGCCGTGAAGCGTCCCACCACCAACGTTGTCGATGCGGAAGACGATGGGAACACGGCCAGACGTCTGTTCCTCATCAAAGTCCAATTCGGAGCAATTCACCGACAGTCTTGGCGGCTGGTTCGGGGGGACACTCTCGCCGACCACCGCACCCAGTTTTGTGGCCAGTTCGGTGATCAGTGCGTTGGCCCGAGCGAGTGGTATCCCTCTCCTCTTCGCTTCGTCGAGCAACCAAGAGTGTTCCGTCTTGTGCAGTATCTTGTCGCTGAGAGCCCCAAGAATCATCGCACGCAGCTCGTCTTCCGGATTCGGACCGGCCTGACGCTGTTTCCGTTCCTCCCACTCCTTGCGAAACTGGTCGTACTGGTCAACACGCCCGAACAGGGTGATCGCGCTGTTTATCAGATTCTCCATGTTCCGAGCATCTGTCCCCTCTCTCTTCCGCCATCTCTTGAGTGCCTCGCGGAGGTGCTCCAGGTTCTCCTCTCGTGAGTGAGAGGGCTTGAGTTCCTCTATCTCCGAGTAGTAGTCGCGAAACGAGGCCATCTCGCTATACCGCCTCCCGTGGTGGCGCGGAGTGCTCAGCGGCCCTATCCGTAACCACCGTCAATCGGCAGTGTGTGATTCTTCCAATAGCTGACAAACGCTACTTGACCGTTATGTCGGTCACGCGTCGTTGGGCAACAAGCCTCTCCTCCCTGCTGAGAATGCCGGCAATCTCGAGTGTCCCTCGTTTCTCGCGCCCGCTCTTCTGTTCCTTGACTAGGACTTCGAGCTTCCCCTCCTTGTCATACCGGAACGTGCACTTGAGAGAGGGTTCACCCTGTGGCATTGGTGGTAGATCCCTTATGATGACTTCGCCGAGTATTTGGCAATACTTCGGGTCCCTCTCCTCGCCCATGGTGACCTCAAATCGGACGTCCGTCTGGTCGTCCTCGACCGTCGTGAACCCCTTTGTCTCGTCGAAGGGGATGGTCGTATTCTTCGGGACGATTATCTCATTGTAGTGCTCTCTCGTCTTGTGGTCCGTCGTAATCGTACCGAGAGAGTGGGAGGTCACGTCCTTGAACTCAAAGGCCTTCATTGGATCGAGGTTCTTATCCACGATTTGTATGCCCGTTTCCTGGGCAGCTACAATCGAGGCTCCGACAGCTACGATCTCATCGGGGTTGATCCCTTTCTGCGCCTGTTTGCCAGTGATTTCCTGCACCATTCTCCGGACCAGCGGAATGCGAGTCGATCCACCGACCAACAGCAACGTGTCGATGTCCTTCCACGTCAGTGGCTGGCCAAGCTTCTCGCTGGCTTGTTCAAGAACCTCCTTGGTGAGATCGAAAGTCGTATCTAGCCTTGGGCGAATGAGGGCTTCAAAAGCGTCTCGCGTGAGTTCGACTTGCGTCGTCTTGCCAGCTGCTGAGAGCGCAACATACGTCTCGGTAAGGTCAGAGAGAGTGATTTTCGCTGCTTCTGCCTTGGAAAGGAATTCCTGATATACATATGTGTCTGTGGTAGGATCAAGTCCATGCTCTTCTTGGAACTTGGAAATGAAATGGTGGCACAAGTCCACGTCGAAGTCGACGCCACCGAGCGTCCTGTGCCCATCTGTCGCGACGACCTCGATCTCAGCGCCCTTGATTGCGAGGACTGTCACGTCGAAGGTCCCACCACCAAGATCATAGACCAAGACCAAGCCCTTTCCCCCCACTCGCTCAAGCCCATAGGCCAGTGCTGCGGCAGTAGGCTCGTTGACCAGCCGGAGAACGCTGAGTCCGGCTAGCTCACCGGCTGTGCTCGTGCGCTTTCTCTCCAGGTCGCCGAAGTAGGCCGGAACAGTGATAACGGCCTCATTGATCTTCTCGCCCAGTGCTGCCTCGGCATCCTGCTTCAGCTTCTTGAGAATCAAGGCCGAAATCTCCTCGGGCGAATGCTTCATGCCTTGAGCATCTTCGAACTTCCAATCTGGTTCGCTCATGTGCCGCTTGACATACTTGACCACGGACTCTTCCTTGGCGGCTGCAACCGCCTTCGCGGCCTGCCCGACCACCACCTCGTCCGGCCCTTTGTAGAAGACGTACGATGGAGTGACGAACTGCCCCGCGCTGTTCGGCAAGACGCGAGGTCTTCCGGTTTCCTCCACCACCGCCACGGCTGAGAAAGTTGTACCGAGGTCAATGCCGATTGGTTTCGCCATCGTTTCCTCCTTCTCCTGCTCCTCTTGCCACAACGACGCCCTGGCGACGGAAAACCCTGTCTCGATACATGAACCCGTCCCTCACGACCCGCAGGACTGTACCCTGCTCGCTGCACTCCAATGAGTCATCAACTGATACTACCTCTTGGAACGATTCATCGAGCTGAGTGCTTGTCTGCTCGATCCGATTAATCCCTTGCCGCCTCAAGATCTCAAGTACCTCTTGGGCGACACTCTCAAACGCAGTGCACGTGGCTTCGTGCAAGTACTCCTCCTGCGCCATCCTCCGGATACGGTCAAGCAACGCCAGCAAGTCTCCAGCAACGGGTTTCCGAAACTCTCTGAAGACGAAATCGTTCTCCAATTGCTCAAGACGCCGAAAGATCGCATCCAACAGCCGGCTCTTTGCATCATCCCGGTCGAGCTTGTCCCTGAACAGCCGCTCGAGCCTTTCGATCGATGTTTGCACGTCGGCGACGCCTTCTGCAGAACCCTGGCCAGTCTGCGGTGCTGCCGCGTCCACAGCCGAAGGTGTATCGCGGAGCTTCTCATCAGTCTCTTCGAGCATGCGCAGTCGTCCTCCTTCCCGTTTCCTGCTCTACTCCCAGCGACTGACCCGTCCCGACCGGTGCCGGGCGAAGAGTCCAGCCCCTGGGATGCCTAAGGACAACGGCCTCCGCAGACCGAACACAAACAGCTTCCCGCCCTAGGTAATGCGGTGGACTGCCTCGCAGGCAACTTCCCCAGGTTCGCTTTCACACACAGTAGGGAACGCCGTGACGGAGGCCGGCAGAGCCTGCTCCTCGACTAGAGGTGCGATCGCACCTGTGGGTCAACGCTTTCCTGACCCCGCGCACTGCGTACAGGTCACCATACCCTGCCCGTCACATCGGTCGCACTTCGGATTCCTCAGGAGTCCAACAGTCTCTCCTCGGCCGCGGCATTTGGGGCACTGCATCCTACCAGTTCCGTTGCACTTGCTGCATACTCTCATCTCTCCTCTCCTTTCGGTCCCTGTCGGACCGCGCCCCCCTGTGCCACAACGTCCGGCACGCCTACCACGCAAAGCCCCAGAAGGCACAAGCTCCTTCCCTTCGCTCTCCTTGAGTTAGCTTCTCGGCATCCCGAACCATTCTAGCACAACAGGGGTGTCACAAGTCTGCATCTCTGGTGCACGTCGTTCCTGCTCACTCGGCCCGCTACCATGCAATTGAACTATACTCTTGCTATTCCGACTTCCAATGATTCACGTAGAATGTTGGACGACCTAAGTGCCGCGCAGCTCGTCGGGCAGAGGCGATCTCTCCTTAGTTCCCTGCCTGACTGCGCGCGCATGATGCTGGTCAATACGCCGGGCTCAGGAAGCTGCCCGCCACTTGCGCGCACTCTGGCGATTCCCATCGTTCCACACCACTCTGACCCAACTAAGGCACCGTGGCTCTTTGGCTTGTTCTACGATAGAGACGCGGCCATCTGCTACACTGGTCCCAGACACTGACGGCACGCGAGGCAGGCCAGACCGCGTGCCACGGAACGAGGAGGTCCCGATCCATGGCGCCTAAGTGTCTATGTACGCTCCGGGCCGGAGCGGTGCTTACGGTAGTCTGTTCCCCCGACGGTCGCCGCCTGGCTGTCGGGGGCACGGCGCGCGTGGTGCATCTCGTGGAGACCGAGCGCTGGACAGACGTCCGCAGCCTCAAAGGTCATACCATCTGGGTTGGTCGCGTCGCTTTCTCTCCCGACGGGGCGCTCCTCGCCTCGGTATCGCGCGACAGCACGACCAAGCTGTGGGACGTCGCAACGGCGACGGTAGTGCGCACCCTTGACGGCCATCCCCTTCCAGTTTTCCCCGTCGCCTTCTCTCCCGACGGGACGCTCCTCGCCTCGGAGTCGGAGCTTCACGACACGCTAAGGTTGTGCGACGTCGCAACGGGGAAGGTGCTGCGCACGCTCACAGGCCATGACGCCCCCGTCAGCTGTGTCGCTTTCTCCCCGGACTCCGAACTCCTAGCCTCAGGGGCGTGGGACAACATCGTGAAGCTGTGGTACGTCGCCGCGGGAGCGGCAATACGCACCCTTGCCGGCCATTCCGACTGGGTTCGCTGCATCGCTTTCTCTCCCGACGGGACGCTCCTTGCCTCGGGATCTGGGGAGAGCACGATCAAGCTGTGGGACGTTACCACTGGAGTCGAGCTACGCACTTCTGGGAGGTCATGCGGCAGCAGTCACCTCTGTGGCCTTCTCTCCCGACGGGACGCTCCTTGCCTCGGGATCTGAGGCCAGCACGATCAAGCTGTGGGACGTCACCACTGGAGTCGAGCTACGCACTCTGGGAGGTCATGCGGCAGCAGTCACCTCTGTGGCCTTCTCTCCCGACGGGACCCCTTACGGGACTACTCTTGAACTCGTCGATTCCAGCCTTGAATCTGGACCGTTCTGGAGGGGGCACGTCAGCGGATAGCAGTAGAGAAGAGCGGTTCGGGAAACGCACTCCCTCTATCTCCGCGGATTCGCCCTGGATTCCCGCCACCTCTTCGGTCTAGTGCTTCTGGGAAGGTTCGGTGAGGATCACGAGCCCCTCTACCGTCATCCGGTCCCAGCTCCGGAGCTCTTCTGCGCTGATAACTTCCAGAGCTGTCGCCTCCAGAGGTCGGGCAACTGGGACTCCCAGGAAGCTGGTCTTCTTCACCTCGGGCGGGGTGGCCGTGAAGGTCACGAGAAGGGCCTTATAGGGTTCGTACTCTCTGTCAATCTCCAAGAACTGGCTGAGCATGTGCTTGGCAGTCGCTCCAGCGGCGGTCGACCGCATCAACCTCACTACCCGTCCCTTCAGTGCTTCTTCGAGCAGTGCCGCAGATGCCCGAGATCCCCCGTTCTCTGTTTTGGTCGATTCCGTGGGAGGCGTGACCATGTCCCTGGCCTCGGGGTGCGTTTGGCTCTCCTCGAGGCATGTCCCACATGAGGAGCAGTACCTATCGGTTGGCGAAACAGGCGCGCTACATTCCGCGCAAGTCACCGTGCTCTCCCCGGCCCTGACGGCGGCTGAAGATGGTGTCGCCAAGCTGACAGTGCCAGCATCTCTTGCCGCTGTCGTAGACATCATCCGTGCCAACTCGTACGCCGCCAGTGTGATGACACCGACAAGAGATGCCCAGAAGACCACCTTGTATGCCCACTCCGCTCGCTGGGTAGCGAGCGGCTGCATAACCACTGGCGCATATGCGAAGTAGCCAACGATTAGAGCTCCGGTGACGGCTGCCAGGTACCCCATGCGTCCCAGTCGGGGCACCCGCGGGAACGTCGAGTCCAGGACCTCGCGCAGGCGACCACCGAGCGAGAGCAGCGAGAAAAGGAGGACGGTACGGAATGCGACATCGATGACCTGCAACCACAGGAGTCCCAGCGGATAGGCGCCTCCACCGAAGAAGTCTGGATATGCAGCGAATCCGAGCTCCTCGACCCCCCTCAGTGACAAGACAACGGCTCGAACCACGACAACAACGATGAACCAGATCGCGTACCCGATCGTCATGCGTAGCCAGCTGGGTGCCTCTTCCGTGGTGGGCATCTTGGACCTCCCCTTCGATTCCCGGCAACGGGCCGCGGAACGAGCTCATGCCGCTGCCAACTACCTCACTTCCCATATCCTCCACTCGCCGTCCGTCCTGACCAGGTCGACTTCACCGGCACTGTCGTACATGCTCGGGTTGTACCGAAGTCGGTAGCGGACTGTCGCCTCGTCCCCGCTGAGCTTGACTCCTTCAATGCTCGTCCCGACGAAGTTGACGCCTGCCATGCGGATGATGGCATCCCACATCCCGGGAAGAACGGGGGAGCCTCCACTCTCGCGGGACACAAGCTTCAGAGCTTCATCAGCGTGGCCCCGGTTGGACAGCAAGAAGAACCGCTGAACCACGGAGCTGGGCGAGGAGCCCCCTTGCCCTACGCAGGCGGAAAGGAACAGCAGAGCACACAACGCTCCAGCGACTAGGACGCGCTTCAGTCTCATTATGCCTCCTCTGACACCTGCCACGCCTGTAATCCACCCTCCTAACGCAACTCTCCGGCTTGCAGGTCGGCAGACGACCTGCTCTCTCTGTCACGGCGGCCAGCCGGCGCCGCCTCGCTGCGGTTTCAACTGGACCTTCACGGTAGTGGATACTGGTCTTGTATGTCAAGGCAAACTAGAGAAAGACCTGAGGAGTGCAGAGTAGAGCATCCTACCGAACGTCGTTGCCACCATCTCCCTGAATTCACCCTTATGGCAGGCTCATTTTGGCGTCGTCGCTTGTCTGGCCCCTGGCAGACGTCGAGACTATTCAGAGGCCGAGGATCCCAGCGGGAAGGCCTGTAGGCAACGGGGGAGCCGAGGTATCGCCTACGAGCCTCAGACAGAGGTGCGTTGATCGACGAGAGGCGCCCGAAGCGAAACCGCATCTGCCCGTGCACGAAGTGGGCGCTGGCTCGCGATACCAGAGCGATTGCCTGCATAGCTGTCGCTGTGATAGACTGTCTCATGCGACGAGCCAACGCTCGGGACGCGGCGAGACCTGCACGCAGATAGGGCGGCGTTCGCAGTGGCTACGGGGTCCAAGGCGTCGAGGGAAACCGAGGAGGCAAGTTCAGTTGGAGACCCGCCAGAACTCCATGCTTGGCGGCGTAGGGGAGGCCACTGAACCAGGTGTGCTCCCGAGTGCCGGGATCCCGCCAGCTCCAGGAGCCAGGGGAGTCCGGTCAGCTTCTGTAGGTGTTGTGGAGCGATGCGGCCAACGCAATCACCGGCAGCCGCCAATGGGCGTTCTCCATCTGCGTTGCGCGACTGGCTTGCAGCGTCGAGTCGCTCTGGCGCTCGTCGTGGGGGTAGTCGCTGCGCTGGGAGCGCTCTCCAGCGCCGATGGATGGGCCGCCGGGGCGACAGCCTCGCCCGCGGGCGAGTACGTCGATCCGCTGATGTCCGAGAACGTGCTCGAGATCGGCAGCGATGGAAGCTGCTACATCGAGATCCTGGGATTGAACGTGGGGGAGACCGGCACTTGGAAGGTCAGCGGCACAGGCATCTCTCTCCTGTTCCCTGACGGCACGACAATCCGAGGGACCCTCGCGCCGAGCGCGATTGTATTTGCCTCGGTTCCGCTCATGTCACCGGTGTGGATCCGCCGCGACAGGCAGCCACCCTCCGCCGCCGACGTTGTCGGTGACTATGCCCGTCCAGAGAGCCGGGACGAGCAGATCGTCGTGAGGGCGGACGGAACCTACCAGAAACGCGAAAGGGGCCTCTTCGCCGAGGAATCTCTCGAGACAGGGGAGTGGGAGCTCAATGGCTACGTCGTCCGGTTCCGTGCCGACAACCTCTTCAGCACGGAGACCGTCGCCGTGTACTTGGATGGCCGGCTGTACGTGTCCTACTTCCTTGAGTTCCGGGTTTGGGCGCAGCGGTCTTCAGGGACACAAGGGACGTTGACTGTCGTTGTCCGAGACGCTGCCTCCAAGAACCCTATCTCAGATGCCATGTTGTCGCTGACCCCGAACTCCTGGGCGGCGTGGGCAAGAACGGACAGCGCGGGCTCCTTCTCATGCACTCTGGCAGCTGGGGAGTACGAAGTCCGGGCGTATGCGCCGGAGACCAGGGAAGCGTCGCAAGCGGTGGTAGTGCGTGGCGGCGCGGAGGCTAGCGTCGTTCTGGAGCTTGACGCGGATCCGCCATGGCGGAGGAACATCCAGGTGGGAGACATCCTGTATGACCCATGTACGCTCTGGAGACTCGGTCACGTCGGGATCTACGTCGGAGACGGGAGAACCGCGGATCCTCAGCTCGACGGCATTCTGCACGACTTGGGGAGCTGGGATAAACGCGGCCAGGTGCAGATCCTGAGAGTGACCTGTCCGAAAGCCAATCTGGATTGCGCCCGGGACGCTGCCGCCTGGGCAAGAAGCCTCGCCGATCGAATCGGAAGCTCGTACAGATACCAGATACCGGTGCTTGATGGAGTGATTTCCTGGGAACTCCAGAAAGATCCGGATCCGGAGGAGACCGAGTGGTACTGCAGCGAACTTGTGTGGGCAGCGTACTACCACCAAAGAGTGGACATCGAGGCTTTCCCCGGGAACCTCTCGACCGGGATGCTCTACAACCCCGGTCTGCCAGTCAGCCCGAACGAGATCTGCGAGGATCTAGACACAATGCCCGTTGGAGGGCACACCGGAGGAACGCGCGTAACGATCCTCAAGGGGCAGTGCGACTGTGGAGAGCAAGGCACTCTGCGCGCCACTTGTCCAGTCGACCTCGTGCTGACGGATCCGGAAGGACGCAGCGCGAGCAGGACTGAGAACGCGATTCCGGGGTCTCTCTACTGGACGGATGATTTTGATGCCGATGGCTCCATTGACGCGCAAATCACGTTCCCCATCTCCGACGGCGTCTACGAGGTCAGGGTAGTGCCCTGGCAATCGGCGGCCGCGTCCGATTCCTACTCTCTTACGTACTCGAGCCCCAAGACCGATCATCCCTTGACCATCGCCGACCGTCAGCCTGTCTCCCGGGCAGTGGAGAGGGTGTATACGCTCGAGATCCGAGAGGGCGCCGCCCGACTACCGGAGCGCCCCACAGGAGAGAGCGAGAACAGTACGTCAGCTGACGCCAAGATCCTTCCCGAGGGCGAGGCGCCCCCAGCCTCCCAGGAGCCCGTCCGCAGCTGGATCGTGCTTGCCTGCCTTGTCCTTGGGCTTGCCGCAGCCGCTGCCACGTGGACCCTCTTCACAAGGCGAAGAGCCTCACGGAGAAGCCCTCCGCGGTGAGCGCACGCCCCTCTTGCGCTGCCAGACAGCGCAGACACTAAGAAACACAACCCATAGTGGACTACTCTTGAACTCCTCGTACGACCCTGGCCGCCAGCACCTGAGGCGTTGGCTTCCGTGGCTCACAAGTACTAGAGTGGATTGGCAGGAAAGGGTTTCACTGGAGGTAGGTGCGGACCCAGCTGGTCCCTGCGAGACGGGAGGTTCTCATGCGCAAAGGCAGAGGCACGTTCGGACTAGTTCTGGCCGTCGGTCTTCTGGCGGCCACCATTCCCGCGACAGGCCAGGGGACGGCGGACTTCCCCGGCGCAACCTGGAGCCCAGCGCTGTACTACACACCGGGACGTTCTGGCTACAACGTGCAATACATCGTCATCCATGCAACGGATGGCGAGCGGACAAGCGGCACCGTTAGGGATTACGGGGAGGTGAAGGCGGTCGGGGATCAGGCGAGCGCGCACTACATCATTGGGAACGGAGTGGGGTATCCCGACCACGAGGCGTACGCGGAGGGCCAAGTCATCCAGATGGTCCATGACGCAGATACGGCCTACGGAATTGCCGTATGGCCCGCGGGGACTCCCGACGCGAAGCACAGCGGGGCGATCCACAACTACAACAGCATCAGCATCGAATTGGCCGGACTCCCCAACGTCAGCGGATGGTGCCCTGAGAAGATGTACGAGTCCGCGGCCAAGCTCATCGTCTTTCTTGTTCACAAGTATGCTATCCCCGCCACGCGCACCCGCATCCTCGGGCATGATGAGGTCGGTCAAACCTGCGTTCCGCCGATTACCTCCCGGTTCGATCCCTGTGGGGCAAGTCCGGGGAGATGCACCTTCGACTGGGATCACCTGATGTCACTCGTCACACGCGACCTCACTGCCGCTGCAGAACCAGTGGCCACGATCTGCTACTGCATCGAGCAGGGAGGCTTCGACTACTGCGGCACCCTCGCGTATGGCTACAGCCACCAATGGTTGCAGAACGGTGCTGCCAACACGATCCTCCTTGCGAATGCGAGAAGGGCGAAAACTCTAGAACCGGTCGGGCCGCTTGATTTCGACAGAATCGAGATCCATGTTCGAACGTGGGCCTGCTACGAGGATGCATGGGCAAAGCTCACGACTGACAACGTGAGCCTGGTCGTTGACAAGACCGCGCAAGTAATTGCACTAGATGACATGGAAGGCCAGGTGTTTGAGCGCTGGATCAAGCTGGGGCACATAACTGGCGGAGAGATCAGAGGGGGAAGCGCGCTAGCTGTTGTTTCTCCGGACGACCGCTCGCAGGCATTGCAGGTGTACGTGCCTAGTGGTATCGATTCAAGTTGTGCAGGTGTGTGGGCCATCCGTGCTTTCGACATGCCCCATACCGTCAATACGTCAGACGTGACCTTGAGGCTGTTCGTGCTGGCTGAAGGGCAGGGCCAGTATCATGAGGGATTCATCCAGATCTTCCTGTACAAAGGATCGTAGCTCTTGGCCAGCGCAGAATGCGCCGTGATCTCAGGGAACTGGTTCCCCGGATGAGGTCGGAAATCCCGGTCTCGGACTGCCTGGGAACTCGAATCCTGGCGATTGAGGCAACACGGCACGGGAGGCCACTACAGGTCTGATTGGGGGTAGCGGACAGGCCTAGAACCGCCCCCATCCCCTACGGGACTACTCTTGAACTCCTTGTCAGGCTGTCTGGGGCGGCATCGGGGCAGGCAGATCAGCCTGAGAAGCAGATCGTCCATCGGGGGCAGGTCACGCCTGGCGCGAGGGTTCCCGCCTCCTGAGCGGCGTCGGCCCTACCCCTGTTTCTCCTGCTTCTTCAGGTACTCCAGGATTGCCTCCACGACCAGGTAGTTGATCGAGCGATCCTTCTTCTCCCCGAGCGCTATCAACCACTCCACGGGCTCCTCAGCCATCTTCGACTGCGGGATGTAGATGGAAATCTTGTCTGTGATCTGCTTCTGTGCCACAGCCCTCACCCCCTTCATTCCCATTGTATGTCCGAAGCGCACCTCCATCTACAGTCCTCCACACCGTTGAAGGAAGACTGACCTGTTGACACTTCCATCCGTCCTTTAGCTTTCGGTGATCTTTGTCGGTTCTCCCACTCCCGAGAAGTGGAAGGGAGCAAGAGGACGGCCCCGGCCACAAGGGGTCCCCCCAAGCAATCTGCGCTTTGCCACTCTTGACAATCGCACCAATCCGCCTACGTTCTCCTCGTTCCCCATGAACGACCGCAACTTTATCGACCGGAATCTCCTGCAGGCTCTAGCCATTCTCGCGAAGGCCAACGGCCGCTCACTCGTTGCCGAACTCAACGAGGCGGTGGCCACCTACCTTGCTCAAGAGCTCCCCGACCGACTGGGCGAGGACGGCACAACCCCTCTCGTAGAAGACAGGCGTTGATCGCCTCTGGGACCAGTTTACCGGCGCAGGCGGCCCTGGGGGGGCTGGAGTGGATCGGTTCGAGTAGCCTTGACTTGGCGGCATGTGTTACTCTCCTCACAGAATAAGGAGGTCTTACCTCATGACGAGAAGAGCTCTGCTTGCCATCGGCCTCGTGCTTCTTGTACCGTGCCTCGCCATAGCGGTCGACTCCGGGTCGCTGCTGCCCGTACGCACGCTCGAGCTCGGGGCGGTTGACTCTGTGGCCTTCTCCCCGGATGGCCGCTACCTCGCCGTCGGGGGCGAATCGGGCGTGCACATCGTGGAAACGGAGGGGTGGACTGTCGTCCGCACCCTCCAAGGCGATGCCGACTGGGTCTGCTGCGTCGCCTTCTCCCGCGATGGCAAGCTCCTCGCCTCGGTGTCGGGGGACACAACGGTAAAGCTGTGGACTGTCGCTACAGGGAAGGAACTACGCACCCTCGAAGGCCATACCGAGTCGATCTCTTCCGTCGCCTTCTCCCCTGACGGCAAGCTCCTCGCCTCGGGATCATCTGACGAGACGGTGAAGCTGTGGACCGTTGCTACGGGGAAGGAGCTACGCACCCTCGAAGGCCATACCGACCGGGTCTTCTCCGTCGCCTTCTCCCGCGACGGCAAACTCCTCGCCACGGGGTCGGGGGACACAACGGTGAAGTTGTGGACTGTCGCTACAGGGAAGGAACTGCGCACCCTCGAAGGCCATACCGACGAGGTCTCTTCCGTCGCGTTCTCCCTTGACGGCAAGCTCCTCGCGACGGGGTCATCTGACGAGACGGTGAAGCTGTGGACCGTAGCTACGGGACAGGTAGTGCACACCTTCGTTGGTCATAGCAGCTCGGTCACCTCCGTCGCCTTCTCCCCCGACGGCAAGATCCTCGCCGCGGGGTCGTGGGAGGAGGTGAAGCTGTGGGACGCCGGCACGGGTCAGGAGCTGCGAACCCTCGAAGGCCATGCCGACTGGGTCTACTCTGTCGCCTTCTCCCGCGACGGCAAGCTCCTCGCCTCAGGCTCAGCCGACAGCACGGTGAAGCTGTGGGGCGTCTCCACTTCTCTCGATGGGACGCTCACCACCTCGGGGCCGAGTGGCAACATGGTGAAGCTGTGGAGCGTCGCCACGAAAGTGGTGGTGCGCACTCTCGAATTCCATGATCGTTTTGGCATTTCAGGCATGGTCACCTCCGTTGCCTTCTCCCCCGATGGCAAGCTCCTCGCCTCCGGGTCAGCCGACCTGACGGTGAAGCTGTGGAATATCACCACCGGAGAAGTGGTGCGCACACTCGTTGCCCCTGCTGGATTGTCGGTCGACTCCGTTGCCTTCTCCCCCAACGGCCAGATCATTGCCTCGGGAGGGTATACGTGGAGTGATGGGCCCTGCGTGGAGCTGTGGAATGTCGCCACGGGGAAGGAGCTGCGCGGCCTCGCCGGCGATACCGGGGCGGTCATGTCCGTCGCCTTCTCCCGCGACGGCAAGCTCCTCGCCTCCGGGTCAGCCGACAGCACGGTGAAGCTGTGGACTGTCGCTACGGGAGAGGAAGTGCGCACCCTCGCCGGCCATGACAACGCTGTCACCTCCATCGCCTTCTCCCCTGACGGCAAGCTCCTCGCCTCGGGGTCGTGGGACGACACGATCAAGTTGTGGGACGTCGCCACGGGAAAGGAGCTACTCACCCTAGAAGGCGATACCAACAGTGTCTTCTCCATCGGCTTCTCTCCCGATGGGAAGTCCCTCGCCTCGGGGTCGCAAAACAGCACGGTGAAGCTGTGGGACGTCGCCACGGGGCAAGAGCTGCGCAACCTTACCGGCCATACCTCCGAGGTCACCTCCGTCGCCTTCTCTCCCGACGGGAAGGTCCTCGCCTCGGGGTCGTTTGACCGCACGGTGAAGTTGTGGGACGTCACCACGGGGAGAGAGCTGCAAACCCTCAAGGGCCATACCGGCTTGGTCTACTCCGTCGCCTTTTCCCCCGATGGCAAGATCCTCGCCTCGGGGTCGGAGGACGGCACGGTGAAGCTGTGGACGGTCGAGGAGGGGGAATAGGGCGGGAGGGGGTGGCCGAGCGGCGGCAGAAGCAGAAGAGGACACGCCAGAGGGTGACAGCGCAGCTCCTAGCTGCCCTCAAGGCACCCGCGCAGGAGCCACCCGGAGGCGGGCCGCAGAGGTAGCCCCCGGCGGAGGGGATTCCAGTTCTCGTGCTGGCGTGGAGGACTCGAACTCCGACGTTGGAGCCCCCTAGAACGCCTGATGGACTCCTCCAGGGAAGGCCTGAGATGGCCAGCCCGTCCCGTTTGGTCTAGCGGCAACTGCCCTTTACAAGGCCTCTTCTGTACGCCTGGAGGGACTTGAACTGCGATCCTGAACAAGGAGAAGCCCACAGCGACTAGTCCGCCTCGGGCGAAAGATGACCCCAGGTCCTATACCCCCCAGTCGGCTTGGCCTGCCGCGATCCTAGACCGGCACAAACTGGAGTCCGTAGGTCTCCTCGCCGGCGTGGCGGCGGACGACGCCGATCTGGATCTTGACGCGCTTCCCGATCTTTGGATCGTCGTCGAGGAGATGGCCGGTCGCGCGGATGCCGCTATCGAGTTCGACGATCGCGAGGCGCAGGTAACGCTCGGCGTAGTCGAGCGACAGGGCGTACACGTCGGTGTAGGTCGCGACGTTCCCCTCGCCCGCGACCGCGAAGGGCTCAAACTCGGTCTTCCCGCAGGCGGGGCAGACGCAGTGCGCCGGGTAGGAAAGCTTCCCGCATGCCTTGCAGCGAACGCCGGTGACCTTCTTCTCCATGGCTAGTCCTCCCGCACGAGCACGGTCGCGACGACGTTGTTCCCGAAGCCGCCGAAGTTGCAGGCAAACGCGTTCTTCGCGCCGGCCACCTGCCGCTCCCCGGCCTCTCCGCGAAGCTGCCAGACGAGCTCGACCAGCTGCGCCACGCCGGTTGCCCCGACCGGATGACCCTTGGCCTTCAGGCCGCCCGAGGGGTTGATCGGAAGCTTCCCCGAGAGGGAGGTCGTCCCCTTCTCGAGAGCCTTGGCGCCCTTCCCCTTGGGGAAGAAGCCGGCCTCTTCGCTCTCGGCGATCTCGAGGATGGTGAAGGCGTCGTGGAGCTCCGCGACGTGGATGTCCTTGGGAGCGAGCTTTGCCCGGCCGAAAGCCTTCTCCGCGGCCTGTCGCACGGCGAGGAGGTCGGTCGGGTCTTTCCTCTCCTGCACGGCGTGCGTGTCGGTCGCCTGGCCGATCCCCGCTACCTTCACGATCGGCCGGCCGAGCTTCTTCGCAAGGTCGACCGAAGCGAGGACGAGCGAGGCCGATCCGTCGCTCACCGGACAGCAGTCAAACATGCGCAACGGGTCTGCGACGAGCGGGTTGTTCACCACGGCGTCGGGAGAGAAGAGGATCCCTTCCATCGTGACCCGCTGTTGGATGTGGGCAAACGGGTTCTTGAGCGCGTTCTCGTGGTTCTTCACCGCGACCATCGCCAGGTGCTCGGCCGTGACCCCGTAGCGCTCCATGTACAGGCGCGTGAAGAGGCCGGCGAGCGAGGGCAGGGTGACCCCGTAGATGTACTCGGCCTCGGGATGGGTGAGGCTCGCCACGAAGTCGGTCGCCTCGAGGTTATCGACCGCGCGCATCTTCTCCCCGCCCGTAAGCAGGACGAGGTCGGCCATCCCGGAGGCGATCGCCTGGAACCCCACCTTGAACGCCGAGGACCCCGAGGCGGGACCGTTCTCGACCGTCTCGGCCGCCGCCGGATAGAGAGAGAGCCGATCGACGAGGGCGCTCGCCACGGCCGTCTGGCGGTTGATCCGCGCGCCGCCCATGTTGGCGACGACGACGGCGTCGACGCGGCGATCGCTCAGGTTCGCGTCCTCGAGCGCCGGGAGCGCCGACTGGCACATTATGTCCACCAGGCTCACCTCGGCGCGGCCGAAGCGGGTCATCGCCGCGCCGATAATCGCGACGTCCCTCATCGCGACCTCCTCTCGGCGGCAGGGGCCTTGGCGGGTTTCGTGTCCGGAAGCTTGATCGTCTTCGCCGTCTCGAGGAGGTCGTCGGGCACCGGGCGCCGTCCGGCAACGAGCCTGGGCTTCGCAGCGAAGTAGGTCTCCCGCGTCAAGACCCACGACGGGACCCCGCCCAGCTCGTGGGAGACCTCGAACTTCTTCTCGAGCGGGTATTCGATCATCCAGCGGCGGAACCCGATCGGGCTCTCCGCGACGATCAGGACCTCCTTCTCGCCGAGGAACTCGACGTGGTACTCCATCTTTGCCGCGAAGAGGTGGGCTCCCACGCGCAGGCCGCGGCGCAGGGTCAGGGTGTGGTAGCTCATCCCGCGATCGGGTCCGTCGGCGCGGCCGTTCACGATCCCGGCGAGAACGCCGTCGATCAGGCCGACGAGGCAGTACTCGTCGCGCACGCGATAGCGCTTGAAGGCGAGAAGCTCGGCGAAGAGCCGTGCCGAGACGATGTCGTAGAAGTCCCGTTCGACCCAGAGGAAGGGCGCGATGGCTTCAAGGAGTGTGGGAACCTCCTCGCGCACGATCTGGCGGACGACCATCTCCTCCCCGCTCGCGAGGATGATCACCTTGGGCGGGTAGGGCGGCATCTCCAGGGCCGGAGGCCGCAGGAGCCCTTCTAGCTCGCTATTGTCACTCATGGACCGTCTCCTTTCTCAAGACCGAGTCCCCTTTCTGGGATCGCCCGCCGCACGGCCGCAGAGCAGGATCGCGTCGGTGATTCTTTGGAAGGCACTCCGGAAGCATAGGAGCCCGCTTCGAGCCTGTCAAGAGACGTTCGCCCTCTAGGTCTCTCTTTCTCCCAGGGCCCGCAGGCAGGCGAGGGTGATCCATTTGCTCGGGAGACCCTTCTTCTCGAGCGTCGTCTGCATCCTTCCCGCGGGCGTCCCCTCGAGAAGCCACTTCCCGTCTTGAGTCCGCTTCTCGCGCAGGACGCGGCGTGCGTCCTCCATCCGCCGGTCGTCGATCCCAAGACGCCCGAGCGCGGAGAGGCCACGAAGGACGGTGTAGTTGTACGAGAAGGGAAAGCAGAGCGTGAGCCAGCGGGGATCGATCACGCGGAAGCCGTGATGGTCGGCTTTGTAGAGGCGGTGCCTAAGAAGGAACTCGGCCGCCCGATCCGCCGCCTTCTCGATCGCGGGCGACCGTCGATCCCGCGGGAGCTCGGAGAGGGCTTCGAGGGGAGCGATCGTCCCGAAGAAGCAGGAGTGGCGGTCGTGGACGTGCGCCTTCCAGTACGGGCAAAGCCAACCGCCGTCTTGGTTCTGGATCTCGAGGAGCCAGTCAACCGCGCGGGCGAGCCGCGGATCCTTCGCGAATCCCATACGCAGGAAGGCAGCGAGGACGTTCCCGGTCAGGCAGGAGAGGGTCGCCTGGTGGAGGTGGTCCGCGACGAACGCCTCCTCGTCAGGGGGCTCCTTGCCCTTCGCCTTTCTTCTTGCCGCGACCTCCGCGCATCGGCGCCGCGCCCCGACCTCCCCGGACTCGGCGAAGCCCCCGCCGGGGCCCTGAAAGCGAAAGAGGCTCTCGGCCGCTCGCTTTGCCCGCTCGTCCTCGCGCGTGAGGCCGAGCTCGGCGAGTAGCATGACGGTCCAGTAGGTCGCCTTGTACTTGGGGAGGTAGGGGCTCTCCGGGTCGCCCCAGTGCCCTTGTGTCACCTGACGGGCGAAGATCCGCTCGACCGGCTTCCAGCGCGAGATCGCGGCGCGGGCGGCTTCGACCTCGGATTCGTCCTCCCGCCGCCCGAGGAGATCGCGCAGGGCGAGGCACCGGATCGATGGATTCTCCGGCT
>Ga0315279_10002257_pt1 | contig 29458 bp, 22 predicted proteins | sample YL17G06_20_MG_FD_203694 | JGI IMG/M metagenome (GOLD analysis project Ga0315279, IMG submission 203694) | Sediment microbial communities from Yellowstone Lake, YNP, Wyoming, USA - YL17G06_20 | ecosystem: Environmental > Aquatic > Freshwater > Lake > Sediment | place: USA: Wyoming | collected...
CTCGGCACCCAGTCTTCCAAGCACTGCGGTAACAAATCGATCTGATCATAGTTGGCGCGTATCTCTTGGCTCATGCCTATTCGCTTAGCACTCCGCCTTCCATACTCCTAGTTTTGAGACAGCCTCTTTCTGCTCAGGTCTGCGCCTCTTGCACGCAGGTCTGTTTTGAGCCAAGATCTCACTTCGTGCCACGCTACTACCGCGTCTTCGACCCTGGCCGGCTGCAGTTTATCACTTCCAGTACCTACCGGCGCGTGCCGGTCTTCGCCAGCCAACGCTTCTGCCGGGCCTTTGCGGAGGTGTTGGACGCCCTGCGGAGCGAGTTCGGATTCCGGCTGCTCGGGTGGGTGCTGATGCCCGATCACTTCCACCTGCTGATTCAACCCCGGCCTGCCGAGTCCACTCCGCGCATCGTTCAGCAGCTCAAGCAGCGTACCGCCTACCGCGTCCTGCAGGGCCTGCGCGAGAACGCCGGCCAGGCTTGGTGCCGACAGATGCTGGGGCGCTTTCGCCTGCCCGAGACGGTCCATGACCAAGCGCAGTTTCGGGTCTGGCAGCGGCGGTATTATGCGATGAACATCTTCACGGACAAAAAAAGGCTGGAGAAGCTGAATTACATGCACGGTAATCCAGTGAAGTGCGGCTTGGTGGCTTCGCCCGACCAGTGGCCGTGGTCGAGCTTCCGTTTCTACTACCTCAATGATTCGTCGGTTCTGAGTATGGATCGGCTCGCCTGATTTCGGTCTTGTCCGTTAACCGCAGAGCTGCGCTCTGCGCTAGCCGGCGTGTTTCCCCTTGCCATTGCCACCAGCGATTTACTTTTGTTCTGGCATAGGACCGTCGAGAAACGGCACCAAAGTCGATAACAGCTTATCGGGGCTACTCCAAAGCATGAAATGATCGCCTCTGGGGAAGATAGCGAGTTGCGCGTTGGGAATGAGTCGGTACATCTCAACCGCGTGCTCCGGGCGAACCACATCGCGATCACCCGTCATGATGAGCACCTGCGCCTTAATCGACTTGACTTCGGCCGCCGAATACCCCTTGAAGTCGATCCCTAAATTCTTGACCTTTGTCACCAGAACGGGCCACCGCGTCGGATCGGGCGCCATCTTGTCGTAGGGCTCCTTTAACTCCTTGGGAGCGAAATCGACGGAAAGGCTCTGATACTGCTTATAAGTTTCGGGATCGTAGGTGTCTTCCGGCTTTCCGGTACACGAACCATAGATTGCCAACCTGCGCACGAGTTCGGGATGGCGAATGGCAACTCCCAAGGCGACGGTTCCTCCCATGCTATAGCCGAAGAAGTCCGCGTCCTTGATCTTCAACTGCGTCAGCAGCAGGGCGGTGTCTTCCGCCATTTGCTCAAAAGTGAGAGGTCGGTCGAGGTCGTGTGTATGTCCGTGTCCTTCCAACTCAATCGCTATCACTTGATGAGTCTTTGTCAGCGTTGGAAGAACGGTGGCCCACCCGTCAACGAAACCAAACGCGCCATGAAGCAGAACCAGCGGTTTCCCCGTGCCGTGGATCTCGTAATACATCTTGAGGCCGTTCACGGAAGCGTACGCGCTCTTGACGAGCGTCGAAGGCTTGGCGGGGGCGGCGTTGGTGGCCGGCGCAGATTGATCTTTCATCTCTTTTGCTTGCGCATCATTTTTTGGGGAGCCGGAAGTGCCCGGAGGGGTTTGAGTATAGGCTGGCGCCGCCAGGCACATCCCGACGGTTGTGGCGATCGCTACGAAAATCATCTTGAACATGTTGGTCTCTCCTTAGGATTGAAAACGTTGGTGTGATCTGGCTGCCCGACACCCGAGCTCCGGCGGTCGGCCCGGCCAAACGAGTACTTCACGGCTTGATACACGCCCCGAAGATCAGACAAGACTCGGCGTCGGATAGACGCGTGATGATGAGTTGCCCATTCGCTGCGCCTCCCCGCTCATGCCATCGTCCTGAGGTGCTCGGCGAGACGATCGAAGCTCTCGGACACGCCTTCCTGCATCCCCGTCTGCAGCGCCGCGTCGCGAGCCTCCTTCGATGGGTAGAGAACGGTGAGCGTGATCGTCGTCTTGCCATCCTTCTCGGTGAGGATCAGCGTGTTGAGCGTTTCGGGCCAGTCGCCGCCCCACGACTCGGTGGAGACGAGTCGCTCGGGCGGCACGACCTCGCGATAGACGCCCTTATACACTAAGTCGGTACCGTCAGGCATGCGCAGGACGAAGCGCCAGGCACCGCCTGGCCGGAGGTCCATTTCGCAGGCGGGCATGGTCGAGCCTCTCGGGCCCAGCATCCAGTGCGGCAGGTGCTCGGGCTTGGTCCACGCCTCGAAGACGAGGCGGCGCGGCGCGTTGAAGGCCCGTGTCATGACGATTTCCCGCTCCGACGGGAGCGCTATCGTAAGGGCGGCGCTATTTTTTTCGGCCAAACTTTTTCTCCTTCTTTTGAAGTTCGAGCAGATAATTGTCCAAGCGATCGAAACTCTCTTCCCAGAAACGGCGATAGTGCTCCACCCAGTCGGCGACATTCTTGAGCGGACTCGCCTCGAGCCGGCAGGGCCGCCATTGTGCCTCGCGACCGCGCGCGATAAGTCTCGCGCGCTCGAGCACTTTGAGGTGCTTGGAAATGGCGGGCAAGCTCATGTCGAAGGGCTTGGCGAGCTCCGTGACCGAGGCCTCGCCGGAGGTGAGACGAGCCAGGATCGCCCGCCGGGTGGGGTCGGCGAGCGCGGCGAAAGTGGCGTTGAGGTTGTCAGTCGCCATGTCGTATTACACCTTTCAGTTAATTAACCTACTGGTTTAATACACCCGTGAGCGACCCCTGTCAAGTGTTTTTTTTGCTGTGTCCACAGCATCGACGGCTGAGAGCTGGTAGATACAAGCCACGGCACGGATTTTGTGCCGTGGCCTTTTCCAGGGTCACAACGTCTCGAACCCACGGCATGAAGAACTTGCCGTCGCTACCAGCTTTGACGGGCTGCCAGGATTCTGATGGAAAAGGGTTGGTGGACCTGGAGGGGTTCGAACCCTCGACCTCATGACTGCCAGTCATGCGCGCTCCCGCGCTGCGCGACGGGGCAGGGCGGGAACCGCTATGAATACGCCGGGGTCAGGCTGGACTGATGGCGCGGGCCATGTGGCGGTCGCTCGCCGCATCTTATTCGCTGGCCGGTTTATAGGTTTTTGTCTTGCCGGTCCGGCTGTTGGTCACAGCAAATTGGCCGTTAGATTCCGCCGAGAGCTTGAGCCAGCTCCCTTGCTCTTCCAGGTTCGCGATGAAGGGCTCCGGCGCGTTATTCTCCTTGCCACCCGCCGCCGCGTAATGGAGCTGCCAAAAATCCTCGAGGCCCGGGGAGCTGTGGATTGCCTGCCACGCCTCGGGCGAGCCGCCCTTCCTCGCGCCGTTGTTCATGATGGCCACCCGCGGCCGCAGCGCCTGCACAATCGCCGGCGCTCCTGACAGGTTCATGCCGTGATGGGTGCTCAGGTAAACATCGACAGTTCCCAGCTTGTTATTGGGGCAGGCGAGTTCGAGTTCTTTGTTCCAGGTCAGATCGGCGAGATCAATCATGCGGAATTTCCCAAAGGTGATGAGGACTCCGATGGAGCGGGCGTTTTCTGAGGGGTCCACCTCCCGGGGCTTGCTGGATGCGCACAGCGGGTTGGGAGCGCCGGCCCCCGGCAAGGGTTTTGATATTTCGTTGCCCGCTGCCGTCAAGACCTCCACCTCGATTCCCTGGATGGGGATCCTGTCGCCGGGCTTCACCACAAGATGTTTTCCCTTATCCCGCACGCGCTCGTAGGCGCGGAACAGCTCATCAGCTTCCTTGCCGGATTCAACGCTCGCGCCGTGGTCCAGGAAAGTGCGAATGGGAATGCGCGCGGCGAGTTGCGGCACGCCTCCCACATGGTCCAGGTGGTAATGGGTGACGAGCAGGTAGTCGATCCGCTTGACGCCGGCGAGCTTGGCGGCTGCGAGGATGCGCTCCGCATCCCGGCCGTTGAAACCCGGCCAGCCGGTATCAACCAACAGGGATTCACCGGACGGCGCGACCACCAGGGTGGCCTGGCCGCCTTCCACATCGATGAAGTACACGTCGAGCGTCTTGGCCGCCCGCGCCGGCGCGCTGAGTAGTAAGAGAAGAATGGCGATGAGGGTTGTTCGCATGGGAGGATCGTAACACAAAGGACAGGGGCTGGGGGTGGGGACCAGGGGCGCGGGGCTAGGGGCTCGGGATTCGGGGTTAGGGACTCGGAACACAGGGAGGCAGGGGTTGGGAGTTGGGGGCTGGTAGCGGCGAGTTCCCCATAGATGGGGACAGGTTATCCTGCCTCTCGAGCGGCGCGCGGCGCCTCTCCCGGCTTGCCGGGGAGCGCCGATCCTTTGCAGCGCAAGGCCTGCCCTATGGCCCGCCTTGGCGGGCGGCTCTGCAATTTGCTTTGAACGAATCTGGAAAAAGCCGCAACGCTGAAAGCGAGCGTGGCGCTACCTCGGCAAGCGCGCCGCGAGGGAGGTGGCAAGCCCGAACGCGGATTGGGGGTTGGCGAGATTCGCCAAGCCGCCGAGATAGCGGCCTTTGCGGAAGAAGCAGAGCCCACCCAGGTATCGGTCTTTCGTTTGGAAAGCTTCGTCGGCGATCGGGGCTGGGGTGGTCTCGCCGAAGCGCTGGCGTAGCTTGTTCATGACGGCGGCGGCGGATTGCGGTGAGACTTCAGCCACCACAAAAGCCTTCCCAAACTCGTATTGGGCTACGTAGCCACGCTTGAGCAGGCGCAGCCCCAAGACGCTCTCCGGAATCAGGCGGACGGAGGTGAGTTTGTCGGGCGCGAACCAGGCGAGCGCGTCCGGAGGCATGCTGCGGCCTGAGATGCGCTTTTCCATTTCCGCCACGAAAGCCTGCAAAGCGGGGGTATGCTCCTTGTCCGGGTTGGCCGCCAGTTCCACGTAGTACTTGTCTTTGCAGAAGGTGGCGCGACGCGGCAGGATCTGCCCGCCCATGCCAATGGTCGCGATGGGCCGGTTTGGGTCTCGATTGGCAGTAAAGATTCCGTAGGCCGCGTCGGCGTCGGTCATCTCGGAAACATCGATCACGATGGAATCACCGCCTGATTTACAGGTCACCCCCTGCATGCGGGTGAAGCCGTAAATCAGGTAGCCTTCGGCGTTGCCATCCATGTACTCGAAGAGGTTATCGGCGAGGAATTCGCGCCCCAGCCCCTGCTGCTCCCATCCCGGAACCAGGCGGCAATCGGGGACGCTCACCGCGCAAGCGGCTGCCCCGCAGGCCAGCATCGCAAAGACCAGATCTGCCATGATGCTGATGCGGCGACTTTTGCAGCCGGAAGGGCGGGGCTTGAGCCCCGCCGGAAAGGGAACACAACAGCATCTTTCTCTGGCTTTTTCCCGGCGCCACTGCGGCGGGGTTCCCGATCCCGCTCTTCGGGACGGGACAGGTAAAACCCCGCCCTTCCGCCATTGCTGCAAGAGGTCTTTCAACTTCCCGAAGACTCTCATGCAAACAGCTCCTGGGCGCGGCTGAGGCGACTGGCCACCTGCACGCCGAAAGGACAGGTGACCGTGCAGCGCGAGCATTGCTGGCAACGCACGGCGGACACCTCGACGGGCAACTCCAGAAATTTCTCCCGGCCGAGTGAGAACTGCCCGTAGCCCTCCGCATAGGTGAGATACCGCAAAATATCGGCAACCGGCAGACCCTTGGCGCAAGCCCCTTCACACTTCCCGCACATCCGGCAATAGAGGGGGCTGATGTAGTCGAGTTGCCGGGCCAGCAGCTTCTCTTCCACCGCCGAGTACGGCTCGGCCATGGCCTTCAGGTTTTCATCCAGTTGCTCCATGTCGGTCATGCTGGGGATGGTGGTATGGACATGCGGATTCTTCACGACCCACTTCAATGCGGCAAGCATGGCCCCCTCTCGTTTCAGCTTCGGCGCCAGAGGGTCAGTGTGTTTGACTTTGCGGAAGCCGCCGGCCATCACCTTCATCCCCACCACGCCCATGCTGGCCTTGCTCGCCTCTTCGATGACTGCGTCCACGCCTTTATCCATCGTGAAGTTGTAAGTGACCAGCACCACATCCATCACCCCCTTCTTCACCAGCCAGGGGAGCAATTCCTGGGGGGCATGGGTGCTCACGCCGGCGAAGCGGATTTTGCCCTGCTTCTTGGCGAGTTGTTGGGCTTCGACCAGCTCGTCCTTCACCCCCTGCGGTTTGTCCTTGCCGTGGAGATACCAGATGTCCAGGTAGTCGGTGCCGAGTTCCCGCAGGCTGGTGTCCAGGTCATCCAGGGCGGCCTGCTTACTTTCGGAGGGCGTTTTACTGGAGAGGACGATGTCGCGCCGCTTGCGTTTGAGGGCGGCGCCCACCATGCGTTCGTTGTTGCCGTGCTGATAGCCCCTGGCCGTGTCGAAATAGTTGATTCCCAGGTCGGCGGCCCGTTCGATGACGCTGGGGTCGGAGGTTATCATGCACCCGAACCCCAACGTGGTGACCTTCAGGCCCGTCTTGCCCAGGGTTCGGTAGCTGAGCTTGGCGGGAGAAAGTGGTGACGGCTGGGAAGCAGCCTGCTCAGACTCCCTCCACACACCCAGGGAAGAAGCGATACCAGCTACAGGCACAGCTAGTCCCGCCGACAAGAAGTCTCGCCGCGAAGAGTTGGTTTTCATAAAGACATCTCCCTTGCCACTGGATTATAATTCTCTTCGAAAGGCGTATCTTAAATCGCAAGGGGAGCTTCGACCAGTGTTTTTTTCACGCAGACATTTTTTACAGGTGGCAGGGACAGGACTGCTGCTTCCGACCCGTCTCTTGAGGGCGCAGCAAGCGCCCGCCGCGGCCCCGCACCAGCCCGTCCACGGGCTTACGGGCCGCTCGAAGGTGGCGCTGATCCACGGCGCGAACCGCCGCAAGAACGCTTATGACGCGCTCGTGGCAATCGACGACCAGATCCTGCCCAAGCTTCAGGGCAGGAAGTATGTGGTCATCAAGCCCAATAACGTCTCCACCGTGAATCCTCTGGCGGCGACCAACGTCGACGCCCTGCGCGGCATCCTGGATTACCTGGCTCCCCGCTTCAGGGGTCCGGTGGTCATCGCGGAATCTTCGGCGGGCGAAACCTTGGAGGGCTTCGAGAACTTTGGCTATACCCGCCTGGTCCCTGAGTATCGTGCCCAAAAGGTGAGCCTGGTGGACCTGAACCGGGAAGCACGCTATGAGACGATCCCGTTGATTGACTACGATCTCCATGTGGTTCCGGTGCGGCTGGCGGCGCGGCTGCTTGACCCCGCAGCGTTTGTGATCTGTTCGGCGATTTTGAAAACGCACAACGCCGTGGTGGTAACTCTGTCCGTGAAGAACATGGTGCTTGGCGCGCCCCTGCACAGCGCGCCGGGGGAGTCCCCGAAGTGGAATCACAAGCGCAAATACCACACCGGGATTCGCCAGACTCATTACAACATGCTCCTGACCGCGCAGAGAATGCAGCCCAATTGGGGAGTGGCCCTGATCGACGGATTCGAAGGGATGGAGGGCAACGGCCCGAGCTCCGGTACGCCGGTGGCTTCCCGCATCGCCATTGCCTCCACGGATTTCATTGCGGCCGATCGTGTCGCCCTGGAAACCATGGGAGTAAATGCCAACTGGGTGGGCTATCTCCAGTACTGTGGACAGGTGGGGCTGGGGCAGTACGATCTCTCCAAGATTGACGTCGCGGGGGCCTCCATTGCCGCGGTGCGAAAGCCCTACCGTCTGCACGCTGATATCGAGCGGGAACTACAATGGATGGGTCCCATGGACGACCTGCCGCCGAGATTGGGCGATCGCTACGAGGTTCCTGCCAAGATCTTCGGGTAGTTTCAGTTTGTGTCCAGATTGAGCGCCACGGAGCGGGGTAAGCTGTTCATTTGATTGGTGGACCTGGAGGGGTTCGAACCCTCGACCTCATGACTGCCAGTCATGCGCGCTCCCAACTGCGCCACAGGCCCACAGCAAGCAGCTTTCAGCCGTCAGCTTTTCAGCTACCAGGAAGGCCAAAGCCACTCCTTGGCTGGGTTTGCTGAGTCTGACTGCTGACAGCACCACTTTGGTTTGTAACATGCGGTCAACTGCCTGTCAACGAATGGATGGGATCATGTGGTGATTGAGCGATTGAGTCATTGAGCCATTGAGTCACTGAATCATAGAGCGACTGACTCTTTGACCAAAGATCTCCGAATGTGATCGCAAACCCAAGATCCCAAATCCAAAAAGTCGGCCCTAATCCCTGGTCCCAATCCCGAATCCTCAGTCCCCAGCCCCTATCTTTTCGGAACAAACCTTTTCGTTGCGGTGTCATTCTAACTGAGAGGGAAAGACTGGGTTAAAGCGCGGCCTTGCGATTGACGTTCAGAACTGCTATCTTTAGGTGCATGATGGACACCGCGCGAACTTTGGGAGTGGCCATCGATGGGGCCCTCCCGGCGACCAGTGACGAAGCGGCGCTCGTGGCGGAGCTCCAGGCGGGCTCCGAGGAAGCGTTCGCTTACTTGCTGGCCGTTCATCAAAACCCTGTTTACAACCTTATCTCGCACATCGTTGAAAATGGCACGGATGCCGCGGACGTCCTCCAGGACGTCTTCATGAAGGTTTTCAAGGGAGTCCGGCATTTTCATGGTGAAAGCCGCCTCAAGACCTGGATTTACAGGATTGCGATCCATGAGGCTTCCAACCACCGCCGAAGCTGGCTGCGGCGACACTGGCGCGAGGCGTTCTCGCTGGACGATGGTAACTCGGAGCCCCTGGCGGTTTGCGCGAGAACTCAGGCGCACTCCGGGACACCCTATCAGGCGCTGGAGCAGGCCGAGCGACAGGCACTGGTGCAGCGAGCTTTGGCCAGCCTGGCCGTACCTTACCGGACGGTTGTTGTGCTGCGCGAGATCGAGGGGTTATCTTACGAGGAGATCGGGCAGGTGCTGGGAGTGGCGCAAGGCACGGTCAAGTCCCGCTTGATGCGGGGACGAGAATTGCTACGGCGGAAATTGGCGAGCTGTTTGGGGAAACAAGATGTTTGAATCTTGCATGGAAATTCGCGGCCACTTTTCCGATTACCTCGATGCCTTATGTGAGCCCGAGGACGTCCGCTCCATCCGGTACCACCTGGAATATTGCGCCGCCTGCCGGGAGGAGTTGAACCGCGCCGAAACATTGCAAGCGGACCTCCAGTCGATGCCGCGGCGCCGGGTGCCGCCGGAACTGGCTTTGCAACTGCGCGTGTGGTTATCGCAACAACTCCACCGCCACGCGCTGAAGCGGCTGCTGGTGCACGTTGAAAACATCTTACAGCCGGTGATGCTGCCGGCCTCGGGGGGCGTGTTGACGGCGATTATTTGTTTCGGCCTGATCATGGGCTCGCAAGTCGTGCCGGTCACCAACATCCCGGACGTCCCCTTCCAGGTTTCGACGCCCCCCCGCGTGCAGGTGCTGGCGCCCATCGACTTGAACACGGGGGACCAGCCGGTGGTGGTGGTGACGCGGATTGACGCTGGGGGGCGCGCCATGGGCTACCGGGTTCTGTCCGGCCAGCGTTCCCCCGAGCTGATGCAGCGCCTGGACCATTTGATTTACTTCAGTCTCTTTCAACCTGCCACCATGTTTGGCAAGCCAACGGACGGGCAAGTGGTTCTGTCTCTGCGGCGAATCACGGTCCGAGGATAGTCCGTTTGGCCCTGAGATCACCTCGACGCTTGCCTCCTCTTGATCCGACCAACCCGCGCGCTTTTGCCGGCGGCCTCCTCTGGCGCCGGCGGTTCTTTTTGAGCGCCTTCTGCATCGGCTGGGCCGTGGCACCTTTGCCGGGAGCGTGGGCGGCGCCTCGCGCCGCAACCGCCGAGCAGCCTCAGCCGGGTGTGGTCCTGGAAGGGAACGAACAGATTTATTGCGTGCTGGCGGCCTTGAATGCTGCCGGCTACGACGCAGGTCTGGGTGTCGATACCGGGAATAGCACGCGCCGGGAGGTGCGCGCGCTTCTGGCCAGGAAATCAATTGTGGTGCTCCCCGGCTTGCAGAGGTTCTACTCGGAACATCGCGTGGCCAACAACCCGGGCGCGGATCTGGGTCAATACATCTCTCTGGCCTTGCTCCTGGGCTCCCCTCCCGATTTCAAGTTCACAGTCCCCCAGGCCGATCTTCCCCCGGATGCGAAGGATGTGGCGGGGCTGATCCTGCTGCTCAAGAGCTTTTACAACCAGGCGAATCTGCTGGATTCCTGGGCGCAGGCGCAAGGACGGTATCAAGCCGAGGTGGAGCGATACAGCGATCCCGTTCGCCGGCGGATCAGCCTTGCCGATGCCTACCTGCGTTTCCCCAGTGGCGCCTACCTGGGCCGTACCTACGCGATCTACCTGGACCTGCTGGGAGAGCCCGGTCAAATCCAGGCGCGCATTTACGGGCAGAACTATTACCTGGTGGTGACACCCTCCAAGGAACCCAAGCTCGAGGAAATCCGCCACCAGTACCTGCATTTCCGCTTGGACCCCCTGGCCGCGAAATATGCCCCGGAGATTCACCAGAAGATAGAGCTGCAAGCGATAGCGCGCGGGGCGCCCAGCCTGGCGAGGGATTTCAAGGAGGACTTCCCCCTGCTGGTCACCGAGTGCCTGATCCGCGCCGCCGAGTTGCGCATGGACAAGTCCCCCAAGGCACAGGCGGAAAAGACCCTGGAAGAACTCACCGCCGGCGGCCTGATCCTGGCGCGATATTTCTACGAAGCCCTGGCGACCTACGGGGAACAGGATACCTCGCTGAGCGTGTTCTACAAGCCGATGGTGTTGGCGATCAAACCTCGCGAGGAGCGGCAGCGGCTGGCCAACGTGAAGTTCTCTCCTCCGCCCCAGCCCGCTCCCGACGCTTCCGCCCAGGGGCTCTCGGAAGAAGAACGTTTGCTGAACCAGGGAGACAATTACATTGCGCAGGGCAAGTACAGCGAGGCGAAGGCAGTCTTCCAGTCGGCGCTGGAGAAGTTCGGGCCCAAGAGCGAGCGCGCCCTCTACGGCTTGGCCGTGGTAGCGGCCAACACTCGCAAGCCTGACTTGGCCGAGGAATACTTCCTTAAGACCCTGGAGGCAGCGCGCGACTTGCGGATTGCCACCTGGTCGCACATCTACCTGGGCCGCCTTTACGACCTAAAGGGGAATCGCCAGCAAGCCCTGGGGCAATACCGCGTTGCGTCTCTCACCGCCGCGGCGTTTCCAGAGGCTCTGCGCGCTGTGGAAGGCGGGATGCAACAGCCCTTCGGGTCAAAGCCAAAAGAATGACTTCAGTTTCCTGAAGCTGTTTCAGCAGCCTCGCGAATCTTCGAGCCTCGCGTTAATTGACACTGGAATGCCTTTCTTGTACGCTCAAGTCACATGACGCGAGGCGGTTGATGAAGGGATCCCAAAGATTGGAGTGACACGATAATGACGAGAAGGCTTGCAATTCTACTATCCCTGATTTTGCTGTCCGGGTGCGCCTTGTGGGCTCAGGCTCCAGCGCCCCAGGCGGCGCCGTTAACCGAAAAGGAAGTTATCAGCGGTCTCAAATCTAAGACGCCGGAACGTGTTCTCCCCCTGGTGAGCGAGCGCGGTGTGGACTTTGACCTGACGCCGGAGATCGAGAAGAAGCTGCGCAAGGCCAAGGCGGATGACACCCTTATTGATATTATCAAGAAAGCAGGTCCGACGGCGCGGGCGCTGGCGGCCAAGCAGGGCAGCCAACCCTCCGGCCCGAAAGTCACCCAGGAAGAGTACCAAGCCTTTCGGGCGCTTCAGAACGAATTGGATCCCGACAGGGCGCTGCAAATGGTTGCAGATTTCGAGAAGAATTTTCCCAACAGCAGCCTGCTGACCTATACCTACATGTTTGCCGCCAACGCTTACCAGCAGAAGAACGACGTCCGGAATGCCGTGGCGTACGGAGAGAAGAGCATCAAGTTGAAAGAAGATAATCTGCCCACCTTGATTATGCTCTCCGGCGTCCTGCCTCAGCCCCAGTTCATGAAAGAGCACGAACAGGAAAAAGAAAAGTATCTGGAGGAGGCCGCGACTTACGCCGAGCGGGCCCTCAAGATGATTCCAGACATCCCAAAGCAGCCCAGCGAATCCGACGACCAGTTTGCCCTGCGCAAGAATTCACTCGCCAGCGGGGCGCATGCTTCCCTGGGGATGGTCCACTTGCAGCGTTCGCAGTTGTCTCTGGAAGGACTTGACAAAGACGAACTGACAAAGGCTGTGAATGAATATCAGCAAGCGATCTCCATGTCCGACCGCCCGAACGGGCAGGACTATTACCGCATGGGTGAGGCATTAGCGCTGGGCGGAAAGCTGGACGAAGCAGTCACGGCCTTCTCCAAGGCTTCTGAGCTCGGTCAGGGCACCGTCCTCAAGACCTTTGCGGACCAGCGGATCGAAGACCTGAAAAAGAAGAAGGCGCAGCCCCAGCCACCGGCGAAACCTTAGTCGGGCTGAGAATCTCAGTTCCTGCTGGCTCGCAGGACGGCGCGGCGGCCCCAGGACGCGAGGAGGCCATGACACCCCCGCCGAAGCCAGGTGCTGGGGCCGCGCCACGCAGGCATGGCGGAATTTTCCCTCGAGCAACTCCAAGACCTCATCGGCTACCGGTTTCGAGACCCCGGGGTTCTCCTGGAAGCCTTGACGCATTCCTCCTATGCCCGGGAGGCCTCCGAGCCCTCGCGCGACAACGAGCAGTTGGAATTCCTGGGCGATGCGGTTCTGAACTTCCTGGTCAGCGTGCGTCTGGCGGACACTTTCCCGCAGTATGCGGAAGGCAAACTCTCCCGCGCCCGCGCCAGCCTGGTGACCGCGTCGCACCTCGGGACGGTGGCCGGCCAATTGGCTTTGGGGGAGTATTTGCGGCTGGGGCGGGGAGAAGAGAAGACCGGTGGACGCTCCAAGCCCGCGCTCCTGGCCAATGCCCTGGAAGCCCTGTTGGCGGCGCTTTATAGGGACGGGGGAATCGAGACGGCCCGGCGATTCGTGGATCGGTTCGTGTTACCCCCTGACTTGGCGGCCTGCGCCGATGACCTCTTTTCCACCGACTACAAATCGGCGCTCCAGGAGTACTGGCAGGCCGAGCGCTTGAATCCCGCCGATTATCGCGTGGTGGAGGAAACCGGGCCGGAGCACGAGAAGACCTTTACGGTGGAAGTGCTGGCGGGTGACAATCTCGTGGCCCAGGGGCGCGGGGGAAGTAAAAAGGCCGCTGAGCAACAGGCGGCCAAGGCGGCCCTGGAACTTCTGGGAAGAAAGACCGAGAGCAATGGCTGAGCCTTACAGGAAATCCAGTACCCGGGACACCTTCGAATCGCTGGTGGTTACTGTGATCCTGGCAATCTTCGGGACCACCTTCGTTCTTCAGGCGTTCAAAATCCCTACCGGCTCCATGGCCAGCACCCTCCTGATCGGCGACCATCTGCTGGTCAATAAGTTTGCTTTTGCTCCCCACTCCGGTCCTCTCTCCCGCTTCCTGCCCTATCGGGAAATCCGGCGGGGCGACATCGTCGTCTTCAAGTTTCCCTCTTCCGATGGCCAGAGCGAGCCGGGAGAGCATTTTGTGAAACGCGTGGTGGGTGTTCCCGGCGACCGCGTCCGGATTCTTCACCGCCGGGTTTTCGTGAACGGGCAGGCGGTGTCCGAGCCGTTCGTTCGGCATATCTACCTGGACCAGCTTCGTCCAGGCGATGACTTCCCGCCAGGGCCGTCGGATTATCTCCAGGGCGCCACGGCGCGCTGGGCTGCGGAAATGCCCAACTACATCCAGAACGACGAACTGCTGGTGCCGCCGGGAAAGTACTTCGTGATGGGCGATAACCGCGAGGAGAGCTGGGACAGCCGCTTTTGGGGCTTCGTTCCTCGCGAGCTGCTTTCCGGCCGCCCGTTGCTGATTTACTGGTCCTATGAAACGCCGCGGGATGAGTACATGCGCACGTCTCTTGACGACCGCCTTGCGCAGGCGGGGGATTTGGTCGTCCATTTCTTCACCAAGACGCGCTGGCGGCGGACCTTCATGGTGGTTCGCTGATGAGACCTCGATGGCGCTGGTACGCTCGAAGGGGAGCGATTGCCCTGGTGCTCCTGCTGCTGGCGGGTTGGCTCCTGCCGTCCTTTTTCAGCGCCGAGCGCTACCGGCGGCGGCTGGAGGCGGGGCTGCAGCGCGCCGTTCACCGCCCGGTGACGTTCGGCGCCATCTCCTTCCGGCTGCTTCCGCGGCCGGGTTTTTCGATTGAAAACGCGGTCGTCCACGAGGACCCGGCGTTCGGCTCTGAGCCCTTTGCGCGCGTTGAGCGGATCGACTGCGACCTCCGGTGGCACACCCTCTGGCGAGCCGGTCTGGACCTCGCGCGGCTCCGGCTGAGCCAGCCCAGCTTCAACTTCGTGCGTAACGCGCGGGGCGAGTGGAACGTCGAAGATTTGCTCCTGAAGAGCGGGATGGCCTCGCTATGGCCCGCCCGGACTTCAGGGAGCCCGGAGCCCGCCGGCGATTTCGATGTGGAAGCCGCCGAGGCGCGAATCAACTTCAAGGTGGGCGCTGACAAGAAGCCCTTTGCCATCACGGAGCTCCGCGCCCGGCTGAACTTCGACCCTGCCCGGGGCACGTTGCGGTTCCGCCTGGCCGGCAGCCCCCTCCGCACCGACCTCTCGCTCCCCACCCCCGGCGTGCTCGAACTGGAAGGCCTGTGGACGCCGGGAGTGGACCTGGCTGGTCCACTCGACGCCACGCTGCGAACCCGCGGCGCCCTCCTCTACGACTGGGTGCCTCTGGTGAGCGGCCACAACCCGGAGATCTACGGGGTGCTGGATGCTGAAATACGCCTCACCGGTTCCATTCGCGTCATCAAGGTCGAGGGCGAGAGCCGTTTGAGCCAGCTTCATCGCTGGGAGCAACTTCCCCCTGCCGATCCCATGCCTTGCTCTCTTCACTTGCGCGGCCAGATCGACCGCAATCGCGGGCGTGTGCTGATCGAGAGCGTGGAGGCTTCCTTCGCTGATTCACACCTTCACGTCACCGGGACGGTGGACCGGATTGCGGCGACTCCCGCGCTCGACCTGGTGGTGGCCCTGGAACGTTCGCGCCTGGAAGACCTGCTGGCTTTGGGCTACCGCCTGGCGGGCAAGGCGGCGCGGACTTTTGGCCTCTCCGGGCGTGTGGATGGTCTCCTGGCGATTCAGGGTTCATGGACGGAGCGACGTTATGGCGGTTTCCTGAGTGCCCGCGAGGTGCGCCTCAGTACTCCTTCCGGGACTTTTCCGGCTTCCGAGGTCGCCGTGCGAATCGATCCGCGGGGCGCGCGATTGGCTCCGGTAAGGGTGACCCTGGCACCCCGTGTGGAACTCGTCGCGGAAGGGGCGCTGGAGCGGGGAGGCGGCAGCCCGCGCTACGCCCTCACCCTCTCGACGAAAGCGGTTCCCTTGCGGAACTTAATCCAGTTTGGGCGCGCTCTGAACCTCGCTGCTCTGCAAGGATTGGACGCTGCGGGAGTGAGTACAGCTACGTTTCGGCTGGCGGGTTCGGCCTGGCCTCTCGCCCGCCCCGTGCTGGTGGGTGGCGCCGAACTCCACGCCGCGCAGTTGCTGGTGCCTGGCCTCACCGAGCCTCTCAACCTGCCTCAGGCGCACCTCCAGGTGAATGGCGATCAGGTGGTCGTAGACCCGCTGGTGGCGGTGATTGGCACGAGCGTTTTCACCTGCCGCCTCGAACACCACGGTGAACGCAAGCAGCCGTGGTGGTTCGACCTTCGCGCCAACAGTTTGAGTTTGGACCAGGCAGCGCTGTGGTTCGACGTGCTCGGCCACCGCCGGCCTCTCCCCCTGCTCGAGCGCTTGCCGGGCCTTCGCTCTTTCACGGCGCGCCGGGTGGCGGCGTCGAACCTGTTCGGGGTTCTGAACGCCAAGGGACGCTTCTCAGCCCCTACCGTGACCTACCGCGCTCTGACTCTCAAAGACTTCCGTAGCTCCGTGGAAGTTTCCGGCCGGGTGGTGCGACTGGCGGACGCGACGTTTCGCGCGGGAGGGGCGCGAGGGCAGGGGAACGCCCAGGTGGACATGACCAATGCGCCCGCTCTCGTGACGGGAGACGTGACTTTGACGGCGGTTAAGTTGCCCACCCTGTCCGCCTTTCTGCCCCCGGCCTTGCGAGGCGCGCGGGGAACTGTTTCTGCCACCGGGCACTTCGAGACGCGCGGTCTTACCAGGCAGGAGATGAGCGCGAACCTCCAGGGCCAGGCGCAGCTGAAATTGCGGAATGTCTCCCTGGGTGAGTTCGATCCTCTGGAAGCTCTGGCGCGGAAGAGTGGCTTGGGGTCGATGGAGCCGGCGCGTGAGGAGGCGGGATTTCGCGCCCTCGTGGCGAATCTCCAAATCGCGGATCGACGTGTGGTGCTGAGGAATGCAGCCCTGGAGCTGGCCGGCGCCAGGCTGACGCTTGATGGGGTTTATGACTTCAAGGGTGGGGTGGAGCTGGCCGTCCGCGCCGATCTCCGCCGCCTCAAGCGGCGGGTGTTGGATCGCGAGGGCGAACGCAATTCCAACCTCGGGGCAGTCAACCTGCGTCTGGCCGGCTCCCTTAACAATCTGACGTCCGCGTCGGAAACGGAGGTCTCGCGGGCGGGACCATGAGAAGAACCACCGTGCGGACGGGTCTATCGCCTGGAGTTTCTCCTCCCCGTGGGACGACCGGGAGGGGCGGGTGGCTCTGCGCGGGTTGCGCTGTCCTGGCGACTGCCGCGCTGCTGATTCCCGCCCTGGCCGTGAGGGCGGGAGTCCCGGGCTCCGATTCGACCACCCCGGGTAAAAACGTTTCACTGGCCGCGGCACAGGCGCTCGATGCCAAAATCCAGATCCTCCTGAACCCCGAAACAGCCAGGCCCCCTTCCTTTCAGCCCATTGTCATCACGGAATCGGAAGCCAATTCCTACCTGAAGTACCGTGGTCAGGAGTTTTTGCCGTCCGGAGTCATTGATCCGGAGATTCACATTGCCGGGCCGGAGCGCGTCTCGGGTACGGCAATGGTGGATTTCGATGAACTGAACCGGACCGCGGTGCGGGGCGATGACTGGTCTTCCCGAATCCTCGCCTGGATTCTTAGCGGAAAGCAGCGCGTCTCAGCCACCGGGAGGTTGGCAACAGGCCACGGGCAGGCGAAGCTCACCGTTGATAACGTCACCATCGGAAATACCACTGTCCCCCAAATGCTCGTGGACGTGCTGCTTCAGACCTACGTGCAGTCGCGCTACGGAATCGACGTGCGCAAGCCGTTTAACCTTCCGGACCACGTCACCCACATCGAGATGGCCTCCGGTCACGCCACGCTTATCCGCAGCCCCGATAAGAAGTAATTGTCGCCGTTCCGAGCGCCCGCATTTTGAACTGTAGGGGCGGTCCGTGAACCACCCCCAAAATGTGCGATGTGGCGCGCTGGCTTGCAGTTTCGCTAGAATGGGAACTCCGCGAGACGCAGGCCCGAGAAGGTCTTCCCGATTTCGTCGGGACTGACCGCGAGCCACGAGCCATTGGCTGGAGGGTTGTTCGGCCGCTTATGAAAATGGGTCGTCGCTACAAAGTCTACGCCGCCGAAACGGGTGTGACCTACCACTACTTCTTCGAAGCGCGGCGACGCGTCGTGCGGCCGGAAGGGCAGGGCGCCGGCAGCGACTTCACTTTCGTGGTGACGGCGGATCAGCAATCCCCTTTCACCCTGCGGATCTTCGTTGCGGAGCGGGCCTTCGCCGCCTGGCGAGAGGCGCACGGGCGCGACCTTGACTCGAACGAACAGTACGCCGCGGCCAAGATGCGCCTTTTCCGAGCCTTCGATGAGCACGCGCACCTGCGCGGGGAAGGGCTGAACCTCCTGGTGGATGAGACGAACGTCCACGAACTGCTCGAGCCGCTGCACTTGGCCTAAAGTGGCGCGTGCTTTCAGTTGCCACAGCATTGCCTTACGATTGCAGCCCGCCAGATCTTTTCCATGCCCAGTAAACGGGGATTCCCGCAGCGGTCAGCACGGCTACTGGCCACGTCCCGCGAAAATCCTGGATCAGCATATTGATGACAAACCACACGCTGAAGGCCAGGAAAGCCATTGGCAGCCAGGGGTAAAGGCCCACGCGATACCCTCCCGAGCCGTCCAAGCGCGAATCTATGGGGGCAGGCTGCCTGCGGCGCAGGTTCATCAAGGCCACTACGGAAAGTCCGTAAAAGAGGAACTCCGCAAACATGGCGTTCGAAAAGAGGCGAATATAGCCCCCGGTCAAGGTCAGCAGCGCGGCGATCGCGCCTTGCAGCAGGATAGCTGCGGCGGGTGTCCGGTAGCGGGAATGGACATTGCCGAGGAAACGGAAGAAGAGCCCTTCCCTCGCCATCGCGTAGTAGATGCGAGGACAGGAGAGGATGAAAGCCGAGGCCGTCCCGAACGTCGCCACCACCACGGTGGCGGCGAACAGTTGCCGGCCCCAGTGCGGAAAGGCGATTTGCGCCGCATCGGCCGCCACCAAGCGGGTGTTCAGGGCGGCGGGGAAAGAGAGGATTCGGAAGTAGCCGAGGTTTACCAGCGTATAAAGCCCGGCGACGATCCCTGTGGAGAGGAGTAGCGCGCGGGGCAGGTTCTTGGCGGGCAGCTTGACCTCACCGGCGACCATAGCAATGCAGATCCAGCCGTCGTAGGCCCAGAGCGCCCCCACCAGCGCCGAGCCAAAAGAACCTGCCAGCGAGGCGCGCCACTCGCCGGGCCAGAAGGGCTGAAGGGAGGCTTGCCAGTCGCCATGTGGCCACAGGCACAGCAGAACCAGCCCGGCCAGCGCCAGACCTTTGGCGAGCGAGAAAAAATTCTGAGTGTCCGCGCCGGCGCGCAAGCTCCGGCGGTTGGCCAGGGTCAAAACCAAAATGGCGCCGATGGCCACCAGTTTCAGGGCATATCCGGGGAGAGGAATAAAAGGTGTCAAGTAGGTCGCGAAAGCCAAGGCCACGGCGGCGATGGCGTTGGTCTGAATGACCAGCAGCGACGCCCAGCCGTAAAGGAAAGCACTCAGGGGGCCGAGGCCTGCGCGCAAGTACACGAACTGGCCGCCCGCCTGGGGCATGCGGCTGGCAAGCTCCGAAATGCACAGGGCGCCTACCAGGCTCACCGCGCCGCCTGCGACCCAAACGCCCAGGGCCAGCATTGATCCGCCCACACTCGAGGCCACCATTCCGGGGACGTCCAGAAAGATCCCCGAACCCACCATACTGCCCACGCCAATCAATGTGGCATCGAACAGCGTCAGTTCCCGCCGAAGCTCGGAGTCTGATTGATTCATTGAAGCCTTGAGTGATTGAGTGATGGGATCATTGAACCCAGGCAGCCTTCGTCCTAAGCAATCGTCCGTGATGCAATGAATCAATGGTCCAAGGGCACGCGTCCTTCACCGGGAGAGGCCGACCACCACAGCAGCTCAAAAAGTAGGCATTACCCTTAAGGACTGAGAGCGGGATTATAACAGCAGAGCGGGAACCAGAGACAAAAGCCGCTGGGGATTTGTACGGTTACTTTGTGATTGCCAGTCCTCGATCCTTTGCCCTATGCTTTGCCTTCCAGAACACCCGTGGGGCGGAATCCATGAACAAACCCGGAGTAGGGCGCCGTGATTCCTTAAAGGTGGCCGGCGCCTCGGCCGCCACTGTGGGCGCTTCCGGCGGCCGCGCGGCTCCCCGGCGTCTTCTCCTTTTACGTGGCTCACGGCTCAAGAAAACGGAGCAGCGTGCCATGTCAAAGGGGAGTTCCGGTTGGTTGGGATGGGTCCTGGCGGTGGGGCTGCTTTATTCTGTTTCCGCAGCCGCGCAGCAAAAGCCGTTCACGCTCGAGCAGGTGCTGAGTTCGCCGTTTCCAACGGAGCTTCTGGGGTCGCCCACGAATGGCAAGCTTGCCTGGGTGTTGAACGCCCGAGGCCGGCGCAACATCTGGGTGGCCGCGCCTCCCGATTACAAGGCGCGACAAATCACTGCCTACACTGAAGACGACGGCCAGGAAATTGCCGAACTGCGTTGGACGCCGGACGCGCAGGCTCTCGTTTACGTTCGCGGCGGAGACTTTGAGAGCCGCAAGGAATACCCCAACCCGCGCAGCTACCCGCAAGGTGTCGAGCAGGATGTGTGGGCGATTTCTCTGGGCGGAGGTCAACCCCGGCGCCTGGGGGAAGGCTATTCGCCCGCGGTCTCGCCGCAAGGAGACCGCGTGGCCTTCCTGTACAAGAATCAGGTCTGGCTCGTGAAGATGCAGGGCAGCGAAAAGGCCGCGCAGCTCATTCACGCGAAGGGAGAGTGCGATTCGCTGCGCTGGTCTCCTGATGGCTCTCGCCTGGCTTTTGTAAGCAGCCGCGGCGACCACAGTATTATCGGTGTGTACGCCTTCGCTTTCAGGACGCTCCGCTACCTTGATGCCAGCGTGGACCGGGACATGGAGCCGGTGTGGTCTCCGGACAGCAAGCTAATTGCCTTCATTCGAATCCCGGCTTCCCGGGAGGCATTGGCTTTTGGCCCGAAGCGCGCCGGCGAGCCATGGTCGATCAGGCTCGCGGATGTGGCGAGCGGCGCCGGTCGCCAGCTCTGGGTTGCCCGGGAGGGGCGGGGAAGCGTCTTCCGCGGCGTGGAGGCGGAGAATCAATTGCTCTGGGGCGCGGATGACCGGTTGATTTTCCCCTGGGAAGGCGACGGCTGGACTCATCTCTATTCGGTTTCAGCCCAGGGCGGTTCTGCGGCGCTGCTGACCCCCGGTGAATTTGAGGTCGAGTACGTTTCGCTCAGCCCCGACTGCAAGGACGTGTTGTTTTCCTCCAACCAGGATGACCTCGACCGACGACACATCTGGAGGGTGTCGGTCAAAGGTGATCGGCCCACGGCGGTGACCGGCGGAAAGGGCATCGAGTGGTCGCCGGTCGCCACCAGTGACGGCAAAGCCGTGGCCGTGCTGCATTCGGATGCGCGGCGTCCGGCGCGCCCGGCCATTCTCGCGGGCGCCGGTGAAATCCGCGACCTGGCGCCGGAAACCATTCCTGCGGACTTTCCCGACGCGGAACTCGTTGAGCCGCAGCCGGCGATCCTCTCCGCCGCCGATGGAATGCGAATTCACGCCCAGCTCTTTCTCCCCACCGATGCCGGAAAAGCTGAACGACATCCGGCGGTGATCTTCTTCCACGGGGGCTCGCGCCGCCAGATGCTCCTCGGCTGGCACTATATGGACTATTACCATAATTGCTATGCCCTGAACCAATACCTGGCGAGCCGGGGTTACATCGTCCTGTCGGTGAATTATCGCAGCGGGATCGGCTACGGCATGGAGCTCCGTGAAGCGCTGAACTACGGCGCCGGGGGAGCCAGCGAGTTCAACGACGTGCTGGGGGCGGGCCTGTATCTGCGCAGCCGGCCGGACGTTGACCCACGGCGGATCGGGCTGTGGGGTGGTTCCTATGGGGGCTACCTGACCGCCCTGGGGCTGGCGCGCGCCTCCGACCTTTTTGCCGCCGGGGTTGACCTTCACGGCGTGCACGATTGGAACCTGGAGATTCAGAATTTCGTTCCTGCCTATGACCCCGCGGCCCAACCCGACGCGGCGCGGCTGGCCTTCGAGTCCTCGCCGCTCGCCTCTGTCAAGACCTGGCGCTCGCCGGTGCTCTTGATCCAGGGTGACGATGACCGCAACGTGCCCTTTAGCGAGATGGTTCACCTGGTGGAAGCGCTCCGCAAGCAGGGCGTGGAGTTTGAGCAAGTGGTCTTTGCGGATGAGACCCATGCCTTCCTCACTCATGCCCGCTGGTTGGAGGCTTACCACGCGGCGGCGGATTTCTTTGCGCGCCACCTGGGAGGAAACAAGTAGGTGCGAATCCGATGGATGGCGCGGCGCCTGGCAGGCTGGGGCTGTCCTCGTCACTCATTGAGCCGTCCCACCTGGTTCGGCCTGGCGCTCGCTGCCCTTTGTCTTGTCGCGGCGCCCGGCCGGGCGGCGGAGAAACCCAAGGTCAGGGCGGTGACCGCCTTTGTGCGCCTGGACCGTGCGCAATACCGGGAGCAAATCCAGGAAGCGCTCCAGATGCTTCGCAAAGCCCAGGCATCCTTCGGGGAGTCCGGCTACGAGGTCCAGTCGCTGCGCATCAGCACACAGCCGTTCCCGGAATACATCCGAGGCCTTCCCCGCGGGCAGGCGCTGGCTTTCTTCCACGAATATGACGAGCTGGCGCGGAAGGAAGGCTTCGACGCGGCGATTGGCCCCGCCCTGCGCAACGACGCCGACGATCCCGGCATGGCGGAATTGCTCGCCGAGGTCCTGGCGGGCACCAGCGGCCTGGAGGCCAGTCTGGTTGTGGCGGGTGAAGATGGCATCCATTGGAACGGCGTGCGCGCTGCGGCAAAGCTGGTGAAGTATGTAGCGGACCACTCGCTGCGCAGTCAGGGCAACTTCCATTTTGCGGCCATCGCCCTGGTGCCGCCCGAGACACCATTTTACCCGGGCTCGTTTCACCTGGGCCCGCGCCGCAGCTTTGCCGTGGCGCTGCAATCCGCGAACGTGGTGGGGGAGGTGTTTGCCTCCGCTCCCGGTCCGGCCAGCGCTCAGCAAGCGCTCGTCCGAGCGCTGGGGGAACACGCGCGCTCGATCGAGGCCGTCGCGCGCCGCGTAGAAAAGGAAAGCGCCTGGGAATATGCCGGGTTGGACCTTTCTCCCGCTCCACTCAAAGAGGTTTCGATCGGCGCCGCCATCGAGAAGCTCACGGGCGTGAAGTTCGGCTCCAGTGGCACCCTGACTGCCGCCGCCCTGATCACCGGCGCGCTGCGGCAAATCGCGGTGAAGCGGGCCGGTTATTCCGGCCTGATGCTGCCGGTGCTGGAAGATAGTGTCCTGGCGCAACGCTGGAGCGAAGGGACGTTGACGCTGGACGCGCTGCTGGCCTATTCGGCGGTGTGCGGAACCGGCCTGGATGTGGTCCCACTGCCCGGTGATGTCTCTGCGGAGCAGCTCGAAAGGATCATCGGCGATGTGGCGAGCCTGGCCGTCAAGTGGCAGAAGCCGCTCTCGGCGCGACTGCTGCCCGTGGCCGGCAAGAGAGCCGGCGAGCGCACGGAGTTCGACGATCCTTTCCTGGTCAACGCGACCATCCAACCGTTACCGTAAGGAAGGCGCTTGTGCCGTGTCTCGGCACGAGGAGTTTGTCTGCGGCGTGGACGCCTTCGGCCCCTCCAACCTTGCCACGCTGCTCAAGAATATCCCCCCTTATTGGGAGCCCATCAAGTCGCTGCTCTACAAGCGCGCGGGTAATCCGGACACGGAGGATGTCCGTTTGCTTGTTGAAATTGGGCGGCTGCCCGAAATCCGTCACAGCGCGTTGCTCATCATCTCCTTCAGATTGACTCATTGTGTCATCGGGTGATCGAGCGATCGACCGACAGCCGAAAATCGAAAAGCGAAACTCGAAATTCGGCCATCGCCCCGCGGGCGCCCTTGCAATGACTCAATGAATCAATCACTCCATTGCTCAGTTTCTCTCACTCGTATCTAAGCGCCACCATGGGATCGACCTTGGTCGCCCGGCGCGCGGGGATATAACAGGCCAGGAGCGCCACGCCGGTCAGCAACACCGACACGCCCACGAGGGTTAAGGGGTCCGTTGGGCGAACGCCATAAAGGAAACCGGCGAGGAAGCGGGTCAAGCCGAATGCGCCAGCCAACCCCACGGCCACGCCAATCAGAACCAGGATCATTCCTTGCCCGACCACCAACTTGAGCACATCGCGCCGCGCGGCGCCCAAAGCCATCCGAACGCCGATTTCATGCGTGCGCTGGGCAATCGAGTACGAAATGACTCCATAGATGCCCACCGTCGCTAGAATTAGGGCTACTGCGGCAAAGATGCCAAGCAGCAGCAAGTAGAAACGCCGCTCTTTCAGCGTGTCAGAAACGGACTGCTCCATGGTGGTGATGCTCTCTATAGGCTGGTCGGGATCCACCTCCCAGACCGCCTTCCGCGCGGCGGCGGCCAGGCTCATCGGCTCAGAAGCGGTGCGTATCACGAAGGATACGCGTGTGCGAGGCTGCATCCAACACTCCGCGTCAGTGCGATTTTGCTGAGGCTCCGGGACGTACATGGTGGGCTCAGAGTCCTTGTCTAATCCCCATTCGCGGACACTGCCCACGACACCCACAATCTCATAAAGCCATGCCCCAGCTTCGACAATGTCTTCCGGGTCTATCGTCAGGAAATCGGCCTTCAACCGCTTGCCGATGGGGTCCTCATTCGGGAAGTAACGCCGGGCTAGCGTCTCGTCAATAACTGCCATTCCTGGCGCCTCCACCATGTCCTGTTCGGTGAAAAGGTGTCCCTTCACGAGACGAATTCCCATGGTGCGGAAGTACGCTGGGGTTATCGTCAGGAAATCTGCGTAGGGCATTTCCTTCGGGCGCACGGGAGGGCGGCCTTCGATGGTGAAGTAGCTGCCGGCGGACCCAAGCACGGGGATGTAATTGATCTTGGCGGCGGACACAACCCCGGGCAGAGCCTTAAGGCGCTGGACCACTTCCTCTATGAACGCGGCCCGCTGCGGACGATCAGTCCAAAGCTTCATCCCTTTGTCGTATGATTCCCTGGTCCCGATCCCGGTAACGTCGAAATATTTCGTTTTGGGTAGATCAACTTCTACGGTGAGGATGTTCTCTGGGTTGAAGCCAGGATTAACCGTGCGGAGGCGCAGGAAGCTATTGATCAGCAGTCCCGCCCCACAGAGTAAGACGAGGGCCAGAGCGACCTCAGAGACGACCAACAAGCTGCGAAGGCGGCGGCTGCGAAAGCCTTCCCCCGCATGCCTGGCTGCTTCTTTCAGTGATTCGCTCAGGTTGACCTTTGAGGCGCCGATTGCCGGCGCCAGGCCGAAGATCAGCCCCGTAACTAGAGCGACCAGGAACGTGAAGCCAAGCACTCGAAGGTCGATCCCGATCTCATCCAGGCGCGGGAGGTTGCCAGGGCTGAGAGCAACCAGCGCTTCGATGCCCCAAGCGGCCACGAGCAGACCCAACGCCCCACCCAACAAGGCCAACAGCACGGTTTCGGTGAGTAGCTGTCGTACCACTCGCCACCGGCCGGCTCCCACCGCCACGCGAATGGCGATTTCTTTTTGCCGCGCTGCCGCACGCGCGAGCAGAAGGTTCGCGACGTTGGCACAGGCGATGAGTAGCACGAAACCGACTGCTCCGATCAGCACCAGCAGAGAAAGCCGGACATCCCGCACCAAGTGCTTCCGCATGGGGATTACGTTTACGCCCACCCCCTTGTTGGCCTTGGGGTATGCCGCCTCCAGCCGCCGGGCAATCGTTTCCATACCCACCTGCGCTTGCGCGAGTGAGACATCCGGCCTGAGGCGGGCGATTACTTGAAAGAAGCAGAGATCGCGTTGGGTCGGTGGGAGACCCTTGAATGGATAGGGCAACCAGAGGTCGGCAGGCTTACCCTCCCCCCAACCATTGAAGAAACGGAAACTGGGAGGCATGATCCCCACGACGGTGTGCATCTCTCCGTCCAGGGTAAGCGTCTTTCCGATGGCGCTCGGGTCGGCGCCGAACCGCTCCTGCCAGAGACGGTGACTCAGGATAACGACGGGGTCGCCACCCGGACGGTCCTCCTCCGCCAGAAAGGTTCGGCCCAGGAGAGGCGAGACTCCGAGGAGCGGGAACAAACTTGCAGAAACACGCTGACCCTCGAGCCTCTTGGGCTCGCCTGTGCCCGTCAAGTAAACACCTGAAATCGCGACCGCCGCCATGTCCTCGAAGACTCTGTTTTGCTCCCTCCAGTCGAGGAAGTTGGCGGGTGCCACTGCGGTCCACGTGACCCCGCGCGGACGGTAGGTCTGCCAGACGAAGACGAGCCGGTTCGGGTCCTTGTAAGGCAGCGGACGGAGCAGAACAGCATTAACGACGCTGAAGATCGCGGTGTTCGCGCCGATGCCCAGTGCGAGTGTCAGTACCGCGACCGCCGTGAAGCCGGGATTCTTTCCGAGCATCCTCAAGCCGTATCGCAGATCCTGGAGCAGCGTGCGCATCGAGATAGCCCTCCATGTGCCTTACAGCAATTCCCCCTCCATTCTGACGGGAGACAAGTCCTTTAATAGGCCGAAGATACGAGGCCAGGGCTTCATGAGTTTGTCAGGCACTGTCCGATTTTGGGATGCGCCTGTCCGAACCTGGGACGGCCTTCCGTAGCCACTTCCTTTCGGAATAGCTCGTAGCTGCCCAGCTTCCCCTTCCGGCGTTGGTTGCGAACCCGCGGCCGGCGAATCGGCAGCCGCTGGCCGTGAACCACAGCCGAACCGTGGACGTGCCCCAGCGTCGCAGCCCCCGATCCGGTCGTCGTGTATACCCGTCGCCGGCCAGCCAAGCCACCGCGTCATCCAGGATCATCAATGGAAGTCGCTTTTCGGCTTCGTGGAGGAGCTGGCAGACCTCCTGCCGAATAGTGGGTCAGTTTGCTTGTTGCAGCGGCGAGTTCATCTAGGTCGCCGCGGCGGCCGGCGTAAAGCCGCCTCTGCATCAAACTGACCCACTACTCCCTGCCGAAGTAGTTGGGCAATCTCAGCCAAGGGAAGTAGCATTTGGATGGCGCCAAGGTCACTGGCAAGGTGGGAATGGAACTTCTCGATGGCCTTCCACTTCCGGATCTCGTAAGTCCTCTTCATCAGGCGGCTCTGCTTCTTTGGGTGAATTACCCGAACCCTATCACCGGCTCGGGCCCCGAGAGCCGTCGCGTTCACTATCAGAACTTCAACAACTTTCCGGACGTTCTTTGCGTGAAGCGTTTCGGGCAGACCGGCGTGGGGGCGACCGCGCGGATCGCCCCCGGAAGGTTTAGAACATCAACTTCAGCGCCAACTGAACGCCCCGGGGCCCGCCGCCGCCCAGGAAGGGGTTGCCCACGCCCACGTCGCCGGTCTGCGTCAACGGGAAGAACCCGGTAGCCAGTCCGGTTGCCGGATCGACGCCGTTGTTATCCGCCGCAGCCGAGAAGCCCGGATATAAGGGGCTGGCGAAGTTCGGGTGGTTGGGCAAGTTGTAGAACTCGGCGCGGAACTGCACCTTCAGGCGCTCGGTGATCTGGGTATCCTTGAAAATAGAGAAGTCGAACTGCCGGAAGTGGGGACCGATCAGGGAATTGCGTCCCATATTGCCGGGGTGTTGGGTGCCCTTTATGCAGGCATCCGCGAAACCGTCGCCCGTGGGGTCGACGGTGCAAGGAACGTGGAAAGCCGAAAGGTTGATGAAGCTATCGGGAGTGTGGGTGCCGGCGAAGGGGTTGCCCACCACGTCCGGCCGGGGGAAGAACTCGCCTGTGCCGTCGTAATCATCGAAAAAGTTCAAGTGGAAGGGCTGGCCGGCCTGCAGGGTGATGACGCTGTTGAAGCCCCAGCCATTCGTGAGCTTCGACAGGGGTCCACTCCGCGTTGGGAAGGTGTAATTCCACATCCACGTAAAGCGGTGGCGGACATCGAAGTTGGAGTTGCCGCGCTCCATGTCCGGCCGGTAGCTGTTGTTGGGCTGCGTGGCATTGGCCACGAAGTCTTGCCCATCACTGGCATTGTCGATGGAGTGGGAATAGGTGTAGTTGATCTGGGTCTGGAAACCCTTGAGGTTGGCAATGCGGAAAGAAGTCTGCAAAGAGTGGTAGTTGGAGTTGGCGGAGGACTCAAAGTTGTTGACGTAGAAAAAGGTGCTGCCATCCAGGGGCGAGAAGGGGCCCTTATCGAAGGGCCGCGGCGCGCAGCACCCGCCGGCCAGTTGGGGATCGTAGTTGTCGATCATCGTCTGGGTCGGCTGGTTGATGTCGCGATAGCGGAACAGCTTGTGTCCCTCCGAACCCACGTAACCCACCTGCAGGACCATGTTCCTGGCGAGCTGTTGCTGGATGTTGAAGTTGAAGTTCTCCATGTAGGGCGTGCGGATGTGCCGGTCCACGGCAAAGACGTCGCTGGCGCTGAAGCCGGAATCCGCAAACACCGGCTCTCCGGACGTGAGCTTGCTGGTGACGGAACCACCGAAGGCAAAAAGGATGGGCTTGGGGCCGACGCCGTTGTAAGCCGGCCCAGGATTGAAAGTGTTGAAGGGCAACTGGCCCAGGAAGAAATCCTGCGAGAAGACGTCGTAGAAGACGCCCCAGCCGGCGCGCACCACCGTCTTGCCCTTGCCGGTCAGGTCGTAGGCCACGCTCAAGCGCGGGGCGAAATTGTTGTAGTCCGGCTCGTAGAGTCGCGGCAACCCACCTGATCCCACCATGCGCAGGCCGTTTGCCGCATCGAAGTTGCTAAAGAGGTTGTTCTTCTCGTGGATAACCCCGAAGTAGTCCCAGCGCACGCCGTAATTGAACGTCAAGCGGCGGTTGATGCGGAAGCTGTCCTGGACGTACGCGCCATGCGCGTTCTGGGCGGTATTGCGGTTGGAATCACCTTTGGCGGCGCGGCCACCACTGGGGATGCCCAACAGAAAATTCTGAAGCGAGGTCTGCGGGTCGCCATACCGGAAGTCGATGCGGCCGCGATACCCGGCGTCAAAGAACTGGGAGACAGGCGTACGGCGGAATTCATAGCCGACCTTGAGTTCGTGCCGGCCCATCTTCCAGGAGAAGTTGTCGATGAACTGCCAGTTCTGATCCGTGCGCCCGCGCGGCAGGGAGAGGTTCGCGCCCAGGCTCGCCAGGCCACTGAAGCGCATCAGAGGCAGACCGAAGTCTTGGGAACTAACGCCGGTGTCCAATCCCACGGAAGATGGATCAAAGGACTTGTCCTGGGGGAAGAAAGTTTCATGAAAGCGGTTATAACCAAAGCGGGTCTCGTTGACTTTGGTGGAGGAAAGTACCTTCACGTAGGAAATGGAGACCAGGCTGATGGTGGTGGGTGTCAGAGTGTTGAAGCCGGGCAAGGCCCCGCCGTTCACCAGGGAGAGGGGAAAGTTCTGGTCGCTGTTGCCGAAGTAATAGCGGCCGGTCAGCAGGTTGCGCTCGTTGAAGTTGTGATCGATTTTGCCAATGAAGCTGTCCACGCGGTTACGAAAAGGGTTGGCGGTGGTGACGTTGGGGTAGTTGGCGGCGGAAACGTTGGTGGCCGGCCAGGGGTTGCGTTGCAGAATCCCAGCGATGACCGGGTTGATGTTGGCCGCGCCGCCGATGGCAGTGGTGGCGGCCGCGATATCGCCCGCCGAGGGCACGCAGGCCTGGCTGGCCTGTGTGCCGCTTTCGCGCTGTCCGTCATAGTCGGCGAAGAAAAAGGTTTTGTCCTTGACGATGGGGCCACCTAAAGTGTTCTGTGCCAAGACATGCTTTACAGTGGGTGCCAGGACATCCTTTACACTTTGAAATTCCCCTCCGAGTGTTATTTTGGGGTGGCGTGGGACCCGGAGGGAGCCCGGAGGGCGACCGGAGGGT
>Ga0315279_10002258_pt1 | contig 29456 bp, 22 predicted proteins | sample YL17G06_20_MG_FD_203694 | JGI IMG/M metagenome (GOLD analysis project Ga0315279, IMG submission 203694) | Sediment microbial communities from Yellowstone Lake, YNP, Wyoming, USA - YL17G06_20 | ecosystem: Environmental > Aquatic > Freshwater > Lake > Sediment | place: USA: Wyoming | collected...
AGTGTTGCAGCTATTAGGAGGCGTAAGCCGAACGAAATAGTTGAAGCGGACACAGCGAACCACGTAGACCGTAGGGGCGACCGCACGCCCTGAAGCTTGAGACAGCTTCGAGATAGGGATAGGGGGCCCCTTCGGGAGCCGCAAGAGCAGATGGCGACCGTGTTATCGGACGGGAAGCCCACACAAGAGAATCCGAGCAACAGGCGAGATTCTGGAGGGTCTGCCGGAGTCCACCTGAGAGCATGGTAGGCGTGGAGAGAAGCATCAGGAACTTGGGAGACCCTGTTCGTTCCTGAGCCGGTACAGGGGCACAGTCCCCTATCGGTGACAGGTAGGCCGACCGAAAGACCAAGTAGGAGAGCCGAAGACGACAGGGGGTCGGATCAGTCCATACTACTCGGAGACGGTAACGCCGTTCACAAGGGGAAGGGACTGACAGGCACACGTAGCCTACACCGGCACATTGACCGGACATCGCGCCCGTGAGGGCGTTCCTGGGGCAAATGCAACAGGGTCGAACTAGCCGAACGAGCGCAGCTTCCTGGGAGAGGCCAAAACCTCGCGCTCAATGTTGAGCGATCCGCCCTGCCCCCCGTCAGAACGGGCGGACCACTTGACCGGCATGATTTCCCCATTTTGGATCTCGAGACCGGTGATGTACCCGGGGAACACACAACTGCCTGCGTTAAAGTACGGGGGCGCTCCGTGCGCAGCAAACATCGGGCGATGTGTATGACCACAGATGACGCTTTGCTGATAGGCTCGAACCCACCCGATCATCGTTTGCTCAATCTTTCCCTGCTTCCAGGAATGGCCCGCGTGGCTCGTGATGCCGGCAACATCCAAAAGCTGTAGGCGCTTCCAGATATACCGGACCACGAACCGGCTCATGACATAGAGGCAGTCACTCTTGAAATCGGCCTGATGCCCGTGAACCACAAAGATGCGTTGCCCGGTTCTGGCATGTCGCAAGATCAATCCCTCTTGAGCGACCATCCCCTCCTTCTCTACATGGTCGCGCCGGCCTTTCTGGATGTCGTGATTGCCTACGATGAGGTGGAGCCGATTTTGCTGGTCAAACCTATGCAGCAGGTCAAAGATGCCTCCATGAGCATTCCGAACGTCGCCGAACCGCCGGTTCTTCCACAACTCGTCGCCGTCTCCAACTTCAATGTAGGTAAAACCTTCCCGGAAATAATGAGTCAATGCGTGAAGGAACACTCCTTCATTCCTGGCAAAGGCATCGGCCCGGCTATTATCTCCCCGGTGGCAATCGCTGAAAAAGGCAATCCGACAAGAATCATCATAGAGAACTTCTTGAGCGGTCTCAAAGACTTGCGTCAATCGCCTGTGTGCCAGGCTGCGCCAAACATTGTGGGCGACTCTAGGATACTGCTGGGGTAACGTGCCCAAGGTGATCCCATCACTTAACGTGGTCATTGCGTGGTGTTTCCTCTCCTTCTCCAGTGTATTTAGAGACTTGGCCCATAATCCAAGAGTTTCAAAATTTGTCCGTTATCATCATCATAACGCGAAATGCGAAGCGTGCCGTTAGCGTTGTGTGGCAACTCTATGACTGTTGCATTTACGGCGTGATGAGCCAAACCGGGCCGGGGCGCTTGACCTCTAGACGGTTCGTGCATACAATAAAGACGTTCTCTCATTCTTGCGAAAGCTTCACAAGGGGGTTAGAAGGAGGAGTGGAAAAGGCATAACTAGGGCAAACTCGAACAACCCAATCCACGGAGGCTAAAATGTCTAAAGTGGTCACCATCCTATCTATTGACGGCGGCGGGATGCGGGGCATCATCCCGGCGCTGCTGCTGGCCGAAATCGAACGGCGCACCCAAAAGCCAATCTCCCAGTTATTCAATCTGATCGCCGGCACGTCAACCGGCGGCATCCTGACGCTGGGCATGGTCAAGCCGGACGCGCACGGCCTGCCCGCCTATTCCGCTCAACAGGGCATCGCCCTGTATGAGACGCAAGGCGAGCGAATCTTTTCGCGCTCTATCTGGCACAGAATCCACGCGGTAGACAACGCCACCGAAGAAAAGTACCCGTCCGAAGGAATCGAAACCGTCCTGGACGAATACTTTGGCGAGACGCGCCTCAAGGACGCGCTGACCGACGTCCTCATCACCAGCTATGACATCGAGCGACGTATGGCCTTTTTCTTCAAGAGCCGCAAAGCCAAACAAGACCCCGCCTATGACTTTCCCATGAGAAAGGTGGCGCGAGCGACCTCAGCCGCCCCGACGTATTTCGAGCCGGTCAGGATAAAAGCGCCCGATGTGAATGACTATTACGCGCTCGTGGATGGCGGCGTCCATTCCAACAACCCGGCCATGTGCGCCCTGGCCGAAGCCAAAGCGGCTTACCCAGACGCCGACGATTTTCTGGTGGTGTCGCTGGGCACCGGCGAGATGACTCGCCCCATCCTGTACGAACAAGCTAAAAATTGGGGACTCGTCGGATGGGTGCGGCCTCTCATTGATGTCATGTTCGACGGCATGATCAACACGGTAGATTATCAGCTCCGGCAACTGCTGCCTGACCGGGAAGGCGTCCAACGGTATTACCGTTTCCAGGCCAGGCTGGATGAAAAGAGCGGTGACATAGACGACACCGACCACTTGACATTGCGGGACCTCAGGCTCCTGGCAGAAGCCGTCATTCGAGACAAAGCTTCAGACCTGGATGCGCTGTGCAAGCAGTTGGTCGCCGCATAACGTCTGCTTCGTCAGTCCCTGGAGCGAGTGGCGCTCGTTCAGTTGCTCGGGCTGATGACAAACACTCTACTTCAGTTCAGACCCTTCGGGTTTCAGAAACCCAAAGGGTCTTTCCTTTTCCAACACAATTCCAACACAGCATTAACACTCCTCTGATGCAATCGTGATATACTTCCCTCACCACATTCAGAGGGGCAAAACTATGTCATTCGATACCAACCGCTTTACCCAAAAATCTCAAGAGGCCATTCTTGCCGCGCAAGCCGCCGCCGAGCACAACGGCAACAGCCAGGTCGATCCGGAGCATCTGCTGTTGGCCCTCCTCGATCAAAGCGACGGCGTCGTGCCGCAGGTTTTGACCAAGCTCAACCTGGCCATGGGTGCTTTGGTTCAGCAAGTCCGCACCGAACTCAACCGACTGCCTCGCGTGAGCGGCGACGTGCAGCGCACAATCTCGCCGCGCCTGCGCACCGTGCTCGTACGCGCCCACGACGAACTCGGTCAGTTCGGCGACGAATATGTTTCGACCGAGCACCTGCTCCTTTCGATCCTGGAGAACGCCGGTGGCGCGGCGCAACGCATTTTGCAGCAGGCCGGCCTCACGCGTGACCGGCTTTTGCAAGCCTTGCGCGAGGTACGCGGCACACAGCGCGTCACCAGCCCCACGCCGGAAGGCACGTATGCCTCGCTCGACAAGTATGGCCGCGACCTGACTGACCTGGCGCGGCGCGGCAAGCTCGACCCCGTCATCGGGCGCGACGACGAAATCCGCCGCGTGATCCAGATTCTTTCGCGCCGCACCAAGAACAACCCGGTGCTCATCGGCGAGCCGGGCGTAGGCAAGACCGCCATCGTCGAAGGATTGGCGCAACGCATCATGCGCGGCGACGTGCCCGAGGCGCTCAAGAACAAGCGCGTCGTCGCTCTTGACATGGGCGCGCTCATCGCCGGGGCCAAGTATCGCGGTGAGTTCGAGGAACGGCTCAAGGCCGTGCTCAAGGAAATCCAGGAGCGCGACGACATCATCTTGTTCGTGGACGAGCTGCACACCGTCGTCGGCGCGGGCGCGGCGGAAGGCGCGATGGACGCGGGCAACATGCTCAAGCCGATGCTGGCGCGCGGCGAGCTGCATCTGGTCGGCGCGACGACGCTTGACGAGTACCGCAAGCACGTGGAAAAAGACGCGGCGCTCGAACGGCGTTTCCAGCCGGTCGTCGTCGAGCCGCCCAGCGTCGAAGACACCATCAGCATCCTGCGCGGGCTGAAGGAGCGCTACGAAACCCACCACGGCGTCCGCATCACCGACGGGGCGATTGTGGCCGCGGCGACGCTTTCGGATCGCTACATCAGCGACCGCTTCCTGCCGGACAAGGCAATTGACCTGATTGACGAGTCGGCGGCGCGGCTGCGCATGGAGATCACCAGCGACCCGCAAGAACTCGATACGCTCAAGCGCCGCATGATGCAGCTCGAAATCGAGCGCGAGGCGTTGAAGAAAGAGAAGGACAAGACCAGCAAAGAGCGCCTCGGTAAAATCGAGCAAGAATTGGCCGACCTGCGTGAAAAGCGCAACGCCGTCGAAGCACAGTTGCAGCGCGAGCGCGAGGTCATCAAGCGCATCCAGAATATCAAAGAGCAGATGGATCAGACGCGCACCGAGATCGAGCGAGCACAACGTGAGTACGATTACAACAAAGCCGCCGAGTTGCAGTACGGCAGGCTGACAGGGCTGGAAAAGCAACTGGCCGAGGCTGAGGCGCAGCTCAAGGCGAGCGGGGACACACTGCTCAAGCAAGAGGTGGACGCCCAGGACGTGGCTGAGGTCGTGAGCAAATGGACGGGTGTCCCGGTCAGCAATCTGATGGAAGGCGAAATCGCCAAGTTGGTCAAGATGGAGGAGCGCCTGCACTTGCGCGTCGTGGGCCAGGATGAAGCGGTGAGCGCCGTGTCCAACGCGGTGCGCCGAGCGCGCTCTGGCCTCCAAGACCCGAACCGCCCGCTCGGCTCGTTCATCTTCCTGGGGCCGACGGGCGTGGGCAAGACTGAGCTGGCAAGGGCGCTCGCCGAGTTCCTGTTCGACGACGAAGCGGCCATGATTCGGATTGACATGTCCGAGTATATGGAAAAGCACACCGTCGCCCGGCTCATCGGCGCGCCGCCCGGCTACGTGGGCTACGAGGAAGGCGGCCAACTCACCGAAGCGGTCCGGCGGCGGCCCTACAGCGTCGTGCTGTTCGACGAGGTGGAGAAAGCGCACACGGACGTGTTCAACGTCCTGCTGCAAATCCTCGACGACGGGCGCTTGACCGACGGGCACGGGCGCGTGGTCAATTTCAAGAACACGGTCGTCATCATGACGAGCAACGTGGGAAGTGGAGAGTGGAGAGTAGAGAATGGACAGTGGAACGATCAGGAAGCCCGGCGTTCTGCGCTCAACGCCTTGCGCTCCACGTTCCGGCCCGAGTTCCTCAACCGCGTGGACGAGATCATCGTCTTCCGCCCGCTTTCGCGCGCGCAGATCGGGCAGATCGTGGAGATTCAGTTGGGGCGGCTGCGCAAGTTGCTGGCCGACCGCAAGCTTTCACTCGAACTGACGCCGCAAGCGCGCGAGCAACTGACCGAGGAAGGCTACGACCCGGTGTATGGCGCCCGCCCGCTCAAGCGTGTGATCCAGCAGCGACTGCAGAACCCGCTGGCGTTCAAAATCTTGCAAGGCGAGTTCCATGAGGGCGACACGGTGCGGGTTGGCGTGGATGGGAATCGAGAGTTCAGCTTCAGCAAAGCTACTGCATAGGAAAAAGACCTCCGAGGTTTCCGGCGAACCAAGGATTCGCCAACCTCGGAGGTCTTTTGTTTGTTTGACTCGCGAGGCAGTCTGTCCTATACTGTCTCGGCAGGACCGTCGTCGTCTCAACCACCCATCTGGGAGTGTCAGGCTGTAATTTTGTAGCATCATGCGCATCAAGCACGCAAATTTCAGGAGGGCAAACATGCGATACCGCAAATTTGGACAACTCGATTGGAAAGGCTCGGCGCTGGGATTCGGGTGTATGCGACTCCCCACAATAGGAGACGACCGCTCCGCCATTGACGAGCCGGAAGCGACACGCATGGTCCACTATGCCATTGACCACGGCGTGAACTATGTTGACACGGCGTATCCCTATCATGGCGGAAACAGCGAGTGGTTCCTCGGGCGGGCGCTCAAAGGCGGATACCGGGACAAGGTCAAGCTCGCAACCAAGCTGCCCTGTTGGCTGGTCAAAGCCGCCGAAGACCTTGACAAGTACCTCGACGAACAACTGCAAAAACTGCAGACCGACCACGTTGACTTTTATCTTTTGCACGGGCTGAACGCCGAGCGTTGGCCCCAGATGCGTGATTTGGGAGTGCTGGCCTGGGCGGAGAAAGCGATTGCGGATGGGCGCATCAGGCATTTGGGCTTTTCGTTCCACGACGAGTTAAAAGTCTTTAAAGAGATCCTGGATGCGTATGACAAGTGGACGTTCTGCCAGATCCAGTATAACTATATGGATGTGCAAAACCAGGCCGGCACACAAGGTCTGCAATACGCAGCCTCCAAGGGACTGGCCGTCGTGGTCATGGAGCCTATCTTGGGTGGCCGGCTGGTGAACCCGCCTCAGCCCATTCAAGACCTTTGGAACACCACTGCCCAGAAACGCGCGCCGGCTGATTGGGCGTTGCAGTGGCTCTGGAATCAACCGGAGGTATCGGTCGTGCTCAGCGGCATGAGCACGCTGGACCAAGTCCAAGAAAACGTAGCCAGCGCCGATGTGTCCGGGGTCAACACGCTGACCAGAGAAGAGCTAGCGCTGGTCGAGCGCGTGCGAGACAAGTACCAGGAACTCTCTCCCATTCCCTGCACCAAATGCGGCTACTGTATCCCTTGTCCGAACGGCGTCAACATCCCACGCAACTTTGAGATCTATAACGAAGGCAAGATGTACGATAAACCCGGCAGTGCGCGCGAGACGTACAAGATGTGGCTGCCTGAAAACGAGCGGGCCAGCGTGTGCCAGGATTGTGACGAGTGTGAGGAAAAGTGCCCGCAGAGCATCCCGATCAGCGAGTGGATGCCGCGCGTCCATGCGGTGCTCGGCGAAGGTCAACCCTACCCAAGCGCGAATTAGAATCCATCCGAAAACCGTAGGCTGGCATCCCTATGCCAGCCGCCGTTTACGCCATTGAGCACCGACGTTCTCCTGATCGAAGACCTGAGCCAGCAGCATCTACTGGCCCGCACGTTGGCGGCTGTGTTGCAGCGTGCGGGCTGGCGCGTCCGGCTGGCGCACTTGCGCTTAGAAAGTGGGGATGGCATAGGGATGCCATCCCCAAACGACGTCATCGCCCTGGCCCAACGCGAACGTCCCCGCCTGATCGTCTTTTCGATCCTCTTTGCCGACCGCGTGCCAGAGTCTCTGGCACTCGTCACAGCCTTGCGGCAGTCCGGTGTGCGCGCTCATACCACAATGGTCGGCCCGCTGCCCAGCTTTGTGGCTGCCGAACTCTTGGCAACCTGCCCGGCGTTGGATTCTGTGCTGTCCGGCGAAGCCGAAGCGAGCGTAGCTCAACTGGCAGCCAGCCTGGACGATCCGGAGCAGCGGCAAACCGTGCCTGGGCTGGTTTATCGTTCTTCTGCCGTCCGCTCGGACATCCATGCTGCTGGTGGCGAAATTGCAGGGGCGACCCTCGCGCAGCGGGTCGCCCGCGCCGGGCAGCTCGACGACTTGCCCTTCCCTTCGCACGACGATCTGTCAGAATACGCGGGCTATGGCTTTGCCACTATCGAGAGCAGTCGCGGCTGTTATCATGCCTGCACGTTTTGTCTGCCTTGCGCGTTTTACCGTGCGGCGGGTGCGCCCTACCGGTTGCGCAGCATCATCAACCTGGTAGACGAGATCGAGGCGCTGCACCGACGTGGAATGCGACTGTTCCTGTTCGACGACGAGCAATTCTTGCCGCCGGGCCGCGCGCGTGAGGAACGAGTCGAGGCGTTGGGTCAAGAACTTGAGCGGCGAAACTTGTCCATTGCTTTCACCATCAAGTGCCGCGCCGACGATGTGGACGCACCGCTCTTTCGTCGCTTGAAAGCGATGGGGCTGCTTCGCGTGTACGTCGGCGTCGAGTCCGGCTGCCAGGTCACGCTCGACCTGCTGGGCAAGCGCGTCACCGCGCAGCGCAACGCCGAGGCGCTGACCATGTTGGATGAGCTAGACATCGTGGCCGATTTTCGCAGCTTGCTCTTTCATCCGTGGAGCACGCTGGAAACTGTGCGGACCGACATCGCTTTTTTGCAGGGCGTCATGCCACACCTATCCACCTCGCTCAACTTTCAAGAAGTTGAGGTCTACCCTGGCACGCCGTTGTCTGCTCGGTTGCGGGCGGAAGGGAGAGCCACAGGCGATCCGTGGCCGCTCGCCTATACCATCGCCGACCCGCGCACCGAGCTTTTGCGACGGCTGATGCACATCGTCTTTTCAGGCGCTCACGCGAGATTCCAGGAACAGGTCACCCAAATCTGGTTCGATCTCTTGTTGCTGCGCCACTGTCAACCGGCGCAGTTTGACGCGGATCGGTCACGGCAACTCAAGGCCACCGTTGCCCGCGTTAACGCCGAGTCGCTCGACGTGTGGTGCGACATGTTGGCGTTTGCCGATGCAGGTGACATTTACAGCGCCGACCTCGTCAACGAGCGCGCCACCGGCTGGGCCGCCCGTATCAATCGTCTTGTAGTCGGATGGTCATGTAGTCAGATAGTCGTGTAGTCAAGTAGTCCGGCTACAGGGCTACCTGACTATTCGACTATTTGACTACGCACTCGCTTCGTGTTACTCTTGAGCCGAGTTCCTCCGAGTTTCCATGAGGCCCTGTGAGGTCAACCATGACTACCCTTAATCCCAACCTGCTTTCCAATGGCATGACCGAAGCGATGAACGCCGCCGTGCCGGTGATGCGCGCGGTCAATAAACGGCTGCTCACGCCGGAGGTGCTGCTGCTGACGTTCATCCGCCTGCCCGATTGCACTGCCGGTCGCCTGCTCCAACGCATGGCCGATTCGCGCGGGTTCAAGCTGGCCGATCTCGAACGCGAAGCCGAAACCGGGGCGCGCTCCATCGCAGGCCGCCCCGCCGACTTTGATTTCGTCACATCCGGCGGCGACAAGGTTGATCTTTCGACGGAAATGGTCGTCGTGCTCGACGAGGGCAAGGGCATCGCGCAGGCCGCCGACGAAGTCTGGATTGGCACGGAACACACGCTGGGCGCGATGAGCCAGGTGGGCGTGTCCACGTTCGGGCTGCTGCAACGCTATGGCATCACCCCCACGGCGATGACGGGCATCCTGGCCGACCAAGCACTCGCCAAACACACGACGACGCAGGATTGGGTGACGCTGGCGAAGCAAGGTCAACTCACGCCGGTGTATTACCGGCAATCGCTCCTGCGTGACTTGGTCAGTCTGCTCACACTTTCGGGCGACCGCGACGTGATCCTCGTCGGCCCGACGGGTGCGGGCAAGCGTGCGCTCGTCTATAGCCTGGCGCTGCTTGTCGCCGAAGGCAAAGGCCCGGATGGGGTCAAATCCGTCGTCGAGATTTCCGAGCGCGCGCTGTTGGACAACGCGCCGCAAGCCGTGCAAGCCGGTCTGCGCCAGGCAGCCGGCGGCGTGCTGTTCGTCCCGAACATTCAGCGATTCCTGGGTGGCTATAAAGCAGAATTTGCCCAGGCCGAAAAGTCACTGCAAAAAACATTCCTCGAAGAGTCCACCATCGTCATCGGCACGACGACCGAGGCCGACTATAACGAGCGGATGGCCAGCATCTCGACCGTCACCGATCACGCGCACGTGCTGCATGTCCCACCCGCCACGCTGGAGGAAACCGTGGCGATCCTGGGCACGCACAAGCCTCACTTCGAATCGGACTATAAGCTCGACGTGCAAACCGATGCGCTGCAGGTCGCCGCGTCGCTGGCAGGGCGTTACCTCACCGCGACGCCGCTCCCCGGCGCGGCGATGCAATTGCTGCATCGCGCCTGCGCGCTCGTGCGGATGAGTCAACAGACCGGCCTGCCCTTCCGCCCCGATGTGCCTGCCGACGCCCGGCTCGATGCCGACGACGTGCGGCTGGCTGTCAGCCTGATGACGGGCGTGGCCGTCTCCAAGTTGGGCGCGGACGAGCGCACCAAATACGCGCAGATGGTCGAGCACCTCAAAGCGCGCATCGCCGGTCAGGATGAAGCCGTGCTGGTCGTGTCGCGCGCGGTCAAGACGGCGCGCGTGGGCCTCAAAGACCCCAAGCGGCCCATCGGCTCGTTCCTGTTCCTGGGGCCGACGGGCGTGGGCAAGACAGAGTTAGCCAAGGCGCTGGCCGACTTCATGTTCGGCAGTGAAGATGCCCTCCTCGCGCTGGACATGACCGAGTACCAGCAGGAAGACTCGCTCAATCGCCTCATCGGCGCGGCGCCCGGTTACGTCGGTTTTGAGGGCGGCGGCCAACTCACCGACCGCGTGCGCGCGACGCCGTACACCGTCGTCCTGTTCGACGAGTGCGAAAAGGCGCACGCGCGCATATTGGACGTGCTGCTGCAAATCATGGAAGAAGGGCGATTGACGGATGGGCAGGGCCGCGTGGCCTCGTTTGCCGAGGCCGTCGTCATCCTCACCAGCAACCTGGGCGCAGAATTCCTATCCGATCTTTCGCTGGGCGACCAGGCTAAGGAACTGGCGATGCAAGTCGTCAAAGGACATTTCCGACCCGAGTTCCTGAATCGCCTGGACGAGATCGTGATGTTCAACGCGCTCAGCCCGGAGGCGCTGCGGCAGGTGCTTGACTTGATGTTGAAGAAGGAAGCCAAACTGGCCGAAGGTCGGGGATTGAAGCTGGAAGTGAGCGAAGCGGCGCGGGTGTGGCTGCTGGCGCAAAACGATCACCCCGAATGGGGCGCGCGCCCGTTGCGCCGCATCATCGAGCGCCACGTCCGCCAGCCATTGGCCGATGCGCTGCTCGCAGCGGACGTCAAGCCGGGGACGGTGGTGCGGGTGGATGTGAGGGAGAAGGGGTTGACGGTGACAGCGGGTTAGCCTGATACGCAGCGTGTAGAGTGTGAAATGTGAAATGCTTGACGGAAGACACGGCGCAATGATACAATAAGTGACAAGAACCCATCCGAGAGACTGCATCTGTGCTAGCCTGGTACCAGCCCACTATACCAAAGATGTCGTAGTAATGGCACAACGGAGAGCGATCAAATGAAGCCTGTTGTCCTTGACCTTTTCTGTGGCGCAGGAGGCATGAGCCTTGGCTTTCAGATGGCTGGCTACCATATTGGCTTTGGCGTAGAAAAAGAAGAACTTGCCTGGCAGACGCACTGCCACAATTTTGGCAATCGTTGTTACCTGGGTGATATTCGAGGTATTGCGTCTCCGCAGACCTTCGTCCAAGAGCACGGATTGGAACGCGTGGACGTTATTATCGGTGGACCACCTTGCCAGGGTTTCAGCCGGGTGGGACGCGGCAAAATCCGCAGCCTGCGCAATGACCCCTCTTATATTCACGATCCCCGCAATCAGTACTATACAGAGTTCCTTCGCTTCATTCAGGCACTTCAACCGCTCTACTTTGTGATAGAAAATGTTCCGGATATGCAATATTACGAAGATGGCGAGGGGCTACTGCTAGAGAAGGCGCTGCGCCACTTGGGTGAACTGGGCTATACCGTAGACTGGAAAGTGCTCCAAGCCGATCATTACGGCGTTCCACAAACGCGCAAACGGCTATTTGTCATTGGCAATCGGCTAGGACAGGAAATCTGCTGGCCTGTGGAGACTCACGAAGGCAATCCTGTTACTGTCTGGCAAGCTATCAGTGATCTCCCAATCGTACCACACGGCCATAGGCAGGATGAAATGCCCTATACGCCCCGCCACGAACTGAATGATTATCAGAAGCTGATGCGACAACAAGCCGGCGATTTGCTTTACAACCATCAAACCCGTTGGCATAATACACAAGACCTCCAAGCTTTTGCCTGGCTGCCGGAGGGGGGCAAATATGTGGATTTGCCCAAGCGATACAAACGCTACCGGGACGATATCTTCAAGGATAAGTACTGGAAACTGTATAGGGAGCACCCTTCCTGGACAGTTGAAGCACACATTGGCAAAGACACCTACCGCCACATCTATCCCAGCCGCATACAAGAGCCAGAGCCTCCTCGAACCATCTCAGTACGTGAGGCGGCACGGCTTCAAAGCTTCCCTGACCGCTTCCGTTTCCTGGGCCCATTCACACGGCAATTCTACCAGTTGGGCAATGCTGTGCCACCCCTGTTGGCAAAAGCAATCGCACAAGCCATCTTGCCTGGTGTTTTGGCAGGAATGATAAAAGCCGCAGATGCTGTCAGCATAATGCCGGACGGGAATGGCAGAAAACCAACCAGGGCAACAAAAACGACAGAGGTTGATATGGCCGATGGCCGAGATCATTGAAGCCAACGGTCATACAATAGACGCGGTGCTCCTCCGCAGGGCTCTGATTGCCTGGGGGCAAAGACATTTCCGCCGTTTCCCCTGGCGACTGACAAAGAACCCTTATCGTATCCTGATAGCAGAGGTGATGCTCCATCGCACCCAGGCGCTCCAGGTGGTTCCAGTATATCAGGAGTTCATCAAGCGTTACTCCGATGTGCCAGCCCTGGCCCAGGCCACGAAAAAGGAATTGCGTCAGGCGCTCTATTCGTTGGGTTTGCGTTGGCGCATTGATTTGGTTCGCCAGATGTCCGGTGAACTGACGGAATGCTTTGACAGTCGGATTCCACGCAAGAAAACAGAATTACTGTCTCTACCCGGTGTGAGCGAGTACATTGCGGGGGCGATCCGCTGCTTTAGTTGGAATCAGCCAGAGCCATTGATTGATACCAACACAGTGCGAGTAATAGGACGGTTATTTGGCCTGGAGATCAAAGACTCGTCGCGCCGTAACCGCCAGTTCGGGGAGTTGATCGCAACTCTGGTTGATCCAGATGAGCCAAGAATGTACAACTATGCTTTGCTGGACCTGGCAGATCAGGTATGCACTAAGAAACGTTCTCCCAATTGTGTTCAATGTCCCGTGCAAAAGTTCTGTGTCTACGGCAACAACACACTTGCAAACTCAAGCACTGACCGAAGGAAAAGGCAAGCAAATGGCTGAGAAAGTCAACTCGGGCGCTCAACCTCTTCGCCCGAGGGCCCGTATCCTGCGGACTCTCGGTGACGAACTAATCAGCAGCGAGACAGTTGCTCTTATTGAACTGGTCAAGAACGCCTATGATGCGGATGCCACTCGTGTACTGGTACGTTTTCACGGGCCGCTGGAGATCGGCAAGGGTAAGATTGAAGTGATTGACAACGGGCATGGCATGAGTCTGGAGACCATTCAGACAGCCTGGATGGAACCAGCCACCCTCGTAAAGAAACGCCGCACTCGAAGCGAGAGCGGACGACGCCGCGTATTGGGTGAAAAAGGTGTTGGACGTTTTGCTACGTCCAAACTGGCCAATTATCTTGAAGTGGTAACACGTCGTGCCCAACAGGATGATGAAGTCAGAGTGTTCTTTGACTGGAAACAGTTTGACGACGAGCAAAAATATCTGGATCAGGTTGAGGTGCTGTGGGAAAAAGCTAAACCAACCGAGATATGTCCCGGCGGAACTATCCAGACACTATGGGAAGAAAAAGAAAAACCTAAAGACAGTGACCTGACCCACGGCACTATCCTGCGAATGGAAGGACTACGCGCGAACTGGGGCAAAGAACAAGTCAAAAAACTCTGTACTGATTTGTCTCGACTTGTCTCTCCTTTTTTTGAGCAAGAAGCACCCCAAACTGACAATTTTCAGATTTGTCTCGAGCTACCTGCCCCATTCCAGGATTTGTCCGGTGTTATCAAACCACTAGAAGCACTAAAAAATCCACACTACATTATCCAGGGAGATGTGAACGAAACAGGTCATTGTGATTTGACTATTGGGCTACGAGAGCAAAAAGCCAAGAAGCGAATAAGGGAGCAACTCAAGTTTCTGGATGGACATGCACCACAGTGCGGGCCCTTTCACATCGAGTTGCGTGTTTGGGATCGAGAAGCCAAAGATTTGGCTGAATTGGTCGAATTATATGGCTCTACTTTGAAGGATGTACGTAGTAATTTGAACAGTGTCGCTGGTATTAACATCTATCGAGATGGATTCAGAGTGTTGCCTTATGGCGAACCACGTAATGATTGGTTGCGACTGGACTTGCGTCGCGTTCAGAATCCTACCATGCGCCTGTCAAACAATCAGATAGTAGGTTATGTGCTGATCTCTGCCGATGCCAATCCAAATTTGCGTGACCAGAGTAACCGGGAAGGTATCATCGAAGGGCCAGCTCTCGATGACCTGCGCAGTCTGGTCGAAATGGTGCTGGCCAAACTTGAAGAGCAGCGATATGGAATCCGTCCTCGCGAAAAGCCGACTACACAACCAGGGGGACTGTTCACCGGCTTTGATCTCACAGATGTTCGTGACTTGGTCAAAAAGCGGCACCCTGATGATGCCGGGCTACTGGCGCTGGTGGGAGAAAAAGAACAAGACCTGGAAAGACGTATCGAAGAGATACAAGAAGTTCTGGCTCGTTACCGACGATTAGCAACATTGGGCCAATTGATTGACACAATACTACACGACGGACGCGCACCGCTGACCAAAATTGGCAATGAAGCCAGTTTAGGACAGCGTGACCTTGAACGCGCTCGCAAAGACAGCGACAACCTTCTCCAACGCCTGAATCAGCGATTTACCACCGTCGTTGCTCAGTCTGACGTGCTGGCGACGGTCTTCCGCAAGATTGAACCCTTTGGCGGACGGAAACGAGGCCGTCCGGCTCAAGTTCGTCTTGAGCAAGTGATAACCGATGCGTTCTCCGTTCTGGAGTCCGAAATCAAGGAAGTTGGAGTCCAGATAACTCTTCCACAATCAGATACTCAGGCAACAATAGATCAAGCTGAAATCCAGCAAGTAATTATCAACCTGCTACAAAACAGCCTTTACTGGTTGCGGCAGGTAACCGAGGATCGCAGGCGTGTTACTGTCCGTGTGCGTCGAAAAGATTCGGATGAGGTTGACATCTTATTCTCCGATAGCGGCCCAGGAGTTAATCCTGAATTTCGGGAACGCATATTCGATCCATACTTCTCCACAAAACCAAATGGTATCGGGCTGGGGCTGACAATCGCTGGTGAGATCATTAATGAATACTATGCTGGCTCTCTGGAACTGCTCGACGGTGGGCCATTACCAGGCGCTACTTTCCGCATAACACTACGCAGGCGGGTGTAATATGACCAACACAACTACATGGCAAGTGCTATTCGTGGACGACGAACCGGAGCTTTGTCGGCAGGTAAGGGAGTTCCTTGAAGGTGAGAGTGTCACCGGTGAGGGTGAATACCCTCACGTTAAAACGAGTACCGACTTTGCTAAAGCACTTGAGCTTCTGGAGGCCCGGCGTTTTGACTTGGTAATCCTGGACGTCAGATTGGGAGCACATGACCAACCAGCACAACAAGAAGAAGCTGGCGTCAAGACATTGGAGTCTATCCGGCACAGGTGCTTTGTGCCCATTGTGTTCTACACCGCGTTGCCGCGTTTGGTGCAAGATCTGAAAACGCCTCTGATTCAGGTAGTGGAGAAAACAGAAGGGCTGCCTCGTCTCCTTGAGGTAGTGCGAGGTATCTTTGCAACCCGCCTGCCTGCTGTCAACCGGGCGCTGATCCGGCACATCGAGACTGTGCAACGTGATTATATGTGGGATTTTGTAGCATCGCATTGGGAGCAATTCGGTGGCACGCCTGACCGCACAGCATTGGCCTATTTGTTGGCGCGTCGGCTGGCATTGTCTTTGTCTGGCCCTGGGGTCCAGCAACTCGCAAAAGACCTGGGCGATCCTTTGGGCAATGCTGTTGCTGAGGGGCAGGTGCATCCCATGCAGTACTACGTAATGCCACCAGTAGACGTGTCGCCTCTGATGGGTGATCTATATTCGGGCCGAATTGGAGATCAGATAGGACACTGGGTACTCCTCACGCCCTCTTGTGACTTGGTCACAGGACGCGAGAAGGCAGAGTGGGTGCTATTAGCACGCTGTCTACCCCTCAATGAGCAGGACGAATATCGGAGATGGCAAGAGAGCCTGCCCAACATCCCGTCAGAGTTAGACGGAAAACTACGAGCACTTTTGAAAAACAACCGACAGAAAACCCAATCAGAACGATTCTACTTTCTGCCGGGCGCTCTCACCCTGCCAGACTTGGTGGTAGACTTGCAGCAATTGGAAACTTTGCCACAGGTGCAATTGAGCAGCCTGGAGCGACTGGCCTCACTGGACAGTCCGTTTGCTGCAGCATTGTTGGCTCGATTCTCTCGCTATTTTGGGCGACTGGGAACGCTCGACCTTGATGTAGAAGTGGTTTTCTCCAAACTCCGATGAATGTAGCTGGTCTTATCTTGCCTCACAAGCAACCTGGTTTGGTGGAGTAGATACGAAACTTGCACCTTTGAGGTGCGTCGCACGCCTCACCCCTTCCGTTTCGCCAGCGCATTCAGTTTGCCCAACGTCCCCAGCTCGGCAAACACGGCGATGCAATCATCCCCCTCGATGACAATGTCCGGATCGGGGTGCAGGTCCGTCTTTGCCGCGCTCTTGTACTGGACAATCGTCAAGTCCAGTTCTTTCTCGACCTGGGCCAGCGTCTTGCCCACGAGCGGCGAGTCGCGTTCGACTGTCACCTGGCTCACGTTGAGCAGCACATTGTCCATGTAAAACGAGTACGACACGTTGACGCGCGTAGCAGCAGCGGCAAAGGCCGGAGCCGCCAACGCCGACACACTAAACGCGGTGTGGATGCCAAAGCCCCGCTCGATTTTCTTGGCGAGTTCCGCGTCGAACATGCGCATGACGACCTTGACTTTCGGGTTTAGCTCGCGCGCATCCAGTGCAATATCCAGGTTCGTCATGTCATCCTGCGTGCAGGCCACCAGCGCCGAGGCGTGTTCCACACCGGCCTGCACCAGCACCTCACGCTGGCGCGCATCCGCGACGATGACGGGCACATCCATCTGCCTCAAGACGCTGACGAATGGGCGGTTGGCATCCTGCTCGACGCCGACGACTTGTTCGCCAAAGTCCAACAACTGGCGCACGACGCGGTAGCCCACCTTGCCCATCCCGCACACAATCACGTGATTACGATACGTTGAAGCCAGTGCCACTTGCCATTCCTCCTTGCGGGCGCGCTTGTTGAACAGCATCACCCAAAAGCGCACTACGCCATCGGCCAACACGCCCAACCCGACGACGGGGATGACAAAATACAACAGCTCAAGCCAGAGATGATTGGGAAACTCGAGGGAAGGCTGGAAAAATACCAGCCCAAAAGTGTTGTACAAGGCCCGGACAATACTCACTCTGTGTCCGGCATCGGGGTCTTGGTACAATAGCCAGAACGAGACCGTGCCGACGAGCATCAGCGCGGCAAACAACAACAGCGTGAGGCGAAACTCGCGCAGCAACACAAACAAGTCGCGCAGGCTGGCGCTCAACCGCCGCCGCCAGCCGAGGCGTGTGCCCGCCGAGTGCCATGTGCCGATCACGCGCGGGCCAACAGGTTCAGGCATCGTCGCTTACCTCGTCCTCTCCATGCGGTCTATTATACACGAAAGGTCCGCCAGGTCGGCAAGACCTGGGCCTGAATTCCATGTCATCGTGTGGATGCTCCCAGCCTTTTCTCTATCCTGAGCACCAGGAACGTGAGCCAGGGCGAAGGATTCTTCTTGTCCGCAAAAGACCAGCCCTTCCAGGCCTGGTACATCGAGCCAGCGGTGTAACGGCCCTCCTCGTCCGCCTGTGCAGTGAGCGTCTTCACCATTTCTTGGAATCGGGAATCAGCGTGGACAAAGGGAAAGCGGCTGAGCACGTCCACGACGTGCAGGATGTCGTACCAGACGAAGGGATACTTGAGCTTGCGAAAGTCCGTGCCGATGCCGAACATGTAAAACTTGGATTCGGTCTGATGCTCCCAGTGCGAGAGAAGCATCTCGGCGCCAACGCGCGTGGCGGGGCTGTCCAGCAGTTTGGGTACTTGGGCCAGCGCCTTCAACGCAAAGACGTTGGCGATGGGGCAAGGATCGCCCTTGCGTCCCGGCCCCCGGAACTTGCCCAACTCTGGCGCGCCGACGCACCGCCAGCCGTTTTCATCTACCGAGCCGGCCAGGTGTTTGACGGCTCGCCGCACGTGCGGGTCTTTGCCCAGGCCCATGCAGAGCAGGGCGAAGAGCAACGTCGGCGCGTCGCAGAGCATCCAGGTCCACATGTCCTCGCCGGTCCCGCCGAATGTTTTGGAGATGTTCACCAGACTTTGAAAGGCGCCCTCCGGCGATTGGTGCGCCAGCACAGCCTTGATGCCCGCCGCCAGCCCAGTGACCTTGCCGTCGTCAGCTCGTACGCCGAAATCGGCCAGCGTGCTGAATTTGTAGATGGAGTAGCTGGCATCGTTATGCCTCTTGAAAGGTCGGTCGCCCCAGGTGGCAGTTTCGGCAATGAGAGCCTGCACTTGGGGGTGAGCCAACATCTCGATGCGGGCCGCTCGCGCCTCAGCCGTGTTGGGGCGATGGCCGAGCAAGTCCACCAGCGTTCGATAACGAGTCCAGGGTTCGTCCGATTCCAAAAGCCATTGAATCAAACTGGTTGCTGTAGTATCCATCATACCTCCTGCCTTGACATGGTAACAGAGTTTGGGTTATGGCACGGACCTTGTTATGCAATATTTTTTAACAGCCGCAGCGCGTCAAGCGTCACCCACTTGCTGGGCCGGTTGCGTTTCGCGGAGGGTAGCGGCCAGGTGCGGGAAACAGAACCACACAGCCACCGGCCTTGTTCATCCTGGCGAGCCAGAAGCACATCGAGCAGCCGCCCGAAACGCTTGTCGCGCGCATAGCCGTGATCAGCCAGGGCACGCAATGCGCTCAACAAATCCCACATTCGGGGCACGCCAAAGGTGAGCCATCGTTTGTGTTCACCTTCAAAGTCGTAATCGGCATCCAGCAGCGCATCGGCCAGGCGGCGCACGACCTGCTTTGACTTGGGTGATTGTAGACGAGCCGGAAGCACGGCCAGGCCGTTGAGCGTGGCGATAGCACCCCACAGGCAATCGCGATGCTGGTAGCGCCCACAATCGAGCGCATCGTCGGCGGACATTGCCTCGATGAGAAAGGCAAATGCTTGCTGCACACGCGGATCATCGCCCAGGCCAAAGTAGGTCAGCAGGGGCAAAAGCCCGCCGGTGGTACAAGGGAAGATGCCACTGCGGCGCGTCTTGGTCATCGAAAGGCCACCGCTTTCGTGCTGGGAAAAGCGCACCAGGGAATCACAGCCTGCGACCGTACGCTCGTCCGGCTCTATGCCCAGCGTGTGCAAAACGCCCAATACACCCAATGTTCCCTCGGCAGTGTAAGGTTTGGTCTCGTCGTCGCCCCAGTGGCCGTCGGGATGCTGGCGAGCGAACAATTCTTGCACGAGCGGCTGCCGGGCGATGGCTCCTCTGGTCTCTTGCACCTCGGGGTCATCGGCCGGCCGGTCGAGGAGATGAATCAGTGTCCAGTAGCGAACCGACGGATTTTCCATTTCCAGCAGCCAGGGGATTGGATCGCCACGAAGCGCTCGGGTACGGCTTGTTTTCATCTGATCCTCAGCTTTCTCTTCAGTCTCCCTACCACGTTGACGAGGGCAGACAGTTTTATTGCCATAGGCGCGTCGTAACCGCTCAGTTTGTCATCCCGATCATCCGAAGAGCTTGCGCCGAGCAGAGCGAGGGGCGCGAGGGATCTCGTCGTCAAGATTCCGCACCGCGCAGCGCATGGCTCGGAATGACGCCGGTTCAGGTCGCTGTGCGCTTTACCTCAGAATAACTGCAATTGCGCCGTAATCTCTGGTGTGTACGGTTGGATGCTGGTCGCTATTCCATGCTGCTCACACAGATCACGAAACACGTGCTCCAACTGTGTCGCGTTCGGAGTGGCGCAATAATATTGATTTCCAAAACGCCGCTCATATTTCTGCCGCAGACCTGGAAACAGTTCGTCTAAACGGGCATAGTAATACGCGCGCTGCCGATCACGCAAGCTCATGCCAAACCACGGCAGAATGTATGCAGCCCCACACTCGCAGGCGCGAGCCACAATCGCCGCAATGTTCTCCTCTTGATCCTCGATGAATGGCAGGACGGGCATCATCGTCACACCGGTCAGAATCCCGTGCGCCGCCAATCCTTGCATAGCCTGGAACCGCCTGGACACCAGAGGCGCTCCAGGTTCCACCTTTTTGCCCAGATCGTCATCGGCCGTCGTAATGGTGAAACTGACAGCCGCATACACTTGGTTGATCTGACGCAAAGTGTCCAAATCCTTGAGCACCAAATCGCTCTTGGTGATAATGTGAACCGGAAAGCCATATTCCGCAATGACTTGCAGGGCTTGCCCGGTCAGGTTGAGCTTCGCTTCCAGGGGCATGTACGGATCATTCATCGAGCCGGTTCCGATGGCGCCCTTGACTCGCTTGCGCGCCAGCTCTCGACGCAGCAACTCGATGGCATTGGCTTTGACCAGGATATCGCTGAAATTCTCGATTTGGTAGCACTCGCTGCGCGAGTCGCAATAGATGCACTGATGCTGGCAGCCCCGGTACAAGTTCATGTTGTACTTTAATCCGAACCAAGAGTCCGGCTGCTTGACAGAGGATAACAAGACACGCGCTCTAATCTCTTTGATCATTTGATTCTACGCCCCATGCGTGGCAAAGCCTGGCACAATTGTAGTAGAATCTGGCGAAATGAAAAGTCGTGGGATGGCCAGTTGCCAGATTCAGAGATTGAGGCTATCATGCAAGAACGAAGCCAAGACCTTGATAGGAGACGAATGATCCCTGTCCTCTCCATCGTCGGCAAGTCCGACGCCGGCAAGACCACGCTGCTGGAAAAGCTCATCCGGGAACTCAAGGCGCGCGGCTACCGCGTGGCGACGGTCAAGCACGACGCGCACAGCTTTGAGATTGACCATCCGGGCAAGGACACCTGGCGGCACGCGCAGGCCGGATCGGATCACGTCGTCATCGCCTCGCCCCATCGCATCGCGCATATCCAGCGCGTCGAGCACGAACTCACGCTGCCCGAAATCGTTACCGCGATCAATGATGTGGACATCATTCTGACCGAGGGCTACAAACGCGGCCCGGCCCCAAAAATCGAAGTCAGCCGCGCGGAAAAGGGGCGCGAATTGCTCTGCACCCGCGATGAACTCGTCGCCCTTGCCACCGATCAGCCTTTCGACATGGATGTGCCGCAGTTCGGGTTGGACGACGCAGCAGGGTTGGTGGATTTGATCGAAGAACACTTCTTGTGTGACCCACGACGAAAGACGAAGGACGAAAGACCACTATCGCATGTCGAATGACGAAAATCAGCAATCAACAATCGGCAATCAGCAATCGGCAATCCTTTGGTTTGCGCGCGCCGCATTGTTGGCTGTCCTGATCGCCAACATGACTGCCGCTATCCCCTACGTCTTGCGTCCCGCCGACTATACCGCCACTTACGAATTGACCGGCGTGCCGGGCGAGGTCGTCGTGCGCGGGTTCGGCATCCTGTACCTGATGTGGGCGGTGCCGTTCATCCCGGCACTCTGGCATCCCGCGCGGAACCGCGTCGCGTTTGTCATTGTCCTGGCAATGCAGGCCATCGGGTTGGCGGGCGAGTCGCTCATGTTGGCCGGGCTGCCCGCCGATCACGCCGTGCTGCGCGCCACCGGCCTGCGCTTCATCGCCTTCGACGGCGCGGGGCTGGTTATCCTGCTCATCGCCTATCGCCTATCGCGTATCGCCACTTGATCTACGCAACGCAACACGTGTCACGCGCTATGACCTACCATTGGAGATCGCTTCTTGCCAGTCGTCATATTGTCCTGCGATTGCTCGTCGTCCTCGTATTCCTATGGGCGACGGAGCAATTGCCGCAGCCGATTGTCCTCGTCCCGCCGCCGCAAACGGTGATCACCCAGCACCCCATCGTCGGCGTTCATACGCGACTCACGGACGAGGTCGAGCCGTGGAAAATCCGCAAGACATTTGAGATGGTGCGCGAGATGGGCAGCCCGTGGGTGGTCGAGTTCTTTCCCTGGGCCTATTATGAGTCGGAGCAAGGCAAATTCAAGTTCGAACATGCCGACCTGGTGGTGGATCACGCTCGCGCGCAAGGGCTGACCGTCATCGCGCGGATTGGCTTCGTCCCGTGGTGGGCGCGCCCGCATCCCAAAGAGCAAGACACCTCGCTCAATTACCTCGACCAGGACAACTATGACGAGTTGGGCGACTTCGTCTACGAGTTCGTCCGGCATTTCAAGGGCCGCATCCACGCCATCGTCATCTGGAACGAGCCGAACCTCACGTTCGAATGGGGCTTTCGACCGGTTGACCCGGCAGGTTATGCCGAGCTGCTGCGCGTCGTTTATCCACGCGCCAAACAAGCTGATCCAGACATCGTCGTGTTGGGCGGAGCGCTGGCGCCCACGTTGGAGCCGGACGGCAGCCCGAATGGAATGAACGACCTGGCGTACCTGCAAAAGATGTATGATGCCGGAGCTGCGCCCTATTTCGATGCGCTGGCCGTGCATTCTTATGGCCTCCAGTCGCCTGCCGAAGAGCCGCCCGCGCCCGACCGGCTCAACTTTCGCCGGGTGGAACTGGCGCGGGAGGTGATGGTACGCAATGGCGATGCAGCCAAGCCGGTGTATGTGACCGAGGCCGGCTGGAACGACAGCCCGCGCTGGAACCAGGCAGTCCGTCCCGCGCAACGGATTGACTATACGCTCGCCGCGTATCAATGGGCCGAGGAGCACTGGCCGTGGTGCAAGATGGTGGCGATGTGGGCCTTCCGCTATCCGACCCCGGCGCATAGTTATCAGGATAATTTCACGTTTGTCGGGACTGATTTTGAGCCGCGCCCCATCTACCTGAAGGTTCAAGAGTGGGCAACGCGATGACAAAGATCAAACAGCAGATTTCAAATCTCAAATGGATATGGATAATTGTCGCGTGTGTCATCATCGCGGGGATTCGTGTGAGCGTGGTCAGGCGACCGGTGGACAAGACCTGGACGCAAGTGCGAGAGAGCGGCGTCGTGCGGTTCGGGATGGACGCCGGGTTCATGCCGTTTGACGGGTTGACGGCCTCCGGCGAGTTTGTGGGATTGGATGCAGACCTGGCGCGCGAGATGGCAAAGCGTCTGGGATTGCGCGCCGAGTTTGTGCAGGTCGGCGCGGACCGGCTGTACGACACGCTGCTGACCGGGCAATACGACGCCATCATCAGCGCGCTCACGCCCGATGCTGCACGCACACAGGACTTTATCTACACCGCGCCGTATTTCGACGCGGGGCTGGTGCTGGTCGTGCCAACCGGGTCGAACATGAGCGACTTGCGAGGGCGCACACTCGCCGCCGAGATCGGCTCGGACGGCGACGACCGCGCGCGCTGGCTGGCTCGGCGGACAGTGGGGCTGCGCGTGTTGGAGCGCGACACGTCCGATGAGGCCCTGCAGGCCGTCGAGTCCGGCCAGGCCGATGCGGCGCTGTCTGATACGGCAGCGGTGCGACAATATGTGGCTGCACATCCGGCGCTGCGCGTCGGCCCGCGCCAGACGAGCAACCCTTACGTCCTCGCCGTCCGCGCCAATGCGCCGGAACTTGCTCGCGCGCTCGACCGGGCGCTCGCGCAAGTCAAGGCCGATGGCACGCTGGAGCGCATCACCGCGCGCTGGCTTGACAGGTAGTTTTAACGCAAAGGCGAAGACGCCAAGCCTTCAATCTTTGCGTCCTTGCGCCTCTGCGTCTTTGCGTTAAGAGTTTTGCGTTAGGGCAGCTTCCCGCGTTGCTCTGCAACCGCTACGATCTGCTCCGCGAGCTTGGCTGCGCGCGAGCGCAGTGTATAGAGCTCTTCCAACAAAGCACGCGCCTGCGCCTGATCCACAAGCGATGCGGCGTTGACGCGCACGTTCAGTCCCGCGCCTTGTACCGCTGCGTGTGCCATCAAGCCTGCCACGGCCGCATCCGGCATCGAGTTAGCATTGCCGGACTGCGCCACGACCCGTGCCAGCTCCAACGCTTGCAAGCTCGCCCGCGCCGTTTCGAGTGGCACCTGCACCGCATGAAGCGTGGCCGCTTGAATCGCCGCCTGCCGCGCGGCCTTTTCCTCGTCCGTGGCTTTGGGCAACTTGATCGCCGCCATCACCGCGTCGAACGCGGCGCTGTCGGCGTCCACGGCGGCGGTCAGTGTGGCGCGCAGCGATTCAGCCTGGGCGATGACCGCCTGCATCCGCGCTTCCACATCGGCGTATTTGGGCTTGCCCACCGTCAGCCGCGCGACCATCGCGGCGAGCGCCGCCGCCAGCGCCCCGGCCAACGCGGAAACGCTGCCCCCGCCTGGCGCTGGCGTGCCGGCTGCCGTCGCATCCAGGAACGCCGTTGGGGTGTCACCCTGAGCCGCAACCAGGCGATTTTCGAGAATCTGGTCCGGCTTGAGGCCGTCAAGTTGGAGATACCACTGCGCGGCGTCCACCAAAGCTGCCTGGGGCGTCAGGCCGACCAGCTCGGTGCGGACGATGCTCGCGCCGTAACGCGCCGCCTCACGCCGCACGAATTCCGTCACACGCGCGATGGGCGTTTGCCGGAAATCCGTCAGGTTCAGTGTGACCTGCGTCTGGCCTTCAACCAGCACGCCCAACGCTTTGACAAAGTGCAGCCCGCCGCTGGAATGGCGAACGGCGCGAGCGATGGCCTTGGCGATGTTCACGTCGCCCGTATTCAGGTAGATGTTGAACGCGATGAGGAACGGACGCGCGCCGATCACCGTCGCGCCGGCGGGGCCGAGTTTAGCCGGGCCAAAGTCGGGCTGGCGGTCGGGGTTCGTTTCAATCTCGGCTTTCAAGCCTTCGTACTGACCGCGCCGCACGTTTTCCAAATTCACGCGGTCGGGGCGAGTGGCGGCGGCTTCGTAAAGGTATACGGGGATGCCGAGTTCATTGCCCACACGTGCGCCCAACCGTCGCGCCATCGCCACGCAATCGTCCATCGAGACGCCCGCCACCGGGACGAACGGCACCACGTCCGACGCGCCCAGGCGGGGATGCGCGCCCTCGTGCTGGTCGAGGTCAATCAGTTGCGCCGCCTTGCGAATCGCAGCGAACGCCGCCTGCTCCACCGGCTCCGGCTCACCGACGAACGTGACGACCAGGCGGTTGTGATCGGCATCGGCGTGATGATCGAGCAGCGTGATGCCAGGCACGGCGGTGATCTCGGCCAAGATCGCGTCAATCACGTCCTGCCGGCGGCCTTCGGAAAAGTTCGGGACACATTCGACAATGGGTTTCATTGCCACACCCCGGCGCCTTCCTGAAAGCCTTGTCCTGAGCAAAGCGAAGGATCAGTTCTTGGGAAGGCGAATCATTTCATCGTTGCTTGCCGATTTTGTTCAGCCCCAGCAGTTTCCACCCTGCCGGCAAAAGTAGGGCGGCCAACACCACTTTTAAAAGATCGCCGGGAATGAAAGGATAGAGACCCAGAGGCAACGCTCGTCGCACCCCCACAAAGGCGGCCAGCCAGGGCAGCCCCAAAGCATAGAGGACAGCATTGCCGAATAGCATCGCCAGGAGAGTTGTTCCGACTCGCCGATCCCAGCCTCGCTCGGCCAGCAGCCCTGTGACGTAAGCGGCAACGATAAAGCCCACAAGATAACCGCCCGTCGGCCCCAGCAAGCGGGCCGGCCCGGCTGTTCCTCCCGCAAACACGGGCAGTCCGGCAAGTCCTTCGGCCAGGTATGTGAGCAAGGCCAGGCTTCCACGCCGGCTGCCCAGCAACATTCCCACCAGGATCACTGCCAGCGTTTGCCCCGTCACCGGGACCGGGCTGAAAGGCAAGTGGATGGCAACTTGGGCACTGAGGGCAATGAACAGGGAACCGCCCATCACCAAAGCGACGTCATAGAGCAGCGCATACTTTTTTGCCGCCGGGCGCAGAATATCGGCGTAGGTCGTGTAAAACATGGGAAAGCTCCTCCAGAAGGAATAGGGTGCGAGGTAGTATAACACCGGGGAGAATCAGCGTCAAAGTGGGCCTGGCTCCGTATTGCTCATACACCAAATCACACTGGTGCGGAATGTCCTTGACGCAGATCACTTCACCACTGTCATCCTCACGCGGCGCACGAGTAGTATACTTGGGCACCAGCTTTGGTTTGAAGCTCTCGTTTGCATATTGCAACCAATAATGAACTGCTGTGCTTTTTCCAGAGCCTGACGGACCTGTAAGCGTAATCAAGTGCGGCATTGCCAGTCCTCACCGAACATATCTTTTGATGTGTTGTGAGAATTCTTCAAGGGTATCGCGTAATTTGCTCGTCATAACGTTTGTAAGGTCAGGTGTAAAGTCGGGTTTTAGTTTGAACTTGTCAAAGCTGGGGGCGTTTTCACCGCGAATCGCTCGGTCCATCACATTTTTCAGCTCAGAAAGTTCAACTAATTTGAACTGCGAGTTCCTAAGGTCCCCAAGTGATGCGTCATTCAGTTGGGGACCAGCGACAAAGAGAAATACATCCGAGATCACCCGAAGCCGACGCACCCTTCCATCGGGCAATGTCCGGGGTGAATATAGCTGTTGACTATCACGTAGCCGGAAGAACGCCCATTCCTTTTCGAGTGTGCGAATCTCACTGAATGGATGCAGCCCTCTCTTCTTAGGTCGCCATTCACCCAGATAGACCACGTCTTTATCCGAAACGGCCCATGGGGTAATATCTGCTTTTTTGCTTTCTTCACTAAACAATTCCTCTATTACCTCTCTAATGATCGCGCGCGATGTATCAACATCTACGAGAAAGTCAATGTGTCCGCCAGCCGATTTGTCCCACATTCCTCGGTTATCTTTAGCGTTATCAGCACGACGATGTATTAATAATTGTCCGTGGCGATCAAAAATAAAGGCCCACACAACTAGCTGCGAGTAGTCTGTGTCATAGAATGAACTGCGTGGATATATGCCACGTGGGATGCGGTCATGGTCGAACAACTCCAAAACTTCGTCCGCCGGATCACAGGCATATTTCCTTCCGCGTTCGGGATCAAAATAGGTTTCAATGTAATTCTCTAGAATGTGACGCCACGAATGCTTCTCGGTAATCTCCTCAAATTCGTCCTCAACCTCATGCAGCCACAGGTTTACAAATATTCTATTGTCAACTTCGACCACAGAGATGGGTATTGGGAGATGCATTATTTGAAGCTGGATGCTTTGTGAATATTTGTCAAGTGTCTCCCCTTTCCGCCGAAGGAACTCGCGAACAAGTTCAGGAAAAACAACAGTAGCTCTATCTCGGATGAATTTCAATTCTTGGAAACTGCGACGTTTTGCTGCTTTGTCCGTATCGCATGTAAACGACTTGGAAAACAACATATTGTCCGATTCGCACAATACCTTGATCCGCAAGCCAAAATCGAGTTTCTGTAACTTGGGCATCCACTTCTCAATCAAGTTTTCCCAGTCAGCGTCAAGCGCGACGACACCTATAAGGCGTATACAATCCTTAGCATCTCCGAGAATGTCGTAAAGTTGCTTTCTGCTATAGGTTGTCATTGATCTCCTCCTTCATGGTTTTCAACTCGCTGATTAATTCACCTGCGAGCTTGGAATTCTCCAATCTTTCGAGGTGATAAATCAAATAGTTGTACACATCCAACCGAAATTGCACTGGCTTTTCGGCCAACTTGAAGCTAAAGGTCCAATGTTAATGTCGCGCTTTTTCTCATGGTTCACTGAGAGTCGCGCGAAAGTATGGCAGCCAAATTTCAAAACAGGTCAATCACCACTCAAGAACAAGAGCGTTTCTGACCTACTCTTCGCTGTCAATAGCTTGGGTACATCTTGTTCGTCCAAATTGCCCATGTCTATTTCTGCGCGGCCTAAATCAAAGGCCGTCTTGACATCTTTGCCATATCCCAAAGCCTGATAAAAAGCCGTGGCAAATCGAATCGCGGACGAATCTGTTATCGCTTTAGACATGCCGATAACGCAATCTATATGTTTGGCAATCGCTTTGGCTTGGGTCTCTGAATAACAAGCATTGAGGACGACGCACCGAACATTCTCTTTTAAGATTGAGAATACTCGACTGAGAGCACGGACTGAGACAGGATGGCTGCCTCCAGATTCGCCTTCCAGGATGATCTCGCTTGCCTCACTGCCGTGCCCGCTGAAGTGTACGATGTCAGGCTTGTGCTGCAGAAGATAGCCCTGCAAGTCAATATCGCGAACAGCTCCATGTCGCACTATTTGAAACTTGTCACGGAATTCAGTCTGGCGCAGAGCATGTTCAATCTCTCGAGTTTCTTCATCTAGTCTCAACCGCGTGGTATCCGATGGATTTGCAGCAAGAAACAGAATCTTGATTGGTTTTGACTTGGACGTGCTCTTCGATGACAGCCTGTTGATCGTCGGTGTTCGCGGACCGAGTACTTCCTTGAGTTTTTTCGGTAGCGATTTTTCGAGTTCTGAAGTATTCCTGTATTCCAAAATTTCGCACTTACTTGAGTGGAAGGGTAGCTGTGTGCCGTAGCGTACTGTGATTATACATTTTTTGTCTATACCATGAACACACCCTAACTCGTAATACGCGTTTGGTTTGTTCTCTGTAAGATCGACTATGGCAAGGCGACAATGACGCATATTTTTCTCAACCATGTCTAATAAGGTATTGGAAGAACCGGTTATTTCACAGAGATCCCTGCACTTCATAGAAGAATCGTATTTTCTGACAGCTCGCCTTACCGCGTTGAAATAGTCTATCGGGTCAGGATTATCGCAGTCAAGAGGCATCAAGACAAAGACAAGTTTTTCGTCAACTTCTGGAACATCTTTGTACTTAGCAAGCAACCCATCAATTAGGCGATGATAGTCTACTTTGGTTGAATTGTTGATCAATACTTGGCTATAAACATCAGGATGCTGGAGATAGTCTTCAAAAGCCACGCGAATGCGGCTCAATCGAAATTCCAAATGCTTTTTACTAACGCGTTGACGAAGGAGACGTTTCCGAATCTTTTCTTGATCCGTATAGATGTAAACCGGCACAACATTGATAAACTCATAGTCCTTTATGAGATCTTTGATGACATCAGCACTTCTGACAATCACAAAGGTATTGGGACTCTGCGCAAGACATTCATCAAGTTCTGCACGACGAAAGCCGTACTTATGCTCACCATAGGGGTATGTATAATCAAGGCCGAGTTGATCGAACTTTTCAGGTGAGACAAAGTCCAGGTCTAACTGATAACCCTTTTCTTGCTCATAATCGCGCAGAGATCTCGTAGTATACTTTCTAACCAAAGAGACTCTGGGCTTGTTATTATTCACGTAATGAAGCAAGTCTGACTTGCCTGTGCCAGATGCTCCGTCTATAACAAAGAGGCTTTTCATCTTGCTCCTAGTATTATGAATCTTGTGGAAGCGACAGTTCGCAGTACACTGATGAGGGGGCCACACGACAGCCACACCGTAGCCTTTGCTCCGTGGCCGACGTGGGAGCCAGGGCAG